>FWWM01009575.1_pt1 | contig 17749 bp, 16 predicted proteins | sample 2228351 | NCBI WGS metagenome assembly FWWM01 (sample SAMEA103939774, study PRJEB20133) | metagenome | reverse complement strand
AAGGCCGGCCCCAAGCTCCACAAGGCGCCGGCCGTGGCCGCCAACGCCAACCCCACCACATGATGCCAGCCCGAGGGCAATGGGAAGTAGGCAACGGTGATCGCGGCCATAGCCCCCAAATACACTTGGCCTTCGGCCCCGATGTTGAACATCCCAGCCCTCACCCCCACAGCAAACGTCAACGCCGTCAAAATCAAGGGCACCGCGTAGGCCAGGGATTCAGCCCACCCGTAGGAATCCCCAAACGCTCCCACAAACAGGGCCTGATAAGCCCGCACGGGGTTGTGCCCCCACAGGGCCATGATCACCGCGCCCACGGCCAGTCCCACCAAACCAGCCAACATGGACTCCATAGCTGGCCGCAGCACAACGCCCAAACGCCCACCTGCCGCGCCATCACGTCCCTATCCATCTACAATCTCCTTCAGTGGGCTACGCCGCCCATCAACAACCCGAGCCGATGGCGGTCAAACTCCGCGGGCGCCCCCACGGCCATGAACTTTCCCCCGTACATCACGGCCATCCGGTCGGAGAGGGACAGCACTTCGTCCAGGTCGGCGGAAACGAGCAGGATCGCGCGCCCACTTTCGCCCGCTTTCTTTCATTTGCACAAGCAAATCGCGGATGTATTGGGCGGCACCGATGTCCAACCCCCGCGTGGGCTGGGAGGCGATGATCACCGCAGGATCTTTGGCCAGCTCGCGGCCCACGATGAGCTTTTGCTGGTTGCCTCCGGAGAGGGAGCGCGCCGGGGCCGTGATCCCGCGGGCTTGGATGCCAAACTGCTCCACGAGACGCCGCACATGCCGCTGGATGCGCCCCCACCGCAGCAAGCCCAACGGACCCCGGAACTGCGGCCAGCGGTGCACACCCAAGATGGCGTTCTCCGCCAAGGTGAACGGCAACACCAGCCCCAGCTTCCATCGGTCCTCAGGGATGTGGGCCACGCCCAACCGATAAATCTCCCGGGGATCTTTGTTGAGGATCTCCACACCGCGGATCAGGGCGCGGCCGGCCTGGGCACGGCGCAAGCCCGTCAACGCCTCGACCAGCTCGCTTTGCCCATTCCCCTCGACCCCAGCAATACCGAAAATTTCCCCAGCGCGAACGGTGAACGACACACCTTGTACGGCCACGCCCTTGGCATCGCCCACAACGGTGAGGTCCTGCACTTCCAGCACGGCGGGGGCGTCCTTTTGCGCCTCGGCTGAACCGCGGACCACCTCTTCCACCTGAAGCTCGATGGCGCTCCTGCGGGGCTGAACCTCGCCCACCATCAGCCGGGCCAAGATTTCGGGCGTTGCTTGGGAGGTGGGCAAATCCCCCACCAGCACCCCGCGGCGCAGCACGGCGATGCGGTCCGTCAAAGCCAGTACTTCCTTGAGCTTGTGGGTGATGAGGATGATGCTTTTACCCTGGTCCCGCAAACGACGCAGAAGCCGAAACAGCTCTTCCACTTCAATGGGCGTGAGCACAGAGGTGGGCTCATCGAGGATGAGGAGCTCCACGTTGCGGGACAACACCTTGAGGATTTCTACCCGTTGCTGTTCGCCGACGGCCAGGTTTTCTACCGGCACGTCCAACGGCACGCGAAGCCCGCTCTCCTGCATGAGCTTTTCCAACAGGCGGCGCACTTTGGCGTAACGGGGAGGGGTCCCCGCCCGGCGATGGACCAAGGCCACGTTTTCTACGGCCGTCAAGGTACCCACAAGGGCAAAATGCTGGTGGACCATGCCGATGCCAAAGGCCAAAGCCTCACGTGGGCTGGCGAACCGCACTGGGCCCTTGGGCGAAATCACCCGGCCCCGGGTAGGGGGCAGCAACCCAGAAAGGATTTTGGTGAGCGTAGTTTTCCCTGCCCCGTTTTCGCCCAACAACCCGAGGATTTCCCCGGGGCGAACTTCCAGATCCACGTCCCGTAGGGCCACCGTGCCATCGGGGTACACCTTGGTGATCTTCTCCGCCCGCAGAAAATACTGCGCTGTTTGCGTTTGCAAGCGTACGGCGTCCATCACGTTCGCTCCCTAAGGAGGGAACGGGGAGGGCTCGGCGCCCTCCCCGCGGTTGTTCGTGTGCAACCCACGTTAGCGGGTCAACGGGTATTTTTCACGGATAGCCAGCATTTCTTCGCGGCTGTCCGCGGTGGGGACCACGATCGTCCCGGCGAGGATACCCTGCTCAAGCTCGTCCACCGCTTCCCAAATCCAGTCTGGGACTGTGGCCCGGTTGGCGCGCCAGTTGGCGATGGTTTCCTCCACCTCCTCAGGCTTGAGGGCCCCGGCGGCGATGCCGAACTCGATGAACTCCAGCAAGTCTTCGTACTTGCTGATGCCCACGCCCTTCTCCGCCAAACCAAGGCTGATCACGCCGCCTTGGAACGTGCCCTTGACCACCGCTTCCACAGCCTTGTAGCAGCCCACGTCCACGCGCTTCATCCCGCTGGCCAACCCGTGCATGCCCTTCCCCATCCAGTCCTGGTTAGCGTCGACGCCGAAGTAGTAGGGTGGGCCGCTGCGTGTGCCGCGCGCCTGATGCCACTCCGTAATGGCCTCCAGGTCTCCAATGCCCAACGGACCCGCTACGTTGTACACCGCGACCGCACCTTGGGCCAGCTGGGCTTCGGTGGCCGTCTTACCCTTGGCGATGTCGCTGAACGTTCCCGTGTACACGTACAGCAGACCCACATTGGGCTTGGTGGGAAGACCCATTTTCTCCCGGTACTTCTCCAACCCCCAGTCGATGCCGAAGCGGTAGCCGGCCTCGAAGTGGTACAAAACCGGGATTTCGATGCCCAGGACAACGCCCACGTAGGGGTAGTTGTAGTGGGCTGCCAGCATACCGCCCAACGCGCCCACCAAGGCCGACATCTCGTTCTCCCGGAACACAATGCTCATCACGTTGGGAGCGTCCACCACTGAGTCAATGATGGCGAACTTCTGCTCGGGGAACTCCTCGGCCACCTGGCTCAAAGCATCGCCCAGAAGGAAGCCCACGCAGATGATCAGGTCGTACTCCCCGGACCGGGCCAGCCGGCGCAGGTTGGGCAGGTAGTCCTCAGGGGTGGCGTTCTGCACTTCCACCATCTGCAGGCCGAAGTCTCGGGCTGCCTGATCGGTGCCCTTGAACCCCATGTCGTTGAAGGAAAGATCCCCGCGACCGCCCACGTCCAACACCACGGCCACTTTGCCCTTGAGGGCCTGGGCCCAGACCGGAGTTGCCAAAAGCCCCAACACCAATGCCGCAACAAGCCACTTCTTCATCGCCAAATCCCTCCTTTGGGATTTCGGGAGCTCAAGGCTCCCGTGGGGTGAAGCCTACTGGACAAGGCGGGGGCCTGCAACGAGAAGAGGCGGGGAGGGACGGGGGGTCCCTCCCCGAGGGCGAGGAGCAGGATGCCAGGAAGCGGCGTGTCCGCGGGCCTTGCCGATTCGAACGGCAGCCTTCTCGGCCTGGACCGGGGGTCCAGACCTGTGGAGCAGGAAACCCCATCGGCCGGCACCACGCCTCGGCTCGCGGTTTGCTCCACAAAAATTTTACACGCCAACGAGGGAGAGCAAGGACAAACGCTAGGGATCGAGGTGCTTTTTGTCCTGCCGGCAGCGGACCGCCAGGCGGCCTACTCCGGAAGCTTCACAATCCGCCAGTAGTCCAACACCGTGGACATCAGCTTTTCAAAGTCTTCGCGGCTCACCGGCTTGTTGAGAAAACCGGCCGCCCCCGAATCGTATGCCCGAGCAATGTCTTGTTCGCTTTTGCTCACCGTGAGCACCACCACCGGGATTTTGCGCAACAACTCGTCCTTTTTGATCTCGGCGAGCACGGCCAACCCCGGCTTCTTGGGGAGCCGCAAGTCCAACAACACGAGGTTGGGGCGAGGCGCTTCCTTGTACTTGCCGCGGCGGAACAGGAACTCCAACGCCTCAGCACCGTCTTTGACCCAATGGAGTTCGTAGCGGACCCCGCCTTTCTCCACAGCCCGCACCGAGCGCTCCACCAGCTCGTAGTCATGTGGGTCGTCTTCCACCACTAGCACCACCATGCGTCGCTCAGTGGGTATCATGTTCCACCCCTTTTCTCACGGGCACCTTGGGAATGGTGAACCAGAACGTGGCCCCTTTTCCCAATTCCGACTCGGCCCAAATTTTGCCTCCATGTTCCTCGACGATCCGGCGGCAGATGGCCAAACCCGCGCCTGTGCCCTCCGTCTCGGGATTCAGCTTCTCAAAAATCCCAAAGATAATTTCCAGGCAATCGGGTTCAATGCCAGGACCGTTGTCCCGGACGTAGAGGAGATATGAGTCCCGCCGGTGGGGCTTCCATCCCACCTCCACTTCCGGTAAGGCCTTGTCGTTGAACTTCACGGCGTTCTCGATGAGGTTCTGGAACACCTCGCCCAGCAGGCTGGGAATGCCCCACACCGTGGGCAAATCGGGGCTGATCCGCAGATGGACCCCTTGCAACACCGGTCCAAGGTCCTCCCGCACTTCGGCCAATAGCTTGTTGAGGTCCACAGGTTCAAACTGGGCGGGGTCCACGCGAATTTGGCTGAACCGCAAAAGTTCGTCGATGAGCACTTCCATGCGCTCCAGCCGACCACACGCCACCTCCAGATCGGACCGCACCGCCGGGGGTAACTGGCCGTTGTAGTTGGCTAAAACGTCGCGCAGGTAACCCAACGCTGTGCGCGCGGGCTTTCTCAAGTCGTGGGAAACCGCCCAATTGAACTCTTTTAGCTTCTCGTTGACTTCGTTGAGCAGCGCTTTCTCCTTGCGCAACTCCTCTTCCAAGGCCTTGAGCTGCGTGATGTCGGCGTAGTAGTCCACGCGCCCGCCCCGGTAGCGCTCGGTGACGATGGGGATGGAACGGAACTGGATGACCCGCTCCGGCAGTCCAGAGGCCGCCACTGTGCGCAAAACGTGGTTGTCTACAGGTTGCCCCAATCGATAAGCCTGCCGCACCAAGTGCACGTACTCTTCGGGCTTCTCCAAACTGTGAGCCAGCTTCTCAGCCACGCGGTCCACGGGCAGCCCCACCAGGTCCTCGCGGTGCACGTGGAAGAAGACCTCGATGGCCCGGTTGGCCCATAGCAAGTGCCGGCTCTCATCCCACAACATCACCCCAAGGTCCATGGTGTCGATGCCCTCCTCGATGAGGAAGCGGTAGCGGGCCTCCTGCTCCCGCAGTTTCTGCTCCAGGGCTTGGACCTCCGAGCGGTCTTGCGCTTCCAGGACGGCTACGCCGGGAGTAACCCGGCGGGCGTTGATTTCCACCCCCACCACCCGCTTCCCCTCCGACACAAACCGCAGGAGTTCTCCCCGCACCTCGCCGCGCTCGAACAAGGTTTTGAGAAGGTCCCGAAACCGGTCCACATCTTCGGGATGCACGTATTCGGAAATTTGCAAGGCCTCGCGGTGGGGCCAACCCAACAGCTCCTTGGAGCGGCGGTTGCGCCGGCTCACATTGCCCCGATCGCTGATGACGTGGATGATGTTGAGGGAATTGTCGAACAGGTCATGGCCATAGCACTGTTCGAGCTTTTCCCGGATCTCCTCTTGCCGCGCGCGGTGCTCCCACAAGAACCCCAGACCGCGGCCCACCAGGGCCACGCCCACCAAAAGCAGGGCGGCCACGCCCCAAGCCCCCGGTGGGGCCTCCCCAACCCCACCGGCCAAAACGCCGGGCAGAACCAGCAACACTGCCCCAAGAAGCCCGGCCACCGCGCCCCGCACGCTCAGCAAAAGGGAGCTGAGGAAGAGGGGCACCGCCGCGCCCAAAAGCACAAGCTCCAGCGACCGCGGCGAGCCCCAGGGAAGTAGGGTGCCCCACAAACCAGCCGCGGCGAGCACAAAGGCCCCTATGCACACCCACAGACGTATCCTTCTCTTCCTCTTCTCCACCGCCATCGGAGGGAATATGCACCGAGGGGAAGCCCCCGCCAAGGACATCGGTCCTCCCTTTGCCGGGAGTTTAGATGATGACCGCCTCGTCCACCGAAACGGCAAAAGGCTCGATCAAGCGGCGGATGTAGTCTTCTTTAAGCACCACAATGCGCCGGTTTTGGATGGCAATGATCCCGCGAGACTCCAGTTCTCCCAGGGTGCGGATGGCCGTTTTGGAGGACACGCCCGCCATTTCCGCCAACTCCGAGCGGGAAAGCTCCAAGCCCAAACGATCAAGCGCCATAATGAGGCGGGCCAAACGCTCCTTGGAAGAGGCGTACGACCGCTCGGCCAGCTTGTTCTGGAAGGCCTTGAGCTCCTGGGACATGTACTCGAAGAAGCGGAAGATCACCTTGGGGTGGTGCTCCAAAAAGTAAAAGAAGTCCCCGCGCTCGATGAATCCCACCACGGAGGGGATGAGCGTTTTGGCGTAGGCGTTGTGCAGTCCTTTGTCGAACAGGGTGGTCTCGCCCACCATGCCCCCCGGGCCCACGATCTTCAAAATCTGCGACTTGCCTTGGAAACTGCGTTTGACGAGCTTGACGGCCCCGGAGAACACGAGGTAAAAGCCGAAGGCGGGAGCGCCCTCCATGAACAGGAGCTCCTCCTCACCATACGAAATCTTGCGGATGAGGGCCTCCAGCTTCTTGAGGTCCTCGCCCTTGAGGTCCGCAAACACGCGGAAATCTTTCAGCTCAACCATCCCCCTCACCCAAGGGCCCAGTGTACCGACCAACCCCACGGCTCGTCAAATCTTGACGCCGCCCCCGCGGGCCATAGAATTTGAACCGCCGCCGGGGTGGCGGAATTGGCAGACGCGCTGGACTCAGGATCCAGTGGGGTATCCACTCCCCTTGTGGGTTCAACTCCCACCCCCGGCACCAACCCTCCATGCACCCGCAGGTCATCTCCGCCTCAAGGCGGACGGACATTCCCCGCTGGTGCTCTTCCTGGCTGGCGGCCGCCCTCAGGAAAGGCCACGCCGTGGTGCAGCCACCCTTTGGCCCCGCGCGCACCGTCCCCCTCCACCCGGATGCCGTGCACACCTTGGTCCTGTGGTCCAAGGATTTTTCCCCGCTTTTGCAAAGTGCCCACATCAAGAAACTCCTGCGCCCCTATCCCTTGTTCTGCCACTTCACGGTCACCGGGTTGGGCGGTACCTGGCTGGAACCGCATGTCCCCAAGCCCGCCCAGGCCCTGGCCCAGCTGCCCAAGCTGGTGGACCTGTGCGGAGACCCGCGCCGCGTGGTCGTGCGCTTTGACCCTGTCGTGCACTGGCAGGAAGAAGATGAGGTGCGGAGCAACCTCGACCAAGCCGAGGCCGTGTTCCAAGCGTGCCGACGCTCCGGCGTCCATGACGTCCGCGTAAGCTTTGTGACCTTGTACCCTAAGGTGCGTCGCCGCAGCGTGGCATGGCACGTCCCCACGTGGGCCGAGCGGAAAGCCGCCGCGCAGCTTCTGCGTGATTTGGCCCAAATCTACGGGGTTGAACTCCGCGCCTGCGCCGATCCTTCTTGGGAAGTGTGGGGTGTCCCTCGCGCCGCTTGCATCGACGGAAGGTTGCTGACCGAGCTTCACCCCGCTAAAGTCCCCGCACCGATGAGCAAAGATCGCGGCCAGCGCCCAGCCTGCTTGTGCACGCAGAGCGTGGACATCGGCTCGTACACCCTGCGCTGCCCGAGCGGATGCCTTTATTGCTACGCCCATCCTGTGTGGAGGCCCCATGGGGCTTAATGAGCGGCCCCTGCACGAGCTTTTGGCCCTCCTGGCCGCCGAAGAAATTTCGCTTTCCGACGTTTTGGCGGATCTGCAGGCGGCCATCGAGGCGCGCGAACCTCAGGTGCACGCGTACTTGGCTTGGGCCCGCGGTGAACAACTGCTCCAGGCCGCCCGCGGGCAAGAGGAACGCCCCCTTAGGGGATTGCCCCTTGCGGTGAAAAGCAACATCTGCACGCTTGAGTTTCCCACCACGTGCGGGTCTAAACTGTTGGCGAAGTACCGCTCCCCGTACGAGGCCACGGCCGTGCGGCGCTGGAAAGAAGCTGGCGGGGTTGTGGGGGGAAGCACGAATTTGGACGAGTTCGCCATGGGGTCGTCCACCGAGCATTCGGCGTTTGGCCCCACGCGCAACCCGTGGGACCTGGACCGTGTGCCGGGGGGGTCGTCGGGCGGTTCAGCCGCGGCCGTGGCCGCTGGAATAGCTCTGGCCGCGTTGGGAAGCGATACGGGAGGATCGGTGCGCCAGCCCGCGGCCCTGTGCGGGGTGGTGGGCCTCCGCCCCACCTATGGGCTTGTGTCCCGATTCGGGCTCGTTTCGTTCGCCTCGTCGCTGGACACCATTGGCCCCATCACCCGTGATGTGCGCGATGCCGCCCTCTTGCTTTCGGTGATCGCCGGCCATGATCCCTGCGATTCCACAAGCCTGCGCATCCCGCGGCAGGACTACGTGCGGGAGCTTCGCCCCCACTTGCAGGGGGTCAAGCTGGGCCTGCCCAAGGAATACGTGCCTTCCGAACTGGGGCGCGAGGCCTTGGCCCTGGTGGAGAAGTGGAACACGGTGGCGGAGGAGCTGGGGGCCGAGGTGCGCGAGATCTCCCTGCCTCTGACGGAGTACGCGCTGCCCGCCTACTATTTGGTGGCTTCGGCCGAGGCGTCGGCCAACTTGGCCCGTTACGACGGGGTGCGCTACACCCTGCGCGGTCCGGGCCAGGGCGTGGGGGAGATGATCGCCACCAGCCGCACGTTGGGCTTTGGGCCTTGGGCCGGAGGTCAAGCGGCGGATCATGCTGGGGACGTTCGCCCTCTCCGCGGGCTTTTTCGACCGCTACTACGGGAAAGCCCAGCGGGTGCGGACGCTCATCGCCGAGGAATTCGCACGCGCCTTCCGCGAAGTGGACTTCATTTTGGGGCCGACTTCGCCCACACCGGCGTTCCGCCTAGGTGAAAAGGCTGATCCCTTGGCCATGTACCTCTCCGATGTGTTCACACTTCCTTCCGCTTTGGCCGCGCTCCCCGCCATCTCCATCCCCGGCGGCAAGGTGGACGGTTTGCCCTTTGGACTGCAACTCATCGGCCCCCGGCTCTCCGAGGGGAAACTCCTGTCCTGTGCGTTGGCGTTTGAGCAGGCCTTCAAATAAGGGCTAAGGCCCAAGGATCGCCAGCGCACCCAACAGTGCGCACCCTGCAGCCCCAAGCCAAAGGCGCACCACCACCTGGGGTTCGGGCCAACGCGGGCTGGGAAGGTCGTAGGGCCAAGAAACTTCCCCTTCTTCGAGGTGGTGGTGCAAGGGGGACATCTTGAACACCCGCTTCCGGCGCAACTTGTAACTGGCCACCTGGACAAGCACGGACAGGGCTTCGGCTACGAACACACCGCCCACCAAGGGGAGCACGAACACCCCCCCGCTGGCCCAGGCCAAGCCGAACAGAAAGCCACCCAGGCCCATGGAGCCCACGTTGCCCAGGATCACGCGCGCGGGATGCGCATTGGCCCACAGGAAACCCATTCCAGCACCAATGGCCGCCAAGGTCAACGCGGAAAGCTCCGAGAACCCCATCCACAGCGGAGCGAAACCCCACAGAGCCAGGATCCAACATCCCGAAGCCAGGCCGTCCAAACCATCGGCCAAGTTCACCGCGTTGACCGTGCTCACAAAGGCCACGATGAGCAACACCACCCAGGCCCACGTGGGGATAGCGGTCATTGGGATGGAAAGCGAGGAAAACGGCACGCGGAGGGACAGTTCTCCCTCCGCAGCGAGGAGACAAAGAAGGCCCCCGAGGATGCATTGCACAAGAAGGGTTTGATGCGGGAAAAAGCCCACGGAGGTGCCGCGGCGTTGAGAACGCAGGTCGTCAAGGAGTCCCACCGCCGCTCCAGCCCCTGTGGAGGCCAAGATGAACCGCCATGTCCAAGGGAAAGCCCTGTTCCACAGGGCAAGAAGGCCCAGCCCAGCGGCCAGGGCCGCCAACGGGACGACACCCCCCATCGTGGGGATGCCCTCCTTTCCGCGGTGCCGCGCAGGACCCTCGGGGCGGACGTGCTGGCCCCACCGCGCGCAGCGGGCGTACACCAGGCTCAGGCTTCCCCAAGCCACCGCCGGGAAGAGGACCATGGCCAGGACCAAACCCTGGATTAGTCCTTCCACTTCCACTCCCCTTCGGCTTGCAGCAGGCTGGACCGAACCCGAGCTGCATCAGCGCCTTCCATCACCGCAGCCACGGCAAAGAAAAGCTCGGTGCCGCTCACAAGGGCGAAGCGGTGCTCGTGGGCCCCACGGCGCACGGCCTCTGTCCAGGTCCAGCCCCTGCGGCGCGGGTCCAAGCGGGGCTCGGTCACGCCCAGCAACACGCCCTTCACGTCGCGCCGCTGTTCGGTCCGCAGCCGATCCACTTCCAGCAGAAGCGCACGGTGCTCTTCAGGGCCCACGGGTTCAAAGGGCGCAAGGGCTACGCGCAAGAGCATCTCGCCCTCCGCAGCCTCCGCGCGCAAAAGGGCTGGACCGGCCTCTTTGCAAGAAAAACCCAGCTTCTCCAGCGCGGCCTGGGCGGCCTGGAGGAGCCCCTGCACCCCACGGGGGAACAACAGGCCGCGCAGGGCGTCGTAGCCGCTTAAAGCCCGTCCGAGCTCCTCCTCTTGGCGCTCTAAACGCTCTTTTTGCGCGCGGAGCTCTTCCCAAGTCTGCTGGAGTTTGGCTTCGCCAGGAAGGGGATAGTGGGCGAGCCAATCGGGCGCCCCTTCGCCCAACGGGGCGGAGAGCAAAGCGGCCAAGGCCGGGACAAGCAGACTCCCGGCCTCAGCGGGGTTGGCCCCTGCCAACGAGGGAAGAAACACGAGCTGCCCTTGGCCGATGGGAAGCTGAAGGCCCAGCACATCGCCCACCTTGTTTTGGGCCAACACGCGGCCAAACGCACCCAGCGGAGCTCCCCACGTGGATGCAAGAAACGCCTCGTAACCCAAATCGGCAAACCGAGCGAGGTACGGGTAAAAAGGGCTCGTGCGGTCGAGGGAGACCACATCCCGGCCCCGGCGGGGAAGGAAGCGCAGGCCCTGGGGCAAGTTCGCAAGTTCAAGTGGTGGGGTTGAGCCGTCAATGAAACGCGGGGAAGGAAATCATAGCGGCCGAGGCGCCGCGGCGGGTTGCCGGCAATTTCCACGCCTTCGCCCGGACCGCGCACCCGCACCACCACCACACCCCCACCCCGCGTGAGCAAATCCTCCAACTCCTGCCGGCGGGTGAGGAACAGGTTCTCCAGTGCTCGGCTTAGCCCATGGTCCCTTCCGGGGTAGATCCGCCACTGACCATCGGGCTCCAAAAGGGCGTGGCCGCGCCAAAGGTCGGGGAGCGGCTCGGGATCGATCAGCACGGCATCGTAGCTGGCCAGGGACTCGGCGGAGAAGAACTCGGCCTGGACAATGCCCGGGCCGGTGATATCCCACCCAACACTTAACACCCGCACAGGGGCATTGTACGGACCGGCGGAAGAGGCGGCCAAAACTGGGCGAAGCGCGCCTAAGGCAGGACTTTGTACACCGCGTCGCCTTCGCGGACCTTGCCGGCCACCTGGATGGCCACCTGATCCCCGGGTTTGGCCTCAAGGATGGCCTTGTGCTCCACCTGCATGGATTCCACCCGCTGGGTGAAATTGGTGGTCTGGCCCTTAAAGCGGATGGTGTCGCCCACCTTAAGGGGGTCGGTCAGGGCGACCACAGCTACCCCAATCCGGCTGAAGAAGTGCGTCACCTTCCCAATGCGGATTTCCTCCATGCAGATCACCTCCAACATGCCAATCATACCCCAAGACCCGGGGCTCCAGCGGACGTCTGTCCCGTTGAGGCTGCGATCGCAAGGCGGTTTATCGGCGGCTCGGCGTCACGATGTACCGTCCCAACACGGGGAACAACACCACGGCCAGAGCGGAAAACCCCAGCACAATGGCGGCAAAGGCGCCCGCGGTCATGTCCACCAGGCCTGTGGCGTACCGCATCCCCTCCACCAGGTACGTGAGCGGAAAGAGCCGGCTGAGGGTGCGCAGGAACTTGGGCATGAGCTCCACAGGGATGTACACACCGGAGAGGAACAGCATGAGCTGGGCGAGGATGCTAGCCACCACGCTGGCGCTTCCGGGCCGGCGCACAAACAGGGCAATCCCTGTGCCCAACGCCATGGCCCCCAACGTGCCCACCACGACCAGCAGCACGTACAGCGCCCAATGGACCTCAAAGTAAACGCGAAACAAGGCCATCGCCAAGGCCAAGGTGACCCAGGTGGAGAAGAGCGCAAACACCAAGCGGGAGATGGCGATGCTGGCCAGGAGGGCCGCCGGCGGCATCGGCGTGGCCAGCATGCGGTCCAAAAGCCGCCGCTCCTTCATGTACGTGATCCGCCCTGCTACGGCGTACAGCCCTGCCGAAAACATGGAAAAGGCCATGACCCCGGGGATGATCATGTTGAACCACCCCGTCGTCCCGGCCCGCCCCACGTACACCCGCCGCACCTCGATCCAAGGGGTCAGGCCCTGGCGGGCAAAGTTGAATTCCCCAGCCAAGGCTTGGGCCAACGACTCCAGCGCGTAGTTCTCCTGGACGCGCGCGGGGTCAAGCACAAACTCCAGCTGGCGTCCGTCCCACACCAGGCCGAGGTCCAGCTGCCGGCGGATGAGATCCTGTTCCAGCTTGGCTCGGTCCGGGTAATTTTGCACTCTAAGGCCACCTACCCGGCCCAACACCTCCCGCAAAAGCGCCTGCTCGGCTTGCGACACGACGACCAACCCCACGCGGGTCGGCCGCTCCCCACCCGGGTCCCCGCCTCCCCCCCACACAAACCCAAACACCAACACGAACAGGACGGGGAAAAGGAGGGTGAAGATGAGCGTCCACGGCTCGCGCCAAAGGAGGACAAGCTGTGTCTTCAAAAGCGCCTTCCACGCCCTCATCGCTCCACATCCCAGCGAAACCGCCAGGCGCTGATCCCCACACCAGCCGCACACCACGCCAGGGGCACCAAAACGCCGGCCAAGACGGGATACACGGGCTGGCCGAGGCCAAGCGCAGACCGCAAGCCATCGGCAAGGTAGCTGAGCGGGTTGAGGCTCACGATCACCTGCAAGGCCCACGGCAAATCCGCCACGGGGAAAAACAGGGAGCTCAAAAACATCATGGGCATGTTGAGGATGTTGGCCAAGGCCATCCCTGCTTGGGCTGTCTTGGCCAGCGTGGCCACCAAAAAGCCAAAGGAGAGCGAGGTGCTCGCCGCCAGCACCAAGTACCCCAAAGCGGCCGGCCGCAGGAAGTTCACCTGGGCCCCGAACCCCCACCGCCCCACCCCGACCAGGAGCACGGCCTGAACAGTACACAGCACCGCGTAACTCAGCACGAACCCCCCCAAGTATTGGGGCACGCGCACCGGTGTAACCCAGTACCGCCGCAGGATCTTGTAATCCCGGGCGAACAAAATGGAGCCGGGCACGCCAAACAACCCGCCCACAAAAAATCCCATCAGCACAAGGCCGGGCAGGATGTAGTCGGCGTAGCGCACGGATGCCCGCCCCCCTCCGGCCCACGCGATGGAAAAGGGCACTTCCAGCTCCTGGCGGTACATCCCCCAATGGGCGCTGAGTGCCCAATTCGCTCCTTTGAGGACTTGCTCCACAATACCGGCGGCCATGCTGGCGGCCGCGTCCCCTTTACGGTAGTAGACCTCCACCCAAACCACAGGCCCAGAAGGCGAGGAACCGGCCAGGGCGGATTGCAGGCGGGCGGTAAAATCGGGAGGAATGCGCACGACAGCGTGGATTCGCCCCAGGCGGGCCGCCTCCTGAGCCTGGGCCAAAAATTCCGCGTTCGCTTCACCGTGGGGCTTCCTCAAGGTAAACAAGGGTTCCTTGCCCTCTTCGCTGGGTACGGCCAGGGCCGCAAACATCTGCTCGATCAACGTGCCCATGCCTTCAGGTCCAGCTTGGTCTTCGTTGAGGAAGGCCACGGTGAAGTTCATGGCGCCCTCTTGGCCCAACCGGCCGAACACGAGGTTCAACAGCGACAGAAGCAGCAGGGGAAAAAGCACAAACCAAAACAGGGTTTCCTTCTCGCGGAGGGTGAGCTTCACTTGGGCCCAGGCCAAAGCAAGGGTGGGATTCATTCGCGCAGGCGGCGGCCGGTGAGGGCCAGGAAGACATCCTCCAGGTTGGGCTGGCGCACCACCACGTTTTTGAGCTCCACGCCGTACTGACGGGACCAACGCACAAGCCGGTCCATCGTGCCCACCAGGTCGTGGGTGCTGAGGGTCACCCCGTTGCCCTCACAGCGCGCAGAAAACTGGGTCTGCAGTTCCTCAAGCGCGGTCGGCGCCAAATGGGCCGCTTCAAACTCCACAAACGTTTCCTGCCCCAGGCGGGCGGTGAGGTCCCGCGGCGTGCCCTCGGCGATGACCTTCCCGTGGTCCAAAATGACCACCCAATCCGAAAGAGCCTCCGCTTCCTCCATGTAGTGGGTGGTGAGCACCACGGTTTTCCCACGGGCCTTGAGGTTTTCCACGATGGTCCACACCTTGTGGCGGGCTTGGGGGTCCAAGCCCGTGGTGGGCTCGTCGAGGAACAAAAGCTCGGGATCGTTGATGAGGGCCACGGCCAGGGCCAGGCGGTGTTTTTGCCCGCCGGAGAGGTGCCGCACTTGGGCCCGGGCCTTGTCCTCAAGCTCCACGTACTGCAGCACTTCCCGCACCGGCCGCGGCCGGGGGAAAAACGAAGCAAAAAGCTCCACCACCTCCTGCACCTTGAGGTAAGGCTCAAAGCCCCCTTCCTGAAGGAGGACCCCCATGCGCTGCTTAAGTTGTGGTGTCACCTTGCGCACCCGCTGCCCAAAAAGCTCGATCTCTCCCGAATCCGGCTCCCGCAATCCCTCCAGGATTTCCAGGGTTGTGGTCTTCCCCGCCCCGTTGGGGCCGAGAAGGGTGAACACCGTCTGTGCAGCTACAGAAAAGGACACGCCGTCCACAGCGCGCACCGAACCGTAAACTTTGCGTAGGTTATGCACCCGAAGAACGGGCGTGCTCAGCGCCCCCGGCATGGAGGTCATTATACTCCGGCGCACAAGAAACAGTGCCAACTTTGCCTTCCCCAGGAAGAGCAGGCATACTGGGTTTATGGAGGCGGAGATGGATCCCGTGCGCAGCAAAGTGGCCGTGGTACGGGCCCCCACCTACGCCCAAGCCGAAGGGGCCGTGACCCAGGCCCTGGACCTCCTCGGCGGCCTGGAGCAGCTCATCCCCCGCGGGGCGCGGGTGTTCGTGAAAATCAACCACCTGTCCCCACCTTCTCCACCCGAGCGGGGCATCGTCACCCACCCCCGCTTCACCGAAGCGGTGCTCAAACTTCTGCTGACACGCACACCCCACATCGGGGTGGGCGACGATGTCTATGCCAACCACGATGAAGATCCGTTCGAAATTTCCGGCTATCGGGACCTGTGCACGCGGATGGGCGTTCAGTTGGTCAATTTACGGGAAGAGGGCTTCGTACGTGTGACGTGTTCCGGGGCCCGCCTGCGGGAGGTGTTTGTGGGCAAAGCCCTGCGGGAAGCCGACGTTGTGGTCAACCTCCCCAAGCTGAAAACGCACTCCCTCACCGTGCTCACCGGCGCGATCAAAAACATGTACGGCACAATTCCTCGCGGGCTGCGGGTGAACTTCCACGGCCAATACAACGACCCCCACGAGTTCAGCCAAGTCCTGGTGGACATCTTCTCGGTGACCCAACCCCGTTTGACGATCATGGACGCTATCGAAGCCATGGAAGGCGCGGGCCCAGCGGATGGGGTGGTGCGGCCCTTGGGGCTGATCCTGGCCAGCACCGATGCGGTGGCTGTCGACGCCGTGGCCAGTCATATCGTAGGCTTGGACCCCCTCAAGTTGGGCACCACAGCCGAGGCCCACCGACGCGGTTTGGGGCAAGGGGATTTGACGCACATCGACGTGGTGGGCGAACCCCTCTCCGCAGTACGGGCAACCCACTTCCGCCTGCCCAGTTTGCCGGCTGGGGAGATCGTGGGCTTTTTCCCGCGCGCGCTTACGCGCTTCGTCGCCCGCCAGCTTGTGGTCCAGCCTATGGTCAACCGCAAGAAGTGTGTGGCCTGCCGGGCGTGCGTGGAGATGTGCCCCACCGGAGCAGCGCACATGTTTGAGGGCAAGGCGCGGATCAGCCCCGCCATCTGTGTGCGGTGCATGTGCTGCCATGAGGCGTGCCGGTTCGGGGCCATCGTGCTCACCCATCCTGGCCTGGGGAAGGTGGTGCATCCCTTGGCCCATTTGGCCCGCGGCCGGCGCTTAAAGAAATAGCGGGGGACCAGGGTGAGGGAAGCAAGCGAGCTCCGCAAGCTGTTCCTGCTGCGCCCGGACATCGCGTTTCTCAACCACGGTTCGTTTGGCGCTTGCCCCCAGCCGGTGTTCGCCGCCTACCAGGCTTGGCAGCGGGAATTGGAGCGGGAACCGGTGGAGTTCTTAGGCCGCCGCTTTGAGGCGCTGATGGCCCAGGCCCGAGCTGATCTCGCCCATTTTCTCGGCGCGGATCCGCCTAACCTCGTGTTCATGCCCAACGCCACCACAGCGATGAACACGGTGGCCCGCTCGCTGCCCCTTGCCCCCGGCGATGAAGTGCTGAGCACCGATCACGAGTACGGGGCCGTGGACCGCATGTGGAGCCAAATCTGCGCCGAAAAAGGAGCGCGGTACGTTCGGGCACAAATCCCCGTCCCTGTGCGCTCCACCCAAGATATCGCGCAAGCCGTGAAAGCCTGGGCCAGTTCCCGCACTCGGGTGCTCAGCCTCAGCCACATCACCTCGCCCACAGCCTTGCTTTTCCCGGTGGAAGGGCTTGTGCGCTGGGCGAAGGAGCGCGGGATCATGACCGTGATCGACGGTGCTCACGCGCCCGGGCAAATCCCGCTCGCCCTGGAAGCCCTGGGGGCTGATTTTTACGTGGGCAACGCGCACAAGTGGCTCATGGCCCCCAAGGGGGCGGCGTTCCTCCACGCCCGCCCTGAGGTCCAGCCCTTGCTCAAGCCTCTTGCCATCTCCTGGGGCGCGGAGATCCGGGAACGCCCTGGGGAAGCTCCGTTCGTCGATGAACACGAATGGCAAGGGACACGGGACATCTCCGCCTACCTCGCCGTAAGCGCGGCCATCGAGTTCTGGAAGGCCCTACAACTGGCCGCGGGTGATTGCCCAATGCCAAGCCCTGCTGGGGGAAGCCCGCCAAGCGTTGAACGCCCTGGGACTCCAGCCCGTGGCCGAACGAGCGGAGCTCTGTGCCCCGCAAATGGCCGCTTTTTTGTTCCCCCACTGCGACCGCAAGGCCGTGCAGAAAACCCTGTGGACCCGATTTGGGGTCGAAGCCCCCCTCATCGCCTGGAACGGCCGTGTCCTTTTGCGCCTCTCCATCCAAGGCTACAACACGTGGGCTGACGTGGAGAGGCTTGTGCAGGCCCTGCAGGAGGTTCTGCCCGCGCTTGGGGAGTAGCATGCTGGCCGAGGAGTTGGAGCGCCTGCTGCGCTGGCACCTGAAGTACTATCCTGCACTCGGCATCGAGGACGTGGCCAAACTCTTATACCAGGGGGTTATGGGCATGGACCACCTGCTCAAGGATCCCCAAAAATTCCGGGAGGATTTTCTGCAGGAGTGGGCGCGGCTTGGGGGCCCACTCCCGGGCGAGCCGCTGTTCGACCCGGTGAGCTTGGACTGGCGCACAGCGCGTTTACACCTGCGCGGGGCCAAAGCGCGGGGCTGGGAACCGCACGCCTTGGTGGAACACCTGCTCG
>FWWM01009573.1_pt1 | contig 17752 bp, 13 predicted proteins | sample 2228351 | NCBI WGS metagenome assembly FWWM01 (sample SAMEA103939774, study PRJEB20133) | metagenome | reverse complement strand
TTTGCCGTGGAACAGGCCAGGGAATGGGGGGCCGGATGAGCAAGATGGACCTCGTCACCGCGCTGCGGCTGGTCTGCTTCCGGGAGCCAGCGGAGTACGACGAGAAAGCGCGACACGAAGCCATCGAGGTCCTGTATCAAGCGTTACGGCAGGCAGCAAGGCGCGTGGTGCCCCAAGCCCGCGGTGGCGAGAACGAAACGCAGGAATGCGAGTGGGAGGATACGGCTCACCGAGCGGTTGTACGCCTCCTCGACCGGACGCCAAGAGAAGACGAGCAAGCCCCGACGAACGAAGGGGCTGCGCGGAAATATATCTACACACTTGTCCGCAATATCTATGTCGACATGTACCGGCAGCGAAAGCGGCACTTTCTGGTGTCGTTGGACGAGAAGCCCGAAAAAGGTCGTCAAGAACCCGACCCCAAGGACGAGGAAGGGTGTCGCGAGATTGCGGCACCGTTTCTCGACATCGTCAAATTCTTATACAGGAAGAGGGTGTCAGAGCTCGAATCGCGCGCCCTGACGCAAGAGGTGACCGAGGTAAGCTGGGCCTCCGTGCTCGATGAAATGATTGCCTACACACGCGCGGTCTTCGACGGGGCGAGCGCGCGGGACCCAACGGGGCGCGGTGCGCGGCTTGGTGAGGCGTTTGCGGGGGCGATGCGCCATTTTGTGCACGGAAGGCGCGGAAAGCCATCGTGGGAGCGCGTCAAGCAACTGCAGAGGGTGTTGCGGGTGGCGTGGGGTTGGGGGACCATCGAGGAGGAAGTGCAGGAAATTCTCACGCTCGAATCCACGACCGATCAAGGGGACGACCCGCGCAGGTGCGAAAGGGCGCGGGACCTCGTGGACCAGCAAAACCACCGGGTGCTCAAGGCCCTGGCCGAAGGACTGGTGCAGGCAGGGATTGAACCGGACGAGGCGAGGCGTTTCATCAAAGCGCTGACGTTGAGGCCGCGCTGTCAGAAACCCACTGGCCAGCGCGTTCAAGAAAACGAGGACTGTCTGGAGAGCGAGGGGTCATGACCTCTTTGGATGACACTTTGAACGAGATCGTGAAGGCTTTTGGGGGCGGCGGATACACGCTGCACGAACCCCGCGACATAGAACCTCGGGCAGAGGTCGCCGAGGGGAGGGCGCTTGAGAGCTCACTATCGGCAGAGGACATCGTTGGCTATGCGCTCGCCGAGTGCTGCATGGGAACTGTGAAGGTGTCGCAACTGGCCGGCTGGGTGCGCGTGGAAAGCATAGACGAGGCACCCCTTTCCGTGGTGATTCAGGGTGATGGCCGATATTCACGCGAGTGCGAGCATGCAATCCTTGCGACTGGGACCTGCCCGCTCTTTGCGGCAAGGGCCGACGGCCTTGGTGTCGTCGTCTGGCTGGAGAGTGGCAATGCCAGGAGGCTCCAGGAGTTTTCAATTCTGTCTCAAGAGCCCGCTGGCTACGCGGAGGTAGAGGCGCCTCTTGAAGCCTTTCTTTCGCTTATCGAGGACGAATGGCTAGGGAACCTCGTGACCCAGTATCGGGCGGCGCCCCTCGGGACGGTCCAGGCGGCTGCGCTCATCGCCCGCTACGGGCGCGTCTTCTCGTCCGGAGAGACGCTTCGTCGGTCCGTAGTTAGCGCGTTGACCACGGGCGACCTGCCGCCATCTCCCGTTCAGGAGTGGGCGCGAAAGGTGTCCGCAGAGCAGCGCGTGACCATCGCTGCCCACCTGCGCGGCCTCGTCGCGTGGCTCCAGGACGAGATCGAGGCGCTCAGCGAGCGCTACGCCCCCTCGAATCCGGACTGGGTCGCGGCCTGGGTCCGGGCCTGTCATATAAGGGACGACATCGAGGCCCTCGTGTCGCTTTTCCCATCCCTTCGAGAAGAGGTCCGCGGGCTCGATGAGTTCGCCAAAGATATAGTATGCGCGATGACCACGGGCTTCGCGGACGACCTCCGATTGAGCCACGCGTCCGTATTGGATCCGGACGCCTGGTGGGTCGAGCCAGTGATCCCCCCGGAGGTCGCGCTTGAAAGGCTTTGATTGCTCAGTCCCGTGGTTGTGGCCGCACCCGCGAACGCAACCGCTCGAATATGCACAGCGGTTGCGGGAGTGCCCAACAGGGCCACCCCCGACCCGGCCCGGCGAGGTCTTGCTCGTCGCTGTGCTGGAGGGCGCGGCATCCCTGTGGGCCCTTGGCGGGGCAGGCGCCGGCATCGAACTCGGGTCGTCGGCACTGGAGGCCTGGGAGAATGCCCGCCTGGCCTTTCTGCGCGCGGCAGACCTGTTGTGGCAAAGGCCGTCTCGCACGCTCTCCAAGGCACCGCGAGCGCGGAAGGTCGCGGTCTATCTCGAAGGCGGGGCATCCGAGGCAAGGGAACCACGGGTCGGCGGGCTCGATGGGGCCTCGTTCGGGCTTGCATTCTTGTTGGCCCAGGCCTCGCGAGTCTGGGGAATCCCGGTGGGGGCGGACCTTGCCGCAGTCGGCGGCGTCTCGGGGGATGGGAAGGTTTTTGAAGTGGCCTCCGTGCCGCTCAAGGTCCGGGCGCTCCTCGAGCGAGCCCCTGCGGTCAGTCGCCTGCTCGTGGCCCCAGGGGACGCTATGGAGGCGCGCGAAGCCTGTGACGGAAAGCACCTGGAAGTGTTGCCAGTCGCCACCGCGCAAGAGGCCCTCCGCGTGACCTTTGGCGATGGCCTGCGTCGTCGCCTGCTCGATGTGGCGCAAGCCAACCGACAGGTTTTGTGCGACGACCTGTTCGAACTTGGATTATTCGGCGAAGACAATCCGCTGAACTGGGTCGCAGTGGCCAAGGCATGCGAGGAGGTCCTCGCCGAGGTTAGGGGTCTGTCGCCAGCCGAGGTGTTTCGACTCCGCTTTACCATGGCGGTCGCACGGCGCCACAGGGAAAATCGAGGCGATTTCCCGCCCCTCGACGAAAAAGTATTGTCCGATCTGGCGCTTCCTGTCCGCTTGCGCCTCTTGGCCCATCTGGTCCAGCACTGCGCGGACTCGGGCTCGCCCGCGCTCGAGGAGGTCGAGCCCTTTGTCCGCCCGTTCCTCGTGGCCCGCGAGCGCTTCGTGGAACACTGGAGACTCCTTGGGGCTTACGTGCGCCTCTTGTGGGTGACCGGCAGGCCGCGCGAGGCGTTAGACCTGGCCTTGGAGGTCGTCAAGGGCCTTTCGGCCAATCTGGCCTGGGCCGAGATCGGAAGGCCCTTGAGCGCGTGCCTGCGCCTCTCGGGCGCGCTTCAAGACCAAGCCGCCTTTCAGAGGGCGCAAGCGCTGTTGCGAGGGTTCGAGGCCCGAGGCGTCTTGGGCACCACGGACCTCGCCTTTGCGCATCTTGCGGAAGCGGCGGGCGAGGTGCAGTGCGGTGCAGCGGACGGGGAAACCCTGTCGCGCCTTCAAGGCCTCGTGGATTGCACGCTCGCTCCGTCGCACGTCCGGTACGGGGCATGGCGGTTCTTGGTGCTGGCACATCGGCTTGCTGGCGGAGGCGCCTGCGGGCACGGCCCACCCGCGCCGCCCGATCTGGACCGCGATGATGAAGAACGGCTTTATCGCGCGCTGTCCAGGCTCGATGAGGACCCCGAGGACCCAAAGGCCCTCGACACGCTGCACGACCTGGACCCTGGCGTGGTCGGCCACCTGCTTCAGGCGGCTTCACGCCTGGGCGAGCGTCAAGGGGCTTATGTGGCAAGGTTTTATCCGTACTGAGGAGGGCAGAGATGAGCGACTCGGCCAGAGACTGGAGATTCGTCGGGTTCTTGGGCAATGCCAACTATAAACACTGCACGTATCAGCTTGAGGGAAGGCAGGGCGACTCCGTTCAGACTTGCTATGCCCCAGAGGCGATTGTCAAGTTGTTGCAGAAACAAGATGGCCCACCATCGCGCATAGCCATCGTCGGAACTCAGGAAGCCAAGGGCGCGCACTGGGAGAAGTTGGCAAGTAGGCTGAATGATGCGCAGTTTGTCGAGATCGGGAAGGGACAGAGCGCCGAAGAGCAATGGGAGATTTTCAACATCCTTCACGAAGAATTTGCGCGAGAGAAGGATCGCCGCCTGGTCGTGGATATCACAAATGGATTTCGTGCTCAGTCGTTTTACGCCGCATCGGTCCTGGCCTTTTGCCGAGCGATGGACGAAATCGCCGAGGTCAAGGTCTACTACGCTGGGGATGTGCAAACGGATGCCCCGACCCCAGTCTGGGACATCACGGGCTTCATCACGGTCCTCGATTGGACGAATGCCCTCCAGTTGTTCTTGAAGACCGGGCGGGTCGGGCCCGCAGCAGACCTCGCAGAAAAAACAGGACGCTTCTTGGCGGGGGAATGGGCGAACACCGGGAAGAAAGGCAAAAGGCCATCCCTTGACCACTTGGCAGGGCGTCTTAGGGCCTTCGGGAATGACCTGGCCACGCTTCGGACCGTGGACCTGATGGTCGGCCGAGACGGCAAGAAGTCGTCGGCGCAGAACCTTATCGAGGCTATCGAAGCCGCGAAGGAGGATGTCCAACGCTTCCTCCCTCCGCTTGCACAAGTCCTGCACCGGGTCGAGAGAACGGCAGCAGACCTGGCTGTGGACGGGCTCACCTCCCCGGCTGGGGACGTGGCGCTCGGGAAACTTGCGAGGACTTACCTCCGAATGGAGCGCTATATCGAGGCCGCGACCACGCTCCGGGAGGCCTGGATTACGAGATTTACCCCTAGAGGGGTTTCGATCCCGGGCAAGGGCATCGAGGTCGAGGTGCGCAAGCAAGCCGAAGAGACGTGTCGCGCAACACTGGGCCAGAGCTTCCAAAACTGGATCGGCCAGGTCCGAAATGACCTCGACCACGCCCAGATGCGCAAGACCGCGATGCCAGCCACGACCGTTGTTGACAAGGTCGAGAGCGCGCTAGAGTATTACGAAAACTGGGAGAAAGAGGAGCCGCCGACGCAACAGCGTTCGAGCGAGCCCGGCCCCCAGGTCTTCCTCAACATCAGCAATCACCCCCAAACAACCTGGGCCGAGGAGCAGAAAGAGGCGGCGTTGCAACGGTTGGGCGGGACCGGCGACATCGTGGATATCCCGTTTCCGGCACTGGACCCCGACAACCTCACCCTGCAATACCTCGACAAGTGCGTCCAGGCGGTCCTAAAAGAGATCGAGAAGGTCCCTGGAACGCCGACCCACGCGATGGTCCAGGGGGAACACGTCTTGACGACCCTGCTCGTGGCCAGACTTCAGGCAAAAGGAATCACATGCCTCGCGGCGACCACGATGCGGGACGTGGTCGAGCGGGCGGATGGAGTAAAGGAATCGCGGTTTCATTTCAAGGGGTTCCGAGAATACCCTCCGCTTCTTGTCGAGGAAAGCCCGACTTGTGGTGACCCCTAGGGCAGCCGGATTGGGCTCGGGCGGACCCAAGGGACTTTGTGCTGGTCGTCCCGATCCAAGCGGACCCACCCGAACAGGGGCGACGACGTGGCGACCACGTACCGGCGCGTTTTTGGAAACACGTTGTCCTCGTCATCGTACGCACTTGCGGGGAGCCTCCCGATCTGGCAACCGCGCTCTTCAAACAATTGCAACACATCGAGTCGTTCCTTTGGGTTCGCGAGTTCCCCGGTCGTCCCGCACCACCCAATGCCGTAGCCAAGTCGCAAAAACAGCGTGTCCGTGGGCGCATGCTCGATCTCGCTCTTGAGCGCCTTCAAAAAATCATGCGCTTCTTTCAAAGGAGATCGCATTTCAAAATACGCCTGTTCTGTCTCGAGCAAAGCCAGAGCGTGCTCTCGACAAACCCTGGCCAAGGATGTCGGGTCCAGGTCCACATGCGGGAGACCCAGTTTCTGCCTGTGACGATGGGAAAGCAGAAAACCATCCAGCCCTAGCCGCAGTTGAGAGGTGGCCCCAGGCGCGATCACCTCGCAGGCGAGCCAGTACTCCTTCTCGCGCGTTTTCTGGCCAGCGGCGGGGGAACGGACGCGAACCTGGGCGACCTGCAAAGAGTCGGGGTCGAACGCGGCGTCCGTCACGGACAAGGCCCGTAGCAAATCGAAATGAGGCCTGTCCCGATTCCCCCGCAGTTCGCGCTCGATGCCGCGCGCCGCGAACGCTGGCGCTGCCTTGTTGTCCGGGTTGCGCAGTGCGTTGACCGCCTGACCCACAACCCCTCGTGACCGTCGCACCACGGCCCGCAGGATTGCAGTGCGCAAGGCGCCCTTCCACGACGAGCCCGGGATCAAGAGCGCCCCGCGTCCATCCCGCATCTGCACCCGGACCTCCCTAGCCTGGATCCTGGGCCTCACCTCCCTCATCCATTGGCGGTCCCCTCTCGCTTCCAGATGGGCCAAGAGTTTCTCAGGGCTGGGGAGGCCAGCGTCCGACCTGGCGAAAAAGTCGGGATAGGCCCGCATCGCAGCCTCCACGTCGAGGATGATAGACCGGTCCGCGTCGTGCACAACCTCGAAACCACAAGAGAGGACCTGGCCGCTCCCCACGTGGACCGGTGATAACACCTTTGCGCGATAGCCGAACGTAGTCAAGACTCACCCTCCTAGCACCTTTTCATCGATCCCGATGCATAGCGCGCGCCCGTCGCGATAGACAGGATGGAAAAGCCCAAGATGGGGAAGTGGTGACAGGACCTCCACGACATCACCGGATGGCTCGCGGGGGCCTACAACAGAACCCTCCGTCAACATGGTCACGCGCCTGCGCCGAAGCGTCATGGCCCCAAGAGACGTCACGAAGCCGCTGCGTTGCACAAGCCTGTAGCGCGCCCTGTCGAGAACTCCGTCTTCGACTTCCTTGCGCTGGGGGTGGTACAAGGACAACAGGAGATGCGCGCCTGTCCCCAAGTCCGGGGCGCGAAACTCGACGACCGTTTCCACTTCAAACTGCCCCCGCCCGCACGAGCGCTTGGCCCCGATCCCAGCAAGACCGGTCATTTTGAGCGCGCCGAGTGCCTCGTCCTTTGCGCTGTCGTCCTCGAAGTCCAGGACCACGCCGAGCCGCATCCCAGGATGGCTCGGCAAGATATCCGACACCTCGAACAAGAGGTCCTCGATCGGCCCGCCAGTCAATCGGTCCACCGCGAGCCCAGTCCGCGGATTCACGACCGCGAGGTCCCGCGCTCTATCAGGACCGCGCCACTCGACAACGCAGAGTCGGTCCCCTTGTCCCAACACCACGCGTCCGCTGCCCGGCACCCCGCCCTTGGCCCTCTGCGCGAGCCACTCCTCATCCGCGTAATGGATGCGCTTGACCCTCTTGAGCGGCCAGGCCTGACCGCCCTCGAAGGCCTTCAGCGCGTCGGGTACGGGGTAGAACACGCTTGGCTGCTCCTGTTCGATGAGCACAGGCAGCGCCGAACTGACACGAAACGGCGGACATCGCGCCCACCCATTCTGGGCGTCCACATCCTTGCCGGCTCGCGCCAACGCGGTCACCATGGCCGCCGAAAGGGTGTCCGACCGGACGAACAGGTCGAGGGCATGCCCCGTTGCCGCAAAGGCCGGCCCGGTGGGCTTCAAGATCGCGAGATACCGTTGCACCGCTCGCCTCCAAGGGCTCAGGTCAGGGCGTGGACCAGGGCAGGGTCACGCCGCCCGAAAGTGCAAACGGCTGAAACTGCCCGGTTCCAGTCTTGGGGACCTTCATCTCTTCGACCGTTTCCACGCGAAACCGGACGGCCCCGTATCCTCGTGTGCCCTGACCGCCGAGGTAGTCGTTTGCAACGAGTTGCAGGCCCGTCAGCAAGAGGTCAATCATCTGATGCGCGTCGTCTCCCTGGCAGACATCCAGAACGAACTCGAAACGAAAGAGGGTACCGGCTGGAACCCGCTCGAAGTTCCTCGGGTTCGCCTGCGAGGTCAGGCGGTCAATCGAGACCTCGGTCTTGACCTCCACGAAGGGTGCGGACAGGTAGCGCCATGTGTCCATGTCCTTTGCGCACTCCTCGTCCAGGTGGGCATCGCGCACGATAAGTCGTCCCACGCAGCGCACCGGCTCCGGGTGCAACTCGGGCTGGGCATCCTGCGCGGTATTTTCTTGCTGCGCTGTCCTGCGCCGGCCCTCCTCGGCGGGCACACCGAACACCTGACACACAAGGCACGTCCCGCAGTGGCAAGGACCAATGGTCGCATCTTCCCGTCGCTTGTTGTGGCGATTCGGGTCCAGGCCCTGGCCCCCACAGCAGCGCCCGGCCTTCTCCAGAAGGCATCTCATCTTTCCTTTGAGCGTGCTACCGGGAATGTAAGGCCGCCCGGTCTTCGGGTCCTTGACCACGACCTTGTCCGCGCCACCGACCTTGAGCCCCACGTCCGAGCCCCCCACGTGCAGACCTGTCAGGGCCTGAATCGTCCCCCGTATGCGGACCTTCGAGACCAGGTGCGGAAATGCGCTCTGGCTCATCGTTGTCACCTCCTTTGCTCCCGGTGATACGCCACCATCGCCTCGGCGAACTCGAACACGCAGGTGGCAATTCGCCGTGCGTCGTCCGTCATGGAACCCTGAACCTTGCTGGCCGCTCGGTTCAGGAGTACGTCGAAATAGTCCCGCAGAGGCCGTGCCTTGTTTTCTCGGTTCGCCATGTACGCGAGTTTGGGTCGCAGCAACTGGAGTTCCGTCGCGATCTGGGCCGGCGAAAGGGACTCCACCTTGGACTCGATTCGCAAGAGGGACCCGTAGAAGTTCCGGATCTGCGCCGCCTTGACAGACCCGAGGGCTTCGGCGAGCGACCTCGCCTTTTGAACCATCACCGACCCGTCTCGGCTCAAGATCTGGTCCGCCTCCTCCGTCGTCAGAGGTTGAAGTGGTTGCTCTCTACCTTCTCTATGTTGGCCTTGACGGTGATCTGGCCGATTCCTTGCGTCGTGACTACGCCCCTGCAGCATATACCACCTCCTGTTACAATCTGTCATGTATCCTTGTCAACAAAAACGCCCACTCGACTGCGACGTTCAGCCAAACAACCATGGGGCGTAGATCACCAGGGGGCTGCGTCTCGTCGAGCAGTTCGTCCCTCACCCGTTCCAGAAACGCGCGATTGCGCAAGCTGCGTTGGCGCTCGCTGGTCCTTGCGAGCGCATACGCTGCGACCCAGCGCCACCGGTGTGAGTTCACGAGCCGCTTTACATTGGCACCGCCCTCGATCTGGCCTATCCGGTAGCAGGCGGAGATGTCCCCAAGCGCACGCAAGAACGAACGCGGTAGGGGAGGCTTCGCTTCAGGAAGTTTGGGCCACTCGAAGCCATCCAGCGCTGCCTTTGGCGGCTCGATGTTGCCGATCGCGCGGACCAGCCGCCCTACAAGCGCCCCCGCGCGCTCCAGTTCTTGCCATGACAACACCTCTCCGAACAGTGACACCGCGTCCTTGCGCCGGCCGTTTCGGTCGGCCGACTTTGCGGCATGTTCCGCATCGAGCGCCCGGCGAGCAGTGGAAAGTAATGGCGCCTTCGGGGCTTGCACCGCTATCCCCGCCGACACCGAGAGCGCCGGGTTTCCCCCGCCGAAGGCCCGCCACTCGTCGCGAAGCCACTTGGCCACCTGGGGCACGACAAAGAACGAGCCCACCAAAAAAACATCGTCGCCCCCGCAAAAGACTGCCCGAACCGTGTCCCCCCAGTTCGCCCGAATGCTCGTTGGGAGGTAGCCCCCGAAGAAGACGGACACGGCTCGTGACAGAGCGGCGAGCCTCGAAAGCGTTTGCTCCGCGGGTGAAAACCCACGCTCGAACAAATCGCCGAGCCCGTCCACGTCCGCGCGCAAGACCGCTAGCCTCGGCACCCCAGGATTGCGCTCGGCCAGTTGTGAAAACTCGATCGACTCCGAGGTGGCCAACGGCCACCACGAAACGGCCAACCCCTTCCTCGCGAACCCTTGCCATTCGTTTGCCTCTGGCAGCGCCATGACCATCGCGAACGGCGAGATCGCCGCGGCCTCCTCGATGTCGTCGAGCAGGACGTAGCAGACATCGAGGGGCAGAGGCATCTTGACCACGAACCCCGTTGCGTGCGACCCGCCGGGCGTGGTGGGGACCACGGCCGTCATCCTGCCGAGGACGCGACCAATGTTCTCCGTCATGCGGCAGTGGCTGCACACGCGGTCCTCGGCGTCGGTCTCGCGCTCGCACTGCGCGCACGAGTAGCGTTGAAAATCGGACGGTTCGAACAACTGCTGGTAGGCGTTCTTGGCGAGCCTTTTCATGCGCTGGAGGCGGGCCGACTGCAAGTCCTCAAGCGCCTCCACCCATTTCGAGCCGACCTTGCGATTGAGCAGGTCCTGTCCGCTCAAGGTCGAGACGCCAACGCCGAAACCGAGGAGCCCGCCCGTCTCGGTCCACAGCGCCAGGTCCAGTTCCTCTGCGAACGTGCAGACTTCTTCCTTCACGCGAGCCGGCGTAAGAAACCACACCTTGCCTCCGCCTTGATACAGGGCGCAAGACAAGGGCAAGTCCCAGCGCGAGCAAACCGCCCTCGCGACCGCATCCTGAAGCAATTGCACGTAAAACGACCGTCCGGTGAGACTGCGACGGGCCCCTTCCGCCTTGAGGGCGTGCAGGTAGTTCTGGATGCCGGAGAGGTCCGCGCACACCAGGGCGTAGCGCGGCTCGCTCCGGTCGCGGACGTATCCCTCGTCGGTCTCGGAGCGAGCATCGTAGGCGATGCAGGCCGCAATCGCCGCAGCCGAGCGCGAGTGGTCCCACAAAGAGACATCCCTCGGGGTCGAGACCGTCGAGGCCGGCACACACCACGTGTAGCGCTCGAGCAAGAACGAGATCGCAGCGAGCGCCGCCTCCGGCTCCTGCGCCAGCCGAGCGCCAAACCCGTCCGAGAGGGCCTTTGCGCCTTCGCACAGTCCGGTCCACAGCGCCTCGTAGTCCCGCGCGCTCGGGCGTTTGTCCGTCGGAAACAGGTTTTCGCGCACCATGCCAAGGGCTCGCATCGGCACCAGCGCCGGCTGGCTACCTGGGGATGTCCCAGACCGCATCACCCTCGACAACACAGATTCGAGGGGCACCCCGGAAGGGTCTTCGGGGCCATGGTCCTCGCTTTCCGGGCGGTCCATGCCCGAGGCGAGCCTGTCCGCCTCGGCCACGATCCACTCGAGCGGGGGCGAGGGGACGTGATGGGCAGCCGCCCAACGAAGGATTTGTTCGCCTCCCAGGCCTTCCCAGACGGGCCGCAAGTGCTCCTCGATGAAGTCTGCGGTCCACGCCGCGTGCTGGTGCGTCCAGTAGTGGCCTTCCCTGTCCTTTCTGCAGAACAGATCGACATTGGATGGAGAGGGTCTGCCCGCCTTGGCCCGCTGCCCCACCTTGCCCACGTCGTGAAGGAGCGCAGCCAGCGCGAGGAGGTGTGTCCGCTCGCGTCTGTTCATCTCGCCACCCTGGAATCGTCCAAGATTTCGTACCGCCCCAAGCCGAATACCGTGCCCTTGCCCACGTGCAGGACCTCGCCTAGATGCACCAGTGGCCGCAAAAGAGGCAGGCCAGGGCCCTCGTAGGTGACGCGGCCCACAAAGCCGTCCAGCGGGACCTCTTGCCTCTGGCGCGTGGAAAAGCGGTTCAGGCGGACCCAGGTCGTCTCGGAGGCAACCTCGCGCACCCCGGCGACCGCACCGTCCAGCGTGTTCCAGTCCGGGGTCCAGTCCACCCCTTCATGAAAGTACGCCATGGCCGCAGCGCGAAATACGAGCGAGCGCACCACGGCTGAAAAACTGGGCCTTCGCAACAGCGCCGAGTCCTCCACCAGACGCGTCGGCGTGAGAAAGTCCAAAGTGATATGTTCTGCGTCGCTGCCTTCCGCCGCTGGCCCCGCACCCTCGAACACCGAAGGCGACCATCTAGGCGCTGGGTCGTCTGCCGAGAACAAGACCTCCCCTTGTGGCCCCTGGTCCCGGACCCGGACCAAGGAGAATCGGGACCGCGCCCGCCCCAGGCCCGCGAGCGCCATGCGACGCGCCGCCTCGATCACGAAGGGCACGGTCGTGACCGCGCGCCCGAAGAGCCGCACCGCGAACGCGACCCCCGAGTCGGACCCTGCCCGTGGCTCGGGCTCGATGACGAGCGGGTGGACGATGGTGGTCAGCGTGGGATAGCGCGTGGCCCATTTGGGTCTCGGCGTTTCGAACAGGAGCGCGTAGGTGCAGGCGTGGAGGAACGGGCACTCCTGGCAGGCCTGGACGCCTCGCGCCACGCACGCGACGCGGCGCAAAGCCCGCATCAGGCCCCCGCGCAGCGTGGACCCAAGATATGGCGGAAGCCGCGCCGGTTCGAGGGGTTCGAACTCGAAAAACAGGCGGGCGTGGCGGAGGAGCGGGGGGGACAGCCCCCCATCCTGCTCGACACGAACAGGCCCTTCCTCGCGCAGCGGCCCCCCCACGGCCATCCTCTCGGTGGTCCTCGAAAACGCTCGGGCAGCCATGTATCGCGACCTCGAAGGAACGTCAAGTCTGTCTTGTCGTCAGACCTCTTCATCGTTCAGAATGGCCCACAGGATCAGCGCCGCTGCTGCGGCCTTCGACACCAGGTACACGCTTTGTACGAGGGCGTAGAACATGTTCGATCTCCTGCCTGAAGAAGAGAAGCCCTTTTCCGGGCTTCCATGGGTTGAGACGCCACAGGAACCTCTTTTCTGACAGGTGGCGGCGCCGGGGCGGGCTGGGGCGAAGTCTCGAAAGGTGTCCACCTGGCGCCGCGTGTACCAGGCGACCGGCGTGTTGCCCGCTCTGCCGTGGCAGCGTCGGGCCTGCTCGCGTCTGCGTCCAACTTCCGCTCACACCTCCCGGCAGACGCGAGCGCCCATCCCTTTCAGGCACCCCCGGAATTTTGACCGCGCGGCGTCGGTGCCCTAGCATGACACGCGGTCGTGGAGACGCCCAGGCGGTCTCGGGATGGAATCCGGCTCGCGAATCGTGATCGCGGTCTTCGTGGACGCCTTCGGGTGGAAGGTCCTGAATCGCGGCCCTTTCCTGGACGGCATCCTTCGCCTCCAGACCCCCCTTCGCACGTTGCTCGGCTACTCCTCGACCTGCGACCCCACGATCCTGACCGGGCTGCTTCCTCGCGAGCACGGGCACTTCTCCTTCTATTTCTACGACCCGGAGCATTCACCATTCCGTGCTCTGGCGCTGCTTCGATGGCTCCCCGCGACCGTGGCGGACCGCGCGAGGTTTCGCCGCCTGGTCGGCGCCGCCTTTGCCAGGTGGCGGGGGTGGCGGGGATACTTCCAGTTATATAACATGCCTTTTGAACATTTGCAGCTATTTGATTATTCTGAAAAAAAAGACATCTACCAGCCCGGAGGGATCCTCGCCGGGGTCCCGACCTTCCTGGACGACTTCCGCGCGCGGGGCATCCCCTTCTTCTTGTCCGACTGGCGCCTGCCCGAGCGAGAGAACCTGCGGCGGCTTCACGAGGCGCTCGAGGCGGGGCAGGTCCGGTTCGCGTACCTGATCCTGGGGGCGCTCGACGGCGTCATGCACCAGTGGGGCCCTGGCACCGAGGCCGCGGACCACAAGGTCCGCGACTACGACCGATGGCTGCGCGACCTGGTCTCGGCAGCCCGCAGGCGCTACGCCGAGGTCCGGCTACACGTGTTCTCGGACCACGGGATGACGCGGGTCACCGGGTCGAGCGACCTGATCAGGCGAATCGTGCGGACCGGCCTGCGATTCGGCGTGGACTACGCGGCCGTGTACGACTCGACCATGGCGCGGTTCTGGTTCTTGCGGCCCGGGGCCAGGGAACGCATCCTGGAGGTCCTGGCCGGGGAGGCGCGGGGGAAGGTCCTGTCCGAGGAGGCCCTGCGGAAGTACGGCTGCGACTTCCCGGGACACCGCTATGGGGAGACGATCTTCCTGATGGACCCCGGGGTCGTCATCCACCCGAGTTTTATGGGCCGCACGCTCCTCGCCGGCATGCATGGGTACGACCCGGACCACGAGGATTCCGTGGCCGCCTACGCCTCGAACGTGGAGGTCGCGCCCGCGCCCCAATCGCTGTGCGACCTCGCGGGCCTGATGAGGCGCGAGGTGATGCCGGACGAGGTCGCGTCGCCGGGGTCGTCCTCGGGAAAGGCAGGACCACAAAACCCATGAAATACGCGGTTTTCACCGCCTTCATCGTCCTGGGTGTCCCCACAATGGCCATCCTCGCCTTCCTGTGGCCCCGGGTCCGGGGTTGGCTCGTCTCCCTGATGGTCTTCGCCACCTGCCTGGGGGACCGGGCCAACATCAACTTCGTCTCCATGGAGACCTACCGCGGCCCCGACCGCGGCTTCGAGGTCACGCTCGCGGACCTCGTGGCCCTGGCCCTGGCCGTGGCCGTGACGATCAGGCACCCCCGTCGCATCCGGTGGTGGCCGTACAACACCGGGCCGATGCTCGCCTACTTCGCGGTCGCGGCGGTCACGACCCTGTGGGCCCCCCAGCCCATCCTGTCCGCCTTCACCCTGTTCAAGATGGTGCGGGCGTATGGGTTCTATTGGTGCGTCGTCAACTGCCTGCGGACCGGGACCCCCCTGCGCGCGGTCTGGAGGGGCATGGTCCTGATGGCCGCCTACCTGACCTTTGAAACGCTGCGCCAGAAATATCTGTACGGCATCTATCGCGTCACCGGACCATTCGATCACTCAAACCCCTTCGCGACCTTCCTGAACCTGTTCATGCCGGTCCTCCTGGCCCTTGGCCTGTCCGACCGCACGCTGTCGCCCGGGCGCACGGTCCTGTCCCTGGTCGGGGCCCTGGCGATGCTGTTTTCCTCGGTCATGACCTTTTCGCGCGCGGCCATCGTCCTGGGGGTCGTGTGCGCGGGTGGGGTCTTGGCCTTCGCGAACTTGCGGGAGCGCTCTCCCCGCGCGGCCCTCGCCACCCTCGTCGCTTTCCTGGGGCTGCTCGTGGGAGGGGCCCGAGTGCTCCCCCGGGTCCTCGAGCGCTTCGAGCAGGCCCCGGAGGCCAGCGCCATGGCCCGCGACGAGTTCAACCACGCCGCGAAACTGATGCTCGAGGACCACCCCGAGGGCGTGGGCGTCAACCAGTTCTCGCGCGTCCTGACCGACAACCCCCGCTACAACCGCCACATCACGGTGATGGCCGTCGAAAAGCAAAAAGGGGTCTGCCACCACATCTACTGGCTGACCGCGGCCGAGATGGGGTACGCCGGACTCGCGCTCTTCCTTGTGGTTATCAGCCGATTCGCCTTCCGGGCGTTTGTCTTCGCCTGGCGCACCCCGGGCCGCGACGGCCTCGTCCAGGCCGCCATCTTCCTGGGCACCCTGTCCTTGCACGTCTCGGGTCTGCTCGAGTGGGTCTTCCGGATCACGCCCCTGTTCTTTGCGTACTTGCTGCTTTGCGGGGTCTCGGTGGCGCTCGCCGACCTCGAACGGGACAGGCGCGCCCATAGCGGAGGTCCCGCATGACCCAGGCCCGACGAGTCGCCCTCAACAGCCTGGCCGCCTACGTGCGCTTCGCGGTATCGCTTGCGGTCCAGTTCGCGCTCGTCCCCTTCGTGATCGCCCGCGTGGGCGCCGACGACTACGGGCTGTGGACCCTCACCTTCTCGGTCCTCGGCATCGTCAGCCTGGTGGACTTCGGCTTCACCACGGGCGTGGTCCGCTTCGTGGCCGAGGCCCGCGGCCTGCGAGACCCCGAGCGCCGCAACCGCGTGGTCAGCACCATCCTCGTGGTCTATCTTGGCCTCGCCCTCGTCGCCGCCCTCGCGGTCGCCGTGCTTGCCGCCTTCTACGCCGACCTCTTCGACCTGCCTGCGGACTTGCGGGACCGCGCCCTGCTGCTGCTGTGCGTCCTCGCGGCCCGCTCCGTGCTCGTGACCCTCCCCCTCGTCCTCTTCAAGGCCATCCTCTTCGGGGAGCAGCACATCGCCCTGACCAACGCCATCCAGGTCGTGACCACCCTCCTGTACGGAGGCGCGGCCTGGGCCACGCTGACCCTCGACCAGGGCATCGTCGGGCTTGCCATCGTCAACGTCGCGACCCTCCTCGTCGAGCACCTCGCCTACGTCTTTGCCTGCTTCTATCTCCTGCGCGACCTGCGCATCTCGCGCAGCCTCGTGGACCGCCACGCCCTGCGCGAGACCGCCTCCGTCAGCATCCACCAGTTCGTGGTCAACGTCGGGGACCAGGTCCTGATGCGGACCGACCCCATCATCATCAAGCTCTTCCTGCCGCTTCAGGCCGTGGCCCTCTACGGCGTGGCCCTCAAGGTCGCCGAGAATGCCCTTCTGCTCCTCAAGCAAGGCGTGCACGTCCTGGGTCCCTGGGTGGCCGAGATGAAGGCCCGCGGCGAGGACGAGCGCATCCGCTTCGTCCTGTTGTCCGGGTCCAAGTTCACGCTCGCGCCCGGCGTGGCCCTGGCCGCTGTGGTCGGGGCCTTCGCGGCCGAGGCCCTCGACTTCTGGGTCGGCCCCGACTTCCGCGAGGCCGCGCCCGTCCTCGTGCTCCTGATGTCCGCCATGGCCCTGATGATCCCCCAGGTCGTGGCCCAGAGCGTCTTCACCATGACCGGCCTGCACCGCCTGTCCGCCCATCTCTCCTTGGTCGGCGTCGTGACCAACATCGGCCTGAGCGTGGCCCTGGTCGGCCCCTTGGGCCTGCCGGGGGTCGCCGCCGCGACCCTGGCCACAGCGCTCCTCGTCAACCTGCTCGTCATTGGCGTCATGGCTCGCCGCCACTACCGGGCCGGATTCCGCGCCTGGGCCCAGGGCGTCTTCCTCCCTGCCCTCGCGCCCGGCCTCGCGACCCTCGCCATCTCCCTCGCCCTCAAGGCCCTCCTCCCCCCGCGCGACCTCCTCGCCATCGCGGGCCTGGCCCTCCCCGGCCTTCTCGCCTACGCCGTCCTGTTCTGGCTCTTCTCGGTCACGCCGGAGGAGCGCCGCATCCTCCGCGAGCGCCTGTTCCGGCCCGCCGCCACCCGGCCCGGCCCGGACACCGGCCCGGACCCTTCTTGACGCCCCCCCGTTCTTCTGGTACAAACCCCTCAACGGTCGGGCTGCCCGCCCGGCCCACCTCCTTGACAGGATGGGGCTGTAGCTCAGCTGGGAGAGCGCTAGAATCGCACTCTAGAGGCCGGGGGTTCGATTCCCCTCAGCTCCACCATCGTTTCGAGGGGTTGCGCTACGGAACAACGCTGGATTCCGTCGCGTGTCGTCCTCTGTATCGCACCTCAAACGCCGGAGGCTGAGACAGCCATGGCGGAGAGCGTTCTCTTCGGTCGAAGCACGAGATGGACACGGACCCGGTGGGTGGGGCGGTGTGGGGGGCCGTCTGGTGCGTTTGTGCAACTCGCGAGAGTGCAACCGCGGAGCCTCGGACCTGAAAGCCGATGATCTGCGGTCGCCCATTTTGGTTAGGCTGGAGGAGATGCGTAAGCACTTGACCAAGGCCCCTTGGCGGTAAGTAGACGTTGGGCGAGGAGGCCGTCCGGAGGCGGTTTTGATGGATCACAACGGGGTCGAGAGGGTGACCCGGCCCCTCGCGGTGGGGAGAAAGAACTCTCTGTTCGCCGGGTCGGACCGTGGGGCAGAGCACGCAGCGGTGATCGACTCGGTGCTCGGGACGTGCGCGCTGGTCCAGGCCCCGCCTGTGGCTTACCTGGAGGACGTGCTCACGCGCATTTCGGAGGGCTGGCCCTACTCGCGGGTCCTAGAACTGTTACCGAACGCCTGGGTTCGACAGCGACGTGCCAGAGAGGGCGAGGCCGTGTCGAAGGTCGAGACATCCGCGTGCCCAGAATCCGACCGGAGTGCGTTGTCTTTGG
>FWWM01009007.1_pt1 | contig 17754 bp, 11 predicted proteins | sample 2228351 | NCBI WGS metagenome assembly FWWM01 (sample SAMEA103939774, study PRJEB20133) | metagenome | reverse complement strand
CGAGTCCAGAGCCTGACGTGCTTCGTCGGCGTCCGCGCATTCCAGGATCAGCACTGCGCCGGGCCAGTCCTGGCGGAAGTAGATTTCGCGCAGCGTCCCCGCCTGGCATAGTTCCCAGACGCGCCGCGCTTCGGCCTTGAGGTATGGCGCGAACTGCTCTGCCGTGCTGCCCGGCATCTCCACTTCCAGGGCCAGGACTTACATCACTTCCTGCGGTTCTTCTTGCGGCTGAGTTTGGCGAGCTTGCGTTTGCGCCGCTCTTTTTCTCACTCACGGTGCGTATGCCGCTTCTGCGGCGTAGATTGCCCGAAGCCAGACGAGAGCATCATTTCGGTATTGTACGCCTGCACCCATTCGTCGAAACCTTCTTCGGTTGACGTATCGTATCCAAGCGCTTTACCTCTCATGACGAAAGACTTGGCCATGCCGAACAGCGAAGGATCGCTCATGGCCCTGTTCAGACGGCCCGCGGCTCGCTCGTCTAGAACCTTCAGGCAGACACCAGCGCTTGGCAGCCCAAACTCGCGCTTGATGAAGCTCCAGAACGCCCGCAAGACGCGCACAACCATCTTGCCATCGAAGCCGTCTGGTGTGGCGACCTTGGCGGGAAAAAGGCCGTACAGCACTTCTTGCAGATCATCTGCCTTCATCTTTGGCGGTGAGACACCAAGGTAATTCATGGCGTAATCGAGCATCGCCTCAGCCCACCACAGATCCGCCTCCCGATCTTCCTGCAACACCGCCTGGGCTTCGGGCGACTGCTCGAAAAGCGCGGTCAACTGTTCGATGTAGCGAAGTACCTCCTTGCTCTGGGGTTCTATTTCACCCTTCACAAACTGGTTGATGTCGAAGTTGTGTTCCGCCATGGTCCTCGCTCCTTGCGATTGGTTCAACTGGTTTCCGCCCTCGCTGCCAGCCACACAAACTGATAGGGCGCGAGCGTCACCGGCTTGTGGCGCGGATAGGCGACGCCCGTGATCAGGTCGGTGGGGTCGGGCGGTGTCCAGCCCAGCCGGACGGTCTGTTCTTCTTCGGAGAAATTGGCCAGCACCAGCACATCACTGCCGCGCACATAGCCGAGCACGTGCTCGTTGCGCGTATCAAAGAAACGGGTATGCCCGTTGGCGAAAGCGGGCGTGCGCCGCCGCAGATCGATCAGCTTTTGCAGCGTCTGGAAGATCCGTCCGGCATCGGTGCTGGGGTCGCTGCGCTGCGCAGCGCGTTCCCAGTCGAAGGGCGGGCGGTGCACCCACCGGCTATCTTCCGCCTTGTTGGGATCGTCCTGGTAGCGATAGTCATTGAGCATGGCGATCTCATCGCCCAGATAGATCAGCGGGATACCGCCTGCGCTGAGGATCACCGAGTGGATCAGCTCGATACGGCGCAGGGCCAGTTCGCGGTAACGATCGTTGCCCGTCTCGTGCGCGTGTTCCAGACCGGCCAGCGACGCGCACGTGCCGGAGATGCGCATGTCTTTGGTGCGCGGGTTGTAGTTGAAGGGCAGGCCGCGGGCAAAGCTGCCAGGGAATTTACCGGTGTAGAAGGCGTTGAGGAACTGCCGGTGATCGAAGCCGTTGATGCCCAGTTCCCAGGCGTCTTCGTCGGCGAACGTCCAGCCGATGTCGTCGTGACAGCGCACGTAGTTCACCCACGAGCACCCCTCTGGCAGGGCAAAACGCTTCTGCATGGAATGGCGCAACAGGGTGACCTGGCGCGTCGCCAGCGATTCCCACAGCAGCGCCATCAGCGTGGGGTTGTAGGAGATGGGCGCTTCTTCCGGATGGATGTAGCTGGCGACTTCGGCGGGGTGCACGATGGCCTCGGACTTGAAGAGCAGCGCCGGCGCGGCGATGCGGGCCAGCGCGTTGAAGGCGCGGATCACCGTGTGCACCTGCGGCAGCCCTTCGCAGACGGTACCCAGTTGCTTCCAGATGAACGCGACTGCGTCCAGGCGCAGAATCTCCGCGCCAACATTGGCGATGAACAGCATTTCGCCCAACATGGCGCAGAACACTTCTGGGTTGGCGTAGTTCAGGTCCCACTGAAAGTGATGGAAGGTCGTCCATACCCAGCGGTCAATCTCCGGGCGATAGGTGAAGCTACCCGGTGCCTGCTCCGGGAAGATCTCGCGCAGATGGCGCTCGTATTGATCGGGCAGCGTCCGGTCGGGGAACATCAGGTAGTACGCCTGGTAACGCTCGTCGCCGGCCAGGGCGCGCTGTGCCCATTCGTGCTCGTCGGAAGTGTGATTGAAGACGAAATCGAGCACCAGGCTGATCCCTTCGGCGCGCAGGTCGGCGGCCAGGGCGCGCAGCTCGTCTATGGTGCCCAGGCGCGGGTCTACCTCGCGGTAGCTGCTGATGGCATAGCCGCCGTCGCTGTTATCGGGCGGGCAACGAAAGAGCGGCATCAGGTGCAGGTAGGTCAGGCGCAGGTCTTTGAAATAGGGGATCTTCGTGCGCAGATTGGCCAGCGTGCCCGCGAACAGGTCTACATAGCACACCCCGCCCATCATCTTCTCGTGCTGGAACCAGAGCGGGTCGGCTTCGCGCGTCCGGTCGAGCGCCTTGAGGTCGGCGGGGCGCTCGGCATAGGCGCGCGCCGCTGTCAGCAGAATCTGCTCCAGATGATAGAAGAAGTCGTAGCGCCCGCCGTATAGCTCGAATAGCAGCCGGAAGACCGCCGGAAAGTGCCGCTTCAGCCGGGCGAAGAACTCGTTTCGCTCAGCGCCCGGCGGCAAGGCCGGTTCCAGGCGGGGCCACAGGCGTTCCAGGGTGAGTGAAGCTTCTTTGTCCCAATCCATGCCGATCTGTTCTCTCCGCGGTGTGAGTGTTTTTAGCGCAGCACCGGCCAGGTCTGGCGGTGCAAGTAGTCGTGCAACAACTGCGGTGTGTCGGTGTAGGGATGGAACGGCTGCGCCAGCAGCTCCTCGACCGGCTTGAAGGCAACCGCGCTGGCCTCGTCCCCATCCGCGCGCAGCGTCCCGCCGGCGATGCGACACTCAAAAGCAATGCCCACATTGTGTGTCACGTCCCCATTGGGATAGCGCCCGGTCATCAACGGCACCTCGCTATACACGCCTACCACGCGCACCGGCTCGACTTCCAGCCCGGTTTCCTCGCGCACCTCGCGCACGACCGTGTGCGTGGTGGTCTCGCCCAGGTCGGCGTACCCGCCCGGCGGATGCCACAGGCCGTCGTCGGTGCGCCGCGTGACCAGCAATTCGCCGCGCTCGTTGGATACCAGCGCCATCGCCCCCGGCAGGATCACCGGCGCGTGGCCCACCTTCGCCCGCAGGATGGGGTAATAGGGGATCAGGGGCGGCTCAGCGTAGATCGGTTCCAGCACGGCGTCGCGGGGCGACTCCAGCGCAGCGCGTACCATCGCCTGGTAGGCGGGCGGAAACTGCGGCAGCGCCTCGTCCACAGGCAACCAGGTCACGGCCAGCGATTCGCTCCCGTCGGCGCGCAGTTCGCCGCCCACCGGACGCGAGACGACGCACACCGTCCATTGCTGCACCCGGTCGCCATTGGGGTAGAGCAGGTTGTAGGCGGGGTGACTGAAGACACCCACCAGCCGTTCGACCTGCACGCGCAATCCCGTTTCTTCGAACGCTTCGCGCTCGGCACAGGCGCGGATGCCCTCGTTGATTTCCAGCGCGCCGCCCGGCACACCCAGCCAGTCGAAGTCATAGCGGCGCTGTACCAGGATACGTCCGGCCTCGTCGAAGACCAAGTTGGTGGCGTAGACCAGGTAGATCAGTTGAGGGCCAACACGCTCGCGCAGCCATCGCACGTAGCCATTGGCCTGGCTGGTGAAGGAAGCAGACACAAAAAAACCTGCCCAGGACTGACCGTAACGCGGACGATCAACGCGAATTCTAGCCCATGGCAGGCGTTCTGTCACGGGTGCGAGAAGCGGAAAGGGCGTATTCGCGTTTTGGGGCAGAAATCTTGAACCGCCGAGACGCCGAGGACGCAGAGGAGGAACCTTTCAAAAAACTGTGACTTGCTCGGTGGCCTCTGTGGGGTGAATTCTGTCCCAAACCAGAAATACACCACGGGCGAAAACCCTCTTGACCCCAGCCGTGATTGTGGATACCCTCTACCAAATCTCTGTGGCAGGCCGTTTTCCGCATTCTGTGCACGAGGCGATCTATGGCAGGATACCTGTTGCGACGCCTGACCCTGGCCATCCCTGTGCTGTTGGGCATTCTCTTCGTCACCTTCTCACTGGCACGGCTGTTGCCCGGCGACCCCTGCCATTCGGCGTTGGGCGAAAAGGCGACTCCGGAGATTTGCGCGGCCTTCAACGAACGCTACGGCCTCAACGAGCCGATTCCAGAGCAGTTTCGCATCTACCTGCGCGATGTGCTGCGCGGCGACCTGGGCGACTCGATCAAGTTCGGTCGCCCGGTCACCGAGTTGATGGTCGAGCGCCTGCCGGTGACGCTCGAACTGAGCTTCTTCGCCATGACCTTCGCCGTGCTGATCGGCATCCCGCTGGGCATCGTCTCGGCCTATTATCACAATTCCGCCGTAGACGTGGGGACGATGATCTGGGCCAACATCGGCGTTTCGATGCCGGTATTCTGGCTGGGCCTGATGCTGTCTTATGTCTTTGGCGTGGCGTTGAAAGACACTCCCTTTTGGTTGCCACCTACCGGTCGCCTGACGGCGGGGCGCATCATCGAGCCGTTCTATCAGGCGTGGGGGTTGGATGTAGACGGCAGCGCCTTGACTCTGCCCGGCTTCATCGCCAACATCAACACGCTCAATGCCCTGCTGGTGCGCGATTGGGCTGGCTTCTGGGATGCGCTCAAGCACATGATCCTGCCAGCGATGGCCCTGGGCACCATTCCGCTCTCGATCATCGCCCGTATGACACGGTCGAGCTTGCTGGAGGTGCTGGGTCTCAACTATGTGCGCACGGCGCGGGCCAAAGGCGTGCACGAACTCAGCGTGGTGGTGCGGCACGGTCTGCGCAACGCGCTGTTGCCAGTGGTGACGATCATCGGGCTGTCGCTGGGATCGTTGATGAGCGGAGCGGTGCTCACCGAGACGGTCTTCGGCCTTTCGGGGGTAGGACGCATCCTCTACGACTCGATCACAGGCCGCGATTACACGGTCGTACAAGGCTTCACCCTGGTGATCGCGGTGATGTTCGTCTTCATCAACCTGATCGTGGACACGCTCTACGCCTATCTGGATCCGCGTATCCGCCTTGAGTAGAGACCATGCACAGCACAGAACCTGCCTCATCTGATCTTGATCTCAGAGCAGCGGATGTCGTTGCCATCACCAGGCCGCCCAAGAGCCTGTGGCGCGAGACCATCGAGCGCCTGCTGCGCAAGCCATCGGCGCTGGTGGGGCTGACCATCCTGAGCATTCTGGTCTTCGTCGCCATCTTCGCCCCCCTCATCGCCACTCACGATCCGCTGGCCGTCTTGCTCGATGTGCCGGAAGAGGGCGTCGCCAAGCGCGATGCGCCGTGCATTCATCTCTTCGGTTGCCCCGGCGCGGGCGACGTGTTGGTGAAGGCCGCGCCCGCCGAACCGATTGTCGCCGCCTCGCTCAGTTCCACTAACTCGTTGATGGCGGCGGCGCACGGCAAGACGATTAGCGTCTGGAATGCCAGCAACGGCAAGCTCATGATGACCCTGGAGCACGACGGGCCGGTGACCGCCCTGGACTGGAGTCCCAACGACCAGAAAATCCTGGCGGCGAGTGGCGAAGAACTCTACGTGTGGGATGTCAACCGGCGCGCGCTGAGTCGCAGCCTTGAACACGAGGGCGGGGCCACCCTGGTGCGCTGGAACGCCGACGGCACGCGCTTCCTCAGCGCGGACGCACACACAGTCCGCCTGTGGGACACCTTGTCGTGGACGCTGGTAGCCGCCCTCACATCGCCGGAGCCGTTGCTGACCGTGCAGTGGAATTCCAACGGCACCCTGGTGCTGACCGCCAGCGGCAACGAGGCCAAATTGTGGAATGCTTTTGTCGGCACGGAAGTCGCCACGCTCGCTCACGACGTGCCCCTGACCAGCGCCAGCTTCAACAAGGCCACCAACCGCATCCTGACTACCAGCGGCGACAAGCTGTACATCTGGAACGCTTCTACCTTTCAGCGCGAGCTGACCATTGATCATGTGGGAACCCTGGCCAATGGCACCTGGAGCGAGGCCATCTCGCGCGGCATCCAGAACGTCATGGCCAGTGACGGCGACACGGCCTATGTGTGGCGCGTGGCCACGGGCGAGCAGGTGCTGGCCCTGGAGCACGGCGAACCAATTGTCCAGATGGGCGGCAGTCCCCTGGCAACGCGCATCTTCACGCGAGGCGAGCATACTATTAAGGTGTGGGATGCCAAAAGCGGCGACCGCGTGTTGACCATCGAACGCGACGCGCCCATCCTGCAGGTGGCCTGGCAGAACAGTGGTGGCGGTGTGCTGGTGGCCACCACCGAAGAGATCAGCGTGGTCAAAACGTCCGACTATCAGTACCTGATGGGCATTGACGGCAACCTGCGCGATCAGTTCAGCCGCGTGATCTACGGGACGCGGCTCTCGCTGATAGTGGGCCTGACGACCGTCACCCTGGCGGTGATCATTGGCACAATCAGCGGGGCGGTTGCGGGCTATGTAGGTGGCTGGGTGGACAACGTGATCATGCGCATCATGGATGTGCTGCTCGCTTTCCCACCCGCCGCTGATCCTGGCCATCGCGGTGGTGACGGTGCTGGGGCCAGGGCTGATCAACGCCCTGCTCGCCATCTCGGTAGTCTTCATCCCGGCCTATGCGCGCGTGGCGCGGTCGGGGGTGCTGGCGGTGAAGGAAGAGGACTTCGTCACCGCAGACCGGGTGCTGGGCGTCAGCCATGCGCGGATCCTGTTCCGGCGCATCATGCCTAACGCGCTGGCCCCGCTGATCGTGCAGGCGACGCTGGGCATCGGCACAGCCATTCTGGATGCAGCGGCGCTATCGTTCCTGGGACTGGGGGCACAACCGCCCACACCCGAATGGGGAGCCATGCTCGGCGCGGAGCGCAACCAGGTTTTCACCGCGCCGCATCTGGTGTTCTACCCTGGCATTGCCATTATGATCACGGTGCTGGCGTTCAATTTGCTCGGCGACGGGCTGCGCGATGCGCTCGACCCGCGCCTGGATCGTTGACGGGGGAGGGGCTGCGCTGACTATGGCAGACAGGACTGGTGATAATGGCAAACCTCCGGCAGAGGAGCCGCCTCTTCTGCAGGTCAAAGACCTCAAGACCTATTTCTTCACGCGCCGGGGCATTGTCAAGGCGGTGGATGGCGTCAGCCTGACGGTGCGGCGCGGCGAAATTCGCGGCGTGGTGGGAGAATCCGGCTGTGGCAAGAGCATGACGGCCATGTCCATCTTGCAACTGGTGGACAAGCCGGGCCGCATCGTCTCCGGCGAGGTGTGGTTCAAGGGCGAGAATCTGCTGACCAAGTCGCGCCGCGAGATGAGCGCCATCCGCGGCAAGCAGATTTCGGTGATCTTCCAGGAGCCGAAATCGTCGCTCAACCCCGTGCTGAAGGTCAGCACGCAACTGCTGGAAGTGCTCAAGGTACACCAGGACGCCGGGCGTCCGCCGCGCCAGGAAGAAGCGATCCGGATGCTCAAAGAGGTGGGCATCCCCGACCCCGAACGGCGCATTCACAACTACCCGCACGAACTATCGGGCGGCATGGCGCAGCGCGTGATGATCGCCATGGGCATGGCCTGTGCGCCCGACCTGCTCATCGCCGACGAGCCGACAACAGCGCTCGACGTGACCATTCAGGCGCAGGTGCTCGACCTGATCCGCACCCTGCGCAAAGAGCGCGGCATGGCGGTGATGCTGATCACGCACGCCATGGGCGTGGTGGCAGAGATGGCCGACGTGGTGACGGTGATGTACGCGGGCACCGCCGTCGAAGAAGCGCCCACTCTCAGCCTGTTCGACGAGCCGTTGCACCCCTACACGCGCGGCCTGATCGCCTCCATTCCGGTGATGGGACAGCGCAAGGAGCGGCTGGAAGTGATTCCGGGGCGCGTGCCCAACCTGATTGACATGCCGCCTGGTTGTCGTTTTGCGCCGCGCTGCCGGGCGCGGATCGAACATGGGCTGGAGAAATGCACCGTCGAAGAGCCACCCATGATCGAGGCCAGGCCGGGGCATCTGGTACGCTGCTGGCTCTACGAAGGCGATCAACGATGAGCACGACCGACAATCTGGTAGAAATTCGCGGGCTGAAAGTCTATTTCCCCGTCCGGGCGGGCATTCTCAAGCGCACGGTTGGTGTGGTCAAGGCCGTGGATGGCGTGGACCTGGACATCCGGCGCGGCGAGATTCTGGGCCTGGTGGGCGAATCCGGTTGCGGCAAGACGACGGTAGGCCGCGCCATCCTGCGCCTGATCCCGGTCACGGCGGGCACGGTGCGCTTCGACGGCAAAGAACTCTTCTCGCTCAAGCCGTCCGAACTCAAGCCGCTGCGCCGCGAGATGCAACTGGTATTCCAGGACCCCTACTCCTCGCTCGACCCGCGCTCCAAGGTGGGGGATATCGTGGGCGAGGGGCTGCGCGTGCACGGCGTGACCGACCGTCAGGAGCGGCACGAGCGCGTGCGCAAGGCGCTGGAGATGGTGGGCCTGCAGGAAGAGCACATGCGCCGTTTTCCACACGAATTCTCTGGCGGGCAGCGGCAACGCATCGGCATCGCCCGCGCCCTGGTGCTCAACCCCAAGTTCGTCGTGTGCGACGAGCCGGTGTCGGCGCTGGATGTGTCCATTCAGTCGCAGGTGCTCAACCTGCTCAAAGACCTGCAGCAGGAACTCGATCTGACGTTGCTGTTCATCGCGCACGATATGAGCGTGGTCGAGCACCTGTGCGACCGTGTGGCAGTGATGTACCTGGGCAAGATCGTGGAGGTCGCCGAGCGCGACGAGCTGTTCCGCAACCCGCAGCATCCCTACACGCGCGCGCTGATGTCGGCCATCCCGGTCGCCGATCCTCGCGCCAAACGCGAGCGCATCATCCTGCAGGGCGATCCGCCCAGCCCGCTGCGCCCGCCATCGGGCTGTCGCTTCCATACACGTTGCCCAGAGGCGATCGAGGTCTGCGCGCAGCGCGAGCCGGCCCTGGTTGACCTGGGGCGGGCGCACCTGTGCGCCTGCCATCTGCGCCAGCCCGAAGGGCAGATGGCCCAGGAATCGGCCCGCGCGGGCGGCTGAGCCGGGCACGATTTCACGCCCCCGCGATGTTCTCGGCGCGCGCCCCCATCAACCCATTGAGCGTGTCTACCACGCGGAACAGATCGCCGATGCCATAGAAATCTACGGCGATGAAGTTGGGCATCTGTCCGCGTTCCTCAGCGCAGGTCAGGGCACGGCTGAGCAGGAAATCGTAGGCATTGATACGCGCTGCGTCTACGCGGTCGGGGGCGCGCCGCGCGATCCAGTGATTGAGCAGGAAGAGCGGTTTGCCAGTGCCACCCCGGTTTGGCGCACAGTCGAATTCCTCCGGGCTGCGGTAGCTGTAGCGCGTTTCCTCCGCGTCATTCCAAAAGTGATGGTACCACGCTGGCGGCGGGCCGCCCTGCTCGGCGAAGACGACGACGCGCTCGTTCCGCTCGATCATCTCGCGTAGCGTGGGCCAAGCGGCGTCTGGGGGGTGCGTGTAGACGTAGCGCAGCAGTCCGCTGACCTCGAAAGCAGCCGCTGTATCCGCCGCCGAAACTTCGTCCTGCAGAATCAGCACAATCACTTCGTGCTGATGGCGGTCCAGGAAGGCCCGCAGATCGGTCAGCGCATCTTCTAGCGGCGTCGCTCCCAGAGCGCACAGGTTATGACACAGGAACAGGCCGGGGCCTCTGGTGACAGGATCGGCGGCGTTGATGATGCGCTCCATCAGCGCCCGGCTGCTATTGGGGAAGGTCGAAAGATAGCGCTGAATCTCGTCCGGCGTGTCGCCGTAGTGCGTGTCGAGCAGGAACGCGCGCACCCCCGCCTTCAGTTGGGCGCTCAGGTTGCTGTCGTGATGTGGCCATATCCAGCCCAGGTTGGAGGCGGCCATGGCGTTGTGCGTGGCCGGGAAGACTACTTCGTCAAAGCGCCGATCGCATAACTCTTCATGCCCGTTGCAGCGCAACGGCCTGGCCCGCACAGCACGTTCGGCGCGCAGCAGGTCAATGACAATGGGCGTGACGACGATCAACACCAGCAGGACAGTGAAAGAGAGAACCGGGCGGGTGCTCAGTGGGCGCACCAGGTGCATCACCAGCCGGAAGACAGCGGGCGTGAACCACACCATCAGCAGCGGGCTTCCTAAGGCCAGCGCAACGATTCCGCGCGCGCGGACGGAATCGCCCACGCTGTCGAACAGGGAATCCAGCACATCGCGCAACATGTTTTGCAGCGAGGGGGGCAGCGGCGTGCCGTTGAGGGTCACGCGCGTGAATTCTTCGAAGGGCAGGCTCACTGTGGCGTCTACCGCCACCCAGCCCAGCAGAGTCGCCGCTCCGCACAACACCAGCAGCCAGCCGAACAGACCAAAGGTGCAGTGTACCCGCTTGCCATGCAGGGCGGCCAGGCCCACCACTGAGACGATCTGCAAAATGACAATGGGGGGCATGAGATCATTGCGGAAGAGCAATGCCAGCCGCCGTGTGTCGTTCAGTTCCTGCACGACTGTCACCGTCGTTTCGTCGGCCAGGTCGGCAAAAGCCTCGACCCCGCTCAGCGTGCCAATGGGCAGTTCCGCGCGCAGGTTCTGGATGGCGTCCTGAATGCGCACGGTCAGCAGTTGCCCCGACGCGATGGCGATGGCCCCCACCAGGTCGTTATCCATCAAGGCGGTTTCTACCTGCAGGCGCGTCTCCTCGGTGACGCGATCCCTGGCCGGAGCCAGCAGAAGGCGCGCGATTTCCTGCTTTTGCGCGGACGATAGCGAGGCAATGGACAGGTTGGTGAGGTCAAAAGGCAGCTCTTCCAGGCGTCCGGCGGCCAGGGCGCGCATGTACTTCTCGATCTGCGCGTAGAGCGAGTCCGGCGTGAGCACCGGGGCGCTGAGCGCACTGGTGCCAACCAGGCTGCCCACCCTGGAGTCGGCGACCAGCCGCGCCTGAATGCTCTGCACTGCCGCGATCATGCGCTGTTGCAGTTCCGGATCGTTGATGGCCTTGCTCAGGTTGATGTTGGAGCGCAGGCGCTGACGCTCGCCTGATAGATAGGCTGTCAGTTCTTGAAAGAGGAAATCGGTCGCCTGGCGCAGCACATCGGGCGGCAACACCAGCCGCAACGTCGAGACGATCTGACTGTAGGTCTCCTGCGAGTAACGACGGCCAATGCGCAGATCGCCCAGCAGCCGCTCGGTGACGGAGCGCAGGGCGGGGTCGGCCAGCAGTTCGGTGTAGATGCGGTCGTAGATATCGTTGCGCTCCAGGGCGCGGGTGTAGAAACGGGTGTTGAGCAGATTGTCCGTGACAGTGTAGACGGCCAGATAAGCGAAAAAGGAGGCGACGAAACAGAGGCTTAGCAGAACTGTCAGCAGGCGTTGCAGGCGCGGATGGGCATTTAGCACAGCGTGATGATGCTTTCGCTTTCCAGAGTGAACGACAACACAGACGCTACCAGAGATCATAGCGCACCTGCGGCGATTGCGCTGTTGGACATGAGGACGGGGGTGTATTCGCGTTTTGGGGCAGAAATCTTAACCGCGGAGGCGCAGGGGTCACAGAGAAAGGCCCAGAGTTTTGTTTTGCTGTGCGCCTTCGGCGTCTCGGCGGTGAATTCCGCCCCCCAACTCCAAATGCGCCGAGGGCAAACGCCCTGCCCGCCAGCGTTTTCCGGGCGGTGGCCGATCGTCGGGCACATTCCGGGCCGAAGTGCTCTCATCTATGTTATGATCACCCTGTCTCACTCCGTATAGGGGACAGAATACGCGGGGCGGAATTTACGCTTTTTTCATGAGAGGCTCGATCTTTCATCGCTCTTGCAGGCGGGAAGGTGCTTTATACTGGGAACATGAGCGGGATACACAACCAGACCGCACAGCCGCAGCAGAGGCCCTGTCTTTGATGCGGGGGGAGTTTTGAGGGATGTCTTTCAACCGAGTGCTAACACCCGCTGCGGCGCTGCTGACCGCTGCTGTGCTTTTGGCCGGACTGGCTGGTGCAGGCGTGTTCGCCGCGCCTGCCGAGCCATTCACCGCAGCGCAACCGGCGCAAGTCACGCCCGTCAGACCTGATATCGGCTCGCCGCCCACCAAACCGCCCCTACCCGGCGGACGGCAAAACCCGTTGCGCGTGATGGTGCCCACCGACGAGACCTGGCGGGCGCTCCAGGCGGCGGGCATCACCGACATCACGCAGATTTCGCCCAACCTCGACCCCATCGCCTCCTTCTCACCCGGCCCGCGTATGAACCTGTTTCCCGCCCGGCCAGCGGGTGCGCCAGGTCTCGAAGCGATGCCGCCCAACCCTTTCCGCACGCTGGCCATTCTGGTGCAGTTCACCGACAAACCCGCGCAGGTGAACGCGACCTTCTTCGATAACCTGATGTTCGGCACGGGCGCGGCGACGGTGCGCGGCTATTACCGCGAAGTGAGCTACGGCCTGCTGGATATCGTCACGCTCAACCTGCCCAGCTCGCTGGGCTGGGTTACCGCCCCGCAGAGCTATAGCTACTATGTCAACGGCCAGAGTTGCCTGGGCAGCTACCCGCGCAACTGTCAGCGCCTGACGGAAGACGTGGTCGCGCTGGTGAATCCGCTGGTGGACTTCTCCCGCTACGACAACAACGGCGACGGGTACGTGGATACGATCTTCATCATCCATTCCGGCACCGGTGCCGAAGCCAGCGGGGGCAGCGGTAATATCATCTGGTCGCATTCGTGGTGGACATACAACGAGCCGTATGTGGATGGCGTCTATGTCGGCTCGTATACAACCGAACCCGAATACTGGTTCAGCCCCGGCGACATGACGCACGGCGTCTATGTGCACGAGCTGGCCCATGCCTTTGGCCTGCCCGATCTCTATGACATAGACTACAGCTCGGAAGGCGTGGGCGACTGGAGTTTGATGTCCGCTGGCTCGTGGAACGGCATTCTGGGCAATTCTCCAGCGCATCCGGACGCCTGGTCGCGCGTCTACCTGGGTTTCAACCCCGTGGTGGACATCAGCGCCTATCACGGCATGATCAGCGTGCCGAATGTCGAACAGAACCGCGACAATACCATCTATCGCTTCAATTCCGGCAGGGCCAACGAGTATTGGTTGCTGGAAAACCGCCAGAGGATCGGCTCGGATGCGGCCTTGCCGGGCAGCGGGCTGCTGATCTGGCATGTGGACGAAAACCTGTCCGGCAGCAACAAGTACGAGTGCAGGCAGGTCAATAACTACCTGTGCGCTGCTGCTACCCAGCACTTCCGCGTAGCTCTGGAACAGGCCGACAGCGCGTTGCACCTTGAGTATAGGATGAATCAGGGCGACGCCGGCGACCCGTTCCCCGGCTCGACGGGCAAGACGGTCTTCAACTTCGCCTCCAACCCGAACAGCACGTCCTACTACTCGACGACTGACTGGGGGCTACGCCTCAGCAACATCAGCGCGTCGAGTGGCACGGTGACAGTTCAGGTGGGTAATCCGAACACTACCGCGCCGTTGCTGATTTCTCCGGCCAGCGGCAGCGTGACTGACGACAATACGCCTACTTTCACCTGGGGGGCGGTGACAGGAGCAACCGCGTACCGCATCCAGGCCGGCAAGAGCGCCGATTTCTCCAGCCTGGCGATCAACTCGACCAAGAGCAGCACCACACACACACCGGGCACCGCTCTGACCGATGGGTTGTACTACTGGCGTGTGCAGGCCAGGGGTGCCGACGGCATCTGGGGCCTGTGGAGCGCGGTCTGGACGGTGACCGTTGACACGGTCAAGCCCGCCAGGCCGACCCTGCTTGCACCGGTGAAAGATGCGCTGGTCACCACCAACCTGCCCGCCTTCGACTGGAGCGACGTGCCCGATGCGCCCCGCTACGACCTGCGGGTGGACAACTCCTCGGCCTTCGGCAGCCCGGAGGTATCCGTCTCGGTGACCGCGTCCGCCTACACGGTGACGATGCCGTTGGCAGATGGGCGCTACTACTGGCGGGTGCGGGCGGTGGACGCGGCGGGCAACGCCGGGGCATGGAGCAGCGCCTGGACGGTGTGGGTGGACATTGACCCTGCTCCTGCTCCAACGCTGGTCTCGCCAGCCGATGGCACACCTACCAGGGACAACACGCCGACCTTCACCTGGAATGCCGTGCCCGGCCTGACGGCGTACCGCCTCCAGGTCAGCAAGAGCGCCACCTTCGCCAGCACGGTGATCAACGTCACCAGGAGCAGCACCACCTACACCCCCGATACCGCTTTAGCTGACGGCTTGTATTACTGGCGGGTGCAGGCCAAAGGCGCGGATGGTATCTGGGGCTTGTGGAGTCCGGTCTGGACAGTGACTGTTGACACGGTCAAGCCCGCCAGGCCGACCCTGCTCGCGCCGGTCAGTGGCGCGGTCCTCAACATGAGTCAGCCTGAGCTTGACTGGAGCGATGTGACGGACGCCGCTTACTATGAGCTGCAGATCGACAACTCGTCAACCTTCAGCAGCCCGGAAGTTTTCACCACCATAACCGCCTCGACCTACACAGCGACGATGCCACTGCCAAATGACAAGTACTACTGGCGCGTGCGCACCTACGATCCGGCAGGCAACAAGAGTAGCTGGACATCCGCCCGCAGCTTCACCCTGGCCTATGCCCCTGCGCCGCTGGAGACAGCTACGCCTGCCTTCACGCCTACCCCGACACCGGCGGTTGTCGGAGCGGGGCTGATCGAAGCGGAGAGTGATAGCGTAGAGCGCGTGGGCACCTGGACTCTCCACCAGACCACCGTCGCCAGCGGCGGAGGCTATGTCTACAGCAGTGGCAGCACCGCCGATGCCCTGACCCTGACCTTCAGCGGTGCGCAGGTGAGCGTGATCTACGTCAAACATCCGGCGCTGGGGGTGATCGTGGTGGAGATTGACGGGTCGCCCATTCAGTTGCTAGACAGCACCGCTCCGGACAGTGTCTTTGGGACGCAAGCGACCTTTACCCTGGCTGAGGGCCAGCACACCCTGCGCGTCTACCCCTTGACGGGCACCATCGCCCTGGACGCCTTCCTGGTCGAAGGGGCGGCGGTGACTGCGACCGAACCGGGAGCAATCGTCACAGCGACCGACACGCCCACTCCAGCCGACGCGCTGCTGTCTCTGGAGACTCCCACCTCTACGCCAGCCGACATCCTGCTACCTCTGGAGACCCCTACCCCAGAGCCGACGGCTACCAGCCTGCCTTCCACAACTCCGTCGCCTACGCCCACACTCGATCCGCTGAGTGTCTGGCTGGAAGCCGAAAGCGACGCGGTGACACTCGCCGGTCAATGGACGCGAGTAGACGAGGGGCGGGCCAGCGGCGGCGCGTACCTGCTGAGCAGTGGTCAGGGCGACGAGGCGCTGACGCTCACCTTCTTCGGCCCGCGCGTGGATGTACTTTACCTGACGGGCTTGACGCCCGCTCGCTTCGACCTGGAAGTAGACGGGCAGGTAGTGCAGATGGTGAGCTATGCTGGCGACGGGGCTGACTTCTCCGTCCGCCTGACGCTGGAGCTGAGCGACGGGCCACACACTCTGCGCCTGATCGTCCGCGAGGGAGCGCTGGGAGTGGATGCCTTCGTGGTGCTGCCGCAGCCGGCCACGCCGATTGCCTCTGAGACGCCGACGCCGACTTCTACGCCCACGGAGACGCTCACTTCGACGCCGACGCCGACTTCTACGCCCACGGAGACGCTCACTCCGACGCCGACGCCGACTTCTACGCCCACGGAGACGCTCACTCCGACGCCGACACTCACCGAGACACCGTCACCGACGGCGACGCCGCTCCCGCCCACCGAGACTTCTACTCCTACCCCCTTGCCTGCGGAGACGCCCCCCGCCCCGCCGGACGCCAACGCGCCACCGGCAGGTTCCTGAGCCATCACCGCCCCAGTGAGAAACTGGGGCGGTTCGTTGGGGGGAACTCAACTCCCTCAGGGGCCGACAGGTATTGGCTGAGAGTGTCCTTGCCCCCTCCTCGGCGCTCACGTGCTTTGTCGCCGGGCGTAGTGAAGCTGGGGGTGAGATAAATCGCCGGGGGCGCAGGTGGCACAAAGCCGTTTTCGTCCGTACAATTGCCAGCACCGATAAGCGGTTCGTCAGCGAGAGGTTCCCATGAGTCCCAGTCGTCCCTACGAAGTCATCGCCAGCGAGTATCTGTGGCAGAGTCGCTGGTACAGCCTGCGCCAGGATCGCCTGCGCGCCGCCGATGGCAGCGAGGTGACCTATACGGTCGTGGAGAAACCCGCCGCCGTCTGGGTTGTGCCGGTGACCGCACAGGGCGCGCTGGTGCTGATCAATCAGTATCGCTATCCGGTAGACGACTGGTGTCTGGAAGTGCCCGCGGGCAGTGTCGAGCCGGGCAACGACCCGGCGCAGATGGCCGCCCGCGAACTGCGCGAAGAGATCGGCGGGACGGCGACGCAGATCATCCCCGTGGCGGAGTTCTATACCATGAACGGCATCGGCAATGAGGTCGCCTGGGTGTTTCTGGCGCTGGGAGTTGCCCTGGGACAGCCCAATCGCGAACCAACTGAGCACATGCACCTGTGCACTGTACCCATTGCAGAGGGGCTGCGCATGGCACGCACCGGGCAGATCAAAGATGGGCCGAGCGCTCTGGCGATCCTGCTTTGTGCGGCGGAACTGAGCGCGCACTTTCCGGAGAGCGTGGAATGACGCGGCAGGGCCTGCTGATCCTGGTGATCGCGGCGAGCGCCGTGCTGGGACTGACGGCGTGCAGCGACGAAGCGCCCGCCCCCTCCGGCGACCCGCCGATCCTGGTCGGCTTCGACGCCATGCCCAAGCAATTGGCGACAGTGGTCTTCACCGCGACGCCGACACCGGTCATTGCGGGGGGCGAGACAGTGCCGATCACCGCGCCCACACCAACTCCCGGCCCGCCGCGCCCCACCCCCACTATGACGCCCTACGTGGGCATTTTCCTCGGCCCGCCGACCTCGGAAAGCGGCGAACCAGCTCCCACGCTGGTGCCCTATGCGTTTGGGGCGGTCGCTCCAGCGGGCGGCGCGGTGATCGCCAGCGGCGTGATCGGCGCGGGCGGCACCGGCGGATGCGGTTTCAGCGTGGCGGCGCAATTGGCCAATGCCTACAACCGCGACGCTGCGTTGCGCGAACGCCTGGGCTGTCCGGTCAGCGGCGGGGCATTGCTCGCACCGATGGCCGCGCAGACCTTCGAGCGCGGGCTGATGCTGTGGCGCGGCGACACGCGCCAGATTCTGGCTCTGGCGCACGACGGTCGCCTGTGGCAGGTGGCCGATACCTGGAACGAAGGGATGCCCGCCGACGATCCAGCCTTCGCTGCGCCGCCGGGAGTGTGGCAGCCAGTGCGTGGCTTCGGGCTGATCTGGCGCAGTGACGCAGCCATTCGCGATGCATTGGGCTGGGGGACACAGGCCGAAGCACCTGCTGAGGGCTTCTGGCAGGACTTCGAACGCGGCGCGATGATCGCTGTGTGGGGGCAGGTGTACGCGCTCTATCCTGCCGAGGGACGACACTCCGGCCCGCTCGCCCCCTGAGGCACACACTGCCTGGCCAGGAGCGGAATTCACCGC
>FWWM01009051.1_pt1 | contig 17759 bp, 16 predicted proteins | sample 2228351 | NCBI WGS metagenome assembly FWWM01 (sample SAMEA103939774, study PRJEB20133) | metagenome | reverse complement strand
CCGCCGAAGCCGCCCACGCCGTAGTCTCCATCGACCGCATCGCCCGCCGCCGCCGCCTTGAGATCCCAGCCCGGGCAGAAGAACTTCTCCCCCGCACCTGTCAGGATGGCGACGCGCAGCGCGGGATCGTCGCGGTGCCCGTCGCGATCCAGACTGTCGAAAAGCTCAAGGTGCCGGTCCTTCCCAGCGAGGAATCGCAGGACAAGGTCGAAAACCTGATGCTTTCGGTCGTCTCGACCGACGCCGCAGGCCGCAGCCCGAAGGATCCCGGATACGAAGGGTCTTCGCGCACCGGCCAATGCCGCGTCTATTTCAACAATACGACCCCGGTGGATAACCAGGAGCTGTACCAGCAGGCTTTCAATCGTCTCGATGCGATCGTGAAGCGTGAAGGTGGGGCTGCCAACATGGACCCCGAAAAGATCCCCGAAGTGCAGATCCGCGGCGACGTGAACGTGCCATGGAAGTGCATTGCCGGGGCGATCTACAACGTCCAGTCGGCCGGTTATCCCAAGGTCGGCTTCATCTCCACCCCGGTTGACCCGAACGGTTAAGACCGATCCCACAGGCCGGGCTGCACGCAGTCCGGCTGACCGGGCCAGAGAGCGAACAGGAGTACCATTACATGGGCATGAGCGCCGGCAAAGATGATGGCGAGCCGATGATGGAAATGAACACGACGCCGTTGATCGACGTCATGCTCGTTCTCCTCATCATGTTCATCATCACCATCCCCGTGGCGACCCACGCGGTGAATATCGATCTTCCGCAGCCTTCGCCGCCGACCAACGATGTCAAGATCGATCCGATCAAGAACAAGCTGGTCCTGACGCAGACGAACCAGATTCTCTGGAACGGTGCACCGATCGACGCGGGCCAGCTCGTCTCGATCCTGCAGTCGACCAAGGCGATCGACCCGGAACCGGAACTGCAGTTCCAGCCGGAAGAATACGCGAGCTACGAGATCGCCAACCGGATGATGAAGATCATCACGGATTCGAAGGTCACCAAGTTCGGCTTCGTGGGCAACGAAAACTTCGCCACCTTCCAGAAGGCTGGCCAGTAAGCCGAGGCTTGCCGGTCATGCCCCGCAAGGGGTGCGAACGAAAATCAGGGGGGCGGGGTCATCCGCTCCCCTTTTTCGTTGCATCTGGCAGGGCCATAGAGGCATCACAGCAGGGCCGCTGCCCAATCGGCTTCCTTGAAGCCTACGAGCAGGCCACCCGGATATTCGACGACCGGCCGCTTGATCACCGAGGTGTGCAGCGCCAGCATCGTTGCCGCATCCGGGCCTTCCAGCGCGGCCTTGGCGGCATCGTCCAGCTTGCGAAAGGTCGTCCCGGCGCGGTTGACGATGCGCTCCCGCCCGGCCACGCTGATCCAGCCGTCGATCCGCTGCGGATCTGCGCCCTGCTTCTTGTAGTCGTGGAAGGCATAGGCCAGCCCGTGCCGTTCCAGCCACGTGCGCGCCTTCTTCACCGTGTCGCAATTGGGGATGCCGTAGAGCGTGATCGTCATTGGTCAGGTTTCCTTGCCTTGCGGCGGTCCGAAACGGTGGACACGGGTGGGGCTGCCGGCAAACAGCGTATAGCTTTCATAATATTGCGCACGGCCCTTTGCCTGCACCGCCGCGTGTTCCGCGACCTTGCGCCATGCCAGCGCCGCGGCTTCGTCCGCCCATTCCGACAGCGCGACAACCTCCCCGTCAGCGGCCGTGTAGCTCTTGAAGGCGATGAAGCCGTCCTGCCGAGCGGCCAGGGCCTCCATCGCACCGGCGTCGGCGGCATAGGCAGCGCCGTCGATATCGGCGCGCTTTCGGTTGCGGAACACGACAAGGTACATGGCCATGCCTGATAGCGTCCGGGGCGCACTGGCGGAAGGTGGACTTTTGCGCGCAACTGCGACATGGGCTGCGCCATGAGCCTCAACAGTTTCGGCCACATCTTCCGTTTCACCACCTGGGGCGAGAGCCACGGGCCGGCGCTGGGCGCCGTGGTTGACGGGTGCCCGCCCGGCCTGCCGCTCAGCGAAGCGGATATCCAGCCGTTCCTCGACGCACGCCGCCCCGGCCAATCGCGCTTCACCACGCAGCGCCAGGAGCCGGACAGCGTGCGCATCCTGTCCGGCGTGTTCGAAGGCCGGACCACCGGAACGCCGATCAGCCTGATGATCGAAAACGTGGACCAGCGGTCCAAGGATTACGGCGATGTCGCCAAGGCCTATCGCCCCGGCCATGCCGACTATGCCTATGATGCCAAGTACGGCTTCCGCGACTATCGCGGCGGCGGGCGGTCCAGCGCGCGCGAAACCGCCGCGCGCGTGGCGGCGGGGGGTGTTGCGCGTCTCGTCATCCCCGAAGTGGCGATCCTCGGCTATGTCAGCGCGATCGGTGGCGATGCGATCGACATGGCCAACTTCGATGTGGCCCAGATCGGCCAGAACCCGTTCTTCTGTCCCGATGCTGCGGCAGCAGTGCGCTGGGAAAAGCTGGTCGACGATGCCCGCCTGTCCGGTTCATCGCTGGGCGCGGTGGTGGAATGCGTGGCGACCGGCGTTCCGGCCGGCTGGGGCGCACCGCTCTATGCCAAGCTCGATGCCGAACTGGCCCACGCAATGATGGGCATCAACGCGGTCAAGGGCGTGGAAATCGGCGATGGCTTTGCCGCTGCGGCCAATACCGGCGAAGGCAATGCCGATCCGATGCGCCCCGGCGTTGACGGTCCGCAGTTTGCCGCCAACCACGCCGGTGGCATTGCGGGGGGCATTTCCACCGGCCAGCCCGTGCTGGTGCGCGTGGCGTTCAAGCCGACATCATCCATCCTGACGCCGATGCCCACGATCACCCGCGAAGGCGAAGCGACCGAGCTGTTCACCAAGGGCCGCCACGACCCGTGCGTCGGCATTCGCGGGGTGCCCGTGGTCGAAGCGATGATGGCGCTGGTGCTGGCTGACCAGAAGCTGCTGCACCGCGCGCAGTGCGGTTGACGGCGGGGGCGGCGCCGTCGCGCAAAAGGGTGCCGTCGTGCCCCTTGGGTTTCGCCTGAAAGGTCGTTAGTCTCGCTCGCAACAATCTTGCGGCGCGCCAAGCCATGGCCTGCCCAGCCTTCGGGGAGCATCGAACTTGGCCAGGCGCCTCACACTTTTCATCATCGTCGGCATGGTGCTGGGCATTGTCGTCGGCTACGCGCTCAACCGCAGCTTTTCCGCCGGGGATGCCACGCTGGCCTTGTGGGCCGATACGCTCAAACTGCTGCCCGACGTATTCCTGCGCCTCATCAAGATGATCGTGGCGCCGCTGGTTCTCGCCACGATCGTTACCGGTATCGCCAGCATGGGCGATAGCGCCGCGCTGGGCCGCATTGGTGGCCGGGCGCTGGCATGGTTCGTGACATTCAGCTTCGTGTCGATCACGCTCGGCCTGATCATGGTCAACCTGCTCAAGCCCGGCGTGGGGCTGGAGCTGGTGCCGACGGGTGAGCTGGGCGAACTGGCCACCGGCGATTTCACCTTCCGCCACTTCGTGCTTTCGGTATTCCCGGCCAGCCCGATCGAGGCAATGGCCAAGAACGACATCCTGCAGGTGCTGGTCTTCTCCTTGTTCGCCGGGATCGCGCTGTCCGCCGTAGGCGAACGCGGCGCGCCGCTGGTGCGCGGGGCAGAGGCGCTGGCCCAGGTGATGCTGACCGTCACCGGCTATGTCATGCGCTTTGCCCCGTTTGCGGTGTTCGGCGCCATCTCATCGGTCATCGCGGTGCGCGGTCTGGGCATCGTGGTGACCTATGGCAAGCTGGTCGGCTCGTTCTATCTTGCCATGCTGATCCTGTGGGCCGTGCTGCTCAGCGCGGGCGCGCTGTTCCTGCACGGACGCATCTTCACCCTGATCCGGTACATCCGCGAACCGCTGCTGCTGGCCTATTCCACCGCCAGTTCCGAAGCCGCGCTGCCCAAGCTGTTCGAACAGTTGGACCGTTTCGGCGTCCCGCGCCGCATTTCGGGTTTTGTCCTGCCGCTGGGCTACAGCTTCAACCTTGACGGGTCGATGATCTACACCAGTTTCGCCGCGCTGTTCATCGCGCAGGCTTATGGCATCGACCTGCCGATCAGCAGCCAGATCGTGATGCTGTTGACCCTGATGGTCACGTCCAAGGGGATCGCCGGGGTGCCGCGCGCCAGCCTTGTCGTCATTGCCGCAACGCTCAACCAGTTCGGCCTGCCGGTCGAAGGCATTGCGCTGGTGCTGGGTGTCGATCACTTCCTCGACATGGGGCGTTCGGCCACCAATGTCGTCGGCAATGCCGTGGCGACTTCGGTGATCACCAAGTGGGAAGGCATGCTGCAGCCACCGCTCGATCCCGATGCAGAGCCGTTGCACGCCCCGTCGCACACGGCTGCGGACGGGCGTGCGGGCCTCAATCTTGACCCGGTCAATTTCGAGGACTGAGGACTACTTTTCCAGTTCGACCGGGGTGAACATGCCCAGCCCGCATGTTGCGCGCGGGATCGGGCCGCCGCCTGCCATGCCGATCACCGTGATGACATCGACATTGCATAGCCGTTGTAGCGACGTGGCATAGCTGAAGGCCCGGTCGAACCCCAGGCTGTTGCACCGATAGGGCAGGGTGTTGCGATACCAGCGATTGCCATCGGCGCGAAAGTCGATGGTCCAGTCATCGCGCACCCGGCTTTCGCGGATCGGCAGGTCTATGCAATTGACCGGTTCTCCCACCACTTTTGCTGCGGGCACGTTCTTGCCATGGCCATCGCTGCCAGTCGCCTTGCTGCCTTGCGCCGCGCAGCCGGCCAGCGCCAAGGCGCCGGTGAGGGACAGGGTCAGGATGGAAGTCGGGCGGGCGCGCTTGCGCGCTGCCGCCACCGGTCTGGCCCCCTGTTCCAGTACCTTGGGCTTGTAGGCGCAAAGGTCAACCACCGGGCAGCGCCAGCATTCGGGCGTGCGCGCCTTGCAGATATAGCGCCCGTGCAGGATCAGCCAGTGATGCGCGCCGACCCGGAAGGGCTGCGGAACGTTCTTCTCCAGCCCCTTCTCGACGGCCAGCGGCGTCTTGCCCCTCGCCAGACCAGTGCGGTTGCCGAGGCGGAAGATATGCGTGTCCACGGCAAAGGTTTCGGCCCCGAAGGCGCAGTTCATGACCACGTTGGCGGTCTTGCGGCCGACGCCGGGCAGCGCGGTCAGCGCATCGCGGTCGGCCGGAACCGCGCCGCCATGGTCGCGCACGAGGATCCCCGCCATGGCCATCACGTTCTTTGCCTTGGCGTTGAACAGGCCGATGGTCTTGATGTGCTCCTTCAGCCCGTCCTCGCCCAGATCGAGCATGTCCTGCGGTGTTCTGACCACGGCAAACAGCCGCCGGGTGGCCTTGTTCACGCCGACATCGGTGGCCTGCGCCGAAAGGGTTACGGCCACCAGCAACTGATAGACGTTGCCGTATTCAATCTCTGTCTCCGGGGCGGGGTTGGCCTCGGCCAGACGGCGGAAGAACTCGAAGACATCCGCCTTCTTCACGTTACAGCCCCAGCACTTGCGGCATGGTATAGCGCCCCGGCGCCTTGCCCAGCAGCCACTGCGCCGCGCGCACCGCGCCCTTGGCAAAGATGCCGCGGTTTTCCGCAAGGTGGGAAAAGGTCAGGCGTTCGTTGTCGGTCAGGAAATGGACGGAGTGATCGCCAGCCACGCTGCCGCCGCGCAGCGCGGCAAAACCGATCGTCCCGGCCTGGCGCGCGCCGGTGATCCCGTCGCGTCCGCGCACGGCCTCGTCCGCCAGAAGGACGCCGCGCCCCTTTGCTGCCGCTTCGCCCAGCAACAGCGCCGTGCCCGACGGGGCATCGACCTTCATCCGGTGATGCGTTTCGACGATTTCGATGTCCCAGTCCTCCCCCAGCCGCTGCGCCGCTTCCTGCACGAGGTGGGCAAGGAGGGTGACACCGAGCGAGGTATTGCCGGTTTGCAGCACGGGGATGCTGACCGCTGCCGAATCGATCAGCCAATGGTGGCGCTCTTCCAGTCCGGTGGTGCCGATGACGATGGGAATGGCGGCATGGATCGCGGCATCGAGATTGAACTCCAGCGCGCCGGGCGCGGAAAAATCGACGAGCACCTCGCTGGTGCTGGCCAGCGCGGCGATATCGTCGCCCTTGTCCACGCCACCGGCATAGGCATGGCCCGCCGCCGCGATTGCCGCCTGCAGGGCATTGCCCATCCGTCCAGCACTGCCGATGATTCCGATTCTTGCCATTGCCTGTTCCCTTGCCGCCGTGCTTCATGGTCGGGATGAGCCAGCTTCGCAATATCGTCATTCTTACCGGGGCGGGGATTTCCGCCGAATCCGGCATTGATACCTTTCGCGGCGGCGGCGGTCTGTGGGAGCAGCACCGCGTGGAAGATGTCGCCACGCCCGAAGCGTTTGCCCGCGATCCCGATCTGGTGCTGCGCTTCTATGACATGCGCCGCGCCGCGATACAGCAGCGCCAGCCCAACCCGGCCCATGCCGCGCTGGCACGCCTGGACCGCGAATGGACCGCGCGGACGGGCGGCAGCGTGCTGATCGTCACCCAGAACGTCGATGACCTGCACGAACGCGTCACGCCGGAAAGCCCCGGCGCGCGCAATGTGCTGCACATGCATGGCGAACACCTGCGCGCATGGTGCACGGCATGCGATCAACGCCACCTCTGGCGCGATCCGCTGATCCACCGCCCGCCATGCCCCACCTGCGGCGAAGCGGCGCTGCGTCCGGACGTGGTGTGGTTCGGGGAAGTGCCCTATGGCATGGACGTGATCCACCGGGCGATCGGTGCGGCGGACCTGTTCGTGTCGATCGGCACGTCCGGCGCGGTCTATCCGGCGGCGGGCCTGGTACGCCTTGCCCGCGATCTTGGCGCACAGACGCTGGAGCTGAATCTTGAGCGCAGCCAGGGGTCGGCATGGTTCCATGAAACCCGGCTGGGGCCGGCGAGCGAAGTGGTGCCGGCCTGGGTGGATGCGTTATTGCGCTGATCCGCAACCCCGGCATTCCGGGTCTTTGGCAATGCGCATCGTGCGCAGGCCGGGCTTCAGGCCGTCGACCACGTGCAACTGGCCCCATTGCGGATCGCCCAGCGTGCTGGCGCCTTCCAGCACGATGCGCAGCGCCGCCATGGCGCCGAACGCCCCGATCATGCCGACCATCGCCCCCAGTACGCCCAGATCGGCGCAACTGTCGCAATCTTCGGAATCGAAGGCATCGCCCACGAAGCAGCGGTAGCAGGCGTGCCCGGCGCGGTGCCCGGCAAAGTTGGCCACCTGCCCCTGAAAGCGGCCCAGCGCGGCCGAGGCGAGCGGGATGCCTTGCGCGACGCAGGCATCGGATACGGCGAGCCGGGTGGCGAAGTTGTCGCACCCGTCCAACACCACATCGGCACCCGCGATCAGGCCGGCTGCATTGCTGGCGGTAATGCGCGTGGCGTGAACGGCAACCGCCAGCGCCGGGTCGAAGCGCGCGACCCACGCGGCGGCGGCCTGCGCCTTGGGCGTGCCGATATCGGCTTCGGCATAGATCGTCTGGCGTTGCAGGTTGGACGCTTCGACCACGTCATCGTCGATCAGCGTCAGCCGCCCGATCCCGGCACCGGCAAGGTACTGCAAGGCGGGTGAGCCGATTCCGCCCATGCCCACCAGCACCGCGTGGCTGGCGGCCAGCCGCGCCTGCCCTACCGCGCCCACTTCGGGCAGGACGATGTGGCGCGCGAAACGATCGAGGCGGTCGGGGGTCATCGGTGCCGAAGTCATCCCGTGGCATCTAGATGCAAAATGCCCCGATGGCGAGATGGCTCACCTTCGGGGCATTGTTGTGCATAAACCCGGCAAAACCGGTGGATGCCGGGCGGAAGACCTGTTCAATCTTCCAGTTGGCGCAGCAGCGTGCGCACATCGCCGTCCATGTCGGCATCGCGCGTGCGCAGTTCCTCGATCAGGCGGACTGCGTGAATCACGGTCGAATGATCGCGCCCGCCGAACTTGCGCCCGATTTCGGGGTAGGACCGGGGGGTAAGCACCTTGGCGAGGTACATCGCCACCTGGCGCGGCCGCACGACAGCACGGGCGCGGCGCTTGGACGCCATTTCGGTGCGATCGACCCGGTAGAACTGGCAGACAGTGCGCTGGATTTCATCAATCGTGATGCGGCGGCGGTTGGCCGAAAGGATATCGGTGAGCTGTTCTTCGGCCAGTTGCAGCGAAACCGGCTGGCCGGTGAGCTGGGCATAGGCGATCAGCTTGTTCAGCCCGCCCACCAGTTCGCGCACGTTGCGGTTGATCGTCCGGGCCAGGAACTCGATCACGTCGGCCGGGACTTGTGTGTTGGCAAAGCGCGCGAGGCGGTGTTCGAGGATCTTGCGGCGCAGTTCGATGTCGGCCGGCTGGATATCGGCCACGAGGCCCATCGACAGGCGCGAGAGCAGGCGCTGTTCCACCCCGTCGAGCGCCTGTGGCGCCCGGTCGGCGGCAACGACCAGCCGCTTGCCGACGCTCATCAGCGCGTCGATCGTGTGCAGGAACTCTTCCTGCGTGGACGATTTGCCGATGATGAACTGGATGTCATCGACCAGCAGCATGTCGAACCCGCGCAGCCGGGCCTTGAACTCGATCATTTCGTTCGAGCGCATCGCCTGGACGAACTCGATCATGAAGCGTTCGGCCGAACAGTAGAAGATCCGCGCGCCGGGCTTGTTGGCGGCAAAGGCATGGCCGATGGCGTGGAGCAGGTGGGTCTTGCCCTGACCGGTCGAGCCCTTGAGGTAGAGCGGCGAGAACTGCGGCGCTTCGGCCGAAGCCATGCGTTGCGCGGCGTTGACCGCCAGCACGTTGGCCGTGCCGGAAACGAACTCGGCAAAGGTCAGCGAAGGGTCAAGGCCCGACAGCGCCGAATCCGCCATTGTCGGGGAGATTGCCATACGCACAGGCGCAGCCGTTTCCGCGCCAACGCGCAGTTCGGGCATCGAACGGCGGCGCGGGTGCACGGTGATGCGCACCTGGCGCACTTCGGAGCGGGCGATCTTCCATGCCAGGCTCAGCCGGTCGGCAAAGCGATCTGCCACCCAGTTCGCGGAAAACTCGGTCGGCAGGAACAGGTCGAGCGTGCCGGTATCCTTGCAGAACGAACCAAGCTGGATCGGCTTGATCCACTGTGCGTGAAGCTGTTGCCCCAGGTCCTTTTTCAGGCCCTGGCTGATGTCGGCCCAGTCGGCTGCCAGATCCAGCGCATCCTGGTCTTCGATCATCGTGCTTTCCCGCCCCTTCCGGCCTGTGGTTGCCCTGTCTGGCTGTGTCTTTTCGGCAAGTGCCTTGTCGGTGTTCGCCGTTCCCGTGTCCGCCGGGTTGCCGGAACCGGCGCTTGCGCCGCTTCCCTCCAACCCGCGTTCCGATGGGCCCGCCCCAAGGCCCGGTCGAACTGCTGAGCCGCCTGCAAAATCTTCGATCTTCACGCGCTGCTGCCCAATTTGCCTATCCTGTTTGCCCGGTGCCTGTCGCAATGACAGACCTTTCCGGCAAACAGGCACGAATACCCCCTGCCCAGCCATGCATTGCGCACGGCAGGCCACGACCGCATAATTTCAGTGACACCGCCGACAGTGATTCTTGCCCGCGGTGGAGTCTGTCTATTGGCCCATCGCCCCTTTGCGCAAGCCGGGGCACGGCAAAAAAACTGAAATAAATGCCCTTGACTCACCGAGACCCGCAGAAATGCATGAATGTATTGAAAAATAAGGATTTTTCACGAAACCGTAAACCGAATCACGGAATATCCGTAACTTGTTGCAGGTGCACACTGTAACAAGATCGACTTCGGATATTTTGCTGCGGGTACGGCGCAAAAAAGGGCCGATGCAGCGGCATCGACCCTTCACATAAAGATTCGCACAATTGCTGATATGAGACAAACGCTCACCAGATGGCGAGGCGCTGCTCTGTACCCTGTGCGGATAGCGTGATTCGGCCCGGCCGCGCGCGATGGCGCCCAGCCCGGTGCCCGATCAGGTCAGAGCGCGGCGACGCGCTTCGACAGGCGCGAGATCTTGCGCGATACGGTGTTCTTGTGGAGCACGCCACGGGCAACGCCACGCGCCAGTTCAGGCTGGGCTTCCTGCAGGGCCTGCGCCGCAGCCGCCTTGTCGCCACCATCAAGCGCGGATTCGACCTTCTTCACGAAAGTACGGATGCGCGAAAGGCGATTGCCGTTGATTTCGGCGCGGCGTTCGTTGCGACGGATGCGCTTGCGGGCTTGCGGCGTATTGGCCATATTTCCTGTTTCTCGTCCTTGGGCGGCGCGCACGGGGCGGGCTGCATGAAATCTTCGGGTGGCGGAATGGACCGCCGGAAAGCGCGCGCCTTAGCGGCGGGGCGTCGAATCGTCAACAGATTCGGCGCATCGGATGCACGCGCTGCGCCTGACCGGGCAAATTGCCCTGCCGCTGCGCTTCGCATCCGTCACAGCCAGCCCGCCAGTTCGCGGCGCACCAGCGTTTCGAGCAGGTCCATGCCCGGTGCACCGGCGTTGAGGCAGGCCAGCGCGGCAAGATCGGTCCCGCCAGCGGCGATAAAGTCTTCCTTGCCGCGGATCGCCAGTTCTTCCAGCGTTTCCAGGCAATCCGCGGAAAAGCCGGGCGCGGCAATGGCCACCCGGCGGGTGCCCTTGCGCGCTTCTTCCACCAGGACCGTATCGGTTGCAGGCTCTAGCCACTTCGCCCGCCCGAACCGCGACTGGAACGATGTTGCCACGCGCAAGGCCGGATGGCTCGCCGCAAAGCGTTCGGTCAGCAGGCGCGCGGTCTTGCGGCAATGGCAGTGGTAGGGATCGCCCAGATGCAAGGTGCGTTGGGGCATGCCGTGAAAGCTCAGCAGCAGCAGTTCCGGCACGAACGCCAGCGCGGCGATCTGTCCGGCAAGGTCGGTGTGCAGCGCATCGAGATAGGCCGGATCGTCGTGATAGGGCGGCAGCGTGCGCAGCGCGGGCAGGCGGCGGCGTGCCTTGATCCAGTCCGCCATGGCATCGAGCGCGCTGGCCGACGTTGCGCCCGAATATTGCGGATAGAGCGGCGCAAGCAGAATGCGTTCGCACCCCTGCGCCAGCAGCGCATCCAGTTCCTGCCCGATCGCGGGGGAGCCATAGCGCATCGCGTGGCGCACGATCGCGGCATCACCCAGCCGTTCCTGCAGCGCACGGGCCTGCGCCATGGTGATCGCGGCAAGCGGCGAGCCGTCCGGCGTCCAGACCTGCGCATAGGCATGGGCTGACTTGCGCGGACGAGTGTTGAGCACGATGCCGCGCAGGATCGGCTGCCAGACCAGCCACGGGATTTCCACCACCCGCCGATCCGACAGGAACTGCTTGAGATAGCGTTTCACCGCGCCGGCATCGGGCGCGTCGGGCGTGCCGAGATTGATTACCAGCACGCCGATCCGGCCGGTCTGCACCGGGGGATGACCGGCGGGAAGCAAGGCGGCTGGGCGTTCCATCACAGTCCTTCGGAAAGCAGCGGCAAGCGGCGAAAACGCACGCCGGTTGCGGAAAACAGCGCGTTGGTGATGGCGGGCGCTACTCCCATGAGGGGGGTCTCCCCTATTCCCTTAGCTCCTAAGGGACCTTCAGGATATTCTGCCACCATGCCCAGTTCGCCGGGGTCGAATGGGTCTTCGCTGCTGTCGGCAAAGGCAACATCGACTTTCGGGCAATCGGCCAGCAGCGGCAGGCCAAGCTGCGACAGGCGCCCGGCCAGGGGTCTGCCTCCGGCATAGCCGGTAGAGCCGCCGACGGCGAGCGCGAGGCCAAACATCAGCCCGCCTTCGATCTGCTGGCGCGCGATGTCGACGTTGATGATCCGGCCGATATCGGCATGGGCGCTGATCCGTTCGACGCGAACGACCCCGGCCTCCTGCCGCGCCGTTGCCACCACCGCGATCATGCCTGTCGTGCTGGTGCCGGCGGGGCCGGGCAGGGTCATCTTGTGGCAGGCGATACCTTGCCCGGAGGCGTCGATGCCGCCCCCCCACTGCGCCAGCCGCGCCACGCCTGCCAGGCAGGCGGCCAGCCGCGGTTCGCCTTCGAGCATCCCGACGCGAAACGACAGCGGTTCCTTGTCCGCAAGGTGGGCCAGTTCGTCGATGAAGCTTTCGGTGAAAAAGGCGGTATAGCCGTGCGCCTGCCCGCGAAAGCGCGCGGTGGGCAGCGGCAGCGCGACGGGCACGTGATCGACCGCCTTTTCGGGCACGCGGTAGAGCGGCAGCGCCCCGGCGCAGGCCATGGCGTCGGTCTGGTCCTGCACTGCCATGGCATCGCCAATGCCCCGGCCATCGAGCAGGCGCGCGGCGGATTCGCGCGCGGTGGCGGGCAGGGCCAGTCGCGCCCGCCAGCCCAGCCCGCGCGCCTTGTCCGGGCTGAGCGCGCCATCGAGCCGTGCGGAGACGGGCGTGCGCGGGATTCCCGCCAGCGATTCCTGCCAGCGCGACCAGGTAAGCTGCACCGGCTTGCCGATGATGCGTGCGATGGTGGTGACTTCGGCGGCGATGCGCACGTCAAGCCGGGCATCGAAGCTGCCGCCGGCGTGGAGCGGATAGACGATGACATCGTCGGGCGCGAGCGCGGCGGCGCGGGCAGCGGCGCGGCGGGCCTGTTCGGGCGCCTGCGTTGCCAGCCACAGTTCCAGCCTGCCATCGGCAAAACGGGCGGTGGCGCTGGCCGTTTCCAGCGGGGCGTGCAGTGCGGTTTCCACGTCATACCGCGCCGACAGGTGCGTGGCAGGCAGGCGCGGCCCTTCCAGCAGGGCGTCGGGATCGCCTTCGGCCATCAGGCGCGTGGCATCGCCCTTGGCCAGCGCGGTGTCGAGCGCAACAAGGATCCTGTCGCTGTCGGCAATCGGGCCATCGGCATCGAAGCGCGGCTCCATGGCGCGCAGCGCCTTGTCGGCGGCAAACCACGTGGTCGCCACCGCCGCCAGCCAGCGCCGCGCGTGGACCACGCCCACCAGCCCGCGCACCTTCGCGGCGGCCTGCGGATCGTGGCTTGAGAGGATGCTTGACCCTTGCGGCCCGTGGGCGATGGCCGCGAAGACCATGCCTGGCAGGCGAATATCCCCGGCAAAGCTGAAGCTGCCATCGACCTTGGCCGGAAGATCCAGCCGGGGGCGGCGCGGCGGCGCTCCTTCGGGGAAGCGGCCCGGCGTTTCGCGCGCGGGTTCGGCACGCAGGACCGGGACGGCCGGGGGATCGAAGTCCGCCGCGCTGTCGATCAGATCGGCAAAGCGCAGGCGCTGCTTGCCGTGGAGCACGAACCCGTCGCGCGTGTCGCATTCTTCCCAGCGCACACCCCAGCGGGCGGCGGCGGCCTGGGCCATCATCGCCCGCAGCGCGGCCCCCGCCTCGCGCAGCCGTGGCTCGAATGCGGGCAGGGCGGTTCCATCGGCGGTAATCATCAGTGCCGCGCGTTCGGCATGGAGCCGGGGCAGCATGCCGCCAGGGCTGTCGGCCAGCGATTCGAACGCGGGCATCCACAGCGGCGCCCAGTGCGCGGACAGCACCGGGTCGGCATAGGCCGGGCTGATCGGTGCGGCTTCCACCGCGATCTTGCGCCAGTCGGCACCGGCTTCGTCGGCCACGATCTGGGCGAACAGCGTGGTGATGCCCTGGCCCATCTCCGTCACCGGCACGGCCACGGTCAGGATGCAATCGGGCTTGCCCGCCGCGTTGCGCACTTTGCCAAGCTTGAGGAAGGCATCGACGACCGTTTCCCCCTTTCCCGCCACCAGCGGCGCGGGGTGGCGGCGCGGGACCAGCGGGAATGCGATCAGCAGGGCGCCGCCCGCGCCTGCCCCGATCAGCAGCCCCCTGCGCGTCAGCCGCACGCCGTCAACGCTTTCCGTCGAGCCATGCCAGCACGCCGCGCGCGATCGACGCGAACGCTTCGGCCTGCGGACTGTCGCCCGCGGCAGGCGGGTTTCCGGCATCGCTTTCGCGCCGGATCGCAATGTCCAGCGGCACGCGGCCGAGGAACGGCAGGCCCATCGTTCGCGCCGCCGCTTCCGCACCGCCCTGGCCGAACGGGTCGCTGCCTTCGCCGCAATGCGGGCAGATATACCCGGCCATGTTTTCGACCATGCCGATCAACGGCACCTGCCCCTGTTCGAACAGGCCGATGGCGCGCGTTGCATCCATCAGCGCCAGATCCTGCGGGGTGGAGACGATGACCGCGCCCGCAGGCTTGTGCTTGGCCAGCATGGTTAGCTGCACATCGCCGGTCCCCGGCGGCAGATCGACGACGATGATTTCGGTTTCGCCCCAGTGTGCGTCGATCAACTGGCCCAGCGCGTTGCCGGCCATCGGTCCGCGCCAGGCGATGGCCTGTCCCGGCTGAACCAGATGGCCCATCGACAGCATCGCCACGCCATAGGGGCTTTGCACCGGGATCATCTTGTTGCCTTCGGCTTCGGGGCGGCGGCCTTCGGTCATCATCAGGCGGGGCTGCGAAGGGCCGTAGATGTCGGCATCGACCAGCCCGACCTTGCGCCCCAGCCGGGCCAGCGCGATGGCAAGGTTGGCGGAAAGAGTGGATTTTCCGACGCCGCCCTTGCCCGATCCCACTGCGATGATGACCCGCGCCTTGCGTTCTGCGGTCATGCCCAGCCGCAGGTCGGTGACCCCGGCCTTGCGCGCGGCATCGCGCACCGCCATTTCAAGCTTGTCCCGGTCCAGCCGTTCCAGCCCGCCCACTTCCAGCATGATCGTGGCCGTCGGCCCTGACGGGTCGAGCTTGAGCGATTGCAGCCGGTCCCCTGCCACATCCTGCACCGCTTCGCGCAGCGACTGTTCTTCCATGCCTGTTGCCTGTTCCTGCTGCCAGATACCCCGCGCCCGATCCGAAGCACCGTGCGCCGGGGTCTCCTAGCAGATGAATTTTGGGGAAAGGACACTGTTTTTCGCGCGAAGCGTTCCTATAACAACGGGATGACTGAACTGGGTGGATTTATTGCGCGACTGGGCCGTTCACGCGGTCTGGCGATGGCCGGAAAGAAAAGCCCGTGGGGTTCGGGCGGGGATGAACCGCCCGCTGGCGGAGACGATGCGCCCGCCGGACCGGCCGGTTCGCCGCCCCCGGCTGGTGGCGATGGTCCGCGCAACCCGTGGTTGCCGCTCGCTGCTCGAAAAACTCGATCAGGCGGCCGGGATCCGCGCCTCGAGGGCGGCCTGGAGCGCCTCCCGGACCGGGTCGAACTCGATCCGGTCGAGGATATCTTCCGCGCGCGGGGCAAGGGGCGCTCTGGCGGCGGCGGTGGCGGAAACGGCCCCACCATCCCGCGCCTGCCGCAATTGCCCGATGGCCGTTCCTGGATGCCGCTGGGCATCGCGGTAATCGTCGCGCTGTGGCTGGGGTCGTCCATGATCCACCGCATATCGCCGCAGGAAAAGGGCGTGGTGACCACGTTCGGTTCCTATTCGCGCACGCTTGATTCCGGGATGGCGCTGACCATGCCGTGGCCGATCCAGACGGTGACGGTGCAGGACGTCACGTCCATCCGCCGCGAATCGATCCCCGAAGGCGATGGCGAAAAGCTGATGCTGACGGGCGACCAGAACCTGGTTGATCTGACCTATCTGGTGCGCTGGAACATCAAGGATCTCAAGCAGTTCATGTTCCAGCTTGCCGATCCCGAACAGACCGTGCGCGAAGTGGCCGAAGCCGCGATGCGCCAGTCGATTGCCGAAGTCGCGCTCAACGATGCGATGGGGGCGGGGCGCCAGCAGATCGAACAGAACGTGCGCGAACGCATGCAGTCGGTGCTTGATGCCTACCGGTCCGGCGTGCTGATTCAGGGCGTGGATATCAAGAAGACCGATCCGCCCGCCAAGGTCGTCGATGCCTTCAAGGAAGTGCTGGCCGCGCAGCAGGACGCGCAGAGCGAGATCAACCGCGCGCAGGCCTGGGCCGAACAGCTCACCGCGCGTGCGGGGGGCGAGGCAACGGCGTTCGACAAGGTCTATGAACAGTACCGGCTGGCCCCCGAAGTCACGCGCCGCCGCATGTACTACGAAACCATGGAGCGCGTGCTGAGCCAGACCGACAAGGTCATCCTGGAGACGAACGGCGTGCAGGCCTACCTTCCGCTGAACGAGATGAAGCGCACGCAGGCGGCACCGGCCGCTGGCGAAGGAACCCCTTGAGATGATGACCCTCGAACGGCTCTGGGCCGAACAGAAGATCGCAATCATCGTGGCGGTGCTGGCGCTGATCGGCGCGGCAAGCTGCCTCAAGGTGGTCGATGAAAGCACGCAGGCAGTGGTTGTCCGGCTGGGCCAGCCCGATCGCGTCTACAACCGGTTCAAGCCCGACGTGGAGTTCGGCAAGACCGGGGCCGGGCTGATCCTGCGCGTACCGTTCATGGAACAGGTGGTCGAAGTGGACCGCCGCATCCTCGATCTCGACATGCAGCGCCAGCAGGTGCTCTCTGCCGACCAGCGTCGTCTGGAAGTGGATGCCTTTGCGCGGTTCCGCATCATCGACCCGGTGCGCATGGTCCAGACCGCGGGCACGACTGACCGCGTGATCGAACAGCTCCAGCCGATCCTCAATTCCGCGCTGCGCCAGGAACTGGGCAAGCGCAGTTTCGGATCGCTGCTGACCGCCGATCGCGGCAAGGCGATGGAACAGATTCGCGCCGGGCTGGACCGTGAAGCGCGCGAATATGGTGCGCAGATCATCGACGTGCGGATCAAGCGCGCCGACCTTCCCGAAGGCACGCCGCTGGAATCGGCCTTTACCCGCATGGCCACAGCCCGCCAGCAGGAAGCCGCCATCCGCGCGCAGGGCCAGAAGAAGGCGCAGATCATCCGTGCCACGGCCGAAGCGACTGCCGCCAAGACGTATGCCGACAGTTTCAACAAGGATCCGGCGTTCTACGATTTCTACCGCGCGATGCAGAGCTACGATACGACCTTTGCGCAGAAGGGATCTTCCACGTCGGTCGTGCTTTCTCCCGATAACCAGTATCTCAAGCAGTTCCGGGGGAACTGACCGGCAACCTCCGGTTTGACCGGGGGCGGCAAGTGAACGGATCGTAACCGCGCCATTCAATGTCCGTTCATCGCCAACGGGCTGAATCGGCACAAACACACGCAAGCCGTGCCGCATCCGGCACGGTGACAGACCAAGAGGACCAGGCCACGTGCGATATGCTTACGGTGTGACTTCGGCGTTGCTTCTGGCGGGCAGCGCCCTGACCCTGGCAACCGGTTTCCCGGCTGGTGCACAGGTTGCCCAAAACGACCAGTCCGAAATGCGCACGGTTGTGCCGCGCGCTGGTGCCCCATCCAGCTTTGCCGACCTGACCGAACAGTTGCAGCCTGCGGTGGTCAACATTTCCACCCGGCAGCGGGTGAAGGTGCAAAGCAACAATCCCTTTGCCGGGACGCCCTTTGCCGATCTGTTCGGCGGCGGCAGCGGCGGGCCGCAAACGCGCGAGGCGCAATCGCTGGGTTCGGGTTTCATCATTTCTGCCGATGGCTATGTGGTCACCAACAACCACGTGATTTCGGCGGGCCAGCGCGGCGCGGTGGTCGAATCGATCAAGGTAACGCTAGCCGATCGCCGTGAATACACCGCGAAGCTGATCGGTCGCGATCCCGCGACCGATCTTGCGGTGCTCAAGATCGAAGGCACCAACCTTCCGTTCGTGAAGTTCGGCGACTCGGACCGTGCACGCGCGGGTGACTGGGTGGT
>FWWM01009557.1_pt1 | contig 17776 bp, 16 predicted proteins | sample 2228351 | NCBI WGS metagenome assembly FWWM01 (sample SAMEA103939774, study PRJEB20133) | metagenome | reverse complement strand
GACCTGGAGCCTCCGGCCCGTTCCACCGTGCAGGTCGCGGCCCTGCCCAAGGGGGCGCGCATCGAAATCGAAGCCGTGGCCTACCTGCCCACGGCACGATCGTAAACCCGCTCTTCGCTCCTTCGGAAAAGAGCACTGCCCTGCCTTAGGCGCGGGAGGACGAGGCAAGGCGCGCTTGGAGGCGGCGGAGCATGTCCTCCACCATGCGGGGCAGGTCATAGGCCGGTTGCCAATCCCAATCCTCGCGGGCCGCGCTGTCGTCCAAACTCCGCGGCCAGGAGTCGGCGATGGCCTGGCGAAAGTCCGGCTTGTACTCCACCACAAACCCCGGAATGTGCTTCCGAATCTCCTCGGCCAGCTCCCCCACCGTGAAGCTCATCGCCGTGATGTTGTACACCCGGTAGCGCAACCGCCCCCGCTCCGCCGCCATCAGCTCCAGCGCCGCGCGCAAACAGTCGGGCATGTACATCATGGGCAGCATGGTGTCCTCGCGCACAAAGCACGTGTAGCGGCCTTTCTCCACCGCAGCGTAAAAAATCTCCACGGCATAATCCGTGGTCCCCCCACCTGGAGGTGTCTCGCTGGAAATGATCCCAGGATACCGCAGGCCGCGCACATCCACCCCGTACTTGCGCGCGTAATAATCGCCCAAAAGCTCGCCGGTGACCTTGGTCACCCCGTACATGGTGGTGGGCGCCAACCACACCTCTTGGGGCGTGCGGTCACGGGGCACGTTGGGACCAAACACGGCGATGGAACTGGGGAAGAACACCTGCTCCACCCCACGGGTGCGGGCGACCTCCAGCACGTTGTGCCACCCGTTGACATTGACCTCCCAAGCGCGCTGGGGGTCTTGTTCCCCGGTGGCGGAGAGCACCGCCGCCAAGTGGTAAATCACCCGCACCTTGTACTCGCACACCACGCGCTCCAGGCTGGCGCGGTCGGTGACGTCGAGAGTTTCAAAAGGTGCGGCCACGCTCCCCCGGCGGCGCGCCGCGGCGATGACCTGCTCCTGGCCGTAGCGGCGGCGCAGTTCCCCCACCAGTTCCGATCCGATCTGTCCTGTGGCCCCAGTGACAAGAATGCTCATCCGGCCTCCTCTCGATCGCAGACTGGTCCCATTTTAACCGAAGGGCGCGCGAAATTGGAAGTTTGCTTGTGCCCGACAAACCGGATAAGCTGCGGGGACGAGGGAAAGGCTATGGGCAAATACGACTTCATTGTGGCCGAGCTGGAGGAGCTGAAGCGACAAGGGCTGTACAACACGATCCGCACCATCGAAAGCGCTGTCGGGGCGTGGACGGTGGTGGACGGTCGGCGGGTCCTCAACATGTGCTCCAACAACTACCTGGGGTTCGCCAACGATCCTCGGTTGAAGGAGGCGGCCCGCCGGGCGCTGGAACAATACGGCGTGGGACCGGGCGCCGTGCGCTCCATCGCCGGCACGATGGCCCTCCACGTGGAATTTGAGCGCAAGCTGGCTGCGTTCAAGGGCACGGAGGACGCCATCTCCCTGCAGTCCGGCTTCTGCGCCAACTTGGCCGCCATCCCCACCCTCATGGGCCAAGGCCACGTCATCTTCACCGACGAGCTCAACCACGCCTCCATCATCGACGGCTGCCGGCTGACCAAGGCCGAGCGGGTCATTTACCCCCACCGCGACGTGGACGCCTTGGCCAAGGCCCTGGAAGAGAAGAAAGATGTGCCGCGCAAACTCATCGTCACCGACGGCGTGTTCTCCATGGACGGGGACCTGGCCCCGCTGCCGGAGATCGTGGAGGTGGCCGAGAAGTACGGCGCGCTGGTCATGGTGGACGACGCCCACGGCGAGGGCGTGTTGGGCCGCGCCGGCCGCGGTATCGTGGACCACTTCGGTCTCCATGGCCGCGTGGACCTGGAGATGGGGACCCTGTCCAAGGCGTTCGGGGTTATGGGCGGATACCTCGCCGGCAAGCGGGAGATCATCGAGTACTTGCGGCAGCGGGCCCGGCCGTTCTTGTTCTCCAGCGCCGCCACCCCCGCCGACGTGGCCGCCTGCATCGCCGCCGTGGAAATCCTGGAAAAGTCCGATGAACCCGTGCGCAAGCTATGGGACAACGCCCGCTACTTCAAGGCCAAGATGAAGGACCTGGGGTTCGACCTCGGGCAGTCGGAGACGCCGATCACGCCGGTGATGCTGGGCGAGGCCCACACGGCCTGGGAGTTCTCCAAGCGGCTGTTCCAGCGCGACGTGTTCGTCCAGGCCATCGTGTACCCCACGGTGCCCAAGGGCAAAGCCCGACTGCGCGTGATGGTGTCCGCTGTGCACAGCAAAGAAGACCTGGACTACGCGGTGGACGCGTTCGCCAAGGTGGGCCGCGAACTGGGCGTCATCTAGCGAGGCAAAGAAAAAAGGCGCCCGGTCCTCCGGGCGCCTTGCTTTTCCCCATCTACGGCCTCCGCGTGTACAAGTGCCGCTTGATGTCCTGCTTGGTGGACTTGGCAAACGGCTGGTCCACGATGGTGATGCACTCCTTGTCCTTGAGGCGCTTGAACGGCGCGAAGTTCTGCTGCACCTCTTTGATGCGCTCCCAGAAGTAGGCCTTGGCCGCTTCCGGCCCGTCCACGCCCTGCTGGCGGAGCACGTCCCAGTTGGGGTAGATCATGGCCGCCACCATGGCCTCGCCCCGGGACTGGTCCTCGTACACCAAGACCTCTTCCACACCAGGGATGCGGGCGAATTCGAACTCCAGCTCCTCAGGGTGTACCTTCTTGCCCGACTCGAGCACGATGAGGTTCTTTTTCCGCCCTGCCAGGTACAGACGGCCCTCGTAGTCCAGCCGGCCGATATCCCCCGTGCGGAACCAGCCGTCGGGCGAGAGGACCTCGCGGGTCCGCTCGGGGTTCTTGTAGTAGCCCATCATCACGTTGGGCCCCCAGGCCAGGACCTCGCCGTACCCTTCAGCATCGGGCTTGTCGATCTTGACCTTGACCCCGGGCAAGGGGCGCCCCACCGTGCCCGCGTGGGGCGTAAACGGCTCGCTTACGCACAAAACAGGCGCGGTTTCGGTGAGCCCATAGCCTTCGCAGATGCCGATGCCCATGCGCCGCAAGCCCGCGCCCACCTCTTTGGCCAACGGCGCCCCACCCGACACGAAAAAGCGGAACTGCTCGCCCAATAGCTTCCCCTTGAGGATCCTCCCCAACAGGCGCGGCGCCACACGGTACAACAGCAAGCGCACCTTGTTGGCGCTGATGTTCTCCATGATCCGCCGCCAAAGGGCGTGGTACAGCTTGGGCACGCCCACCATCACCGTGATCTCCAGCTGACGGATCAAGCCCACCAAGTTGCGGTAGTCGTCGGTGTACGTGACCGACGCCCCCACCCACAGCGGGGCCAGCAAAGTGGCCGTGAGCCCGTAGATGTGGTACCAAGGAACAATGGTGAGGAGCCGGTCGTTGGGGCTGAATTGGATCACCTTGAGGAAGGCCTCGATGTTGGAGGTGAGGTTGCGGTGGCAGAGCATGACGCCCTTGGAGTCCCCTGTGGTGCCCGATGTGTACATGAGCACGGCCAGCTCTTCGGGATCAGGCCGGACATCGGGGATGGACGCCTCATCCTCCGGCAAAACGTCCCACAGCGACACCGCCCCCAAGGCGACGTCCACGGAGATGACCTCCCGCAAGGTGGGCACCTCTTGGGCCAGGGGCAGGAACTCCTGGTACCGGTGGGGAGCGCAGAACAGAAGCTTGGCCTCGGAGTCTTCCATCAGGCGGCGGACTTCCGCGGGCTGGAGCCCAGCGTCCATGGGCACAGCCACCGCGCCCAGCCGCTGGATGGCGAAGAACGCCACCGCCCAGCCCACGGAGGGCTTGGCGATGAGGCCGACCCGGTCACCGGCCTGAATCCCCTGGCCGGCCAACCAGGCCGCCAACTTGCCCGACAACTCCCACAGTTCCTTGTAGCTGGCCTCTTGGAACTGCACCACTCCACCCTTGCTGACCGGAATGCGGATGGCCACGCGCCGGCTGTGCTCGTGCACCGTGCGCGCAAAAAATTCCGGTATGCTCGGGTAGCGTTTAAATCGCGTTACCATACGCTTACCTCCTAGGTCACCTAGGATCGAACTTGTTGAGTATACTCCTCGGCCGCCAACGCGGCCAATGCCCCCTCGGCCGCGGCCACCACCGCCTGCGCCTTGCGCCCGGCGGGGTCCCGCAGGTCCCCGGCCGCAAACACCCCCGGTTGGCTGGTGCGCATCAGGGCGTCCGTGCGCACGTAACCCCCAGGGGTCAACTCCACCACCCCCCGAAGCCACGCCGTGTTCGGCTTGTACCCGATCTTCACGAAGATGCCGTCCACGGGAAGTTCGCGCAGCGCGCCCGTGCCCAAATCCCGCAACACCACCGCCCGCACGGCGCTGTCGCCTTTCACCTCGTCCACGACCACGTTCCACACCACCTCCACCCCGGGCTCAGCGAACAGGCGTTCTTTGAGCGCGGCGGAGGCCCGAATGGCCTTGGGATCTTCTTGGGGATGGCGGACGGCGAGGTACACCTTGCGGGCGATCTTGGCCAAGAACAGCGCTTCGGTGAGGGCGCTGTCACCTGCGCCCACCACCAGCACATCCCTGCCTTTGTAGAAGTACCCGTCGCAGACCGCACAGTAAGAAATGCCGCGGCCGGCGAACTCGCGGGCCCCCCGGGCCTCGAGCTCCTTGTAGTGGGCCCCCGTGCACAAAATCGCGCTGCGGCCCACCACCCGCCCGCTCGAGCTGGCCACCGTCCACAGCCCACCGCCCTGGGAAAGGCCTTGGGCTTCAGCGAAGAGGAACTGGGCCCCCAGCCGCTCGGCCTGGCGGTGCATCCGCTCCGCCAGCTCCGCCCCTGAAATGGGCTCGGGAAAACCCGGGAAGTTCTCGATCAGCGGGGTCTCGAGGATCTGCCCCCCAGGCAGGGCCTTTTCCAGCACGACGACTTCCAGACCAGCCCGGCGGGCGTAGATGGCCGCGGTGAGCCCGGCCGGCCCGGCCCCCACAATCACCACGTCCCACACTTTCTCCGCCACTTGCACGCTTGATTCTAGCACGGTACGGTACGCGTTGAGGTGCGCCCATGGACCGCCAAGTGACCCGCAACGGCGACCTTTTGGTCATCAAGTTCGACTACGACCCCGACCTCGTGGACCTGGTCAAAACCCTCCCCGGTCGCCGTTGGGACCCCGAGCGACGGCAGTGGACCGTGCCCCTGGCCTATGCCTCCGCCGTGGTGGCCCTCCTGGAAGACAAGGGGTTCACCTTCGACGAAGGCCTGCGCACTGCGCCTGCCCACGCCGAGGCCCCCGACCTCACGGTCTCCGCCCTCAACACCCGTGTGCAAGCCGCTTTGAACAAGGAGTTTCCCACCCCGGTGTGGGTGGTGGGCGAAATTTTGGGCTACGCCAAGAGCTTGGCCAAGAACAAGGACTACCTGGACTTCCAGCTCGTGGAGCGGGAGGCGGGGCGGATCAAGGCCGCGGTGGAAGCGGTGCTGTTCCGCAGGGAGCGCGAGCGGATCGAAAAGAAGCTCCAGGAAGCGGGGAATCCTTACACCCTGCAGGACGAGCTCACCGTGCGGGTGCTGGCCCAAGTGGACCTGTGGGTCCGGGAGGGCCGCTACCGCCTGGTGATCCAAGACCTGGACGTGAACTACACCCTGGGCGAGGCGGCCCGCCGCCGGGAAGAAATCCTGCGCAAACTCGCCCAAGAGGGCCTGCTCGAGCTCAACCGAAAATTGCCTTTCCCTTTGGCCCCCTTGCGGGTGGGCCTCATCACCAGCCTGGGTTCCGACGCCGAGCGCGACGTGCTCAAAACCCTGAGCGACTCGGGCTTTGCCTTCCAAGTGGTCGTGCACGGGGCCCGCGTGCAAGGGCATTACACCGAGCCTTCGATCCTCAACGCCCTGGACTGGTTCCGCGCCCGGGCCGAGGAGTTCGATGTGGTCCTCATCTGCCGGGGCGGGGGCTCACGCGCCGACCTGGCCTGGTTCGACTCCGAGGCGTTGGGCAGGGCCGTGGCCACCTTCCCCCTCCCCGTCGTGGTGGGCATCGGCCACGAACAGGACCGCAGCGTGCTCGACGAGGTGGGGTGGCGGCAAAAGACCCCCACCGCAGCCGCCCAGTTCCTCGTCGACCGCGTACAGCAAACCCTGGAAACTATGGAACAAAACTTGCAGGATGTGGTGCAACGGGCGCGAGACCAGATCCAGGAAGCCCGCCAAGCCCACGAAGAGAGGGTCCGCCGCCTGGGCCGAATCGTCCGCCACCTTCTCGAGCAAAACACGACAACCCTACACAGCCTGTCCCGCCAGCTCAGGGCTTACGTGCAGGGGCAGCTTGAGTCCGCACGCCGGCAGACCAAAACCTGGGCTCAAGCCCTGCCCCAGCGGGTGGCGGCGCTCCTTGCCCGGCGGAAGGAACAGCTTCGGCAGCACGAAGAGCGGGTGCAGCGGGCTTCGGAGCGGGAACTGGCCGATGCCCAGAAACGCCTCCAAGAACTGGTGCATCGGCTTGGGCCGCGGGTTGCCAGTTTCCTTCGCCGGGAGGGGCAACAGCTGGAGGCGAGGGCCCAACGGCTGCAGGCCCTGGACCCGCGGCGGGTGGTGGAGCGGGGCTTTGCCCTCCTGCGCCTCGTCGACGGCCGGGTCGTGAAATCCGTGCAACAGGCGCCGGCGGGAACACTGCTGCGCGCCCAGCTCCGCGACGGTGTTTTGCGCGTACGATCGCAAGGTGAGGAGCGAGGTGAACACCATGGCTGAAGGGGAAACGACGCTGAGCTACAGCCAGGCCGTGGCCCGCCTGGAGGAAATCCTCAAGTTATTGGACGAGGGCAAGGTGGACATCGACGAGCTGTCCAAGCTGGTGGAGGAGGCGGCCGATCTGGTGAGCCTGTGCCGACAAAAGCTCAAGGCCGCGGAAATCCAGGTCCAACGCATCACCGAGCGGCTGGAGCGCGAAGGGATGGAGCCGCCCGCGGAGGAAGAACCTCCGTTTTAGGCCTCGACCACCCGGATGAGGTTCGTGGTGCCCGGGGTGCAGAACGGAAGCCCGGCGGTGAACACGACCCGCTGCCCAGGGGCCACCGCCCCTAACCTCCGCGCGGCCGCCAGCCCCTCCTCCATGAGCAAGCCAGGATCGGCGGTTTCAGGGATGAGCGCGGACTCCACCCCCCAGACCAGGGCCAGCTTGCGTTGCACCGCCGGGTGGGGCGTCACGGCCACGATGGGCACTTTCGGGCGGAACGCCGCGATCAGGCGTGCGGTCCAGCCGGAGACGGTGGCACACACGATGGCTTGGGCCTTCACCTGGGAGGCGATGCCCACCGCGGCTTTGGCAATAGCAGCCGGCACTTCGCCCACCAGTTCAGGGGCCAAGCCCGGGAGGCGGATGGGAAACTCCCCGCTTTCGGCCGCGCGGGCCGCCTGGACCATCGTGCGCACGGCCTCCACCGGGTAGCGGCCCACGGTCGTCTCCTCGGAGAGCATGACCGCATCGGCCCCATCCCAAACGGCGGCCGCCACGTCGGCCACCTCCGCCCGGGTGGGCAGCGGCGAATCCACCATCGACTTGAGCATCTGTGTGGCCACAATCACCGGCTTGGCCTGGGCATTGCACAGGTCCACCAGCCGTTTCTGCACCAAAGGGACTTGGAAGAGGTCGATTTCCACGCCGAGGTCGCCGCGGGCGACCATGGCGCCGTCGGCTGCGGCCACGATGTCCGTCATGCGCTGCACCGCGTAAGCCAGTTCAATCTTGGCCAGAACGGCAGTTCCGGGGCCCACCAACGCCTTGGCTTCCCCCACCTCCTCGGGCCGCTGCACAAACGACAGGGCCACGAAGTCCACCGCCAAATCGCGAGCCAATGCCAGAGTGACCCGGTCCTGCTCCGTGATGGCGGAGAGGGGGAGCGCCGCGCCAGGGAAGTTGACCCCTTTGCCCGCGATCAACGTGCCGCCCCGCACCACTCGGGCCCGCGTCCCATCGGCCTGTGGACCCAACACGACCAGCTCCAAGCTGCCGTCGGCCAGAAGCACGCGGTCGCCGGGCCTGAGGCCGCGCAAAACTTCGGGGCGCGTGAGCGGGATGTCTTGGCCAAGGAGCACTTCCTGCCCTGGTGCGAGGACCAAGGGGGAGGGAAGCTGGGCCACGCGGACCTTGGGGCCGCGGGTGTCCAGCAACACGGCCAGCGGTTTGTGGACCTGTTCGGCCACGCGGCGGACTTTGTGGATCCACGCGGCGTGGTCGTCGGGGGTGCCGTAGGAGGTGTTGATGCGCACGACGTCCAGTCCGGCCAGGGCCATGGCGGCCAAGACGTCTTCGCTTTCCGAGCTAGGGCCGAGGGTCGCCACCACCTTCGTCCGTTTCATGGTGCTCGTAAGGTACTGCAATGTCCGAGCTGAGGCTACCGTTGCGGAAAGACCAGAGTGCCCGCTGCCCACGGCCCAGGCGATGCTCAGAAACAGGCCCAGAGCGGGGCATTTTGTCCTTGGGCCTGTCGCTCAAGCGGGTCCCCCTTGGCCGTCCCGATCTACCGCTCTGGCAACCAATCTCTGCGCCCGTGTTGCCTCAGAAATGACCGCAGCTTGGTAGGTTGCCCCACAACAACGGTTACCCACAAAGCCTCCTAATTGTGGTCGATCCGCCGGCGGAGGGCCACCAGGGGCAACGTGGAAGAAACCTGGCGAAGTCGCACCTTGACCGATTTGTCGACCTCCGCCGAGGCCAGTACCCGCTGATGAGGGGTCTGTACCTGGTCGTAGTCCTTGTGCACCTTGCTGCTCACCCGCTCCTTGTGGACCAGCTTCTGAAGCGGTTGGAAGAAGTTCACCACCCGCTCCCAGTCGGCGTAGATGGCCTCAAGGAGCTTCCTCTCCTCCTCGGTGTCGTACCGCCGCCAAGAATCCCGGCCGGGCGTGGTCCCAGTCGGCGAAGGTGCAAACGGGGATATGCTTTTTCACCAAGGTGCCGGGCTTGGGCGTGGAGCGGAAGAGAGGTTTGTGCGGCCGGTGAGTGCGCAACAGCCGGTCGATGGTGGCTGGGCTTATGTTCACCAAAAGCTTCTCCGCTTCTGGCCGGATCTTGAGCACCCCTTCCCGCTGGCCCTTAGATCCCTTGGTTCCCAACTTTCCACCAGTTTCCTGAACTCCCGCGGGTCACCGGTTTCTCCCTTCTTGATGGGTAATGCTTCTGATGAATCGACAACCCTTTCGGCAAAAGTTTCAAGGGGGCAACTCGCACCGTTGCAGGGATCGCACTGCCTCCGTAGGATTTCAAAAAGAGGAGCGGGCGATGGACAGGCTACAACAACAGCTTCAGCAGGTGTTTGGGTTCACCGAGTTCCGGTCTGGACAGCGTGAAGCGATTGAAGCCGTTCTGAGAGGCGAGCGACTCCTTCTGATCCAGCCAACAGGCTGGGGCAAGAGCCTGGTTTACCAGATGGTAGCGCTGGAGGTCGGGCTAACACTAGTGTTTTCACCACTGAGGGCACTAATGCGCGACCAAGTGCGTCAAGCCAATCAGCGGTTTGGCGTCCAAGCTGATACCGTTAACTCCGATATGAGCAAGGACGACCAGCGGACAGTGCTGGAGCGCGCCGCGTCGGGCAAACTCCAACTCCTCTATATTGCTCCTGAACGACTTGGGAATGAGCTTTGGCAAGAGTACCTGCCCCGCTTGCCTATCAAGGCGGTTGTGGTGGACGAAGCGCACTGCGTTTCGGTTTGGGGACACGACTTCCGCCCTGAATATCGGCGCATCGTGAACCTGCTCAAACTACTCCCAACCGACACACCTGTTCTTGCAGTGACGGCGACTGCTACCAAGCGCGTTGAAGAGGACATCCGCCAACAGTTTGGCGGCACGCTTAAGATTCTGCGAGGAAGCCTCTTGCGTCCTAACTTCCGCCTGTTTGTCCAGCGTGTCTCGGGCGAGAAGGAGAAACTACTCTGGACGCTCCATCTCATCCAGCATTTGGAAGGCACAGGGCTTGTTTACTGTGCCACGCGCAGTATGACCGAAATCGTCTCCCAGTTCTTGCAGAAGAAAGGCGTAGACGCGCCGTACTATCACGCGGGGCTGGGCGAATCGCGATTGGAGTTGGAACAGAGGTTCATGGAAGGGCATGTGAAGGCGTTGGTGGGCACAAACGCACTGGGTATGGGCATTGACAAACCTGATGTGCGCTTTGTTATTCACACCGAGTTCCCTGGTTCGCCACTCCACTACTATCAAGAGATAGGACGCGCAGGGCGCGACGGAAAAGAGGCGCATATCGTCTTGCTCTATGACCCTAACGACCGAGACATCCAAGAGCATCTCATTGAGTCGAACCGCCTCAAGCGAGAAGCCTACGAGCAAATCATCACCTGTTTGATGAACAAGCCTATGCGTGAGAAAGACATCTTGCTGAAGACAGGGTTGCAACAGAACCAAGTGCGCACCATATTGAACGACCTGTTGGACGCAGGCTGTGTCGTGCGTGACAGCAAGAGGTACTATTGTCTCACCGCCAACACCCAGTTTGACCTTGCCCACTATGAGGCACTGAACACCGCCAAATACGCCGAGCTGGACGCAATGATTGAATATGCCGAGAGTTCACAGTGCCGAATGCAGTACCTGCGCCAATACTTGGGCGATGAAGATGCTGGACCATGTGGGCATTGCGATAACTGTCGAGGTCGCGGGTTGGAACCTTATTCACCTGAATTCGAGCGCGTGTGGGGTAACTTCAAGTTCCGCCCACCGCTCATATTCAGGGCGACTTACAAGAAAGCCCCAGTGTATGCGCGTGGAGTCTCGCTCAACTACTACGACTCTGATCCAGAAGGCAAAGAAGTAAGGCGCGCAAAGTACGAAGGGGAGAAACACATCCCCGATTGGCTCGTTAAAGAATGCCATCAAGTGATACAAGAGGAGCTCCCCCTCGAGACGATAAACGGGCTTGTGCCTATCCCCTCTACCAAGACCAAAGGGCTAGTAGAAGACTTCGCTTTACGCTTAGCGCGCCGTTTACAAAAGCCGATGCGGAAGATTCTCGTCAAGACACGCGAGACTAGGCCCCAGAAAGATTGCATGAACCTCGCCCAGAAGCGCGAGAACCTCAAGGAGGCGTTCAAGTGTACCGAGCGGGTGAACGGGCAGAACCTGCTTGTGGTGGACGATATATACGATACGGGTGTGACGCTGGAAGAGGCGGGTAAAATACTCAAAGAAGCAGGTGCGGGCACGCTTTACGCTTTCTGTATCGTCCGTACACGCTTCCGAGGAGATGTGTGATGGAATTTCAGGAGCTGGTCTACTGGGTTGTTGCTTCCGTTTATGCCCCGCGCGCTCTGCGTGCTAAGATTCGGCAACAGCCCGCCAAGATACGTGAGCTCCTGCACAGTAGCCCCGATTGGCAGACATTACAGGAGCATCTGGTACGGGAGGCACTCATTCTGGAGGAGTTCTTGAATCAGGGTGGGCGTGTCCTCACGCTAACAGACCCGAATTATCCCACCCGGCTGTCGGAGCGGATGCCCACCCAAGCGCCGTTGGTGCTGTTCGCAGTTGGCAATGTGAGCCCGCTGGAATCGCCTAAAAGTGTGGCGTTCGTAGGGGCCCGCAAACCGAACAAGCGTGCTGTAGAGCTCACCCAGCAGGTAGCGAGCAAACTTGCCGAGCAGGGCTACACGGTGATCACAGGCGCCGCACCGGGCATCGACCTCTCTGCATTGGAGGCCGCGCTTCAGGCTCGTGGCAAAGTCATCACCGTGCTCCCCCAGGGCTTGCTCATTTCTGCCACACTCAGTTTCATTCGAAATTTCCACACTGCACTCAACCACGAGCAACTGCTCATCCTGTCGGAAGTTCATCCGAAAGCGCCGTGGAGCGGTTCTTTTGCAATGATGCGCAACCGAATCGTGGCGGGCTTAGCCGAGTTTGTACTCATTGCTGAAACCGCACCGAAGCGGACCATCGTCAACGGCAAGGCACGCCTGAGCGGAACATGGAACTGCGCAGAGATCGCCCACCGAATGGGTGTGCCTGTGTTCGTGTTTGACCTGCCGATAGAGGGCAACAAGAAACTCCTTGACGAGAGGATTGCGCAGGTTTGGTCAGACACAACCGAACCTGGCAAGCCCGCTCGCCTGGCTCACCAAGCGAGCCTGTTCGACGAGTGAACCTCACTTCGGCAAGCCTTTTGGCAAGGGCATTGTTGGGCAGGTGTGAAGGGCTCTGCTCCATCAGGCGCAGAATCGTCTCGATTGCACAGTCCAACTGTGGGTTCCGCCACTCGGCATAGTCGTGTGGAGCATAGGCCACTTTAAAATCCGGGTCAGCGCTGTAGTTCCCCACACGCCAGCCGACATCCTGGAACAGAAGACATACTCGGTTCGGATGGTCAGTCTCTGGTCAGCAAAGAGCGACTAGGGTCAGGTGCTAATCACCCTGCTCAGAGTGCACTTGCCGATGAGTGGCCAATTTTCATCAGTTTGAAAACGTGGCTGAATATGTGGCGGTCTGAATCTGCGCGTTCGTCGGTAATAATGGCGACACTTGAACCCACCACGTGTTCCCACAATTGTGGGGATACAACAAACCGCAACGGGTGCACCGCCCTCTCCGCATAAGCCTACAGTTTCCGTAACGAGGGGCCCGTTCCCGCCTTCCGTCCGGGAGGGCGGTCGGTTGCGGGGGAAGCCCCACGGCTCTAAACTGGGATGGGGCTCGTGCAGGACGGGGGGTTAGCGGTCCCCTGCATCCAAAACCCGCTTCACGTGGAGTCCATGGGCCTCCCGAGAGGCTGGGGAGGCGAAAGCGGCTGGGGAGAGGCGGCGATGACGGTCGAGCCCCCTGCGACGCACACCGGTGAACCCCGCCAGGCCCGGAAGGGAGCAACGGTAAACCGGTCCCTGCGGGTGATAGGGGATCCCTTGGCCCGAGCCTACCGCCCCGGTGCGCGCGTAGGCCCCAGCACCGACGGAAGCCCGCACGAGCCCCCTCTCTGGGTCTGTCCAACCGGCCCCCCCATCACGCCTTCCTCCCCCACGGGCTCAAGGCCGCCCCACTCCCTTGGGAAAAGCGGAACAGTTTCTTCACATAGCGAGAGACTGTGGCCCTAGGCTTGTCTTGTCATCTTCGTTCCCGATGCGATAGAAAGCCGCTCCTCCCTCCCCTGGCGGGAGGGATTTAGGAGACAAGCCCTGTGGCCCTTGACTTGGGGGTGGAAGGCGGTATACTTAGGAGTCCTAAACAAAAAGGAGGTCGCCATGCAGGTTCAACCGATTCCAGGTTACGACTACGGACGCGTCCCCCCGTCCCCCGTCTCCCTCCACGACCTGGAAAACCTCAAAAAGGCCGTGTTGTTCACCGAGGAGGACGCGCGGTACCTCCGCCTGGCCGGAGAAGTCCTCAAAGACCAGATCGAGGAAATCCTCGACGTGTGGTACGGGTTCGTCGGCTCCCATGCCCACCTCGTGTACTACTTCAGCGAGCCCAGCGGCCAGCCCAACACCGCCTACCTCGCCGCTGTGCGCCGGCGCTTCGGCCAATGGATCCTGGACACCTGTTTCCGCCCCTACGACCAGGACTGGCTCAACTACCAGCACGAAATTGCCCTTCGCCACCACCGCACGAAAAAGAACCAAACCGATAAAGTCCACTCCGTGCCCCACGTGCCCCTGCGCTACCTGATCGCCTTCATCTACCCCATCACCGCCACGATTAAACCCTTCCTGGCCCGAAAGGGCCACAGCCCCGACGAGGTGGAAAAGATGCACCAAGCGTGGTTCAAATCGGTGACGATGCAGGCCGCGCTTTGGAGTTATCCTTACGCCAAGGAGGGAGACTTCTGAGCAACCCCAAGCCCCAAGGGTTGGAAGCGAAGATTGTGGCGGCGCTGGAGCGGCTGGGCCACGTGCTGCGCAAGCTCCTGTGGGAGGAGGGCACCAAGAACGGGCTGACCCCAATCCAGATCCAGACTTTGCTTTACTTGCAAACCCATCCGCCGCGGCGGGCCCGCGTGGGACAGCTGGCCCAAGAGTTCTCGGTCACCCCGGCCACGGTGAGCGACGCCGTCCGCGCCTTGGAAGAGAAGGGGCTCGTGGAGCGCCGCCCCGACCCCGAAGATGGCCGCGGCGTGGTGCTCCACCTCACCCCAGTGGGCGAAGCCCAAGCCAAGAAGCTGGCGCGCTGGTCCCAGGCCTTTCAACAACGCGTGCGGGAGCTGCCCGAGGCGGACCAAGTGGCCGCCTACCATGTGCTGCTCAAGCTCGTGGAGGGACTGTACCGCGCCGGGGTCATCACCGTGGCCCGCATTTGCCGCACGTGCTGGTTCTTCCGGCCCAACGCCCACCCCGGCTCGCCTGCACCCCACCATTGCGCCCTCATGGACCTCCCCTTGGCCGAAAAGGACCTGCGCATCGACTGCCCGGAGCACCGTGCCCAGCGCGTCGGCGCCGGGGAACTTGAAAGGAGGAAAGCATGAGCGAGTTGATCACCAGGAAGAGAAAGGAAGCCCTGAAAGAGATCTTGCGGCGGCTGCACGCTGGCGAGGACCCCGACAAGCTCAAGGTCGCGTTCCGCGAAGCCATGGGCCGCGTCTCCCCCGCGGAAATTGCCGCCGTGGAAGAGGAGCTCATCCAGGAGGGCCTGCCCCGGGAGGAGATCCGGCATCTTTGCCAGCTGCACCTAGCCCTGTTTGAGGAAAGCTTGGAGGGGACCGAGCTTCCCCTCCCGGCCTGGCACCCCCTGTCCATCCTTTACGCCGAGCACCGGGAGCTGCTCCACATGGCCACGACCTTGGCCCACCTGGCCCAGCAAGGGCTGAACACCGCGGAGCGTCGCCAGGAAGCCCTGCACATCCTCGAGCACCTCAAAGAATCGGAAAGTCACTACCTGCGGGAGGAGAACGTGTTGTTCCCTTACCTGGAGCGGCAGGGCATCACCGAACCGCCGCGCATCATGTGGATGGAGCACGACGAGATCCGCAAGGTGAAGAAGGCGTTGGTCCAGGGCGGGGTGGAGAGCCCCGACCTTCCCGAGCTAGCCCTGGCCCTAAGCGAGTGGCTGACCAGCCACTTCACCAAGGAGAACCGCATTTTGTTCCCCACAGCGTTCCGCGTGCTGCCGGAGGAGGACTGGCCGCAAATCCGCGCCCAATTCGACGAGATTGGCTACTGCTGCTTCACCCCGTCGGTTCCTCCGCCGCCTCGGGCCGTTGCCCAACCGCCCAGGGTGGAGGCGGCCGGCCGCACCACAGCTGAGGTCCGGCTGCGGTTTCCCACCGGCGAGCTCACGCCCGAAGAGGTGGAGGCCATGTTCAACGCGCTTCCTGTGGACATCACCTTTGTGGACAAGGACGACACCGTGCGCTACTACAGCGCGGGCAAGGAGCGGATCTTTGTGCGCACGCCGGCGGTGATCGGCCGCAAGGTGCAGGACTGCCATCCCCAAAAGAGCGTTCATGTGGTAGAGAAGATCTTGGCCGACTTCAAGGCCGGTCGGCGGGAAGTGGCGGAGTTCTGGATCAACTATAAGGGGAGGTTCGTGTACATCCGGTACTTCCCCGTTTGGGGCAAAAACGGCGAGTACCTGGGCACCTTGGAGGTCACCCAGGATGTCACCCATATTCGCGGGCTTTCCGGAGAGAAACGCCTTTTGGACGAAGGAGAGATAGGTGAGCCCGATCGGATATGAAATAGAGGCCGGAGTATATTGGGTGGGCGCCAAGGACTGGAAGCGCCGGGTTTTCGACGCTCTGATCCCCTTGCCTCAAGGGACCTCTTACAACGCGTACCTGGTGACGGGAAAAGAAGCTACAGTGCTCATCGACACCGTAAACCCCGGCTTTGAACAGGATCTATGGGCAAAGATCGCGGCCGTCACTGATCCCCAGAGGATTGCTTACGTGATCATGAACCACGCCGAGCCCGACCACGCTGGAGCCATCCCTTGGGTTTTGGCCCGCGCCCCTCAGGCCAAACTCCTCCTCACTGAGCGGGGAAAAGACCTGGCCACGCGGCTTTATCACGTTCCCCAAGACCGCATGCAGGTGGTAGGGGATGGAGAGGCCCTCGACTTGGGCGGAAAAACGCTGCGCTTTTATGCGGTGCCCTTTGTACACTGGCCGGAAACGATGTTCACCTTCCTTGAAGAGGACAAAATCCTTTTCCCCTGCGATTTCTTTGGCGCGCACACGGCCAAGGGCTTTTACGCCGAGCACGTTCCGGACCTGGAGGAGCTTGCCAAAAGCTATTTTGGGGAGATCATGATGCCCTATCGTCGCGCAGCCCAGCATGCCTACGAAAACGCTTTAGGACTGCAACCGAAAATCATTGCCCCAAGCCACGGCCCCATTTGGCGCGATCCTGCGCCCATCTTGGCCTGGTACAGGAGCTGGACCGCTGGCGAGACCGTCCCCAAAGTGCTCGTGGCCTATGTAAGCATGTGGGGTGCCACCGAGCAACTTGTACGCGCAGCAACAGAGGCGCTGGAAACGGCCAAAGTCCAGGTAGCCGTACACGACCTTGCCCGCATGGATCTTGGCAAGCTTTGCGCGGACCTCGTGGATAGCCGCGGTTTGATCTTCGGTGCGCCTACGGTTTTAGGGGATGTTCATCCCCTGGGCGGTTTCGCTTTAAAGCTCCTTCGCGCCCTTAAACCCCCGCTGCGCTATGCCTTGGTCCTCAGCTCCCACGGCTGGGCCGGCGGTGCAGCACGGTCGATTTACGAGACCTTAGAGCCAATGAGCGTGGAACTCGTGGGCGTTCTCGATATACCTGGCCGTCCCCAGGAAAAAGAGCTAAAACGTGCGCAGGAGCTAGCCATGGAGTTGGCGCGGCGGGTTGTGAGCTGAAAGGAGGACCATGCCGGAAATTCGGATCAAGCGCGTGTATGAGCCCCCAGAGGAAAGCGATGGGGTCCGCATCCTTGTGGACCGAGTGTGGCCTCGCGGGATTTCCAAGGAAAACGCCAGAATTGATGTATGGCTTAAGGAAATCGCTCCTAGCGCAGAACTTTGTAAATGGTATGGTCATTCCCCTGCGCGGTGGCCCGAATTTCTTCGCCGCTATCACAAAGAACTAGAACAAAATTCCGAAGCGGTAGAAAAACTCTTAACCCTTATTGGAAAAGGCCCGGTGACCCTCGTCTTTGCCAGCTCTGCACAGGACAAAAATAATGCCCTGGCCTTAAAGCTTTACCTGATGAAAAAGATCGGAGGCTCGAGAGAATAACGTTGTTAATGGGGTCGGGACCCTTGGTAACCACTCCTCCACCGCGGCCAGGGCTACCAAGCCCGGTGCCCTCTGAGCCAGCTCCTGGTCGAACGTGACGTGTCCCCTATTGGCCTTTGCCAGCGGCGCGATACCTCGGCATCGGCCACACCCCTGTTTGAGTCTAGCATCTTGCTCGGGCGCTCGCAAAGGCTCAGCCGAGTGTTCCCCCATCACCTCCCCGTCAGGTCACCCATGTACCACAGCTTGATGGTCTCGTCCTCGGATCCGGAGGCCAGGAGCCGGCCATCGGGGCTGAAGGCCACGGAATTGACAGCGCTGGTGTGGCCGGAGAGGATGCGAACGCGCAGGATCAACCGGACCGAGATGGTCACCCCTCCCCCCATGCCTCCGGCGCACTGATCTCCAGCCGCGCTTCATTATATCCTAAGCCCCCTCTCGCTATGTCCACCGAAACGCGCAGCGTGGCGCTCTCCTCGGGCTGGAGCTTCCCGCTCCCCGGGGTGAAGCTCAGCCAGGGCGCATCCCCGCGGGCCTGCCA
>FWWM01009545.1_pt1 | contig 17787 bp, 21 predicted proteins | sample 2228351 | NCBI WGS metagenome assembly FWWM01 (sample SAMEA103939774, study PRJEB20133) | metagenome | reverse complement strand
AGTAGGCAGGACCAATTGCCAATTTCTCCTTGTTGGTTGCAACTTTGTCACTCAACTATTCGGAACTTACCTGCGGTCAGGGTGAAAACCGGCTCGCCCACCAAACGTCATCCAGCCTCAGGGGGAAATCCTTGATTATCTCCGTGAGGTCTGCGAGCGAATACCGCTCAACTTGATAGCCAGGGCTATTCGGGTCATCTCCGAGCCAGACTATGAGACAGCTTCCGTCCCAATCCAACTCGTCGTAAGGCTCCGTCGTCGTCTTGAAAAACGAATATATCGCATCGTATTGCGCCTGAAGCAACCGCCAGTCGTCGGGGGGCGGTTTGTTCTGGTAGTAGTTGTTGCCTTCCACTAACGTCTCCATACAGCGATTATGCAGTATGACCGACCATTTTGCCAACTTGCTATCTATGGTTTGAGAATGTATAATGAAAGACGGAGTACTTACATCACGAGGAAGCAATTCGATGGAAAACCTAACCGAATTTCTGGTGCCAACTCGCCTCAACTGGGAGGACGTGTTGGTTGATCCAAACAACCCACGGTTCGCTGGAGAAACAAGTAGGGAGACGACTGACCCAGAAGATGATATTGATAAGGCTTCTGTTCAGCAGAGGACTTATAGCCTGCTTCTAGAAAAGTTTGATGTCAGTGATCTCCGAAAAAGCATAATGAAAGTAGGTTTCCTTCCTATTGACCGGATTGTTGTCCGACCTCTTAAGGTGCGAGGCAGGAAGAAAAAGAAGTATGTCGTCGTTGAAGGAAATAGGCGTATGGCTGCAATCCACTCTTTGCTTACGGAAGCTCTCGAAGGACATCTAGATTTGCCCGACCATGTGTACAGGTCAATCGAGGAGTTCGACGCACTGTGCCTTCGTGATGACGTAGACTACAAATTCGCGCAGCAGCTAATTCAAGGCATACGCCATATTGCAGGCGCGAAAGAGTGGAAACCCTATCAACAATCACTCTTGGTTAAGACACTCAAGCAGAAAGGAATGTCTCCAACCGATATAGCTGAGACTATAGGAGGAGGGCTGTCCACCCGTGCAGTAAACCAGCTGGATAAAGCTCGGGAAGCATTTGAGCAGATGAGGAGAGACCGCGACTTTCGCGACCAAGCTGATATTAGTCTGTTTAGCTTCTTCGTTGAAGCACTTGGCAGGCCCAATATACGAGACAAATGGCTAAAGTGTAGCGATGATGGAACTATAACAGAAGCAACGAATCGAGAACTATTCTACCAGTGGATTACTGAAGACATAGAAAGCAAAGGCCGGAGGAAGCTCGTTGACGCCAAAGATATGCGAAAGTTAGAAAAGATACTTGTTCAAGACAAGGATCTATTTAACGAATTCGTGACTAACAGAGAAATGACAATCGACGAAGCTTACGCTAGAATTGTTTCTCTCGGAGATTGGACCAATGCCATCAAGCATGCAATCAGTGCCCTAGGCAGAATCCCGGCAGACGAATTGGATCAAATGCCAGAACAAAAGATGAAACTGCTAGAACGGCTGAAAGACAAACTGCAAAAGACCTTTGAACGGTTAGGTTAATCTCGGCTATGGTTCAAGAGGCGAAAGTCCCAGTAGAAAAGATCTTTAGGTGGATATGTGACCTTAGTGTCGCCGAGGCGTTCAGCGAAGGCATTTCCGACCTTCTAGAAAGGTACAATAAAGACCTCGGAGGTATATGTCCCGATGACATAGACCCGCGAAGCCAGGTGGGTCAAGGTCTCCAAAGGCGGATCGATACCTACTTCCAGCAATGTGACGAAATTGGTCACACTCCTTTCTTGCGAAGGTTGCCAACAGACTCAGACATAATCGTGTCCTATTTCCGCGCGCTAAGATCTGACCCTCCAGAGGTCAAGGCACGAAAAGCATTACTACGTCACATCAATGAACTTAAAGAGAACTTACATAAACTGTCCCCAAACGGTTTCGAAGAATTCTGTGCATCACTCCTACGATTAACTTCCTTTAACGTAAAAACCACACCTAGAACCCACGACAGAGGTATAGACATATTATCGTTTCAAGCAACCTGCTCTACATCACTCACAACCTTTGAACCGGTTAGCCGCTACTTTAATTACAGCTTTAGCTTACAGAGTCAGGTAAAGAAACTCTCCCCCAAGAGAGTTCTTCCCCCAGATAGCCTTCGCGCCCTAATAGGGTCTGTCATCGGATTGAAGAAGACGGTTCCAGTTTTGTTTTGCCTCGGCCGATTTTCTTCCGAGAGTTGGATATTCGGACGTGAAAACGGCGTGATCCTTTTCGATGGACAGCTACTAATCGAGTATGCGGTTGACCTGTACGTGAATAGTGCGTTAGCCCTAGATTCTTGGGGTGAAGAGGATGCATCTCCAAATTCCCTCTTTTCGTGGGTTTTTTCAAAGTCCTAATGCCAAGTATGGTGGGTTCATTTTGAAGACTACTTGGTTAGTCCAAAACCAACCCGCCTTGACGAGCGCGGGAAATGATCGGTAGGATCCCCCTTCGGCAGGCTCAGGGCGAGCCCCTTCGGTCACGCCTTCGGCGTGACTCAGGGCGAGCCAGTAAGCGCCTGACTGAGTGCAAAGTGCAAGGTCGAAAGTGCAAGGTTGAAAGTGCAAGGTTCAAAGTGCAAGGTGTGTAAACCTAAGGAGGGTACTATGACCATATCACTTGACGACTTTAGGAAAGAGGACTTGGCGGATGCCATAACCTGGCTTATTCCAATCTGCGAAGACCTCCATAGCCAAACCGCGGGGGACGACTACCCATTCGTAGAGATGATTGAGGATGTGGTCGGCGTTCCCGGAGGCTCCGGTGGAAGGGCCGCTGCGGTAATCTTCGCCTTCATTCACGAGATTTGGAAGGAAGAGGATTACAGAGACGAGGGTGAAACTCCGAGCCAAGACGAAGAGGAAGAATGGGACGATATCAACAGAAGAGTGTTCGGAGTCGACAAGTTCAACCGGAAGAACTGATTGACGGACACCTAGTTTCGGCGACTTCGTCCTACTGCTTCCACTCTCCACTTTGCACTTTGCACTTTGCACGTTGCACGTTGAACGTTGAACGTTTGCCCACCGCAGACGCGGTTGAACGGAGGGATATGAAATCGCGCCCTACACGCAGGATGCGAGTACTTCGGTGGAGTGGTAACGGAGCCCCGAGTCTGGGATGATGGTGACGTTTACCTTACGCACGCTCTTCAAATCACAGAGTGACGGACTGGCGCTTTCCTGCTAGACTTTAGGTTCAATGGAAGAAACGAAGGACAACGTTCGCGTCCGGTTTGCGCCGAGCCCCACTGGCTATCTCCACACAGGTGGCGCGAGGACTGCGCTTTTTAACTGGCTCTTCGCGCGGAAGCACCGCGGAACGTTTATTCTGCGCATTGAAGATACCGACGAAAAACGAAGCACCCCTGAAAACACTCAGGCGATACTTGATAGCCTGCGCTGGCTTGGATTGGAGTGGGATGAGGGGCCTGAAGTGGGCGGGGCGCACCCCGAGGGTTCATCCCGAGGGGATTTTGGGCCCTACTTGCAATCCGAGCGTAGGGAATTGCACCTAAAATACGCGGATAGGCTTTGGCGCGATGGGCACGCCTATTACTGCGATTGCGTGCCGAAGGAGGATTCCCCAGAGGTCGGGGACGAAGGGACGACTGGGGAATATGATTTGGCGGGCGAAGACTCCGCAGGCGAGACGCCCCTGATCCAGGTTGAGACAGAACGCTACCAGGGGGTTTTCAAGCGCTGTAAGTGTGTTGAAAGACCAATGAGCGAGCAATTAAAGCTTCTCGCGGAAGGGAAAGCGGTCGCCCTGAAGCTCAAGGTTGATCCGGGTGAAGAAGTGCGCTTTGACGACATCATCCGCGGAGAGATGGTTTTCAAAACGGAGGACATCGGCGACCTGGTACTTGTGAAGCGCACTGGTTCTCCTACCTACAACTTCGCCTGCGTGGTGGATGACGCGACAATGGAAATAACCCACGTCATCCGCGGCGAAGACCACTTGAGCAATACCCCAAAGCAGATTCTCATTTACAACAAGCTTGGGCTAAGTCCACCAATATTCGCTCATTTGCCTTTGATACTGGGAATGGACCGCGCGCGACTGTCAAAACGGCACGGCGCTACCAGTGTCTCTGCATATCAGGAAATTGGCATCCTTCCCGAGGCAATGGTAAATTTCCTTCTACTCATCGGCTGGAATCCAAAGGACGAGAAGGAGGAGTTCTCGCGGGAAGAGATGATTTCCGCCTTTGACCTTGCGGGAATTCAGAAAGCTGCCGGCGTCTTCAACATTGAAAAACTCTTCTGGTTCAACGGCAAGTACATCCGCGCCCTTAGCGACGACGATTACTTAAAACGCATCTTTGAATTCGTGCCAGCGGAGTGGAAAAAGGCTCAGCGTGAGGATTACATAGCAAAAGTGTTGCTTCTCTTCAAGGACAGAGTGACGCATCTTGAGGAGATTGAAGAGCTGGCGTGGTGGTTCTTCCGCGCGCCAACTGTCGCGGACTTCAAGGAGGAGGCATGGAACGAGGTAATGACCGGAAAGCACGTTAAGACCCTGCTGAAAGTTCTGCCCGCGCGGATGAAGTCTATTGAATCCTGGACACGTGAAGAGATTGAGCGCGTAACCCGCGAGTATGCTGGCGAAAAAGGGTTGAAACTTAAAGAGGTAATTCAGCCCCTGCGGGTGGCGATAACAGGTGACAAGTTCAGTCCGGGCTTCTTTGAGCTTGCGGAGATTCTCGGCGCGGGAGAGATTGCTAAGCGAGCGGAAAACGCGTTGCAAAGCTTGAAGAACGAGGTAACCGTAGATGAGCACAAGAAGGAGTAGAGCGGGTGGGTTGTCGGCATGCGGGCGATTTGAGGCATAATAAAAAGGTAATTATTTGTATCCATATCTGCAAAAGGAGCTTCCAGAATTAAGATGATACTAAGAATATTAGCAGTAGCGCTTTCGCTTAACCTACTTGCGGTTCTACCTTCTTGCGTGAAAAGAGAAGACGCGGATGCGGGAAAGTCCACTCAAACAAAAACACCTACGGTTGCGGTCAACGACACTGCCACGAGAATGGACGTTAAGCTAAGAGTCTCCGGGATGTTTAGCGACGAATGCCCCGGGAAGATAAGAACCGCGCTTAGTGAACTTAGGGGAGTTACCGCGGTGAAGGCTGATTACAATCCTGAAAAAACAGAAAATGACGTATTCGTTAGCTTTCACCCAGACATTATCAGCCTAGAGGAGATAAGACAGGCGATAGAAGGGCTTGGGTATGTAGTTTCTGGGGAGGTCAAACCTAATGAAGGCTGAAGTCCTTTACTTTGATGGCTGTCCGACGTATGGGCAGGTTAGGCAATTTTTAGAAGAGCTTAGGAAAGAGGAGGGATGGGATTTTGAGCTTCAACTCGTGAACGTTGAGACCGATGAGAGAGCGGTAAAGCTAAAGTTCACAGGCTCTCCAACCATTCTTGTGAACGGCGAGGAACTTTTTCCGCCAAACCCCGATGCGCCTTACGCCCGCGCCTGTAGAATGTTCTTTTGGGAGGGCAAGATGCACGGCGCCCCAACGAAGGAAATGCTGCGCCAGGCGCTTCAAGAGAAGCTCACAGAGTGCCCTGATTCATCCCAGCAGATTCGGTGAGAGGTGTGCGCCCAAAGGCGTAAACAAGTCAAGATGACGCGAGGAAGCAGACCCACAAGGAGTCTTGCTTCCTCGTAGATTTTCCATCAGTCAATCAAATCCCGCCAAGAGTCGTGTAGTAGCTGATAATCCCGCGCGGGTTTGCGGGGTCATCCGGACGCCTCTTACCCGCAAGTTCGGTAAAGTACCTGATGTAGAAGTAGATCATATTGTAACGTATCCCGGGGCGATGTATGGCGCTCAGCGCCGATAGCCCAGTAGCAAGTGGAGCGGAAAACGAAGTTCCATCCCACGTAGCGTCGAACGTAGGCGTAACAACGTATTGGTTGCCAAACCTCTCCACACCAGGAGCGGAAACGTCCATGTTCCACTCGCCACGACTACTGAACGGGGCAAGGTAGCCGTCAGGCCCTGTTGCACCTAACCTGTTCCTGCCCCCCCGGTGATGCTGACTGACTTTTGGCTCTTTTTCACCTGATAGCCTGCGGAACCTCCGTAAACAGGTTGAGCAAGGACGACATCAGCGAACAAGCCAGGCAATTCGTCAATAGCTCTCTCCAACGTCCAACCCTCGGCAATTTTGAATGCTCCCGCGTAGTAAGCGGGAAGCACGCCCTCAAGCTGAAATCCCATCTCCTGAAGCTGGGCAACTGTATGCTCGCTTCTGAACTCCTCCTCTAACTTCCCCAGATCAACCTCCACATTCGGATCAAACGGCTCGTAATAGAGATTAACGATTACCGTATCGTCAATCCAAATAGCGAGCTCCGCCAATCCCGCCGGTCCAATCCTTAAAATGTCGCCGAAGATTCGCGGAAGCTGGAAGATCGCGCGATCCATAGACCAACCAGCGGGAGTTCTGAAAACCCCAGTCCCAGGGAACACCTCACGCAATTCAAATCCCATCTCCTGAATCTTAACTACCGTTGGCTCGCTCCTAAATCTATGCTCTAATTCCTCCAAATACCCATCCGGCCAGTCCGTTCTGCTATAGATCTCCTCAAAGTCCCAATCAAGAACGACAAGAACGTCTTTATCCGGGTCCGCCCCATACTTCATAATGTCTTCCACAACGTCTTCCCACGACTCGTAAGGTTCCCACGAGTCGCCGAGAACCTGCGAATCACCTGAACCTGAGTAGGGTTGCCGGACGAAGTACCGTCAGGAAGGTCACTTGGGGATGAAGAATCTGTGGGCGCTAACCTATTCTTAACTGGAGCTCTGCCCCCGCCACCGCAACCGCTCATCCCCCCGAAGAGAAACACTGCCAACATTAGAGCCCCTATAGCGAGGGCAATTCTCGCTTTAACCGGGGAAACGTTTCTGTCCGGGGCTCTCGGTCTTTTGGAAAAGAACATCTTAAACGTCCTCCTTCAACGATAAGACGACCCCGTTCTCACATCCCATACCACTGTTGTCAAGTGGTCTACTATGGGGTCAGTAGCAAGTGTCGACCTGAATTAAGTATTTGAGGCCAGAAAAGCTTGTGGGAAAAAGCGACTTGTCAGTTCTGCCACTTCAATCAAAACTTGAATGGGCGATTGGCGTTTTAGGTGAACTCCCCACCACCTTTACAATTTAGCGCTGGACGCGAAATGTGACCAAGAAGCGGGCGAAAAAGCTAATTGAGGAACTTCGGGTGTAAAGGGAGAGCTTTAACCGACCATTACGAGAAAGCCTAAACACCCCGGATAGCTTGTGAGTGGAAAACCGCATATCCAGTTATTGATGAGTCTTACTGCCATTTCAGAAAGTTTGCGACTCAGGTTGCATAGTATGCTATACTTACAGGTTTGAACGGATGAACCCGCCAAGAAAGTCGTCCTTCCTGTTCAAACGCGCGAGAGTGTTTGACGGAGCAAGATTCCTTAAAGGAAAGAAAGACGTTCTCATAGTTGAAGGCAGAGTTGAGAGGATAGCGAGCAGGTTTGAACTTCACGAAGCACCGACTAACGCGAAGGTTATAGACGCGCGGAACCTATGGCTATGCCCTGGCTTCATTGACCTGCACTGCCATCTGCGGGAGCCAGGGGAAGGCCGGAAAGAAAGAGTTGAAACCGGACTTCTTTCAGCCGCTAAAGGAGGCTTCACCCTCGTAGTTTCTATGCCGAACACCAAGCCCCCTTGCGACAGCGTAAGAGTTTTCAAACTCCAGCTTGACCTGCGCGAGAAAGCTATCAAGACACTGGGAAAGCCACTTCCACAACTTATCCCAGCGTGCGCCCTGACAAAAGGAAGGCACGGGAAAGAGCCTGTCAACTTCCCTCCCCTCGTTAAGGCAGGTTGCAAGATATTCACTGACGACGGAAGCGACGTGGAGGATGAGTTTGTCCTACGGGAAATTTTTCTTAGGCTTGCCAAGTTGACAGGCATCAGAAAGATGTTCCACGCGGAAGCTTATGGACTTTCAAGGGGCGGAATAGTTCACCTCGGACCCGTTAGTAAAAAGCTCAGGGTGCAGGGAAACACAAGATTATCCGAAGATGTGGCGGTAGCGCGGGCTTTGGTTTTCGCGGAGGCGTTCAAAGTTCCGATTCACATTACCCACCTTTCAAGTTACCGAAGCGTGGAACTTATCCGAAGGGCGAAGAAGGTGTTCAACTCCCTAGGAATGGGTGGGCAAATTACTTGCGACGTGACTCCACATCACCTCGCACTTACCGTGGATGTTGTGCCAAAGCTCGGCGCCCTTGCTAAGGTTAATCCTCCTCTCCGGGAAGAGAAGGACAGAGCGCTGTTGGTCGCGGGACTGCTTGACGGCACCATAGATTGCATAGCAACGGACCATGCCCCCCACACCAAAGAGGAAAAGACACAACCATTGGACACCGCTCCCTTCGGCATATGCGGGTTTGAATCAGCGTTCCCAGTGGCAATGCGTGCCTGCGAAGCGTGGGGAAGCAAGAAGCGCACTGAGAGAATCCTAGCCTCCCTCACGAGTAAACCCGCCCAAGTTCTAAACTTGCCCGATCAAGGGCGCGTTCTGGAAGGCTCACTCGCAAATTTAACGCTTATCGCACCTCGCTACGAGTGGACTGTGCGAGGCGACACTTTCGCCAGCAAGTGTAAATTCACGCCCTTCGACGGCACGAAGGTGAGAGGTAAACCCGTTGCCACTTTCGTAAACGGGGAAATTGCCTTTGCTGATTGCGAAAAGCTAAATTGTCACGACTGCCAGGTTTTTGAGGGAGTCGGCTGTAGTACTTAATTCGTGAATAAATATGAATAGAGCAATACTAGTGCTTGAGGATGGAAAGGTTTTTTTGGGAGAGCTTCTAGGTACTCCCGGAACCACATGCGGAGAAATCGTCTTTAACACAGCTATGACGGGGTATCAGGAAATACTCACCGACCCGAGTTATGCGGGGCAGATTATCACTTTCACCTTTCCCCTTATAGGCATATACGGAGTGAATCCAGAAGACGACCAAAGCAGAAGGATCTTTGCGCGCGGGCTTGTAGTTTCCGAGTATTCCCCGCATATGGACAACTTCCGCGCTGACAAAATCCTGGCAGACAAACTCAAAGCCAACGGAATAACTGCCATCACCGGCGTTGACACACGATACCTTACCCAGAGGATCCGCGACGCTGGCGAGATGAAGGCGATTATAACAAGTGAGTTATCCATTGTAGACGCAAAACGGGCCCTAGCGGACGCCCCAGTCCTTTCCCAGGAGGACGTTGTCAAAGAAGTTGTGGAGGATGAGCCCTATGACTGGCCACCTCCCGGCAGAAAAGTGCTGCCAAACGCGCTTGACCAAGCTCTAGCCCAGTTCAGGGAGGAAGGCGAAACCCTCTTCCGCAAAGTCACTTCGAAACCGGAGGCTGGAGTTGTTGCACGTGTGGCAGTTCTCGATTTTGGGGTGAAATTTGCAATACTTGACAACTTAGTAGCGCGGGCGTGCCAGGTTCGCGTTTTCCCAGGAACGTCCAGCGCGGAAGAAATCCTACACTTTAACCCCGACGGCATCCTGATTAGCAATGGTCCCGGAGATCCAGCCAGGTGCGAGTTCGCCTTTCCGACCATTAGAGAACTCTCAAGCAAGCTACCCACCTTTGGAATTTGCCTAGGGCATCAGCTTTTAGCCTACGCCTATGGGATTCCCTGTTACAAGATGAAGTTCGGGCATAGGGGCGCAAACCACCCCGTTAGAGACCTTAAGGACACTAGAGCGCACATCACCAGCCAGAACCATTCTTACGCTGTGAAGTTGCCGGAGGAAACCCTTAAGCTGCAGCACAGTCCTCACACAAGACTTGGTGACCAGGCATCAAATACGCTTCCAGCCGAGCCTTTTGAAATAGAGGGGACTGGACTAATCATTGACAAAGTCCACATAAACGATGGAACCGTTGAAGGTATGCACCACGAGAAATTCCCATTTTTCTCCGTCCAGTATCACCCTGAGGGACATCCAGGTCCAGAGGATAATTTATATTTATTTGATGAGTTTACCAATATGATGACACCCCATTAAAGCCCAAAGCTAGTTACCTCATTCATATTGAAATAACCAAATCAGCGTTCGGAATGGTTTCTCGATTCGCCCTTTCCGGCATTTGCAGAAATTACTCCGATTCGATAACCTCACAAGCCGGTGTGAAATCGGTCCTAAGATAAGCTGGCAGCTTTTCTCGCCGGTCAGTGACCAAGGTAACTTCCACATGCTCATAGCCAAAGTACTTGTTTGATTCTAATGCCGCAATTTGAGCCAATGTCTCCACGAAGCCGACCAAACACCTGTAGGTAGGCCGTGGATAGCTGTGCAACCTGTAAAAAGCGCAGCCCCCAAGACAAATTGGAAATTCAGCGCATCCGACACAATCCCCGAAATCAGGTAGCGAAAAGGAAAGCCATTTCGTGAAGGATGAGGAGGACAATGCTACGCCCTCGAAAACGCTTCCCACATCTTCTCTGTCGTGTCCGACGGTGCTCCAACACTTCTGGAGCTTGCCGTCCGGCAAGACTAAAAACGCATCCCGTCTTACGGCGCAGCAGGAGCCACGCCTGTAGAAACTTTGAAGTCTTTTCATAAGTGAACACCCGTCACATCCTTGCCTTTCGTATTTCACCTCCAGAATAGAATCGGTAACCTGGCGAAAGGCTTCCAGAACGCCTTCCGCCCTTCCGAAAGAAACATCTGAATCGTAGGTTTCGGGCGCGACCTGAACCATATATAGGGAATCATCTATGGGGCAGGGAGATAAATCAACGTTCGGATTGTCCAGGATGCCAGAACGGCCAAGGAACGACGTAATTTCGTCGCTTGTTTCTGGTGTCACATCTTCCGCGGCAATGTTAAGTCTGAGCAAAACGACCATATGCTTGCTGGCTGTATTGACCACGCCGACAAGGTATGGTAACAAATTTTCGCCATTTGGTCCAAGCCTTCTTTCCTCATGCGCCCTTGGAGGCATCTCTAGTGTAATTTGGATCCACTTAACCCCGTGCTCGCTCGTCAGCTCTCCAAGCTTATTCTCATCCAGCCCCCATCCAGAGGTAACTATGCCAGCAACATACTTCTTTCCGTTTTCCCTCACTATGCCCTGTAATCTCTTACTAAGCCTAGTAAACTGCTTCCACCTTAACAACGGCTCTCCCCCGTACCAAATAATCGACAAACCGCTTCTTTCCTTAAGATTAGCCTCGACGAATTTCACCAGAGCATCCTCCACTTTACGCGTCATTGACCAACTTCGTCTGCTAACAGTTCTCTCCGCTCTCTGATAGCAGTACGGGCAAGATAATGGGCAGTTCAGGGTGGGACAAATGGTCAGTCCGAGAAGAGGATAGGGTGGGAACCTCTCCAGAATCACTTTGCTTACGAGCTCGTTCTCTTCATCCTTCACGCTCGACACTATTAGACCGAGCTGACGTAACCTCTGAAGGATACCCGAAGAAGCGGACGATTCAGCGGAAGCAACTACGTTAAAATAATCAGGGACAAACGCAGCACACAGTCTCAATGTGTTAAAGACGAAATAAAGGTCGCCATCGTTGATCTTGAACACTAGATTGTACTTGCTCGCAATCATAACCCACTATCTCAACCCGCCCCTGCCACCCGCACATCTCGACCCCGAGCCAGAACCACGCCATTTGCCCCTACGCAACTTGGTGCTGTCCGCACGAACTCCCGTTGCATTGAATCACACACCCGCTCATGATGTACTCAACCCTGAGCTGATTCGTACAGTCACCGGCTGAATCAGATACCACAACACGTGCCGGGTCAGCGGTGAACACAACATGCCCGCCCTGCAAAACAGTTACAACACTAGCAAGGTCAGGACCGGTTGAAGGATCACTGAACGGACGCGAACTTGGCTGTTCCGTGTAAGTTGACTGGCTAAAATCCTGCGTCACCCTGACGGTCGTCTCTACAACAGATGATGCTGGACTCATTTACGTTTCACCTCCTTCATTATCGATACCTTCACGCCGCCCAAATCTACCTGAACGGCCTGTGCTTGTCAAGAGATTCACAGCGAAATCTAAGTAAAATTTCATCAACAAGTTATTAACAAGATTATCAACAAATAAATGTCAGAAGTGTAATACTTGCGGACGAAACGGACGCCAAATTGCGCACATCACAGGTTCATCCGCTTCTCCGCACGGATGACGAGGAAGCTTCCTGCGCCAAAACCTTCCTTGACAGGTTCAGGCTCGGTTATTTCCGAAAAAGGCTTGAACAACGTTTGCCACACTTTCGTGTTCTCAAATCCAACTTCCGCAAGCTTCTTCCTTATCTCCGCGAACGAGTAGAAGCGGGCATGGCGGTAATATTTGCACTTAGACAATTTCTCCTGATAAAACTTGCCAAGCTCCGATCTTCCATCAATCAAACCTACGATAATTCTACCTCCCGGATGAAGGACGCGAAAAGCCTCCCCTAGTGCCTTCAAAGGATTATCCACGAAACAAATTGAAGCGATGATGATAGCGGTATCAAACGCGTTGCTCGGTAGTGGCAGGTTTTCCGCGACGCCGCTAATTATGTCCATTCCACGTTCGCGAGCAAGCTTCGCCATCTCCCCTGAAGGCTCAACGCCAAGTGTGATACCCAGTGGAACCGCAAACCTACCGGTCCCTGAACCTATCTCAACCGCGGAACCGATGCCCTCTTTCGGCATCGCCTGCCGGATCGCATTCAGCTCCGATTCGTAAACAGCGGTATGCTCGTCAAACCACGCGTCGTATTCTTGTGCGTACTTTTCAAAGGGTTCTGTGTGGGGCATAACTTGCGGATATGGTAAACTAACTTTGGAGATTAATCAAATGGGCGCAAAAGAACCAGCCGAAATCTCGCCGGGAATGACGGTGAGTCCCGATATCTTCCACGGAAAGCCAGTGATTAAGGGAACGCGCTTGCCGGTTTACATAGTTCTCGGACAACTTGCGGGAGGTGCGACCTTCGAAGAGCTGGAGCGAGAATACGAGATAACTCGAGAGCGGATATTGGATGTACTCAATTACGCGTTCAAAGTATTGGAGAAGAAGAGATACCTTTCTAAACCCAAGAGGCAAGCGGAATGGAGGGTTGAACAATGCCGAACAAGGAATTCGCGATTTTCATTAACGCTGACGGGATTGGGCGCGGAGACGAAGGGCTTGGCCGAAGGCAGATGGTGAAGTTCTTGGGCGAGCTTTGCGAGGTAGAAGCTGAGGCGCTTCCCGGTTTCATCTGCCTGATGAACGGGGGGGTGAAGCTGGCGTGCCACCTTGACGTGCCCCCCGACGTAGGGGTAGGTTACAAGCCCGCCAATGGGAGGGTCCCAGACCCTCCCCTACAGACAACGACGGGTTCCCCAGCCGAATGTCACGACGGAAGTGCGGGTTCTCTCGAATACCTTAGGAAACTCGCCGACACGGGCGTGGAGCATTTGAAGAAACTCTCAGATGCCGGGGTGGAGATCCTCGTCTGCGGAACCTGCCTGGAGTTTTTTGGGCTGAAAGAAAACGTCGCAGTCGGAAGGGTAAGCAACATCACCGAAATCACGACCGTCCTTGCCAAGGCGGCGAAGGTCCTGACGGTGTGAGGTAGTGCTCCGGAGCAAATCGCCATGGATGTAATTCAGCAAATCAAGGGTACCGTCAGCGCTGGAATGCTGATTCCGAAGCCAGCGGCAAGTGGACCATTCACGGTAAAGGGTTGGGGAAAGAGGCGAGGAGAGGAAGCCCTCATCTATCTGATTCCGAATCACAGGAATCCTCAGAAACCGCACGAAAAGGGAGTTACGATATCCGAGTTTCGGAGGGCGCATTCACAGCTTCTCGTGGCAGGAGAATTCACCAGAACATGGTTCATAGCGAACTTAGCTGAGTGCGCCAATGAAGGTAGTTGCAACTTCACGACAATAGGCGGAATTTTCGAGCTCCTTGGATTAGCACAGTACGTTGATAGGGGAGCCTACCGTAGAAAGTCCTGATGGTGTGGGCTAAAACGACTGAGTCTCATACCACTTGAGCGTCCTATCGACTAGCAGCTCTATGACCACCATGTCCTCCGCATTAAGGGGCTCGCCGTCCAAATGCTTCTCTTGCCAGAGCCTACCGGTTGCTATCCGCTTCTTCGGTGACGACTTGCCCAACCACCTAGACGAAGGAACACAAGACAAGCAGCGCGCGAAACTTGCGATAAGAGACTTCTCGAATTCCAGTTGAAGTCCCCCACTTTCACTTGGCGGCACGTACAAAAAGCGAAACGCAAAGGCATTCCTCATCACCTCGGTGATTTCCGTCTCAATCGCCGTTTCCTTTGCAACATCGCGAAGGCCGGAGTACCGAGCAACGTTGTCAGACTTGATGAAATCGTACTCCCATACGCGGATGTATGGGTCCTTCCTGCTGGCCAATAGTGCCCTTCCTATGTTCTTGCGGAAGATACTCCTGTCGCTGGGCTTGGGTCTTGAAGCGTCCCAACGTATTTCACCCCTACCCAACATCAAGTGTTCGGCAATTCTGGAACGGAGTCTGCCTTGCCCCGTGTGCGAACCAATTCTCACGACCCGCTGATAATCTCCGCCGTGACCCCACCGTTCTCCAACCTCGTATACAAGGTAGACGCCGGAGTCAGGAATCAACTCAATTCGCTTAGTCCAATCCCACTGCGGAAGCCGAGTGAACGCTTCGTGGAGTGCTTTGCACAACGCTGTCATTCGGTGACCTCCATCAAGGCGTCAAGTCCACCTGATCTAACCACAGCCGTGAGTTCCTTAACGCAAGCCATCATCTTCCCGACAGGCAATCCTGCCGCTGGGAATCGCAAGTCGCATGGGTAGCCTTTGAACGCTTCCTTCGCAGCCCACAAGTACTCTCTTCCACCAAGGGCGATGACGTTCTCGTGCTTCTCCAATCCAAGTGCAGGAATCTGCGTCCTAAGCACGTCCACGGACACAGGATTCTTTTGTTTGTGCTTGAATGTAACGTCATAATCCTCAATTGGTGTGTCCGGCGTGATGAAACCATACTTGGCGGAGAGAATCACCCATTGGCCGCCTCGTCGCTCGCATGCTTCAGCGAATTCGCGATTCACCTTGAACGGTGGTCCCATGTAGGCGTTTTTCGCTGGTGTGGGCCCGGTTCTAGGATACTTGTCCCACACCTTCACCTTGCCGCATGGAATGATCACAAGCAATGACATGGCATCCTCCTGGATTTAGTTCCGAAACTCCTCTATATACTTCTCCATTAGAGCCTTCGCGCCGCCGAGGATGTGACAGACGCGAAAGAGCGCGACCTCCTCGAGGAAAGCCTGATTGGAAATCTTTCACCCGAGCTCGATTCCTTCACGCCCTTACTGCACAAGCGCTCAAACTCGTCAAGTCCTCGATAGATTTCATCGATTGTTTCACTCACCATACAAGATGCCTCCTCTGCCTTGTTCGCTTCAGATGTTCCGCAGCGCGTGCGGCCCAACCGACCACAACTCTAGCACGCGATTTCCATATGTCAAGCCATGTATACGAGCAATTTGGTGCGACATCACATCGAATGTCTGAAGTATTCTGTATTCTGTATTGTGTATCCAAGACAGATACTTGAGCCTCCCCTACAACATCCCGAAGTGCCGGAAGGCGTCTTCTATCATCGGGCGGAACCTCTCCGGGCACTTGTAGGCGCGCCTTCCGGAGAAGAAACGGCGCGAAGACTTGCCCAGGGGCAGCCCGTTCAATTCCTTCACGTGGGCTATCCACGCAGTATTCACGGACACGCCGTATTTTCGCTTGAGGTAATAGCCGATCTGATCGTAAGTCGCCATGTAACATCACTCTCCGAACCTTATCCCCTGCGCGAGGGGAAGGTCGGTAGACCAGTTGACGGTGTTCGTCTGTCTCCTCATATAGGCTTTCCAGGCATCAGAGCCGGATTCGCGTCCACCGCCGGTTTCCTTCTCCCCTCCGAAGGCACCACCGATTTCAGCGCCACTCGTACCAATGTTCACGTTGGCAATTCCGCAATCCGACCCAATCGCGGAGAGAAACGTCTGCGCCTCGGTAAGGTCGTTCGTGAATATCGCAGATGACAAGCCTTGAGGCACACCGTTATGCAGGGCAATCGCTTCATCAAGCTCGCGGTATTTCAGCAGATAGAGTATCGGCGCGAAGGTCTCCTCGCACACGAGCGGGGTCTGTGCTGGCATCTCGATTATACAGGGTGTTACGTAACAACCTCCGGGATACGCATCTCCCTCAAGCCGTTCCCCTCCGCAAAGAACTTTCCCGCCTTCAGCCTTTGCCCTCTCAATAGCTCTCATCATCAATTCCACCGCGTCCGTTGTGACAAGGGGTCCCATCAGCGTCCCCTGTTCAAGGGGATTGCCAATGCGAACTTGTTTGTACGCCTTTACCAGTTGCTCAATGAACTCATCGTAAACGCTTTCGTGGATGATGAGCCTACGGGTAGTTGTACACCTTTGCCCAGCAGTTCCCACCGCACCAAACAAAACCGCGCGCAATGTCAAGTCAAGATTAGCGGAGGGGCAGATGACAACCCCGTTATTTCCTCCAAGCTCCAAAATCGTCCGTCCAAGTCTTCTGCCCACTACCTCCGCCACGTGGTGCCCCATCTCGCAGGAGCCGGTCGCGGAGACGAGCTTGACACGAGGGTCGGTTATCAAGAGTTCGCCCACATCTCGCCCCGCTCCAATCACGAGACTCGCCAGCGCGGGTGGGTAACCGTTCTTCTCAAAAATCTCAGCGCAAATGTTTGTCACAGCGATGGCTGTCAGCGGTGTCAGGCTTGAAGGTTTCCAAATGACCGCATCTCCGCAAACCCAGGCGATGGCGCTGTTCCAGCTCCAAACCGCCACCGGAAAATTGAATGCGCTAATCACGCCGACAACGCCCAACGGATGCCACTGCTCCATCATAAAGTGGCGTGGACGCTCACTTGCAATGGTAAGTCCGTAAAGCTGACGCGACAAGCCAACCGCGAAATCGCAGATGTCAATCATCTCCTGAACTTCCCCTTCGCCCTCCGCTAAAATCTTGCCCATCTCAAGGGTCACGAGCTTGCCAAGCTCAGCTTTCTTTTCCCTAATAGCGCTCCCGATTTGCCGAACCACCTCCCCACGCTTAGGTGCGGGAACCATCCGCCATTCTTCAAAGGCGGTTTGCGCCGATTCCGCAACTCGCTTGTAATCCTCCGCAGTTGCGCGGATAACCTTCGCCAGCTCCCCGCCATCTATTGGTGTTATAACCGCCAGCTCCTCACCGCCGGCGAACCACTCGCCATTGAACGCGCCAAAGTTTATTGGGTCAATGCCCACCGTCTGTAGAATCTCACTCGGGTTAACGTCAATCGTCTTCATTTTCGCATTCACCTCCGCGTACATATCCTTTAAACGTCTGTAGCATCGTTCTTCCACCGACTATTCTACCGCAAACCGCTTTGTCGCAAGCTCAACTGAACGGGGAAAAGCCGGACACGTAGTATTTGACATCGGAGTTGAATGGGGGTAGGATAATGTCGTTTCGCTGGGGGAATGGGGCTTGCCCGCAGTGGGCGGGCTTGCCCGCAGTAGGCGGGTTTACCCGCGCTAGGTGGGTTTACCCGCGCTAGGTGGGTTTACCCGCGCTAGGTGGGTTTACCCGCGCTAGGTGGGTTTACCCGCGCTAGGT
>FWWM01009540.1_pt1 | contig 17799 bp, 18 predicted proteins | sample 2228351 | NCBI WGS metagenome assembly FWWM01 (sample SAMEA103939774, study PRJEB20133) | metagenome | reverse complement strand
TACCAAATCGCTTGCCTGTAGGGGCAGACCCCCGTGTCTGCCCTTCTCAATAGGAGCTTTGGGCACGAGTTCGAAAAACTGTCGTGCAGTAAGCTCCCAGTGGGAGAGGGGCTGGGGGTGAGGGCTGAAACCGCTGGAAAATGTTGGCGTTCACCCCGAAAGTGAACTGGGAGACTGTACCCCTATCAGCTACTCCCATCCCCCGTCATTCTGAGCGAAGCGAAGAATCTCACGGGCGAGACGCCCGTGCTACCGACTGCCCACCGCCCTTCAGCCAGAGAAAAACCCCGGTCATTTCCGCAATCTGCATCGTAAATACTTGATAGGAGGTTCCAAAGAATGCCGAACCACCGAACCCGACGGCTCCGAATCGCTGGAAAGGGTGTCCTCTTCGGTCTGGGGCTACTATGGCTTATCCTGATTGGATTTGCCGAGCGCCGACTGGAAGGCGACCGACTCTGGCTGTGGGGCGCCGACTACGATGCGGGCGAAGTCTCCGCAGGTAAAGTAATCGAACACACCGTGTGGGTGTTCAACCCGACGATGCGGGGTTTTCACTTGAGCAGGGAGGCAACCTGTGGGTGTATGGTTGCGGAGGTTCCGTCGTCGGTGTCGCCGTTGAGTGGCTTTTTTCTTCGGGTTCAGGTAGACACGACGGGGTATCGTTCGGGTCAGCATACCCAGCAGGTTTGGCTGATAGTACGGGACGAGTCGCACAGTTGGCGGGAGACGATACGAGTTCGGTTTTCGGTGGTGGAACGCTCTGCGAAAAACAGATAGGAGGGATGACTGATGATGAGACAGATGTTTCGCTGGACAGTTGTGATAGGAGTGGTACTGGGCGCACTCTACTACGCCGAAGCAGGTGGTGGTGGCGGCGGTGGTAAGGAAGAGTGTAGCCTAAAACGGGTTCAATTATCGTGGACACAGACTTGCGATAGGCAGCGAAGATGTGCAGGTGGATGCTTCGAGCTTAGATGGATTGAAAAGGTTTGCATCGCAGGCAACAAAAAATGCGAGCGAACCACTATGTCCGTCAACCGTGTTATGTACAGAGCCGATTGTGAATTCCGCCCCAGTGACCCCACATGTGGCTGTAAGTCAACATACACACCTATTGGGCCGTGGGATACTATAACAGTACCCTGGTGTTTCTGATTGAAACACGTTATTCCTTTGCCTATGTAGTGCCTTGTTGCTGCATAGGCGTCTCTAGCTTCCATAGGAGGAACAGATGCGAATAAGTGTTGCAACAGCTGGAACTTTTGTGTGTCTCGGGCTTTCTCTACAGATAGCTGGCGCCAGCAATCTGTGGACACATATTGACAAGCGATTTCAGTCTTTGTCCAGAAACCAACTGGTGTGGCAAGCAGATATCGAGATTGTGCAACCTATGGGCAATTCAGATTTGGAAGTTCTTCAACAACAGCCACAGTTTCGCAACACGAGATACCTGTTCAACATTAAAACAACGACAAGACTTAGCACTTTAGTATATGATGAAGGAGTTATTCTGATGGGTAGGGCGCCTTTTCAGCTATCGCCTCCGTCCGGGGCTGACCAGCGCTCCAAAGTCGCGCTCAACGAATATATTTTCGTGTTCACCGATGACTACAATATCCTCGTAGAAGGGTTTGTAAATGCGGATCCCACCACAGGAAAATACCCAGATGTATTTCCCCTCGAACAAGCAACCGTGTGGAAGCCGGGCGTCCCTACTCTCTTCCTCATCCACCCGACTGGTTACCCATCTGCGAACTGGCAACCCAACTCACCGACACTCATCTTCTTAGCGAATCTCAATCCCAATCGTCTGAAAAGCTTAGAATGGAAAATTGTAAACACTCAGAAAGATCAAACTATCGTGGAGTCAGAATTTGATGGAGGACGGGTTCGTATATGGTACGGGAATGGTGAGCTGGTAGGCGTCCCTATGAAGATGGAGATTGTTAGGGGCGATGAGAAACAGTACTATGAGACAACCCGTGTCGCAAAGAAGGGTGATGTCGCCTATGTCGAGGCGTTTACATACTCTGCAGAGTTAGGACGATTGCGCAAAAGCGTACGCTTCACCCTGACCAATATTCAGAAACTGGATGAGCCGTTTCACCTGAACCATATCCCCCAAAATGTATTCGTATCTGATTTTCGGCACCTTGAAAGTAATGCTTCACCGAGAGACCTGACGGATGAGCGCGCTGTGAAGTATCGCTGGGAAGGCGTCCTTCCGTCCGAAGAAGAACTCCAGAACTTAGCCTACCAGCAGGGCAACCTGCTTCCAACTTCTACTCCTCAGCGCCGCTACTCGCTTGTTCTTTTTGTCCCTGCCCTTTTCTTCTTTGCAGGCGCACTCTATCTGTATTGGAGGCAGAAGCGGAGATGAAGCGTGCTGGATTTAGTTTGGTGGAACTACTGGTCGTGCTGGGAATCATTTCGCTTCTGGCGGCGCTGCTGTTCCCAGTGCTTGCCAGTGCACGCGAACGCGCCCGCACAAAGACCTGTATCTCCAACATGCGCCAACTTGGACAAGCGACCCTGCTCTACCTCCCCGACTGGAACGATACTTATCCCCTTGCAGGGTACATCAGCACGAACCCCCAAAACCAGCGATGCTTAATGACGCTGTTCCACGAGTTGGTTCCGTACATCAAAAACAAGGAGATTGTGCTATGTCCCTCCGATGGCTCGCCAGTGAATGTAGAGCGCGTCTTCAGCCAAGTGATGCCGTTATGCCCTGCGATGGGGTTCAAAGAGAGCAGTTATATGGCGAACTGGTGCATATTCGAGGTGGGCGACTTAGCGCCGGGCACTCCGCATCCCCCTGTTGCGCACGCCCAAATCCCGTTCCCTGCCGAGACAATCCTGTTTTTCGATGCGGTGATGGCTGGTTTGCCCAACCTCACCCCCTACTTGCAAGGGCGCCACGATGAGCAGGCGGTGGCGAACTTTGCGGATGGACATTCACGGGTTCTGAAAACACGGCTCAGCCCTGCAGAAATCATGCGCGGGGATGGTCTGCGCGCCAACCTGTACTGCCTAATCGAGGTGGGAGCCTATTATGATGGGGGCGCTTCCTGCGAGTCGAGTATCTTCGGGATTGCCGACCGCCGTCGGGATGGGCGAGCGTGCTGGCGTTGCCCCAACCGCCCGCGAACCAGCGGTTGGTACATAGCAGGAAACTGCGAATGAAGTTGGAGCGTGAGTGGACACTGGCGATAGTGAGCGGCCTCCTGTGTGCCCTTGCTTTTCCACCTGTAGGCTGGAGCATCGTGCTGATATTTGCGCCAGCGTTGTTGCTTTACGCATGGTATTTGGGAAACCGCCCCGCGTGGACAGGTTTCTGGTGGGCGGTGGCGTTTTTCTGCACCAGCAACTTCTATACACTGCCCACCTTCGCCCAACGGGCGAAACAGGAGTGGGTGGCAGGCGTGGCGTGGGTGGTCGCCCTGCTTTGGCTGAGTGGATGGTATGCGCTTATCGGATGGTTGCACAGGCGGTGGGGCTGGCGTGGGTTCAGCTGGGCGTTCGGCGTAGCTTCGATGTGGGTCATAGGGTGTTGGCTCAGGAGTCTGGGCGAGTTAGGGTTTCCGTGGGGTTTTCTATCGCTCGGCTGGGCACGCACACCCCTGATGCTTCAGCCCGCCGACATAGGCGGTGTCTGGCTTGTAGAGTGGCTGACCCTTTTCTGGAACGCTCTGCTGGTACTCCTTCTTGTGGAACGGCATAAACGCTATCAAGTGGCTTTAGCAGGAGTGGCAGTAGCGTGGCTTGGCTATGGGGGGTTCGCATTCCACTATTGGAAAAACGCGAACGAACCGTCCTTGAGGGTTGCCGTTGCGCAAACGGGGGTGTGGAGCGCAGGAAGCGGGCAGAACGACCGCTACTTCGAAGCGCTTCGCCCCTTTGCCCAAGAGGCTTCGAAACAGCGAGCGGAGTGGCTGGTATTTCCCGAAACCACCTCGCCGATTGACCTGAGAGAGGAGTCGGGCGAATATCCCTTCTATGCGAATCACTTTGCGGGTTGGCAGAATTTGAGCCGAGAGTCGGGAGTTCAGATTGTGTTCGGCACGCGCTACCATCGGGAAGGCATGACATTCAACAGCGCGCTCTACCTATCGCCTACGGGAGACAAACAGGTCTACGACAAGGTGCGCCTGATGCCGTTCACGGAGTGGGCGCCCTCGACTCGTTTACCGTTCTTACGCGCATTGGGTGTGAGGCACTCCTCGCTCACGCCGGGCAATCGTTTCGGGCGGTTGGGGGATGAGGCTCCTGTGGGCACGCTCATCTGCGTGGAGAGTTTGCACGGGTGGATTGCCCGTGCCCAAGTCCGAGAAGGTGCCGAATGGCTTGCAGTGCTAACCAACGACAGTTGGCTCACGCACTTTGCGACCCGCGAGCAGTTCGCCGATTGGTGTGTGGTGCGGGCGATTGAGGTTCGGCGGTGGCTGGTGCGTGCCTCTCCAGTTGGGCGCAGTGGATTTTACGCCCCAACTGGCGAGGCATTCCTGCTTCCATACAACACACTTACGACCGAGGTGCGTGCGATTGCGCCCCTCAACTCGCATACGCTCTATGTGCGCTGGGGCGATTGGTGGGTCTATCTGTGTCTTATTTCGAACAGCCTCCTAACCCTCTTGACTCTAACCCGCAGAATGTGCCATAATTTAGCCACGCTAAGGATTTAGGAGGCAAGAATGACAACCACCACACCGCAAGGATTGAGCTTGGAAACGATAGAGCAAATCGCCCGACAACAGCGTGAACCTGAGTGGCATATTCAGCGTCGTTTAGAAGCGTTTGAGCGCGCGTTGCAACTGCCCATCCCCTCCCCTAAGCAGGAGGATTGGCGCTATACCGACATTACCACACTCAATTTAGAAGACTATCCCGCCATCGGCTGGGGCGGTGCAGAGCCAACCGCCAACATCCAAACCCTTCCTGCCTTTATCACCGAGTCGCCCACTATCACGGTCATTCACCGTGCAGGAGTGGGGCTGGAGGTTTCCATTCCCGAATCGCTTCAACAGCAAGGGATACAGGTATGCTCGCTCCGTGAGCTGCTGGCAACCCAGCCCGACCTGCTGGTCGATAACTTGGGACGGCTCGCCCCGATACCAGGCGATAAGTTTTCCCTGCTCCACACCGCCTGCTGGGATGAGGGGCTTTATATTGCGATACCACCGAATGTTCAGGTGGAAGGCGTAATCGAAGTGATTCACTGGTTCGAGTCGCCTGGCGCCTACTTCCCCCACACGATGATTGTGGCGGGTCAAAGTAGCTCGGCAAATATTGTGCAATCCTTCTTCTCACCCGATGAGGCGCGTGTTTTGGTGATTGGCGCAATCGAGGTGTTCAACCAGCCGAACAGCCAGCTTCGGCATACTCTGCTCCAGCGGATGGGCAACGCCAGCCTCTTCATCACCAGCGTGGACTACGAGCAGAAACGCGACAGCCAAGTTGTGTCGTTGGCGGTGGGGCTGGGTGCGAACCTGGGGCGCATCGTGCTACAACACCTGATGACCGAACCCGGTGCCACTGCGCGCCCGCTGGGGCTATTCTTTGGCAACGATGCACAACACCTCGATTTCCGTACCCTGCAAGACCACCGCGTCGGGCACACGACCAGCGACCTGCTCTACAAAGGTGTGCTGGACGACTCGGCAACCTCGGTCTTCTCTGGCATGATAAGGGTGCATGCGGGCGCACAACATACCGACGCCTATCAGGCGAACCGCAACCTCCTACTGAGTGGCGATGCCCAAGCCTACACCATCCCTAACTTAGAGATTGGGGCGAATGAGGTTCGCTGTACGCACGGTGCTACGGTGGGACCTGTCCAGCCTGATGAGGTGTTCTATCTGCGCTCACGGGGTTTAGACCCCGCCACTGCCGAGGCACTGCTGGTGATGGGCTTCTTTGAGGTCGTGCTTCGGGAGGTCAAACCCTCCGACCTGCGCTTGTCGATTCAGAAACTGCTGGCGAGCAAACTGAAGGGTGAGGCGCCTCGCTACTTCATGGACCTCGCTGAGCTGGAGGAGAGTGAGTTTGCCTTGGTAGAGGCTTGAACTCCTTGCCTTTTTATTTCGCTCTCTTACCCTTTCGTAGTGCCTCCTCGCCCTGTATGCCGAGTGAAGCGAGGAACCCTACGGGGCTCGTCTTCCTCGGCTCAGAGCGATTGAAAGGGGACTTAGCTGAGAATGGGGGGCGAGGTTCTGGTAGTGCAACTAAAGCCAGAGAAAAAGCGTATAATTAGGTAGGAGCCTGTGAGGAGGCACTATGGAAGCTCAACCGACATTAGCAGGGGTAACTCTAATCCTCATAATCCTCTCTGTGCTTGTGTATCTGATTGTCCATCTTCAAAAGAAGCAAGAGCGCGTGTCCCTTCCTCACCCAAGCCGTCCTAAGCGTTCCAAGCGCCCTCCATCTGTGAGCAAGGAACCGTTGCCCTCCGAGCTTGGGGTTCGTCCAGTAGAGCCGTTTCGCACCTTGGCGCGTCGTGTGGAGACCGCTTTCAGCCCCGACTATGCCCACCAGCTCAAGATGCGTGTGCTTGCCAAGCATCCTGAATTCACACCTGAATGGTATGAATGGGTCTTATTAGAGCTGAAGCGCTACTTCGTGATGACGCTCCTCTTACGCACGGTGCCGATGTTTAGCGAGGAAGCTGATGAAATCTGGCACGAGATGCTAATGTTTACGCGTGAGTATCAAGAGTTCTGCAGAAAGATAGCAGAGGATATAATTCACCATTCCCCTTATCCTCAGCGCGTCCCTATGCCCAACGAACGCGCATGGTTCGATTGGGTCTATTCTCAACTGTTCTTGTTCACCCCCTACAGCCAACGAATATGGAACCGCTTCTTTATGAATCCCCTTCCTTCTGAGATTGTGAGACAACTTGAGTCCGCGTCTGAGGAATGGTTGATAGCGGAGCGATTCAACGGGCGGTTGGCAAAGCACGATGTAGAGGTTCGACAAGCAATACAAACCCTAATTGCCTCCGCAAAGGAGCAGGTAATGAGCCGACCAGCAGTTGCAACTGCAAGGCGAGGACCATCAGGCGACCTCAGCTGGATGGGCACTTTATTGCTCGCAGGAGCATTTATGAGCGCAACGGAGTATGAGCATGCTCGCCAGGCTATGATGGGCGACCACCAGAACCAATCGAGAGACCGCTCTACTTCTGGGTGCGCAAGCGGCTGCTCGGCTTGCGGTGTCGACGATAGTTCGGACGATTCTAATGGTGACGGAGCCGATTCAGGCTGTGCTGGAGGAGATAGTTCTGGTTGCGGAAGTGGATGCGGAGGAGGCTGTGGTGGGGGCTGTGGGAGCATATAATCGCCCCCACAGCCTCCTTCTCGCCCCTACTGCTCCTTTTTCTCGGATGCCTCCTTAGAAGGAGCGCTGGGAGCCTGTTTGGCGACTTGCGCTTCCAGCCACTCGATGCCTCGTCGGATATTGCCATACACATCCCCATGCCAGCCGTGCCCGCCCTCGTAGGTCTGCAACTTGACCTTCGCACCTGCACCACTCAAGTCCGTCTCAGCCTGCTCTGCCATCCGAATCGGAATGAAGTCCTGGGGGGAGTGCAGGATGTAAAAGGCGCGCCCACGCGCATTGGCACGACTGGGCAACTGTTCGGGCTTGTAGACCGACATCGCAATAAATGCTCCCGTGAGTGCCGTCTCCTTCTGCATCGCAGACGCATACACGGGGGGACCTCCCGACGACCAACCCAGCGCAAAGATATAGCGCGAGTCGATAGGGTAGCGTTTCTTCACATCCGCAATCACCGCCTCGACGAACTGCTCGGTCGTGAACTTCGCACCCTGCCAAGAGAATTTCCGAGTGGGCCAGACCACAGTGTCAAACTGGTCTTCCGACCATTTCGGGGCGATGAGCTGGGCAACCAGATACTGGCTATCCAGTGCATACTTGTAGATGCGTTTGCAGAAGGGGTGAAAGTCTGCGCTCCCGTCGCCACCAGGCAAAATCAGCAGAAGGCGATAGCCCTCAGGCGGACGCGGAGCATTCGGGTAGGGACCGATAAGCATATACTGCATGCGTGGCTCGTCGTTCGCAAACAGCGTTTGCGATGGCACATCCGCTACATCCTCTTGCGCCCACAGCGCACTCGTCAACACGACGATACTCAGCCAACTTATGGTTCTACTCATGCTTTCGCACCTCCGTCTACTTGTGTAGACAAACGGATTATACCCTATGGCATGCGCGCAAGTCAAGGGGGTGTTTACAATTGTAGGCAATCTGGTGTATAATAAGGGCATGGGACGAAAAAGTGGCATCGGTGAGCAGGAATTAGCCCTATGGCGGTATGTAGCCCAGCATGCACCGGTGCGCTCGCGTGAAGTGCAGGAAGGGTTCGGGACACCGAACGGCTTGTCGCGCACGACGGTGCTCACGATGCTGGAGCGTTTGTGGCGCAAAGGCTATCTGAAGCGCACTGAAAAGGAGGGCACTTTCTACTACGAGCCTGCCCTCTCAGAAGAAAGCCTGCATAGGCAACTGCTTCAGCGGTTCGTGGATAATGTGCTGGGCGGTTCTGTAACGCCCTTTGTGTCATACTTGGTCGAGTCGCAGTCGCTCACGCCTGAAGAGACTGAGGTGTTGCGACAGCTGGTGGAGCGACTCAAAGAACAGGGCGGGTGATGGTGAAATGGAAAGCATCGTGGTGGCATTAGGACGCGCATGTCTGCATGCAGGGTTGCTTGCGCTCCTCGTCTGGCTCATCATAAAGCTGTGGCGCACTGCACCGAGTTTTGTTCAGCGCTGGGGTTGGTGGCTCGTCTGTGCCAAATCGCTGGTGGTACTTACAGGCGCATTTTGGTTCAACCTCCCCCTATTGCCCGTTGAACAGCGCGCTATTCCTGCTGAACCTTCGGACTATCGGCACTCTGCTTCCTCTGTTTCCGCAGGTCTTCAGCCCTCTGACATGCCCCTCGCCTCTCCTAAGAGGACCATCTCTATCTCCATAACCCCTTCTATGAACCTATCGTGGCACACTCTTGTCTTAGTGCTTTGGGGGATGGGCGTGTTAGTTGTTGCAAGCGTGTTAGTGGGTCGATGGCGGAAGGTTCGACGGCTATGTGCGCAGTCAGAGCCGATAGACGACCCCTACTGGCAAACCCGTCTCCATGCGCTCAGTGTCGATATGGAACTGCCCGATGTACCGCGCGTACGGCTCTCGCCCGAAATGCATGCGCCGATGGTAGTGGGAGGTTGGCGCGCGTGGGTGCTTATTCCGCGTGCGCTGTGGGAGCGATTGACGGACGAAGAGCGCGAGATGGTGCTTGTTCATGAGTTTGCCCACATACGACGAGGCGATGGCTGGTGGGGATTGGTGCCGTTGCTGGCACAGGTGCTACTCTTCTTTTTCCCGCCCATTCGGTATGCAGGACGACACTGGGAGCTGAGCTGTGAGATGGAGAGCGACCAAGCAGTTCTGAATGATTGCCGCTACACGCCCTACGCCTATGGCAACTTGCTGATGAAGGTCGCTACTTTTACCCAACCAATGCCCACCCCTGTGATTCTGGGCATGTCCCACAATTTTGCGTATCTCCGTACTCGCTTGAAGCGGATGGCACAGCGGAATCGGGCATCCCTTCCCCTAACGCTGGGCGTGATGGTAATCCTTGTGTTTGCCTCCTTGCCTTGGCAACTAACGGCTCAGCAAGCGCGTTCGCTGAATCCCGCTGAATGGCAGAGCAAACTGCACGCCCTTCAGCAGGCGGATTGGGGGTCTGCCTATGAGGTCGGTATCGAGCTGGCTTCGCTCCCACCCGATGAGGGCTACGCCCTCATCCAAGCCCATTTCTATCAGCTTCCTATCCACGCTCGCCAACAGATACTGAAAGCGTTCTATTTCACGCGTCCCTATCCCTTGCGCCCGCGCATGCATCCCCACCTTGTGCGCATACTGGAGCTGGGCGTTCGTGACCCTTCACCCAGCGTGCGTAGTTGGGCGAAAAGCTACCTTCACGGCATCACCTTGCAGGAGTTCGAGAGCCAAGAGGCGATCGATGCATGGTTCGAACGATATCGTCATCTGCCCATCCAGCGCGTCGTGCAGGACCACTGGGAGCCGTTCCTGCGCACTCTCCCAGAACTGCGCCAAGAGGAGCAAGAGCAGAGACTTCATGCACTTGCGAAGGAGTTCGCTTGGCTTCGTGAACCGACTGTCGTGCGCCCCCTTGCAATGCGATACCGCCTGCCCGACCTGCTTCAACAGACCATCCACACCCATAAGAACAACCCCGACATGGCAGAGATGGTCAAAGGGCTAATCGAGTGCGTGTCAGCGTTGCAGTTGGAAGAGTCCGCAGCGCACGCCATCCTCGCCCCCCTACTTGACCCTCAACAGCCTTGCCTTCCTGCGGTTCGGGCTATGGCGGTACGCACCTCTGCAAGTCCGCGCTACCGATGGGCAATAGGCGAACTGCTTACCCTTGCCCACCATGCCCTCGAGCAACCCGTAGAACCAGAGCTGTGGGGTGCTTTAGCAGAAGCATTCCAGTATTGCGGGGATACACGCGCCCTACCCGTGCTGAAGCAGATGGCGACTCGTGCCGAAGCCCCTCACCTGCAAAAAGCCATCGCACAAGCAATCGCAGAACTGGAAGGGCAGTGAAGAGCGAGATTCTCCCCTTCGCTCAGCATAATGCGTAGCACGGGCGTCTCGCCCGTGCTACGAGGTGGCTTGGACCTCTCGCCTATTAAGCAGTAAAGGCATCCTTACCCTCCATGAGCCACTCGCGCGAACGATTCGGGCAATAAAACAAAGAGTTGAAGACAGGTATAATCCTCAACGGAGGCAAAAATGCAAACGGAGGCACTGATTGTCGCTGTTGCACGCACGCCTATCGGCAAAGCTCCGCGTGGGAGCTTCCGCCACACTCGCCCCGATGACCTCGCCAGTGTTGCCGTTCGCGCCGTGTTGGAGCGATGCCCTGCCTTAGACCCTCATGAGGTAGAAGATGTCATTCTGGGCTGTTCCACACCCGAAGGCGAGTCGGGAATGAATGTGGCGCGTGTCTCTGCCCTGCGCGCAGGACTGCCCATCACCACCCCCGGCGCAACTGTCAACCGATTTTGTGCTTCAGGATTAGAGGCGGTGGCGATTGCCTGTGAGCGCATTCGCACTGGCGATGCCGAAGTGATCATCGCAGGGGGCGTGGAGAGCATGAGCCGTGTGCTCTTTTTAGACATCCACACCCACCCGAATCCCACCCTGTTTCGCAGCGCGCCCAACACCTACCTGAGCATGGGGCTTTCGGTGGAGCAACTGGCGCGCAAGTACGGGATTACGCGCGAGCAAAGCGATGCGTTCGCTTTAGAAAGCCACCGCAAGGCAGTGCGTGCGCAGGATGAGGGGCTGTTCCAGCAGGAGATTGTGCCTGTCTCCACCGAGATTCAGGAGGTGGATAAGCACGGGCGTCCTGTACGGGTGCCCATCACGGTAGAGCAGGACGAAGGTCCACGGCGCGACACCAGCCTCGAGTCGCTTGCCAAACTCAAGCCCGCTTTTTGTGCTGATGGCATTATCACAGCAGGCAACGCCTCCCAGCGCAGTGATGGCGCCTCCGCTGTATTGGTGATGAGCGAGCGAAAAGCGCAGGCGTTAGGGGTTAAACCGCTGGCGCGTTTTGTCGGCTACACAACCGCCGCGCTCACACCCGAAGATTTCGGGGTCGCCCCAGCCTATGCTATTCCCAAACTGCTCAAGCGGTTCCAGCTCCAGCCCGCTGATATAGACCATATCGAGTTCAACGAGGCGTTCGCAGCGCAGGTATTGGCATCGAACCATGTCTATCCTCTGCCGATGGAGCGGGTGAATCCGCTTGGGGGCGCAATCGCGCTCGGACACCCGCTGGGTTGTACAGGGGCACGCCAAGTGGCGACGCTCGTGTACGCGCTCCAGCGCACAGGCGGACGCTACGGCTTGGTCACGATGTGCGCCGCTCTCGGAATGGGCGCAGCAGGGCTATTCGAGCGAGTCTAAACGCCTATGGAGAACCTATTCGTGAAGGTGGCAGGGCAGTCTCCCATTCTGCATGGGCTTGTAGCAGGGCTGTTCATCACCCTCACGAACGCGCTGGGCGCCCTGCTGGTGATGATATGGCGCAAGCCCCCCGAACGCACCCTCGATGCGCTGTTGGGCTTCGCGGCGGGCGTGATGCTGACCGCCAGCTTCACCAGCCTCATTCTGCCCGGCATTGAACATGGCGGACTGTTGCCCGTGCTGATAGGCATGGTGTTAGGAATCGCCCTAATGGATATGGCAGACCATTTGGTGCCCCACTTCCACCAGCGCATCGTCCGCTATGAAGGCATTCTGTCTAAGCGGGTGAAAGCGGTCTGGCTATTGATTTTTGCGATTACGATTCACAACGCCCCTGAAGGGCTGGCGGTGGGTGTGGGGTTTGGTTCTGGCGACCTGCCAAATGCGCTGAAACTGATGTTCGCAATCGGCATGCAGAACATTCCTGAGGGGCTGGCGGTGGCGGTCTCGGCGCTGGGGATTGGAATGGGTGTGCGGTGGTATGCCGTGTTCGTGGGCATACGCGCGGGGCTTATCGAGCTTCCACTCGCAGTGCTGGGTGCAACAGCGGTCTACTTGATGAGCGCTATCCTGCCCTATGCGATGGGGTTCGCAGCGGGCGCGATGCTCTATGTGGTCAGCGATGAGATTGTGCCCGAAACCCACCGCAAGGGACACGAACGCCTCGCAACCTTTGGCACGATGATAGGGATTATCGTGATGCTCAGTCTCGATATCGCACTGGGCTAACCTGTTTCGCTTGCTCGGCTGGGTGCCAAATGCTTGCCAAAATACCAAATCATAAATGCTCCCGTTGCGAACATAATCAGGCTGTAGACCGCTGGCGGAATCGACATCGCAGGCTGTCTGAGAATTGTGCTTGCGATAAAGATGGCTAAGGTACCGTTCTGAATGCCCCCCTCGATAGAGATGGTCACCGCTTGGCGCTTCGGCAGGCGCAACAGAAGGGCAATTCGGTATGCCAGCCACATCGTTGCCACATTCAGGATGAGCATCGCCAACCCCGCCTGACGAAAGTGAGAGGGCAGATTCTCGCGGTCTTGCATCACGGCACCCAGCACTGCAATCGCTAAGAATAGAAGCGACAGCACACGCAAAGGCGGTTCCACTTTGAAAGCAAAGTCGGGCTTGCGCGCACGAATAACCATGCCGATAGAAACGGGAATGAGGATAATCGCCCCCACCGTGATAATCGTCCTCAGCACAGGCAGTTGGATTTCCTGACCCTGCCCGATAAAATAAAGCAGGGAGAGATTAATCAAGATGGGGGCAGTAATAATCACGACGAGGCTGTTGACCGCAGTCAGGCTAATGCCCAGCGCTACATCGCCCCGTGAAAGGTAGGTAATCAGATTCGCTGAAGCACCAGCAGGACACACTGCCAGAATCATCACGCCTACCTTTAACGCAGGCTCCATCGGGTAGACCAGCGCCAGCACAAACCCTGCCAGCGGAAGCATTACCATCTGGCAGAATAGACCGATTGCAAACGCCTTGGGGAACACCACCACACGCTTGAAATCGTCTACCACAAGCCCCATCCCCATGCCCAGCATAATCACCGCCAGCGCAAGGGGAAGCACGACCTCCGTAAAGATGTTCGCTTGCATCGATGCCTCCTTCTTATAAGCGAATGCCCCCTCCGCAGGGAGCAACCTCCTGTTTCAGCACAAACTTTAGCCCTCCTGCTCTGTTTTGAGCGTTTCATCAAGCCACCAGATGAGTTCACCCTCAGTTGGACGCACAAGACCCGCAGGCAAGGGAACCCCAGAGAACACCTTTTGTATCGCCTCTCGCTTGCTTGCACCTCTCACCAAAAACCACACACGCCTTGCCGAGTTCAGCACGGGCAGAGTGAGGGTGAGGCGGATGTGGGGTTCTGTAGGCGCATGCCCTACCACCACCCACCGCGTGCGCTCCTCTACTGCCGAATCGCCTGGAAACAGCGAGGCGGTATGCCCATCTTCGCCCATGCCCAGCAGAATCAGGTCAAAGCGTGGGAATGGAGCATCGGGAAACAGCGCGCGCAGGTGCTGTTCATAGCGTCGGGCGCACTCATCAGGCTCTGGACAGTCAGTCGGCATCGGGTGTAGGTGAGAGGGGGCTATCGGCAGATGGCTCAGCCAGAGGCTACACGCCATCTGATAGTTGCTGGAAGGGCTGGAATGGGGCACATAGCGCTCATCGCCCCAGAAAAAGTGAACCCGAGTCCACAGAGGTGGCTCTGGGTCGGCTTCGGCTAACCACTGATAGAGGGCGCGGGGAGTATTACCCCCACACAGCACCAGCGAGAAAGTGGACTGCTCTTGTAGCCCTTGCCGAACAGTCATCACCAAACGCTCTGCAACTCGCTCTGCAAACGCTTCAACAGGCAAATAGATTCGCTCCATCAGCCAAGAGAGTACCCAACACGGTTTAACACACCCTTAAAATCGCTCTGGGTATAAAGCAATTCGGAGGTGCTCCATGCGAAAAGGCTTTACGCTGATAGAGCTGCTGGTGGTCATAGCGATTATCGCTATTCTGGCGGCGATTCTGTTCCCCGTGTTTGCACAGGCACGCGAGAAGGCACGCCAGACAGGCTGTCTCTCGAATGTCAAGCAGATTGGCACGGCTTGTCAGATGTACGCCCAGGATTACGACGAGTATCTTCCCCGCAATGCTTATGCAGACCCACCCCGCGTTCAAGAAGGAGACCACTTTGTCAACTGCTCCTCGCCCCGCTGGATGGATGTGATTTACCCGTATGTCAAGAATGTCGATGTGTTCAACTGCCCAAGCGACCCGTTTGCCCCCATCACGGGCACACTGCCTTATGAGGGCGGACGCCAACACACCATCATGGCGAATAAGCGGTATGTGTACCAGCCCTACTCGCCCGATGGTCGGAATGTGTTTCGCGAGGCTGATTGTGGCGACCCGATGGGCACTACGAATGTAGGACGCCGTTTCGGAAGCTACGCCATCAATAACATGTACTATGCCAGCTGCAGCGCCACCATCCCCTGCACCCCGCCGAACAATCAGCCTCTGGCTCGCGTCGCGCTCCCCGCTGATACGGTATTGATTGCAGAAGTGCAGGGCTATGGACAGAGCGCAGACTTCTACCGACGCGACCTCACCGACCCTCAGCCCACCGACCCTGTGGAAACCTTCCCCTTCCCCGCCCTGCTCAACCGACGCAACAACGGCGCAATTCTCGGACGCCACATGAAGCTCGCCAATGTCATCTGGGTCGATGGACATGCAAAGGCAACCTCCCTGAGCTACCTCGGGGAAACGCGACGCAACATTCCCGGACGCGAACGCGTGATGTTCCGCTTCACCTGCGAAGAGGATTAAGCCTCCTCTCCTCTATCGGTCGGTCATAAGCAAGAGCGGGGGATTCAACAGGAATCCCCCGCATCTTCTCGAACCGAGTCGGTATGGAGGCAGAACGATGACTGTTCTCGGCTACGATGTGCTTGCCGAACAGATTGCCCACCGTGGGCTGGATGTAGAACAGGTCAAGAGCCGACTCAAGAATCAGCAAATCGAAACGCCCTCGTGGGGCTATGGCAACTCGGGCACACGCTTCAAGGTGTTCCCCTATCCTGGCGCTGCGCGCACCCTCTACGAGAAGCTCCAAGACGCATCGACCGTCCATCGATTCACGGGCGTGTGCCCTTCGGTGGCAATCCACATCCCGTGGGACAAGGTGGACGACTGGAAAGCGCTCCGCCAGTATGCCGAATCGCTGGGCATCCGAATCGGCGCAATCAACCCAAACCTGTTCCAAGACGACGCCTACAAGTTGGGGAGCCTCTGCCATCCTGATGCGGGCGTACGCAAGCAGGCATTAGAGCATATCCACGAGTGCATCGAGGTTGCGCGCGCCGTCGGCTCGAACATCATCAGCCTCTGGCTTGCCGATGGCACCAACTACCCCGGGCAGGACGACTTCCGTGCGCGCAAACACCGCCTGCAGGAGTGTCTCCACGAGGTCTATCAGCAGTTAGACCCACCCATGCGCCTGCTGATAGAGTACAAGTTCTTCGAACCCGCTTTCTACCATACCGACCTGCCCGATTGGGGAGTTGCCTACGCAATGGCAGTGCGTCTGGGCGAACGGGCACAGGTGCTGGTAGACACAGGGCACCATCCTCAAGGCACGAATATCGAGCATATTGTGGCGTTCCTGTTGGACGAAGGCAAGCTGGGCGGGTTCCACTTCAACAACCGTAAATATGCCGATGACGACCTCATCGTCGGCTCCATCAACCCGTTCGAGATGTTTCTCATCTACAACGAGCTGGTAAGTGCCAGCGAAGACCCCCACACGCGCGCCTGCGCCGAGCAGGTCGCCTATATGATCGACCAGTCCCACAATATCGAGCCGAAGGTGGAGGCGATGATACTCTCGGTGATGAACATCCAGACCGCCTACGCCAAAGCGCTGATAGTAGACCGCGCGCGACTTCGCTCTGCCCAGCATGCGGGCGATGTATTGGAGGCGCATCGCGTGCTGAAAGAGGCGTACGAGACCGATGTGCGCCCCCTATTGGCGCAGGTGCGCATCGAGATGGGCTTAGACCCCGACCCCATTCGCGTCTTTCGGGCAAGCGGATACGCCGAGAAGGTCGCCCAAGAGCGCGGAGTGCAAACGCCTTCAGGCAGTGGCTATCCGAGTTGATGAAGCTCTCCTGTAGCACGAGCATCTTGCGCATCAGCCCAACCGTAGCACGGGCGTCTCGCGCGTGCACTGGGCAGTGGGCAATCGTCGCACGGGCGTCTCGCCCGTGTACTGGGCAGTGGGCAGTCGTCGCACGGGCGAGACACCCGTGCCCCCTACCGCGCCATTTTTTTTGAACACCCTCTCCACCACTTGACTCAAATGGCACGAAGATGGGGTATAATAGTGTGGGTCTTGCCCCACCTAAAGAAATAGGCGTGGGCAAACGACCCAGAAAAGGAGGTACAACGGTATGCGAGTGTACATGCGTCACATCGGTGTGATAGCGGTGCTCAGCATTGCTTTGTCGGCAGTCGCGCAGAAAGGGACTAATGTACCTGTCCTGCACGAAGAACCAGTTCAGACGATTCGAGTCAAGCCCAGTGAATTCCATGTTCACCGAGTCTATTTAGGCAACAGCCATTTCCAACCTGCTGGTGAGATTCCTGATCCATTATGTTTATCTGCAGACGATGCTGGTACGCTGGGGAGACGATGGGGGTGGAGCCCTTAGTTTCACAGGGTTCCCCTCTGCAAACAACTTCCTTGCATCGGACGATGTGGTGCTCTTCGGTGGGCAAATAGACCCTGGCTCTCTTGGCTACGATACCGTCACCCCTATCGCCTGCATTTCTGAAATCGACCTTCTACTCTATAACGGCACAGGAGCTGACCTTTCTCAGCTAATTGAGGTAGAGCTTTATCCATGGACGGGCATTTTTGGACAAGGAGCATTTCCTCCGCCTATAGCTTCTTTATCAGGTACCGTGACTTTTGGTGCTGGTCTTAATCTGCTGACGGTTGATTTCCGCGACGCGGACGGAAATCCTCTTCCTGTACCCAAGGCATTCTGGGTAAGGGTAAGAGCCGAGAATGCGCCCACAACTTTCGGATGGATTATCGGCAACGGTAGTCTCCCTATGAATCGTTGATAGGAACAGGAACATGGGTCAACAGCTCCTCCAAGCTCCAGATGTGGTCCGTAAGACCCGCCACCATCCCA
>FWWM01000446.1_pt1 | contig 17801 bp, 11 predicted proteins | sample 2228351 | NCBI WGS metagenome assembly FWWM01 (sample SAMEA103939774, study PRJEB20133) | metagenome | reverse complement strand
AGACGCGGTACCTGGAGCAGAGGTGTTCGGCCATAGTCACGGATTGCCCGAAGGCGCCTCCTGGGGCGCCTGGTAGAGAACCTCGCGCTTCTTACGGGCACCGTCGATCGCCAAGTCCGTGGCAACCCCGACTCCCGCACCGGCTAAGAAGCATCAAGATCCGCACGGCGCTGTCCCCCGATCCGGCGGGAAAACCGCGGTGATCCGAAGGCCTGCGGAGTCCCGGAGGGACGACCGAGCATAGCCCAGGAGTTCACTCCTGGGGTCGGCCACGTCCCCATCCAGGAGGACAAGTCCCGGAGGGACGGCCGAGCCTGGGTCGCGCCTCCGGCGCTTCCGGTGAGCCGGCATCTGGGGGTGACGGCAGTGCAGAAGGGTTGCCGGAGATTGGCGGGGTACCCCTTCGGGGATCTCCGGTTTGTCGTCGCAGGTCCCGGCTCCTCTTTTCCCGTACCGCGGCCGGCCGTCCCGCAGCCCATTCCACGCCTGGCAGAGGTTTGCGATTCGGCGGACGTTTTTGCTTTAATAATTCAGGTCCCAGCGTCCCGGATGAGCCATTCAGCCTATGTTTGAAAAGTACACTGAGAAGGCCCGGCGCGTGATCTTCTTCGCCCGGTATGAGGCCAGCCAACTGGGATCGCGTTCCATCGAGACCGAGCACATCCTGCTGGGACTGCTGCGCGAGGACAAGGCTCTCGCCGGCCGGTTCCTCCCCCGGGCCCCGGCCATCCTCGACAGCATCCGCAAAGAAATCGAGGTCAAGACCGTCAAACGGGAGAAGGTCGCAACCTCCGTCGAACTTCCTCTCAGTGAACAGTCCAAGCGGGTTCTCGCCTACGCCAGCGAAGAGGCAGACCGGCTGCTGCACAGCTACATCGGAACCGAACATATCCTCCTGGGGCTTTTGCGCGCTGAAGACTCCATGGCAGCGGGTATACTGCAGGAAAAGGGGCTCCGCCTCTCGCGCGTTCGTGAGGAACTCGCCGGCTCAGCCCCCGAGAAGCCTGTGAGCAAGACCAAAGAAAGCCTGGTTCTGACCGAGTTCAGCCGCGATCTCACCGAGGCCGCCATGAACGGGGCACTGGACCCGCTCATCGGCCGCGAAGAAGAACTGGAACGGGTGATCCAGATCCTGTGCCGGCGCACCAAGAACAACCCGGTGCTGATCGGGGAACCCGGCGTGGGCAAGACGGCCATCGTCGAAGGGCTGGCCCAGCGGATCGTCAACAACCAGGTGCCGTCGATGCTGGCCGACAAACGGATCCTTGCCCTGGACATCTCGCTGATCGTGGCCGGCACCAAGTACCGCGGCCAGTTCGAAGAACGGCTCAAGGCCATCATGAAAGAGCTGGCCGAGAACCCCAATTTCGTGGTGTTCGTCGACGAACTCCACACCCTGGTGGGTGCCGGATCCGCCGAGGGATCCCTGGACGCCGCCAACATCCTCAAACCGGCCCTGTCCCGGGGCGAGATCCAGTGCATCGGCGCCACCACGCCTTACGAATACCGCCGGTCGATTGAAAAGGACCGGGCGCTGGAGCGGCGATTCCAAACCGTCAAGGTCCACCCGCCCACCGAGCAGGAGACCATCGAGATCATCCAGGGGGTCAAGGAACGATACGAGGCGTTCCATCAGGTGCTGTACTCCGACGAGGCCATTCTGGCTGCGGTCTATCAGTCCAGTCGCTACATCCCTGACCGCTACCTGCCGGACAAAGCCATCGACGTCCTGGACGAGGCGGGCTCCCGGGTCAAACTGGACAACACTTCCGTGCCCAAGGAAGTGGCGGAGGTCCAGAACCGCATCAAGGTAATCGTGCGGGAGATGGAAGACGCCATTTCGGCCAAGGACTTCGAGCGCGCGGCGCGGCTCAAGGAGCAGGAACAGGCTGAGCGTGAGGCGCTGGAGCGGCATACCAGCAAACTGGGGAGAGAGCTGGTCAGCCCCTCGGTCACCAAAAAGCACGTCGAACAGGTCATCTCGCGCTGGACGGGGATTCCGGTGGAGTCCCTGCAGGAAGAAGAAATGCAGAAGCTGCTGCGGATGGAGGAATATCTGCACCAGCGCGTCATCAGCCAGGACAAGGCGGTTTCCGCCCTCGCCCGGGCCATCCGCCGCAGCCGGGCCGGCATGAAGAACCCCAACCGGCCGGTGGGATCATTCCTGTTTCTCGGCCCCACCGGCGTCGGCAAGACCGAGCTCGCGAAGTCGCTGGCGGAGTTCCTGTTCGGCAGCGAGAAGTCCCTGGTCCGCTTCGACATGTCCGAGTACATGGAAAAGCACTCCGTCTCGAAGCTGATCGGCTCTCCGCCCGGCTATATCGGTCACGAGGAGGGCGGACAGCTTACCGAAAAGATCCGGCGCAATCCGTACTCCGTGATTCTGCTGGACGAAATCGAGAAGGCGCACCAGGACCTGTACAACCTCCTGCTGCAGGTGTTCGAGGACGGGCAGCTCACGGACAGCCACGGCAACACGGTGGATTTCAAGAACACCATCATCATCATGACCTCCAACATCGGGGCGCGGCACCTGGTATCCAAAGGGCGCCTGGGGTTCGCCTCCGATGAGGCGGTCTGGCGGCAGACCGCCGAAGACGCGATCCTCTCCGAGGTCAAACGGGTGTTCAACCCTGAGTTCCTCAACCGGCTGGACGAGATCATCATCTTCGAATCCCTGAGCGAGGAGGATCTGGGCGAGATCGTGGATCTGCTCCTGAGCCAGGTCAACCGGAATCTCGGTTCGAAACGCATCCGCATCCAACTGACCGAAGACGCCAAGAAGTGGATCATCGACATGACCTGCCGTGACCGGTCCTACGGCGCGCGTCCCCTGCGGCGGGCCATCCAGAAATACATCGAGGATCCGGTCTCGGAGCTCATCATCCAGGGCAAGCTGAAAGATAATGAAGGCCTCACCGTCTACTGGAAGGAAGACGCGCTGTACTACCGGAACGACGGGTCGCAGGTGGAAGGAGCCCTGTTCTCTTACAATCTGGCCTGACTGCTCAGGTCCGGCCGTCTTCGTCCCTGGTGTACCTTGCATGGCATGGGGGTAGTCATGTAAACGGGGTTTTTTACGGCGGCCCCGCCCGGGCGTAAAACGTGGGAGTCGGCGGGGCAATCCGCAGTTGATGGCAACGGTCAGGGGGAGGACTTGAGAGCGAATCTCATGAATCAGAAGGACACCACGACAGCACGTTCGCGGTCCGGCGGCTTGGCCCGAAGTGCGGCTTCCTTCCTGTCCGCCGTCCTCATCCTGGCGGCCCTGGCCCAGGCCCAGACCCCAGGCGAACCTCCGCAACGGATCGAGGACATCCGGATCGTCGGCAACCGGCGCATTCCTGAAAGCACCATCCTCTATTACGTCCAGACCAAGGAGAACGACCCGTACAACGAGCAGCAGATCCTCCGTGACTACCGCAACCTGCTCAACACAAACTTCTTCACCGACGCCAAAGTGATGGTGGAGGAAGGCGAAACCGGAGCCATCGTCATCTTTGAGGTCAAGGAACGGCCGTTAATCCGCGCCCTTGCCTACCAGGGGATGAAGTCCTTCAAGGAGTCCGATGTCCTGGAGAAGTTCCGCGACATGCGCGTCGGGCTCACCGTGGACTCACCCTTCGACGAGTCCAAGCTGCCGCGGGCGCGTAAGGCCTTGCGCTCGTTGCTGGAGCTCAACGGCAAGCCGCTGGGCACGGTGGACGTCCAGGTGGAGCCCATCACCGCCTCCTCGGTCAAGCTGACCTTTGTCATCGACGAGGGTCCCAAGGTCCGCATCGGCTCCATCCGCTTCGAGGGCAACACCGTCCTGACGGACGAGGAGCTGCGTGACGCCCTCAAGCTGAACAAGGAGCGGGGGCCCATCGTCCTGTTCAAAGGCCACGACAAATACATCCCGGACAAGCTGGAATATGACGTCCAGGTCAACCTGTTGGCCAAGTATCGGGAAAAGGGATACATCTACGCCAAAGCCGGCGACCCCAAGGTCGAGATCGTGGAAGGCCCCCGCGGCCTGCTGCTGGGCTTCCGCAAGACCCAGCAGCAGTACTACATCACCATCCCCATTGAGGAAGGGGAACAGTTTCGGATCGGCAAGTTCGACATCGTCGGGGTCCAGACCTTCGACAAGGAGGTCGTCCGCCGCGGCTATCTGCTGCAGGAAGGCGACATCGTCAACTACACCCAGCTCAAGGAATCTACCGACAAGCTGAAGGAACTGTACTCAACCCTCGGTTTCCTCGACATGAATGCCCTGCCGGACATCAACCCCGACCTCCAGGCCAAGACTGTCGACATCACCATCAACGTCACCGAGGGCAAGCGCTATATCGTCGACCAGATCAACTTCGCCGGCAACACCAAAACCCGGGACAAGGTGCTGCGCCGGGAGTTCCTGCTCGAAGAAAAGCAGGAGTACAACGGCAAGCTGCTGGAATACTCGATCCTCCGGCTCAACCAGCTCGGCTTCTTCGAGGAGATCAAGGAAGACGACTATGAGGTGATCAAGCGACCCGAGGTCTCGGAGGTGGACATCCTGGTCAAGGTCAAGGAGCGAAGCCAGCAGTCCATCGGCCTGACCGGCGGGGTCAGCGGGATCAGCGGGAGCTTTTTCGGCATCAACTACCAGACCAACAACTTCCGGGGGCGGGGCGAACGGATCGACGTCCAGCTTCTGACCGGCACCCGCACCTCGAACTACCTGTTTTCCTATACCCAGCCCTACTTCCTCGACACCCGGCTTTCGCTGGGCCTCTCGGTCTTCAACCAACGTTATCGCTTCGACACTTACACCGCTTTCTTCGGCTTGATTTCTCCAGACAACAACATCCCGCTCTACACCCGCAAGTCCTCCGGCTTCACCGTTTCAGGCAGCTATCCGCTGGGCCGCTGGACCCGCGGCGGCTTGCGGTATTCGCTGCAGAACATCAAGATTGACGACGTCAACGATATCTTCCGCGATTTCGCGTTCAACCAGCTCATCGGGTTCACGCCCGGAGGCAGCCTGGAGGACGCCCGGAAAGGCATCATCCGCAGCGAGATCACGCCCACCTATATCTACAACTCCAAGAACTCGTACTTCACAGCCACCCAAGGTTCCGAACTCTCCGTCGAGGTTCCCGTCTCTGGCGGGCCGCTGGGGGGGACCTTCAACCTGATCCGGCCCTATGTCGAGTTCCAGAACTTCCGTCCGGACCGGCTCCTCAGCGGAGGACGCAACACGTTCGCTTTCCGGGTAATGTTGATGCACATCATTCCTTACGGAAACCTTCCCAACGGGGAGCCGATGACGGCTCCCTTCTTCGAGCGGATCTTTTCCGGCGGGGAGTTCTCGCTCCGGGGATTCGACATCCGCTCGGTCAGTCCGTGGGCCTTCGTCAAGGCACCTCTGCTGGACGAAGCGGGCAACCCCATCATCGACCCCAGCACCGGACTGCCTTCCATCTCGGAGCAGATCCTCCCGGTGGGTGGCGACACCAGTGCGCTGGTTACCGGCGAGTACCGGGTGCCACTGGTGGGCCCCCTCCAGCTGACAGGGTTTGTGGACTTCGGGACCTCCACCGTGCTGCGCAAGGAGAACCTGGTTCTGTTCGGACCGAACACCGCCATCGACCTGCTGGAGGACACCAACAACATCTGGCGCATGTCCACCGGAGCCGAAGTGCAGTTTCTGCTGCCCGTCATCAACCAGCCATTCCGCCTGATTTTCGCGTACAATCCTCTGCGCCTGGACACCCACGTGACCTTCAGCGGAATTCGCTTCCCGCTGCGCGAACCGGGCACAAACATGAAGTTTACGGTGGGCTATAATTTCTAGCCTGCCATCGAGCAAGGAGAACGAGGAAGCGATGCGAAAGACTAGCGTGCTGGGACTTGCCTTACTGTTGCCCGGGCTCATGTGGAGCGGTGCTTCCGTCTTCGGGCAGGGAGTGAAAATCGGATTCGTCAACAGCCAGGAGATCCTGTTTCGAACCAACGAGGGCAGTGAAGGTTTGCAGCAGCTGGAGACCTATATGACCCAGAAACGGGCCGAGTTTGACACCAAGAACAAGGAGCTGGCCGACCTCCAGCAGGAGCTGCAAACCAAACGTCCGACCCTCAGCGCCGAGGCGGCTTCCGAAATGCAACGCAGGATCGACCAGAAGCAGGTCGAGCTGCGCCGCTTTCAGGAAGACCTGCAAGCCGACCTCAACGACCGACAGAACAGCCTGCTGGAGCGGATCAGCCAGAAGGTCCAGCAGGTGATTCAGGAGTATGCCCAGCAGAACGGGTACGACATCGTGTTCGTCCGCGATCAGACCCAAGCCTACGTGGCTCCCCAGCTCGATCTGACCCAGGACATCATCAAGCTCTATAACGAGAAGTTCCCGGGCAAGGGCGGAGCGGCAGCCACCCCGGCTCCCTCCAACTGAACAGTGGGGACGAAGGAGTCACATTCATGCGCACGACATTGCCTCTCCTGCTGACCCTCTTCGCCACCCCGCAGGGCCTGGTGGCCCAAGCCGGCCCTGCCGGCGGTACCCGGGTCGCGTTTGTCAATTCGACCGAGGTTCTGCAGGGCACCGCGGAAGGTCGTCAGGCTCTGGCCGACCTGGAGAAACTGTTCAACCAGAAACAGGCCGAGCTGGCGACCCGGCAGACCGAACTTGACACGCTGCGGCGTGAATACGACAGCAAGTTCCGCCTGCTCAATCCGGATACCCTGGCCGAGATGCAGCGTGCCATCACCGAAAAGGACCGCCAACTGACCCGGGCCCGGGAAGATGTGGAAGCCGAGCTCAATCAACGACAGAACGAAGTGCTGGGCCGGATGAGCGAAAAGATTCAGGCCGTCATCGCGGAGTACGCCGAACAGAATGGAATCGGAGTCGTCTTCCTGGAAGCTCCCAGCCTGCCGTACTTCGCCGAGAAACTCGATATCACAGCCGAGATCATCAAGGCGTACGACATCAAACACCCCGTTGCGGGAACCGCGGCAGCGGCTCCCAAGCCTTGATCGGCCATCATCGCAGCGCGCGGCCGAACGGCGGCGTTTCTGGTCTGTCCCCGGGGGAGGAGGTCAATGGAACCAAAGGCTCAGATCCTGAACATCCAGGAGATCATGGACTGCCTGCCGCACCGCTATCCGTTTCTCCTGATCGACAGGATCCTGGAATACGAGGAGCGGACGCGCATCGTCGCCCTGAAGAACGTCACCATCAATGAGCCCTTTTTCCAGGGGCATTTTCCCGGGGTTCCCATCATGCCGGGGGTGCTGATCGTCGAAGCGATGGCACAAGCCGGCGGTGTGCTCGTCTTCCGTACCCTCGAAAACCGTCACGACAAGCTGGTGTTCTTCATCGGGATCGAAAACGCGAAGTTCCGCAAACCGGTTCGCCCCGGAGACCAGCTCCGCCTCGAGATGGTGGTGGACCGGATCAAGGCCAGAGTCGGTAAGCTGCACGGTAAAGCTTGGGTGGACGGAGCCGTGGTGGCGGAAGCCGACGTGATGTTCTCTCTGGTAGACCGGAATGCCGCCGGAGCTTCCTGAGACTCCCACAATGGTCGAGCGGGAGACTTCCGTTCACCCTACCGCCCTCGTGTCCGGGGAGGCCGAACTGGGGCCTGGAGTCAAGGTCGGCCCCTACTGCGTCATCGGCCCGAAGGTTGAGATCGGCGAGGACACGGTGCTGGGCCCCTCGGTGGTGGTCCAGGGACCCTGCCGTATCGGCCGGCGCAATCATTTCTACGGCCATGCCTCGGTGGGTACGGACCCGCAGGATCTCAAGTACCGGGGGGAGGAGACCTGGCTCATCATCGGCGACGACAACCGGGTTCGCGAGTTCGTCACCCTGAATCGGGGGACCGCCACCGGCAAAGGTGAGACCCGCATCGGCTCGGGCAATCTCCTCATGACCGGCGTCCACGTAGCCCACGACTGCGAAGTGGGCGACCGGGTGATCATGGCGAATGCCGCCACGCTGGCAGGGCACGTCCTGGTCCAGGACGACTCCACGGTGGGCGCTTTTACCGGGGTCCACCAGTTTTGCCGCGTCGGCGTCCACGCTTTCATCGGCGGCTACAGCGTTATCACCCAGGACGCACTGCCCTTCATGAAAACCGTAGGTATCCGGGGAGAAGCGAGGACCTATGGAGTCAACACCCTCGGTCTGGAGCGGAAAGGCTTCGAGGCCTGCCGTTTGGAAGCCCTCAAGGAGGCCTACCGAACGCTGTTCCGCCGCGGGCTTCGTATCGCCGAAGCGGTCGAGCAGTTGCGCCGGAGCGGACCCCTCACCCCTGACGTGGAAGAGCTGCTTCGCTTCATCGAAACCTCGGAACGTGGTTTTATCCGTTAGGAGCCTGGTGTGAACATCCGACGGCTCGGACTCATCGCCGGAAACGGACCCCTGCCCCTGCAGGTGTTGGACGAAGCGCGCCGCCGGGGTCTCCCGGTGACCGTGGTGGCCGCTGCCGAGGAGGCTGATCCCGCTTTGGATGAGGCGGCGGGCCGGCCGGGTCCGGAGGTCACGGTCCATTGGCTTGGTGTTGGTCGGCTCAACCGGATGATCGAGGTTCTCCGGTCAGAGGGGGTCGACCACGCACTGATGGTCGGCCAAGTCAAACACACCCGGATTTTTGCCCGCGGCTCCCGTTTCCCGCTGCGTCGTCTCAAACACCTTCCTGACCTGCGGATGCTGAAGCTGTTGGCCTCCCTCAAGCGCAGGAACACCGCGTCCCTGATCGAAGCCGTGATCCGGGAGCTGGAGCGGGAAGGCATCGCCTTCCTGGATTCCACGCTCTTCCTGCAGCCGATTCTGGCTCACACCGGGGTGATGACCCGCCGTGCTCCCGACGATGAGGAGCAGAAGGATTTCGATTACGGCCGGCCGGTGGCCCTGGAACTCGCCCGCCTGGACGTTGGTCAGACCATCGTCGTCAAGGAACAGGCGGTCGTGGCGGTGGAGGCCATGGAGGGGACTGACGCCACCATCCGCCGGGCGGCGGAGCTGGCCGGCGGAGAGCGCCTGACCGTCATCAAGGTGAGTCGCCCCCATCAGGACATGCGGTTCGATGTCCCCGTGGTTGGACCCCGGACGCTGGAAGTGTTGCAGCAGTGCGCTGTGAGCGCTTTGGCCGTTGACGCCGGACGAACCCTGATGATCGACAAACCCACCCTGCTGGAGAAGGCGAATCAGATGAACCTGACCATCGTGGGCTTCCCGACATGAACAGAATCCGGGTCGGCGTTGTGGGTGTCGGTGCCCTGGGACGCCATCACGCACGGGTCTATGCCCAACTGCCCGAGGCTGAGCTGGTGGGGGTTTGCGATCCTCGGCGCGATCGTGCCGAGGCGGTGGCCCACGAGTTCGGGTGCACGGTCTTTGAGGACGCGCGGCAGCTGTTCCGGGAGGTCGAGGCGGTCAGTATCGCCGCTCCCACGGTGCTGCATGCTTCCCTCGGCCTGCAGGCCCTGGAAGCCGGCGTTCACGTGCTGGTGGAGAAACCCATTGCGGCGGACCTGCCGGAAGCGGACCTCCTCATCGAACGGGCCGACGCCCGGGGTCGGATCCTGCAGGTAGGCCACAGTGAGCGGTTCAATCCGGTTCTGCGGGCGGTCCTGCCCTTCGTGCGGCGTCCCCGCTTTTTCGAGGCGCACCGCCTGGGGGTGTTTGTTCCGCGGAGTCTGGATGTGGACGTGGTGCTGGACCTCATGATCCACGACCTTGACCTGGTGCTGTGGCTGGTGGGCCGGCCCATCGTCGAAATCCGGGCGGTGGGCATTCCGGTGCTGACACCGCGGGTGGACATTGCAAACGCCCGCATCGAGTTCGGTGACGGCACCGTGGCCAACTTCACTGCCAGTCGGGTCAGCCGGGAACGGGTGCGCAAGCTGAGATTCTTCCAGGCCAGCGATTACATCTCACTCGACTTTCACCACCGAACTGTGGAAATGTACAGCCTGATTTGCGAGGGTGAGCGACGCCGCATCGAGGAACGGCGGCCCGAAGTGCTTCCGATCGAGCCGTTGCATTCGGAACTGGAAGCGTTTCTTCGCAGCGTTCAGGGTACGCCGTGTGCGGATTCCTGCTCCGGCGAACAGGGCCGGGCGGCCCTGGAGGCGGCGCTGGAAGTTGTCCGGGCCGGCGCCCGGCCCGGCCGCTGACACCCCGGCTGACCTCGATCGGTCGACTTCGGCCACCCTCGGTTCACTGGAAAGATCCGGATGACAGGGCAAACCTTCTCGCACTACCGCATTCTCCACAAGCTTGGCGAAGGCGGAATGGGGGAGGTCTATCTGGCCCAGGACACGATTCTGGAGCGCGAGGTGGCGGTGAAGTTCCTGCCCCGGGAATTCGAGCAGGATCCCCTGGCCGGCCGGCGCTTCAGGCGGGAAGCACAGGCCTGCGCCGGACTGGACCACCCTTTCATCGCCCAGATCCATGAAATCGGGGAGGAAGCCGGCCGGAGTTTCCTGGTGATGGAATACCTCCGGGGACAGACCTTGCGCGAGCGACTCGCCGAGGGGCCCATCCCGCTGGACGACGCCCTGCGATACGCCGCCGAGATCGCCGAGGCCCTGCACGCCGCCCACAGCGAGAACATCGTTCACCGGGACCTCAAGCCGTCCAACATCATGATCACCCGCAGCGGGCACGTGAAGGTGATGGATTTTGGGCTGGCCAAGGTCGTCAACTCCACGGAGGAACGGCAACACGACCAGAATGTCACCGGCTTGACGGGTTCCGGGGTCAGGTTGGGCACGGTTCCCTACATGTCGCCCGAGCAGCTCAAAGGGAGCGAGCTGGACACCCGGTCCGACATCTTTTCCTTCGGCATTCTGCTGTACGAAATGGTGACGGGGCGCCATCCCTTCCGGAAGGGCGAGACCTTCGAGACGGCGAGCTCCATCCTCAAAGATCCGCCCCCTCCCCTGCCTCCCCTCGAACCGGAGGGGGTCGTCGATCTGCTGTCCCACGTGCTGCGGAAAATGCTGGCAAAACGGCCGGAGGACCGATACCAGTCCGCCCTGGACCTGCGGATCGATCTGGAGGAGGTGCGGAGCCGGGCGGACGGGGGGCGCCTGGCGGTCTGGCGGGCGAAGGCGGGAAACTGGAGATTCTGGCTGCTTCTGGGCCTGGGGGTTCCGATTCTGGCCCTGTTTGCGGGCTGGTGGTTCGGCGTCTGGGGTGGTGCCGGGCCCGCCACGCCCCTGCGCTTCGAGGTGAACCTGCCGGCGGGACTCCGCCTGGCGCACTATTACCGGCAGGCCATGGCCCTGTCACCGGACGGAAGAGTCCTGGCGGTGACCGCCGGCCGACTGCAGAATCCCTACATCTTCCCGGACGAGGTCCGGATTTACACCCGACACCTGGACCAGTGGCGGTTCGATCCGGTGCCGGGGTCGGAGAACGGTTTCCAGCCGGTGTACTCTCCGGACGGAGAGTGGCTGGCATTCACCCGCTACGAGCCGGCCGCCAACCGCTATTCCCTGGTCAAGGTCCGTCTGAACGGGGGAGAGCCGGTCACGCTCTGCGAATGTGACGCCCGCTGGGGAGTGGCCTGGAGTCCGCACGGCTACCTCCTGCTGGGGAGCCCGACGGCAGGGCTGTTGCGTGTCGGCGAGTCCGGCGGCCCGGTGGAACCGGTGGAACTCGACCCCGGCGCACGCCAGACCCGGATCCTGCCTTCGGTTTCTCCGGACGGCGAAGTCGTTTTCTACACCGTGCCCCGGGACCCGGACGCCTTGGCTGGGGAAGCCAGGATCTGGGCGTGGGTGCCTGCCACGGGAGAGCATCGGGAGCTGGTCGACGGCTGGGACGGCCGCTACGTTCCCACCGGTCACCTGGTGTTTGGTCGGGGAGGGACCTTGAAGGGCCTCCCGTTCCATCTGGGAAGGCTGGAGCCATTGGGGCCGGAAGTCACCCTGATCGAGGGGGTCACACAATCCCTGTTTACGGTCAACACGACGCTGCGAACCGGTGCGCTGCAGATGGCTTTCTCCTCGACGGGACTGCTGGCCTACACGGCGGGTTCGGTGTTCCCGGAGATCAAGGGACCGCTGGCCTGGGTGGATCGCCAAGGAAAGGAAGAGTTGCTGGAGGTCGAACCGCGCAACTACCACACGGTCAGGATTTCGCCCGACGGGACCGAAGTGCTCCTGACCTCCATCTACCCGCCGCAGGACATCTGGCTGTTCGAGCCGCTGCGCCGGTCGATGCGGCGCCAGACGTTCGAAGGCTCGAACATGTACGCCATCTGGGGCCCGGAACCGGATCAGATCACTTTCGCCGTCAACCGCAGTGGCCGGCGGTCGCTGTGGACCAAGCCGGTGGACAGACAGGCCGTTCAACTCTCCTCGCCGGAGTCGGTTGAAGAGGGTTTCTTGCGTCCCGGCGACTGGTCGCCGGATGGACGGACGCTGGCGGTGGTCCAGTACACGGAATCGGCCCGCTTCGACGTGCTGATGCTGGCTGCGGACGGCACGCTGAATCCGTTCCTGAACAGCGAGTTCTCGGAACAGTACCCGCAGTTCTCTCCCGACGGGCGATGGCTGGTCTACTCCAGTAACGAGTCCGGGCGGCAGGAGGTGTATGTACGGCCGTATCCCGGGCCGGGTCGAACGCTGCAGGTGTCCACGGAGGGGGGAATCGAGCCGGCATGGTCCCGGGACGGCAAGGAGATCCTCTACCGGTGGCGGCGGGAGTTTTTCGCGGCCCGGGTCCATCTGCAGGGGGAGCGCCCCACCGCCGAACGGCCCCGGCGGCTGTTCGAAGGGGATTACGGCAGTGCCTTTGCGGTGAGGTCTTTCGACGTGGCGCCGGACGGGCGCCTGCTGGTGGTGAAGCGTCCGGATGAGGCGGCGATCCTGGCGGCAGTGGACCAGTTCTTTCCCACCCGGGTCCAGTTCGTGGAACACTGGTTCACCGACCTGTCCCAGCGCGCCCCCAGGCGATGATCCCTTGGGATGCGGTCGCTGCCGGCACCTCTGCAGGTCCCCGCAGGCCGCCTCCCTGGAGCCTCAGGTGCGGCCGGCCGGCCGGATGTTCTGATTCAGGTGGAAGACGTTCCCGGGGTCATACTTCGCCTTTACTGCCTGCAAGCGGCGGTAGTTGATCCCGTAGGAGGCCGCCACCGTGTCAGCCGACTCATCCTGGTCGAGGTAGTTCACGTACCGGGTGGCGGCCATGTACGGCTGCATCGCGCTGTACGTCTCCCTGGCCCAAGCCGTGCCCTCGGCGTTAACTCTCGCATCGGACCACTGTGACAGAACCAGCAGATTGTAGCCGGGGCTTCGATGGGGGAACGCCGTATCCGTGACGCCTACCCGGCTGGCCGCCCCGTGAAGGTGTTCAAGGCTGATCTGGCTCATCGCGGAAGGGCAGTGGGCAAAGCACTCGATCAGGGTGTCGATGGCGCCGTCGGTGAGCTGGGACAGGAAGCTCGACTTCCATTGCACCCGGTAGGCACCGTGACCGCCGGCTTGGTGGCCTATCCTTTCGAGGCGGCGGGTGAAGTCCTCCGGTACTACCGCGACCTGACGGCCTCGGCGCCGGACGAGCTGACGGCCTATGGCGGTCTGGTGCACGCTCCGCACGGGTCGGGCGCCAAACTGGCGGCAATGCTTGTCTGCCATTGCGGCTCTGACAGCGGCGCCGCACACGGTCTCAGACATGGCTCACCTCCAAGGTGAAAAGGAAGGAAAGAATTGCGCGGGAGTATAGCACGGTCAGGGACCGGCCGGGCGGTCATTTTTTCGGGTTTGAGGGGCTCGGCGGGGCTGAGGGGAAATTGACCCCAAGATCAGAAGGGGCCCTCGGCGAGTCGAGGGCCCCTTCTCTGTTTTAATCCCGGCGGTGACCTACTCTCCCACACCGTCTCCAGTGCAGTACCATCGGCGCTGAAGGGCTTAACTGCTGTGTTCGGAATGGGAACAGGTGTTTCCCCTTCGCCAGGACCGCCGGAAATCCGCAAATCCTGTTTCGAGGCGTCCGGGCTTCCGTGGAGGAAGCCGCGACGTCTCGTCTTTGACATCCGGAGTGTCAGGTACAAATCCGTTTCCGGTGTGCCGGAAAGGTAAATTCTAGGTCAAGCCTCACGACCGATTAGTACAGGTTAGCTTCATCCGTTGCCGGACTTCCACACCCTGCCTATCAACCTCGTCATCTTCGAGGGGTCTTCAGTCCCGATTTCTCGGGAGGGAAATCTCATCTTGGAGCGAGCTTCGCGCTTAGATGCATTCAGCGCTTATCTCTACCGCACTTCGCTACCCAGCGGTGCCCCTGGCGGGACAACTGGTACACAATCGGTGCGTCCAACCCGGTCCTCTCGTACTAAGGTCAGCCCTCCTCAGATTTCCTGCGCCCACAGCAGATAGGGACCGAACTGTCTCACGACGTTCTAAACCCAGCTCACGTACCGCTTTAATCGGCGAACAGCCGAACCCTTGGAACCTTCTTCAGCTCCAGGATGCGATGAGCCGACATCGAGGTGCCAAACCTTGGCGTCGATGTGAACTCTTGGCCAAGATAAGCCTGTTATCCCCGGCGTACCTTTTATCCGTTGAGCGATGGCCCTTCCACACGGGACCACCGGATCACTAAGGCCGACTTTCGTCCCTGTTCGACTTGTTTGTCTCACAGTCAAGCGGGCTTATACCTTTACACTCTACGGCTGATTTCCAAACAGCCTGAGCCCACCTTTGCGCGCCTCCGTTACCTTTTAGGAGGCGACCGCCCCAGTCAAACTACCCGCCTAACGCTGTCTCCCTCCCTGATTCAAGGAAAGGGATTAGACGCACGATACCGAAAGGGTGGTATCTCACCGGTGGCTCCACCGAACCTGACGGCCCGGCTTCACAGCCTCCCACCTATCCTGCACATCCAGCACCAAGCGCCAACGCTAGGTTGTAGTAAAGGTGCACGGGGTCTTTCCGTCTAGCTGCGGGCAAGCGGCATCTTCACCGCTACTACAAGTTCGCTGAGCCTCTCGTCAAGACAGCGCCCAAATCGTTACGCCATTCGTGCAGGTCGGAACTTACCCGACAAGGAATTTCGCTACCTTAGGACCGTTATAGTTACGGCCGCCGTTCACTGGGGCTTCAGTTCGAAGCTTCGCCCCGAAGGACTAACCTCTCCCTTTAACCTTCCAGCACCGGGCAGGCGTCAGACCCTATACGTCGTTTTGTTGACTTTGCAGAGTCCTGTGTTTTTAGTAAACAGTCGCTTGGGCCTATTCTCTGCAACCCTCCTCGGCTCCATCCGCAGGGACTTCACCTGGCGAGGGCCCACCTTCTCCCGAAGTTACGGTGGCATTTTGCCGAGTTCCTGAACGAGAGTTCTCTCACGCGCCTCGGGATACTCTCCCTGTCTACCTGTGTCGGTTTGCGGTACGGTCACCTTGGTTCTGGCTAGAGGCTTTTCTCGGCAGTGTGGAATCAGCGGCTTTGCAGGCCTTACGGCCATCGCCATCACGCCTCGGCATATGGCGCCGTGGATTTGCCTGCGGCACCTGCCTACACGCTTGGACCCGGACATCCAACACCGGGACCGCCTATCCTCCTGCGTCCCCCCATCGCTCGTAACGAACTACGGTGGTACAGGAATGTTGACCTGTTGTCCATCGGCTACGCCTTTCGGCCTCGCCTTAGGGACCGACTAACCCTGGGCGGACGAACCTTCCCCAGGAAACCTTAGACTTTCGGCGAACTTGATTCTCACAAGTTTTCTCGCTACTTATGCCGGCAGAGTCTCTTGTCTGCGCTCCACCAGCCCTTCCAGGCTGACTTCGACGCCCAGACAATGCTCCCCTACCGCCCCTGCCTTGCGGCAGGGACCCGCGACTTCGGTGGTGTGCTTGAGCCCCGTTACATTGTCGGCGCAGGCCCGCTTGACCAGTGAGCTATTACGCTTTCTTTAAAGGATGGCTGCTTCTAAGCCAACCTCCTGGCTGTCTTCGTGTTCCCACTTCCTTTACCACTTAGCACACACTCCGGGACCTTAGTCGGCGATCTGGGTTGTTCCCCTTTCGACTATGGAGCTTAGCCCCCACAGACTGACTCCCGGGCTGTCGTTTCCGGCATTCGGAGTTTGGTTGGAGTCGGTAGGCGATGAAGCCCCCTAGTCCATCCAGTGCTCTACCTCCGGAACGAATCACCCGAGGCTATCCCTAAAGATATTTCGGGGAGAACGAGCAATCACTGAGTTTGATTAGCCTTTCACCCCTATCCTCAGCTCATCCAAGCTGTTTTCAACCAACACTGGTTCGGGCCTTCAACAGGTGTTACCCTGCCTTCACCCTGGCCAAGGATAGATCACTCAGCTTCGCGTCTGTTCCAAGCAACTAGACGCCCTGTTCAGACTCGGTTTCCCTTCGGCTTCTCCTGATTACGGATTAACCTCGCTGCTTAGAACAACTAGCCGGCTCATTATGCAAAAGGCACGCCGTCATCCCGACAGAGTCGGGACTCCGACCGCTTGTAGGTAAACGGTTTCAGGTACTATTTCACTCTCCTCGCAGGAGTTCTTTTCACCTTTCCCTCACGGTACTAGTTCACTATCGGTCGCGAAGGAGTATTTAGCCTTGCGGGGTGGTCCCCGCGGATTCCCACAGGATTTCCCGTGTCCCGTGGTACTCGGGATACCCAACCCCTTCCCTCACCTTTCGCTTACAGGTCTTTCACCTTCTATGGACCGGCTTTCCAGCACGGTTCAGCTAGGCTCGGGAAGTTGATGTCGGGTCCCACAACCCCTGGAACGCCGAAGCGCCCCAGGTTTAGGCTCTTTCCGTTTCGCTCGCCGCTACTCAGGAAATCGAGTTTTCTTTCTCTTCCTCCGGGTACTGAGATGGTTCACTTCCCCGGGTTCGCCTCCGTTCCCTATGGATTCAGAAACGGATGATCCCGCCTTTCAGCGGGTCAGGTTGCCCCATTCGGAAATCCTCGGATCTACGCTATTTAGGCAGCTCCCCGAGGCTTATCGCAGCCGTTTACGTCCTTCATCGCCTCTTCGCGCCAAGGCATCCACCGTTCACCCTTAGTAGCTTGACCCAGAACTTACCTTTACGGCAGCTCCGGAAAACTTGTGGATTTGCCCTTGTACACTCCGGATTGTCAAAGAACCTGGCAGTGTCCGCAGACACCGCCGCCGTCCTGTGCGGACAAACACCAAGCCTACCACAAGGCGGGCAGGGAGTCAAATCCGCGAACGTTCGGGCCGAGAGCTTGGACAACCGGGCGAGCGGAACACAACGCTTGGGGAGGGGTATTCAAAGGATCCGGTCTTGCGACCTGTTAGAAAGGAGGTGATCCAGCCACAGGTTCTCCTACAGCTACCTTGTTACGACTTCACCCCAATCATGGATCATACCGTCGACGCCTCCCTCCCCGAAGGGTTAGGCCGGCGGCTTCTAGTACAACCCACTTTCGTGATGTGACGGGCGGTGTGTACAAGGCCCGGGAACGTATTCACCGCGGCGTGCTGATCCGCGATTACTAGCGATTCCACCTTCATGCAGTCGAGTTGCAGACTGCAATCCGAACTGAGAGCGGTTTTCTGGGATTCGCTTGCCTTCGCAGGGTCGCTCCCCTCTGTTCCGCCCATTGTAGCACGTGTGTAGCCCGGGACATAAAGGCCATGAGGACTTGACGTCATCCCCACCTTCCTCCGGCTTCTCGCCGACAGTCTCCGTAGAGTGCCCAGCTTCACCTGATGGCAACTACAGACAAGGGTTGCGCTCGTTGCGGGACTTAACCCAACATCTCACGACACGAGCTGACGACAGCCATGCAGCACCTCTGGACGCGTTACCGAAGGAAACCCCCC
>FWWM01009533.1_pt1 | contig 17810 bp, 14 predicted proteins | sample 2228351 | NCBI WGS metagenome assembly FWWM01 (sample SAMEA103939774, study PRJEB20133) | metagenome | reverse complement strand
GTTGCTGGTAGCGCCGGAGGGGAGCTGGCTGGCTCCCGGCGCGGCGGCGGAGTTCGGCATTGCCGCCGCTATTGGGCTTGCCGGTGGGCTGGCGAGCGGTGCGCTGGGGGTCGGTGGCGGGGCGATCTTCGTGCCGGCAATGGTGATTGTGCTGGGGACGGAGCAGCACGCCGCGCAGGGGATTTCGCTGGTCGTGATTGTGCTGTCATCGGCGCTGGGGGCGATGACGCACTACCGGCAGGGGACCGTGGACACGGCAGCGGCCCGGTGGCTGGCGCCAGCTGCCCTGCCCGGGGCAGTTGCAGGTGCCGTGATGGCGACACAGTTGAGCGGGCGCGGGCTGCAGATGGTGTTCGCGGTAATCCTTTCGGCGATCGGGGTGCAGATGCTCGTGACGGCGACACTCCGGCTGCGCCGGGCCGGGACGGGCGCAGCGGCGCCGGCTACGGGGGGCGTGCGGCCATGATTACACGGGAGGAGCGGGCGGCCGAGCTGTACGAGGTGATCCGGGCGTGCCGCCTGTGCCCGCTGGCGGAGACGCGCACCAACGCGGTGCCGGGCGAGGGGCCGCTGGACGCGGAGGTGATGCTGATCGGCGAGGCGCCGGGGATGAACGAGGACCGCCAGGGGCGGCCGTTCGTTGGGGCGGCCGGGCAGTTCCTTTCGGAGCTGCTGGCGGAGGCCGGGTTGCGCCGGGACGAGGTGTACATCTGCAACGTGCTGAAGTGCCGGCCGCCGGGCAACCGGGACCCGCTGCCGGGGGAGATCGCGGCGTGCAGCGAGTATCTCGACCTGCAGATCGACCTGGTGGATCCACTGGTGATCGTGACGCTGGGGCGGTTCTCGATGGCGCGGTGGTTCCCGCAGCAGGCGATTTCGCGGATCCACGGGCGGGTCGCCGAGATCGACGGTCGGTATATCGTGCCGATGTACCACCCTGCGGCGGCGCTGCACCAGGGGAACCTGCGCGAGGTGCTGCTGGCGGACTTCCGGGGGCTGCGGGCGGTGCTGGCACGGGCGCGCGGCGAGGCGATGGCGGGAGGGGACGGACAACAGCGCGTCGAGGCGCCGGCAGACGGGCACCAACCGCGGGATGAGACGTCGTCTGCGCCCGTGGCGACGCCATCGACTGGACCGCAACAGATTCCACTCTTCGAATAGGACGCTATGACTTCCAAGACACCGTTACGCGTGATCCCGCTGGGCGGCCTGGGCGAAATCGGCCGCAACATGATGCTGCTGGAGTACGGCGACGACATCATCGTCATCGATGTCGGGCTGATGTTCCCCGAGGAGGAGATGCTCGGGGTCGACCTTGTCATCCCGGACTTTACGTACCTGCGGGAGCGGCGCGAGAAGCTGCGGGCCGTGTTCCTGACGCACGGGCACGAGGACCACGTCGGTGCGCTGCCGTACTTTCTGCGCGAGTTTGATGTGCCGGTGTACAGCACGCGGCTGACGGACGGGCTGATCCGGGTGAAGCTGCAGGAGCATCGGCTGCTGCAGAAGGCAAAGACTCACGTCGTGAAGCCGGGGGAAGTGATCGAGGCGGGTGTTTTTTCGGTGGAGTTCTTCACGGTGGCGCATTCGATCCCGGACGCGTGCGGGCTGATCGTGCGGACGCCGCTGGGGCCGGTGGTGCACACGGGGGATTTCAAGCTCGATCACACGCCGGTGATGGACCAGCACACGGACCTCATCCGGCTGGCGCAGGTGGGCGCCGAGGGCTGCCTGCTGCTGCTGGCGGATTCGACGTACGCGGAGGTGGACGGGTACACGCCGAGCGAGCAGCTGGTGGGGGAGGCGCTGAAGCAGATCATGGTGAACGCGCCGGGGCGGGTGATTGTGGCGACGTTCGCTTCGCTGATTTCGCGCGTGCAGCAGGTGATTGACGCTGCGGTGTTCACGAACCGGAAGGTGTTCGTGACGGGGCGCTCGATGATCGACAACGTGGCGATGGCGCGTCAGCTCGGGTACCTGCAGGCGCCCGAGGGGACGATCATCGGGGTGGACGAGATGAAGAACACGCCGCTGGCGCAGCTGGTGGTGGTGACGACGGGGAGCCAGGGCGAGCCGACGAGCGCGCTGACGAGGATGGCGAACGGTGACCACCGGCACATCCAGATCACGAAGGGGGATACGGTGGTGCTCTCGGCCTCGCCGATCCCGGGGAACGAGCAGGCGGTGTACCGGAACGTGGACAACCTGTTCCGGCTTGGGGCCAATGTGCTCTACAACCGGGTGGCGAACATCCACGTGCGGGGCCACGCCAGCCGGGAGGAGCTGAAGATTCTGCAGGGGCTGCTGCAGCCGGAGTACTTCGTGCCGATCCACGGGGAGTACCGGCACCTGGTGGTGCACGCGCGGCTGGCAGAATCGGTGGGGGTTCCGGAGGGGAACGCGTTCGTGCTGACCGATGGCGATGTGCTGGAGATTGACGAGGAGGCGGCCTGGGTGGGCGACCGGGTGCCTGCGAGCTACGTGTACGTGGATGGGCTGGGCATCGGCGACGTGGACCAGCACATCCTGCGGGACCGGGCGCACCTTTCGACCGACGGGGTGGTCGTTGTCATCGTTACGGTGGATAAGCAGACGGGCGCGCTGGAGCGGCCGGCGGAGATCCTGGCACGCGGGTTCCTGGACCTGGAGGAGCGCGAGGACCTGGCGGAGCGGACGCGCGGGGTGATCGCGAAGGCGCTGACGGGGATTGAGCACTACGCGGAGTTTGGGGACATCAACACCCGGATCCGGGACGCGGTGAGCAAGTTCCTCTATGATGAGACGCGCAGGCGCCCTATGGTGCTGACCGTGACAGTCGAGGTCTAGGTCGGCAACGCCGTGGCGCCGAGGCCGTGACCAGCGGGGGGTTTTCGGCCGGCAGCGGAGGAGTGCTCGTCGATGGCGGCACGCACGACGAAGAGCCGGGCCCGGCCGGCACGCGCGGCGACCCGCCGCAGCTCGCGCAGCAGGCAGCGGAGTGCTGCGGCGCTGAAGCGCTGGTGGAAGGCGCTGGCGACGCTCGGCGCGGCGGGAGCGACGGTTGCGTGGATCGGACTTTTCGGGGGAGCGGCAGTCCTGGCGGCCGGGCGCGACGCGGTGCTGCGCGGGATTGGCTTTGGGCTGGCGATCCTGGCTGGCTGGGCGGTGTACGGCGCACTCGCCACGTGGCGCGGGTGGTACCTGGACCGGCCGCTCTTCGCCCGGCGCACGGCGGGTGTCGCGGCGCTCGGGCTGTTCGCGTGGGGGCTGCTCGGCCTGAATGAGGCGCGCTGGGCGGTCGGGAGCGTCGACTTCGCGGAGGTAAGCCTCGGAGGGCGGTTCGGGCAGTGGCTGGTGGCGGGCGTGCTGGGCAAGGCGGCGTGGCTGAGCCTGTTCATCATCGCGGCGGGGCTGTTGGCGCCCGGGCCGACGCGCTGGGTGGCGGTGCACGTGCCGCTCTGGCTGGAGGAGGCGTGGGAGCGACGCCTGCCGCACCGCGCCGCCGCGGCGGCCGGGCGGTGGGTTGCGTTCATCTTCCGGCGGCCGGCACGGGAGGAGGAGCTGATCATCGATGCGAGCGAGCTCGCGCGGCTTCAGCCGGCCGGGCCGGCGCTGGAGACGCCGCCAATGGTGTTCCGGCCGCGGATCGACCCGGGTGCGCCGGCCTCGACGGTAGGTTCGGGGGCGGCGGCGGCGTTCGTGCCCGGCGCGGCGGATGAGGCGCCAGGGGAGCCCGAGGCGGACGCGGGCGAGGAGGAGCTGCCGGCAGCGTTTGGTGCGGGCAGCGAGGCGACGGCCGAAGAGGACGTGGACCTGGAACCGGCGGGCCAGCTCGGCCTGCCGCTGGAAACACGGAGCGGGTGGCAGCTGCCGGCGCTGGAGCTGCTGAACGCGCCACAACCGAGCACGAGTCGGCGGCACGACAATGCGGCGCGGGCGCAGCTCATCGTAGACACGCTTGCGAGCTTTGGTGTCGATGCGACGGTGGTGGAGATCAACGAGGGCCCAACGGTGACGCAGTTCGGGGTGGAGCCCGGGTGGGAGGTTCGCTACCGGGAGGTGCCACTGCGGGACGAGCAGGGGAAGCCGCTCCTGGGGCCCGATGGGCGGCCGCGCACGGAGCGGGTGGAGGTTTCGCGGACCCGGGTGCGGGTGAACAAGATTACGGCGCTGCAGAACGACCTGGCGCTGGCGCTGGCGGCCCCGAGCCTGCGCATCGAGGCGCCGGTCCCGGGGCGCGCAATCGTGGGGATTGAGGTGCCGAACGACTCCGCCACGGTGGTGACGCTGCGCTCGGTGATGGAGACGAAGGAGTTTGCCGAGGTAGCGCGGAAGTCGAAGCTGGCGATTGCACTCGGGAAGGGCGTGGCCGGCGCTCCGGTGGTGGCGGACCTGGCTTCGATGCCGCACCTGCTCATCGCGGGGGCGACGGGATCGGGCAAGAGCGTGTGCATGAACGCGATCATCGCCTGCCTGATGATGAACGCGACGCCGGACGAGGTGCGCTTCGTGATGGTGGACCCGAAGCGGGTGGAGCTGGTGGGGTATTCGGGTATCCCGCACATGGCCTTCAGCGAAGTGATCGTGGACATGGACAAGGTGGTTGGGGTGCTACAGGCGGTGGTGGGGGAGATGGAGGCCCGCTACAAGACGTTTGCGGAGCTGGGGGTGCGGAACATCGAGGGGTACAACAAGCACCCGCGGACGCTGCGGAAGCTGCCCTACTGGGTGGTGATCATCGACGAGCTGGCGGACCTGATGATGGCGGCGCCGTTCGAGGTAGAGAAACTGATCTGCCGACTGGCGCAGCTGGCGCGGGCGACGGGGATTCATCTCATCGTGGCGACACAGCGACCGTCGGTGGATGTGGTGACGGGGCTGATCAAGGCGAACTTCCCGACGCGGATCGCCTTTGCGGTGACGTCGCAGACGGATTCGCGGACGATCCTGGATATGGGCGGCGCCGAGAAGCTGCTGGGCCGGGGCGACATGCTCTACCTGCCGCGGGATGCGGGGAAGCCGATCCGCATCCAGGGGGTGTACCTCTCGGATGCGGAGGTAGAGCGGCTGGTGACGTTCTGGAAGGATGACCGGTTCCGCGCGCTGGCGCCCGAGACGGCTGACGCGCTGCTGGAGGAGGCGCTGGCGGCACAGAACGGCGGCGATGCGAACATCGAGGTGGATGCCGATGACCCAGCGGTCATCCAGGCGCGGGTGCTGGCGGCGAAGCACCAGCGGATCTCGCCGTCGATGCTGCAGCGACGGCTGCGGATCGGGTACCTGAAGGCGGCGCGCATCCTGGAGCTGCTCGAAGCGGAGGGGGTCGTGGGGCCACGGGAGGAGGGCGACTCGCGGCGGGTGCTGGCGCGGGCGGGCGCGGACGATGAGGACTGATAGACTGGGGGGACGGTGAAGGGGCTTCGCGGGATCATCCGCCGGGGAGACGAGGGCGTGGGCCCGGCTGCGGAGGCGCAGCCCGAGCGGTGCCTCTCGTGCGGGGCGACGCTGGAGGGTTCGCGCCTCTACGAGCGTTTCCGGGTATGCCACGCGTGCGGCTTTCACTTCCACCTGACGGCGCGAGAGCGACTGGCCACGCTGCTGGACCTGGGGAGCTTTCACGAGGACGACCGGGGTGTCTCGGCGATTGACCCGCTCTCCTTCGTGGGAGGCGGGCGGACGTCGTACCGGTCGCGCGTGATCCAGGAGCAGCGGCGCACGCGGCTGACGGAGGCGGTGGTGACCGGCCGGGGCGCCATCGGCGGGCATGACGTGGTGGTTGGGGTGATCGATTTTGCCTTCCTGGGCGGATCCATTGGGGTGGCAGCGGGCGAACGGCTGGCGCGGGCGTTCGAGCGTGCGGCCTCGCGGCGGGTGCCGGTGGTGCTCGTGTGCTCGACCTCGGGGACGCGGATGCAGGAGGGGTTGCTCGCGCTGATGCAGGGACCGCGGGTGGCCGTGGCGATCGCGCGGCACACGGGGCTTGGGCTGCCGTACATCGCCGTGCTGACGGACCCGACGACGGGGTCGGCGTATAGCGGGTTCATCAACCTCGCGGACATCCTGGTGGCGGAGCCGAATGCGCTGGTGGGTTACGCCGCACTGCGGGCCCTGGAGGCGACGACGAAGAACGGGCTGCCAGAGGGGGCGCACACGTCGGAGGCACACCTGGCGCTCGGCCTCATCGACGCGGTGGTGGCACGGCCGCAGCTGCGCGATGCGCTGGCCGCGCTGCTCGACCTGGTTGATAACGGGAGCCCGGTGCAGGGCGGAGCGCGGACGGTGGACGGCCACGTGCGCCATTCGCCGCGGCCGGCATGGCAGCAGGTCCAGCTTTCGCGCCACGCCGAGCGGCCGACCGCTCGGGAGTTCATCGAGCGGATGACGACGACGTTTTTCGAGCTGCGGGGAGACCGGAGCGGGGTGGACGACGGTTCGGTGGTGGCGGGGATTGGTGCGATCGAAGGGCAGGCGGTGATGCTCGTGGGGCAGGTGCGCCCGCACGGCGAGGGGGCCGGGAACGGGCTCATCGGGCCTGCCGGTTTCCGAAAGGCGGAGCGGGCGTTCCGGCTCGCCTCGCGGCTGGGGCTGCCGCTGGTGACGCTGGTCGACACGGCGGGTGCGGACCCTTCGCTGGGGGCAGAAGAGGCGGGGCAGGGTGCCGCAATCGCGGTCTGCCTCGCATCGATGCTGGAGGCAAAGCCGCCGACGGTGGCGGTGATTACCGGGGAGGGGAACTCGGAGGCCGCGATGGCGATGGCGGTGGCCGATCGCGTGCTGATGCTCGACAACGCGGTGTACGAGGTGGTGCGGCCGGAGGATGCGGCTGCTGTGCTGGAAGGCGGCCCGGCGGAGGTTGCGGAGCGGCTGCGACTCACCTCCCACGACTGCCTGCGCCTCGGGATTATCGACCACACGGTGCCGGAGCCGGGGGAGGGGGCGCACACGGATCATGCCGAGGCGGCGGCGCTGCTGCGGCGGGCAATTGTGCGCGAGCTTGGCCACCTGCAGCGTATGCGTCCGAAGCGACGGCTGGAACGGCGGTACGCGCGCTACCGGGAGATGGGGTCGACGCGATCGTGGCTGCGTGGCAGGTTGGAGCGGCGGTGGGCGCACTTCCAGGACCGGCTCGGCGGGATGATGAGCCGGTTGCGCGGGCGGGCGATTGGGCGGCGGTACGAGTACCCTGACGACGGGAGCATCCCGGTCTAGGGGCTGGACCTCCAGGTTCGCAGGCGGGAGACTCAGGGGAAAGCTCCTGCCAGGGGTCGCGTACGGAACCGACCGATCCGCTGCTCGTTGTCCTGGGGTTCGTGGTCGGGGCATTTGGCACGCTGGTGGGCGCCGGCGGCGGGTTTGTGCTGGTGCCAGTGCTGCTGCTGCTATACCCGGACGAATCGCCAGGGACGCTGACCGCGATTTCGCTGTTCGTGGTGTGCTTGAACGCGATTTCGGGGTCGGTGGCGTACGGGCTGCAGCGGCGGATTGATGTGCGGTCGGGGCTGTGGTTTGCGGCGGGGACGTTCCCGGGGGCGGTGGCAGGCGCGGTGGTGGTCGGTTACATCCCGCGGCGGCTGTTCGATGGGCTGTTCGCGGTGATCCTGGGGCTGGTGGGGGTGTACCTGCTCACGCGGCGCGCGCCGACGGGGATCGCGCCGCCGGTGACAGGCCGGGGCGTGGTGCGGCGGGTGATCCGGGACGCGCAGGGGAACACCTTTGCGTATTCGTTTCACCTGTGGAAGGGGGTAGCGATTAGCGCCGGGGTGGGCTTCCTGAGCAGCCTGCTGGGGATTGGCGGGGGGATCATCCACGTGCCGGTGATGGCGACGGTGCTGCACTTCCCGGTGCACGTGGCGACGGCGACGTCGCAGTTCGTGCTCGCCTTCATGGCGGCGGAGGGGACGGCGGTGCATTTCGCGCACGGGACACTCGGGTGGGATCGGTCGCTGGTGCAGGCGGCCCTGCTTGCGGCCGGGGCCATTCCCGGGGCGCAGGCGGGGGCGCGGCTGGCGCGGCGCCTCCATGGCCCGGTCATCCTGCGGGCCCTGGCGCTGGCGCTGGTCGTGGTCGCGTTGCGGCTGGGTGCGAAGGCGGCGTGGGGGTGAGAGGGAGGCTGGTCGGGGTGTTCCCGGTTACCCGTTGGGAGGCGCGCGCCTATACTCGGGAGGTGGCCAGACGGCGGGAGGAGGGCACGTGACCGCCATCGCGACGGAGTACGAGGTCGTCATCGGCCTCGAGGTGCACTGCCAGCTCAAGACGGCGAGCAAGATGTTCTGCGGCTGCAGCGCGGACTACGCTGGAGCCGCGCCGAACACGCACGTGTGCCCGGTGTGCCTCGGGATGCCCGGGGTGCTGCCGGTGATCAATGAGCGGGCGATCGAGGAGATCGTGCTGACGGGGCTGGCGCTGAACTGCACGATCGCGCCGTTCAGCAAGTTCGACCGGAAGAACTACCTGTACCCGGACCTGATGAAGGGGTACCAGATTTCCCAGTACGACCTGCCGATTTGCCGCGATGGGTGGCTGGAGATCTCGACGGAAGCGGGGCCGAAGCGAATTGGGATTACCCGGGTGCACATGGAGGAGGACACGGCGCGGCTGCTGCACCGGGTGGACCCGGTGACGGGCGAGGCCTACAGCCTGATCGATGTGAACCGCTCGGGGACGCCGCTGATGGAGATTGTGAGCGAGCCGGATATTCGCAGCGCGGCGGAGGCGCGGGAGTACCTGGTACGGCTGCGGCAGGTGCTGCGCTACACGGGCGTGAGCGATGCGAACATGGAGGAGGGGAACTTCCGCTGCGACGCGAACATCTCGGTGCGGCGGCGCGGATCCGAAGGATTCGGGACGAAGGTCGAAATCAAGAATATGAACAGCTTCAGGGCGGTGCACGATGCGCTGCTGTTTGAGGCGCGGCGGCAGATCGCGGTGCTCGAGGCGGGCGGCCGGGTCGAGCAGGAGACGCGGGGGTGGTCGGACGAGCGGCAGGAGACGTTGAGCCAGCGGAGCAAGGAGCACGCGCACGACTACCGGTACTTTCCTGAGCCGGATTTGCCGCCGCTGAAGCTGAGCGCGGCATTTGTGGAGCGGGTGCGGGCGCGGCTGCCAGAGCTGCCGCCGGCGAAGATTGCGCGGTATCGCGAGCTGGGGCTTTCGGAGTACGAGGCGCAGATGCTGGCGGAGGAGCGCCCGCGGGCGGAGTACTTCGAGGCGCTGATGGGGGCGTTGAGCGGGGACGCTGCGCGGCGGGCCAAGCTGGCGGCGAACTGGATGCTGGGGGAGGTGGCGCGCTGGCTCAATGCGAACCAGGCAGAGATCGACCGGTTCCCGATCGCGCCGGAGGCGCTGGCGGAGCTCATCGAGCGTGTGGCGAACGGCACGATCACGTCGCTGGTGGGGAAGGAGGTGTTCGAGCAGATGGCGGCCTCGGGCGAGGTGGCCAGCGCGATCATCGAGCGGCATGGGCTGGCGCAGATAAGCGCTGAGGACGAGCTGGCCGGACTGGTGCGGCAGGCGATCGCAGCGAACCCGAAGGCCGTGGCGGACTTCCACGCCGGGAAGGAGACGGCGATCAAATTCCTGATCGGGCAGGTGATGCGCGAGACGCGGGGGCGGGCAAACGCGCAGGTGGTGCAGGAGCTGCTTGAACGGGAGCTGAAGCAGAAATGATCAACGGCCGTAACGATATGGACGGCGAGGGGTATACTTGCTGGGCATGACGCTGCGGCGAATCCGGGACCACTCGGCGCTGAAGTGGTTGTACCCCGGGATGCACATCAAGCGGTGGCTGCTGCTGCTGCTGGTCGGCGTGGTCCTGATGGGGCTTGGCCTGGCGTATATCCTGCGGGAGGCGTACCTGCAGACGCCGCTGCCGGGCGAGTTCTACTACATCACGCTGCAGTTCATCCCGCGGTGGATGCGCGGCGTGCTGTTCATCGTGGCGTCGCTGGCGACGGTGGGGCTGGCGGTGTACAAGCTGAACCAGTCGCTGCTGTATGCCTTTGTGCGGCCCGACTGGCGGGACAAGAACCTGGCGGAGGCGATTTACGCGAAGCGGTTCCTGAGCCGGGGTCCGCGGATTGTGGCGATAGGTGGCGGGACAGGACTTTCGACGCTGTTGCGCGGGCTGAAGAACTACACGAGCAATCTGACGGCGATCGTGACGGTGGCGGATGACGGCGGGAGCACGGGGCGGCTTCGGCAGGAATTCGGGGTGGTGGCGCCGGGTGATCTGCGCCAGTGCATCGCGGCGCTGGCGGAGGCGGAGCCGCTGATGTCGAAGCTGTTCCAGTACCGCTTCACGAATGGGACGGGGCTGGAGGGTCATTCGTTCGGGAACCTGTTCATCGTGGCGATGTCGGAGGTGACGGGGAACTTCGAGGCGGCGATTCACGAGGCGAGCCGGGTGCTGAACGTGCGCGGCACGATCCTGCCCTCGACGCTGGAGGACGTGACGCTGAGCGCGCGGACGCACGAGAACGAGGTGGTGCACGGGGAGCACAACATCACGGAGCGAGGGGCGGCGATCCGGGAGGTGTACCTGAATCCGCCCGATGCGGAGGCGCACCCGGACGCGGTGCGGGCGATCCTGGACGCGGACATGGTGGTGATAGGGCCGGGGAGCCTGTACACGAGCGTGCTGCCGAATCTCCTCGTGGAGGGGATACGGAAGGCGCTCCAGCAGACGGCGGCGCTGCGCGTGTTCGTGTGCAACGTGGCGACGCAGCATGGCGAGACCGATGGGTTCGGCGTGGCCGAGCATGTCGAGGCGCTCGAGCGGCACGCCGGGGCGGGGATCGTGCAGGTGGTCCTGGCGAACAACAACATCGCGCCGCAGCTCCCGGAGGCGTGGAAGGCGGAAGCGGTGCGGGTTTCGGCTGAGGCGGTGGTAGCGGCGCACCCGGGGATCAAGGTGATCGAGGCGGATGTGGTGGCGGAAGAGAATCGTTACCGGCACGATCCGCACAAGCTCGCGGCTACGATCATGCGGCTGTACGATCAGCGCGATATTTTGCATTTGGAGACCCGGCGTTCGCACCCTGCGAAGGAGCCGGTGGCGCTCTCGCGGTAAGACGTCCATGTTGATGAACCTGTTCCAGATTTTCGTTTCGGCGCTCCTCATCCTGGTGGTGCTTCTGCAGGTGAAGGGGAGCGGGTTTGGCGCGGCGCTGGGGGGCATGTCGGGGGGCTCGGTGTACCGGACCAAGCGAGGGCTGGAGCGGACGCTGTTCCAGGCGACGATCCTGCTGGTGATTGTCTTTATCTTTGTATCGTTCCTGAGCGTGGAGTGGCAGTAGCAGGCTGATGGAAGCGAACGGCGGAGGGCGTTCCCGCCTCGCGTTCGTGGTCATCGGCAGCGTGGTGGTGGCCATGGCGGCCGCGGCGGTAGCGCTGGGGCTGCGAGTCTCGGGCAATGAGCGAGTGATCGTGCCCGGGGTGACGAGCTACAGCGAGGCGGTGGCCGGGACGTGGCAGCGGGTGAATCCGCTGTTCGTGAACGCGAACGATGTGGATGCGGACCTCTCGGCGCTGGTGTTCTCCGGGCTTGTCCGGATCGGCAAGGACGGGAGCGTGGTGCCAGACCTGGCAGCGGAGCTGCCCGAAATCGGTGACGGGGGAACCACGTACACGTTCCGGCTGCGGGCGAATGCGCGCTGGCACGACGGGCAGCCGGTGACGAGCCGGGATGTGGCGTTCACGGTGCGCCTGCTGCAGGACCCGGATTTCGATGACCCGGCGATAGCGGAGGGTTGGCTCGGGGTGACGGTGGAGACGCCGGATGACCGAACGGTGGTGATCCGGCTGCGGCAGGCTTCGGCCCCGTTCCTCGCGCGGAGCGCGACCGTGGGCATCCTGCCGGAACACCTGCTCGGTGGAAAGGGGGCGCAGGCACTGGAGAGCGACCCCTTCAATGCGCGGCCGGTGGGGAGTGGGCCGTACCGGCTGGAGGCGCTGGATGCGCGGGAGGCGCGGCTGGTGGCGAACGGTGCGTACCACCTGGGGCGGCCGGGCATCGAGCGGCTGACGCTGCGGTTCTACCCGGACGAGCAGCAGGCGCTGCGCGCCTTCGCGGCAGGGGAGACCGACGGGCTGTTCGTGCGAGCGCCCCGGCCGAGCGTGGAGCTGGAGGAGGCGGCTGCACGCGGCGGGACGACGCTCCACACGGCCGTGCGGACGACGAGCGCCATCCTGTACCTGAACAACGCGAACGTGCTCTTCCGCGACGAGCGCGTGCGGAAGGCGATTTCCCTGGTAATCGACCGGGAGGCGATCGTGGAGGATGCGCTCGGGGGCTTCGGGATGGCCACGGCTTCGCCGGTGGTGCCCGGGACGTGGGCGTACGATGCGGAGAAGGATGGCGTGGCGGTGGACCTCGGCGAGGCGCGCAGGCTGCTGCAGGAGGCTGGCTGGGTGCCGCACCCGACGACCGGGATCCTGGTGCGGGAGGGGCAGGAGTTCCGATTCACGATCCGGACGGACAACGCGCCAGAGCGGGTGGCGATGGCGAACCTGGTGGCGCGGCAACTGGAGCAGGTTGGCATCCGGGCGACCGTGGCGAGTACGACCTTTTCGGTGCTGCGGCGGGACTTTTTGCAGGAGCGGAAGTACGAGGCGGCCGTGGTGATGTGGGACCAGGGCGCCGACCCGGACCTGTACTTTGGCTGGCACAGTTCGCAGCTGGGGGCGGCCGGGCTGAATCTCGCGAACTTCGAGGATGCGGTGCTGGATGAGCTGATTGCGCGCGGCCGGGTGTCGAATGACCGCGAGGTGCGGCTCGATGCCTACCAGCAGGTGCAGGACGTGTGGCAGGCGATCCAGCCGAGCGTGGTGCTGCTGAATACGGCATCGGCGGTGGTGCACCCGGCGTGGCTGAAGGACGCGGAGCCGGGGGTGCTGGTGACGAGCGCGAGCCGATTTGCGGACGTGCACCGGTGGCGGCGATGAGCGCGCGGGTGGCGTTTTTTGGCTCGCCGGCGTTCGCCGTGCCGTCGCTCGAAGCGCTGGTGGGCGCGGGGTACGAAGTTGCCCTGGTGGTGACGCAGCCGGACCGGCCGGCCGGGCGCGGGGGGCGGCTGACTCCGCCGGCCGTGAAGGTGGCGGCCGAGCGGCTGGGACTGCGCATCGTGCAGCCGGGGTCGGTCCGCAGGCCGGAGTTCCGGGAGCTGCTCGTGGGGCTGGAGCTGGACGTGTGTGTGGTGGCGGCTTACGGGCGGATCCTGCCGCAGGCGGTGCTGGATGTGCCGGCGCGTGGGTTCGTGAATGTGCACGCATCGCTCCTGCCGCGCTGGCGGGGGGCCTCGCCGGTGGCAGCAGCCATCCTCGCGGGTGATACGATCACCGGTGTGAGCATCATGGAGATGGTGCTGGAGATGGATGCGGGGCAGGTGATCGCCCGGGCGGAGGAGCCGATCCGGGAGGACGACACCACGGGGACGCTGGAGGCGCGCCTGGCGGCGCTGGGCGCGCGGACGCTGGTCGGCGTGCTGCCGGCGTGGCTCGCCGGCGAGGTCCGGGCGGAGCCGCAGGACCCGGCGGGGGTGACGGTCTGCCGGCCGCTGACCAAGGCTGATGCACACCTCCGGGCGACGATGACGGTGGCCGAGGCGGAACGTGCGGTGCGGGCGTTCGACCCGTGGCCGGTGGCCTTCGTGGTGTACCGGGGCGAGCCGCTGCGCTGCTGGCGCGCGCGCGTGCTTGGCGGCGGCCCTGAGGCGGTGCCGGGCACCCTGCGCGTGGTTGAAGGTGAACCTGCGATTCGCTTTGTGGACGGCTGGCTGGCGCTGACCGAAGTGCAGCGGCCGGGGGGGCGGCGGATTGCGGGCCGGGCATTCGTCGCGGGGGAACGCGGCCAGCTGGACGAGCGGGTGGAACTGGCGTGAGCACGAACGAACGGCCGTCGCTGTACGGCCTGTTGCCGGAGGAGGTGGAGGCCCTGATGACGGGGCACGGGCTGCCGCGCTACCGGGCCGACCAGGTGCTGCATGCGGCGTACCGGGAGCTGGTTCCCTCGTTCGGGTCGATGCGACAGCTGCCCGGCGCGGTGCGCGAATGGCTGGCAGAGGAGCTGGACCTCTCGCCCGGTGCGGAGGTTCGGCGCGTGACGAGCGACGACGGCGAGACGACCAAGCTGCTGCTGGCGATGCGCCGGGGGACGCTCATCGAGACGGTGTTGATGCGGTACCCGGCGGAGGAGCCGGGGCGACACCCGCGGGCGACGGTGTGCGTTTCGACGCAGGCGGGGTGCGCGATGGGGTGCGTGTTCTGCGCAACGGGGCAGATGGGCTTCGAGCGGAACCTGGGGGCGGGCGAAATCGTGGCGCAGGTGGTGCACCTGGCGCGGCTGTTGCGGGAGCGGGGCGAGCACGTGACGAACGTGGTGTTCATGGGGATGGGCGAGCCGCTGGCGAACTACGGCGAGACGCTGCGGGCGGTGCGAATCCTGGTCGATCCGCGGGCGTTCGGGCTGGGGCAGCGGCACATCACCATTTCGACCGTGGGGGTGGTGCGCGGCATCGATCGGCTGGCGGAGGAGGGGTTGCAGGTGGGGCTGGCCATCTCGCTGCACGCGCCGAACGATGCGCTGCGGCGGCGGCTGGTGCCGACGGCGGGCCCGCACTCGGTTGGAGAGCTGGTGGCGGCGGCACGGCGGTACATGGAGCGAACGGGGCGCCGGGTAACCTTCGAGTACGCGCTGATTGCCGGGGTGAACGACGGCCCGGAGCTGGCACGGGAGCTGGCCCACCTGCTGCGGGGAACGCGCTCGCACGTGAACCTGATCCCGGTCAACCCGACGGCCGGTGGGTTCGCACGGCCGCCGCGGCAGGCGGTGCTGGCGTTCGAGGGCATCCTGCGGGAGGCCGGGGTGAACTGCACCGTGCGGGTGGAGAAGGGGACGGAGATTTCGGCGGCGTGCGGTCAGCTGCGGACCGACTCGGTGGCGGGGACCGTCAGGGGAGGAGCTTCCGGGCGAGGGACCTGACCAAGGCGACGCACACCTTGCCAAGGACCATGCCGAAGCCGATGGCGACGGCGGAACGCATATCGAGGAGGGTGCGGACATCGCCGCGGACGACCGGGGCGATGAGGATGCCGGTACGGACCTGGTCGACGGCGACGGAGCGACCAACGACGAGCCCGGCATCGGACTGGCGGATGGTGCCCCGGTCGAAGACGGCGACGCCGACTGCCGAACGGGAGATCTCCACCTGTTCGGCGGTGACGCGGCGGATGGCGCTGCGCTCGATGGCGAGCGCAGCATCGGGGCCGGGCTGCGGTTCCGGGGCTGGCGGGCCCGCGGGCGCTTGGTCGATGGCCATGGGGGCACCGTAGATCGCTCGCTCTGAAGGCGCAATGCTGGAGGCATGCGAACCGAGGACTTCGCCTTCGACCTGCCGGATGAGCTCATCGCGCAGGAGCCGGCCGAGCCCCGCGATTCGGCGCGGCTGATGGTGCTGGACCGCTCGCGACAAACGATTGGGCACCGGGTGGTGCGTGATCTGCCGGAGCTGCTGCGCCCGGGCGACCTGCTGGTGGTGAACGACACGCGGGTGATGGCGGCGCGGCTGTTCGGTCGACGTGCGGACACGGGCGGGACGGTCGAGATCTTGCTGGTGCGGCCGCTGACCGACGTGCGCTGGGAGGTGTTGATGAAGCCGGCGCGGCGGGCGATCGAGGGTCGGCGCTTCACCTTTGCTACCGCGGAGGGTGAGCTCGAGGCGGTGTGCCTCGGGCGAACCGGCGACGGCGTGGTGCTGGAGTTTGGTCGGCTGTTCGACCCTGCGCGGGTGGGCGAGGTGCCGCTTCCGCCTTACATCAAGGGGTACCGGGGGGACCCAGAGCGGTACCAGACGGTCTACGCGCGTGAGGCACGCAGTGCTGCTGCGCCAACGGCGGGACTGCACTTCACCGAGGAGCTCCTGGCGCGACTGGCGGCGGCGGGGATCGAGCGGGTGGCGGTGACGCTGGAAGTGGGGCCGGGGACCTTCAAGCCGGTGAACGTGGATGACCCGCGGGAGTTCGACCTGCACGCGGAGCACGTGACCGTCTCGGAGGAGGCGGCGCTGGCGATTGGGCGGGCGCGGGCGGAGGGGCGGCGGGTGGTGGCCATCGGGACGACGGTGGTGCGCACGCTGGAGCACGTGGCGCGGGAGCGGGGCGACGTGGAGCCGTACGCGGGGTGGACTTCGCTGAAAATCCTGCCGGGGGACTCGTTCCGGGTGGTGGATGTGCTGATGACGAACTTCCACCTGCCGCGATCCACGCTCCTGATGCTCGTGTGTGCGTTCGCCGGGCAGGAGTTCGTGCTGGGGGCGTACCGGCAGGCAGTGCGAGAGCGGTACCGGTTCTACAGCTTCGGCGATGCGATGCTGATCCTGTAGGGAGGAGCACCGGGAGAGGGAAAGCGCTTCAGGCGATGATGCCGGCGGCGCGCATGGCGTCGATCTCGGCGGGCGAGCAGCCGATTTCGCAGAGAATCTCCTCGGTATGCTCGCCGAGGGCGGGGGAGGCGCGCTGGATGCGCGTCGGGGTTGCGGACATCTGGACAACGGGGGCCGGGCCGCGCATGGGGCCGAAGAGCGAATGCTCGTACTCCTGGATGTAGCCGTTGGCGATGACCTGGGGGTCATCGAAGAGTTCTTCGACGAAGCGGACCGGGCCGCAGGCGATATCGAACTGCTCGAGGTAGGCGAGCCACTCGGCGTTGGTGCGCTCGAGGAATTTCTGCTCGCAGATGCGTGTGAGTTCGGCGCCGACCTCGGCGGAGCGGGCGGGGTCGAATCCGGGCTCGTAGCGGGGATCGGTGATGCCGAGGGCTTCGCGGAAGCGGGCGCGGGGGCCGGGCCCGAGGCAGCCGACGACGAGGTAGGAATCGCGGGTCTTGTAGGGCCGGTAGTAGATGTTGCCGGCGAGTTCGGGGGTGAAGCGACGGCGCTCGCGGATGATTTCCTCGATGGTGGCGCCGCGGGCGCGGGCCTCGGCGAGGTGCTCGAGTTTCTGGCGGCGGGTCTCGGCATCGAGGGCGAGGATTTCGCGGGAGCCTGCCTGGAGGGCGAGTGCGGAGAGGAGGAGGCTGGAGCTGATGGCCTGACCCTGGCCGGTGCGCTCGCGGTGGTAGAGGGCGGCGGTGATGGCCCAGGCGAGCGCGAAGCCGGTGACGACATCGGCGGGGGCGAAGGCGACGGGCATGGGGAGCCCGTTCTGGATGTTGGGGTTGGAGGTGCTGAGGCCGCTCATGGCCTGGGCGACGATATCGTAGCCGCGACGCATGGCATCGGGGCCGTGCTTGCCGAAGGCGGTATTTTCGGCGTAGATGATGCGGGGGTTGATGCGGCTGGCGGAGGCGTAGTCGATGCCGAGTGCCTCGGGCACACCGGGGCGGTAGTTGGTGATGAGGACATCGGCCCAGGCGATGAGGCGGTCGCGGAGGGGTGCGGCGGCGGGATTCTTGAAGTCGAGGGCGATGCCGCGCTTGCCGCGATTTTGGACGAGGAAGTTTCGGCTCTCCTTGGGGATGAGCTCGGCCTGGAGGCGCCAGGGTTCGCCTTCGAGGGGCTCGACTTTGAGGACATCGGCTCCCATCTCGGAGAGGAGGGAGGCTGCAAGCGGGCCGGCGATGACCTGGGTGCAATCGAGTACGCGGATTCCTTCGAGGGCGCCAGGCATCGACACGCTCCATAGGCGGGATAGGTTGCGGTCATCATACAGGGGTGGAGCGGTGACGCGCGGCGGGGGAGGATAGGGGGGATGGAGCCCGGGCTGTGCGGGAGCTGCCGCTGGGCGCGGCGCGTGGTGAGCGGGAGGGGGTCGGTGTTCTGGATGTGCGAGCGGTCGCT
>FWWM01003474.1_pt1 | contig 17816 bp, 17 predicted proteins | sample 2228351 | NCBI WGS metagenome assembly FWWM01 (sample SAMEA103939774, study PRJEB20133) | metagenome | reverse complement strand
CCTCCAACGTTTGCACAGGGGATGATCGAGCGACGGGGGCTGCCAGATCCAGCGGGAAAGAAGCTGCAGGTCCTTCTCTCCGAGGAAAAGCCCCTAGCTGATCTTGGACTTCACGGGCTTGTCCGACCGGCCCAAACGCCAGAAGTTGAGGTGGCGGAGGGGGTGGGATTTGAACCCACGGCACCCTTTAGGGGTGCACCTGCTCTCCAGGCAGGTGGTTTCGGCCGCTCGCCCACCCCTCCGTGGTTTTCCATTTTACCCAGCCCGTTGGCTCCGACCAACCTGCCCGCATCACAAACCCCGATCGGGTTGAGGTAGGCGAACTTTCCCCCGCAGGCCCAACAGCCCCGTCAGCTCGGCAGGAAGCGCCCGAGAGCCATCCAGAAGGCGGCTGCCACCAAGCCGGCTGCGGTGGGCGTGAGCACCCACCCCACCACGATCCTCCCCAGCTGCCGCAGGTTCACCCCGGCCACGCCCTTGACCAAACCGATGCCCACCACGGCCCCCACCACGGCGTGGGAGGAAGAGACGGGCACGCCCAAAGCGGCGAACACCTGGAGCGCCGCGGCTTGGGCGGTCAGCGCCACAAGCGCCGGCCACGTCCCCAAGGCCACAAGCTTCTCGCCCACCGTGATCATGACCGGCCGGGCGTACGTCAGAACGCCCAAAGCGATGCTCCCCCCACCCACCAGGGCCGCAGCGGGTACCGAGAGCAAGCCGACCCCCACGTAAACCCCGGTCACGTTGGCCACGTTGTTGGCACCCAACGCATATGCGCCCCAAAGCCCGATGACGATCAACCCCCAGCGGGTGAGGCGATCGTACCAAATGAGCCCGCCCAGTCTGCGCTCGACCAGCGGGCTCAGCAGGCGATGGAGCACGAACGCCAGCAACAGACTTCCCAACGGGGAGGAGACCCAGGAGATGCCGATGCGGCCCAGCACGCTCCAGTCCACGCTGCGGCCGGCGGCGAGGCTCACCCCAAGGATGCCCCCCACGATGGCCTGCGTCGTGGATACGGGAAGCCCACGCCACGTCATGACCGCCACGGTGAACCCGGCGGCCAGTACCGCGCAAAACGACGAACCCAAGCTTTGGTGGGCCAGGGCGGAATAGGTGGCCATGCCCGGGCTTCCGGCCAGGTACGCTCCGGCCACGGCGCCGAAGGCGGTGAGCACCACGGCCGTAAGGTAGCGGACCGCGCGTACGCTGACCGCCAACCCAAACACGTTGGCGGCGTCGTTGGCGCCCAACGCCCAGCCCATCAGCAACGCGGGGAAAAGGGTCCACATGGTCACGGCTCCCCGGGGCATGTATGGTGGGGTTTATACCTCTATAGAGGAGAAGGGTCAACAACAAATGCGCCCGGCAGGACTTGAACCTGCGACCTGCGGTTTAGGAAACCGCCGCTCTGTCCGAACTGAGCTACGGGCGCAGAAGCTACGGCATGTTAGCCCGATCCGCAGCCCCCTGCCACCTTGGTGGGGGACGTCCGCCCACCCCTTGCACGGCTTGGGCCCCGGCTTCCAGGGCCCTGCGCACCGCTTCCTGCACGCCTTTGCCCTCAACCCAAGCCGTAAGGAACCCGGCGGCAAACGCGTCTCCTGCTCCGGTGGGGTCGACCACGGCCACCGGCCGCGTGGGCACCTTTTCGACCTCGCCCTCGTACGCCAGCCAACAGCCGCGATGACCATTCTTGATGCAGACCACGGGCACGGACTGGGCCAGCCGGCGGGCGGCTTGGTCCACGCGACGGGCTTTGGCCAGCGCAAGCGCCTCCTCCCGGTTGGGGAACAAGATGTCCACGCTGCACATCAGTTGCTGCAAATCTCTGCGCCCGACAGCGGAAAGCAGAAGATCCGTGGCGCTGGGGTCCAACGAAACGGAGCAGCCTTGCTTTCGTGCCCGCGCCAGGGCCTTCCCGACGAGGGCCCGCGTTTCCGGGCGAAGGAGGGAATAGCCGGTGAAGTGCACGTGCCGCACATTTTCCCACACCGCGTCTTCCAAAAGTACCGCGGGGAGCAAGCGGTTGGCGCCAGGGGCGCAGATCATGGTCCGCTCGCGGCCTTCCACCCAAACGGCCACAACGCCGGTCGGTTCGGGAGTCCGTACCTCCACCACTTCCACCCCCCGCCCGCGCAGCTCGTCCACCAGCCAGGCTCCCATCCAATCCCGCCCTACGCACCCCACGAACCGGGCTGGAGTGCCCAAGTGGGTGGCCCATGCGGCCACGTTGGCCGCCGATCCCCCACCCAACAGCCGGATTCGGCCAGTAACCTCCGCTCCCCCACGCGGCCGCTTGTCAGCGAATACCACGACGTCCAACACCAGGTCCCCGGCGCAGAGGAGCATGGCTCTACCCCCTTTGGGTCAAGCAAACGGCGATCTGGGCAGCCAAACGGGCATTGGCCACCACCAGCTTGCGGTTGATCTCCGCGCTTCGGCCCCCGGTGAGCTGATGCATGCGCTCCAACAAAAAGGGCGTAAGGGCCTTGCCGCGGACGCCTTGGGCCTCAGCCTCCTGCAGGGCTTGGTCGAGCACGCGATCGTGCCCAGCGCGGTCCATGGGCTCGGGAGGGGCTTGGACCACCAGCACGGCTTGCTGAAGATCCAACGCCCGGTGCGCACGAACCAGGGCGGCCACCCCCTCCACCTCTTTCACTTCCGGCACAGGAAGCTCTGTCTCGGCCAAATAAAAGCCTGGGAAGCGCGAGGTGCGGAAGCCCATCACGGGGATGCCCAAAGCCTCCAAGGCCTCGACGGTCGCCGGAAGATCAAGAACGGATTTGGCCCCTGAGCACACAACCACGAGCGGGCACCGGGCCAAGGTGAAGAGGTCGGCCGAGATGTCGCGGCCGTCGCGATGCACCCCCCCGATGCCCCCGGTGGCCATCACTTGAATGCCCGCGCGCCAGGCAAGGAAGGCGGTGGAGGCCACCGTCGTCGCCCCAGGTTTCTTTTCGGCAAGCAACCGCGCCAGGTCGGGAATGCTGGCCTTTTCTGCCCCCTGTAGCCTAGGCCATTCGTCGCGGTCGATCCCAATGCGAACACGCCCAGCGAGGAGGGCCAGCACAGCGGGGACCGCTCCCTCGCTGCGCACAGCCTCCTCCACTTCGGCCCAAGCTTGGGACGCGACATGCGGGGGAAGCCCGTGGACGAACAACGTGGACTCCAACGCCACCACGGGCAGGCCGGCGGCCAGCGCCTTCTCCACCTCAGGATGAACGGCGTACAAATCAGCGGTCATCGTCCCAATGGTGGCCCTCCAGCGCGGGGTCAGCAAGACTCGCCTTCTTTTGACAAGGGCCACCATGGGGGATACCTTATGTTGCTTTAGCGGCAATGGTGGGCGGTGTATGAGCGTTTTGAGGGACCTCATCGCTCGGAACTCCCTTTGGGATTGTATTTCAGCCCTAGGGATTTTGGCCGGGGCCTTGGGCCTCCTGGGCCTTCTCCGCTGGTTCCTTGCCCGGCGGCTAGGAAACCTCTATCGCCGCACGGAAAGGCGAAGGCTGGGTTTAGCCGAGAGGCTGATCCGCCGCTCCACCACCCTTTTCCTCTTCTCGTTAGCCGTTCTTGCGGCCTCGATCAAGCTCTCCCTGCCGCCCCAGGTCACGCGGGGGGTCCACACCTTTGTCCTTTTGGTTTTCTTGTTTCAGGTGGGGGTATGGTGCGCCACGGCTCTGGGCTTTTGGGTGGAGAAGGAGTATCGCCGGAGGCTGGAAGAAAAGGATGCAGAAGCGGCCACGACCATCCACGGCTTGTCCGTTGTAGCGAAAATCGCAATTTGGGTTTTGGTCTTCCTCGTTGCCCTCCAGACCCTGGGGATCAACGTCACCACCCTTCTCACCGGACTTGGGCTTGTGGGCCTTGCCGTTTCCCTGGCCCTGCAGAACGTGCTCAGCGACTTCTTCTCCTTCATCGCCATCGCCATGGACAAGCCCTTCTTAATCGGTGATTTCATCGTGGTGGGGCAGCAAATGGGAACGGTCGAAAAGATTGGCCTCAAAACCACCCGCATCCGCAGCTTGTCCGGGGAGGAGATCGTGTTCTCCAACTCCGAGCTTGTGCGCAGCCAGATCCAGAACTTCAAAAGGATGGGGGAGCGGCGTGTCAGCTTCACGTTCAGGGTGGTGTACGATACCCCACTCGAGCTTTTGGAGTGCATTCCCAAAGTCGTCCAGGAAATCATCGAAAAAATGCCCAACACCCGCTTTGACCGCGCCCATTTCAAGGAGTTCGGCGAGTTCGCCTTGGTGTTTGAAGTCGTGTACTTCCTCCTCGACCCCAGCTACCACGTGTACATGGACACCCAAGAGAAGATCAACCTCGAGCTCATGCGGCGGCTCGCGGCGATGGGGGTCAAGTTGGCTTATCCTACTCAAGTGGTCCTGCTTCAAGGGGAGGTGCAGCGTGGAAGTTAAGCAAGAAATCGAAAAACTCTTGGGAAAAGCTCGAGGTCTGAGGGCCAATCCTGCAAGAGCGATGCTCATTCAAGAAGCCCTGCGCTACCGGGAAGCCCTGGCCAGCCGATCCGGAGCGTTAGCCACGTGGACCCCACCGGAGTCCACTGGACGACGGCCCGACGACACCTACATCGTGGACCGCCCCGAAATCCACGGGCAAGTGGACTGGCATTCTCCCTATTGCCACCCCCTTGCCCCCGACACCCTGGACATGATTCTCGACGACGCCCTGCGCAAGCTGGAAACCAAGCCCAGGGTTTACCTTGTGGAAAGGGCGTTGGGAGCCCATCCGCACTGGGCTTTGAAGCTTCGACTGGTGACGGACCGTGCCCTCACCGCCCTGTTTGCCGACAACATGTTCCGCCCTATCCCCGAGGGCATCGAACGCTCCGCCTTGGGGGAGCAACCGTTCACGTTGATCGCTCTTCCTTACGACAAGCTGGATCCCCAAAAGTACGAGGGCCGCCTGCGCTTCGACCCCACCAAGAAGCGGACGGCCGATCTCGCTGTGGTCATGGACTTCGCGCAAAAGATCGGGGTCGTCTACGGTTCGGCCTATTTGGGCTCGGTGAAAAAGCTCATGTTTACGGTGATGAACTTCCTCCTGCCGGAGCACGGCGTCCTGCCCCTCCACGGGGCAGCCAACGTGGGCAGGGAGGGCGATTGCGCGCTGTTCCTCGGGCTTTCGGGGACGGGCAAGACCTCGCTTTCCGCTGATCCCGAGCGCATCTTGATCGGTGACGATGAGCACGGCTGGTGCGCCGAGGGCATCTTCAACTTCGAGTGGGGCTGTTACGCCAAGATGATCGACCTCGACCCGCAAAAGGAGCCGGATATCTACGGGGCGGTGATGCACGAGGCCGATCCCCTGCAGCACGGGGCGATCGTGGAAAACGCCATGATCTACCCCGATGGAACCTTCGACTTCCGCGACCGGCGCCTCACCGAGAACTCCCGCGCCTCTTATCCCTTGTCTTTTATTCGCAACGCCGATCCCCGTGGATTGGCCGGGCATCCCCAAGCCATGATCTTCCTCGCCGCTGACGCCCATGGGGTGCTTCCCCCCATCGCCCGGCTGGAACCCGAGCAGGCCATGCTGTGGTTCCTCATGGGCTACACGAGCAAATTGGCGGGAACGGAAACCGGAGTGATCGAGCCGGTTTCCACGTTTTCCCGCTTTTTTGGCGCCCCGTTCATGCCCCGCTTGCCCCACGTCTACGCGGACCTCTTGGGCCAGTACCTCGCCCGCTATGGAACGCGGGTCTACCTGGTGAACACGGGATGGACGGGCGGGCCTTACGGGGAGGGGAAACGGATCGATATCGCCCTGACCCGGCGGATGGTCCGGGCCGCCCTTTCCGGCGAGCTCGACGGGGTAAGGTACCGAGAAGATCGGCTCTTCCACCTTGGGGTTCCTGAGGAGTGCCCCGGTGTTCCGGCCGAGATCCTCAGGCCGGAGAACACCTGGAAAGACAAAAGGGCTTACTGGGCGCGGGCTGAGAAGCTGGCCCAAGATTTTAGCCGCGAGTTTGAGCGTTCGTTTGCCGGGCTGGGGATCAGTCCGAGCGTAGCCGCCCAGTGCCCGGGCCAACGGTAGCCAGGGCCGTGCGCACGCGGCGCCACAGCCGCCGGCCCCGCTGCACAAGCGGAGACCACGGCTCGCCGCGCACGTTGGCCAGCACCTTGCTCCACACGGTTCCCGTCAGTCCCACCACCACAGCGGCCAAGGCCACCCACGCCGCCGCCAACGCGGAAATCCCCAAGCTGGCCAGGGTCAGTCCCATGGCCAAGGGAACCAATACTCCACCGACCAGAAGGCGCCAGCGGGGACTCATAGGCGGCGCACCAGCTCCGCCAGGGGCTTGCGCTCGCGGGGCGCGGGCTTCTCCGCCGGGTAGCCCAAGGGGATGAGCATCATTAGCTCCTCGTGTTCCTTGGCCCCGAGGAAACTTTCCACCTCGCGGTCCTTAACCCGGCCGATCCAGCACGCCCCAAGGCCCAGCGCGTGGGCGGCCAGCAGGATGTTTTGGGCGCAGGCGCCGATGGCTTGGGCATCCTTGATCGGGTCGTAACCGGCTTGCCGGTCGCAGAGGATGGCCAGCGTGATGGGCGCGGTGCGCACCATGTCCCCCTGGGGCACCAGCTTGGCCAGCTCCTCCCGCTTCTCCTTGGTCTGCACCACCACAAACCGCCAAGGCTGGGAGTTGCGGCCCGAGGGGGCCCACCGCCCCGCCTCCAAGATCGCCTCCACCTTCTCCGGCTCCACCGGATCTGGCTTGAACACACGGATGGACCTCCGCTCCTTGATCGCTCGCAGGACCTCGTTCACCTTGCCCCTCCTGTTTACCATTATAGCGATGGAAGGGCCGAGTTTGGGAAGAGGGCTGTTCGTGCTGGGTGTGGCGCTGGCCCTACTCGGGCTGGCGTTGATGGGGAAGCTGCCGGGCCTGGGCCACCTGCCCGGGGACATCGTGGTCCGTCGGGGGAACTTCGTGTTCTACTTCCCCTTGACCACGATGCTGGTGGTATCGGCAGGGCTGAGCCTGCTGTTGTGGCTTCTGCGGCGCTAGGGAGCCTGCTCCCATTCCCGGGCCAGTGCTTCGAAGTCCGCCCGGGTAAATATCCTATTTGTGTGCGGAAGCATACGGCCCACGTAGGTCTGGGCCCATAACAACCGTTCGAAGGTAAGCTGGAAAGGTTGCGTGAGGTCCAGCCGGTCGGCTCGCACGTCCCAGTGCCCCACCACCGTCCGCGCCGGCAAAAATCGGGTCACGATCACCGAGGCTTGCGCCCGCAAGTTGAGATCGGGAAGAACGGCTTCCAGCACATAAACGCCCTCAGCCGCCTCTGAGGGGATGGCAATCCACCAGGTTCGGGAAGAAAGAACGCCCACGGGTACAGGATCGTAGAACCCCGGCGCGACCTCCGCGTCCCACCCTGCGGGCAGAAGAACCTCAGCCTGGAGGGAAGGAAATTCCGCTGGGGCGACGAGGCGAAGCTGCAAGGAGAACACCCAGCCTGGAAGCACAAGGGGGGTGGTGGGCACAACCTCGGCGTAGACAAGGACCACGCTTTCGTGTTGGCCACGGGATAGCTCCAGTGGGCGAGCAAGCGTCCATCCTTGGAACTCAGCTTGTAGCACATAGCGGCCCGGGGGGACGGCGAAAAAGGCGCGACCGCGGGCGTCGGCCACGCGCGTGTGATCTCCCAACGTCAGCGCGCTTCCCGGTGCGCTGTGCACTTCCACCAGCGCCAGCTCAGCGGAAACGCGCACAAAGGCGAAGCAAGCACCGCGGTCGCACACCGTCCAAACGCCTAAAGCCTCAGGGGGAAGCCAAGCCCGAAAAAGCGTGCTTTCATCCTGAAGCACCTTTTCCCACGTTGGGGTGAACAGTTCACCGGACCAATACAGCGCGGGTGGTTCCGGGCCCGGGGCTCTAACCTCCACGGGCTCAGAGGCCAAAAAGGCGAGGTGGGGGACCTCCAGGGCTGCCCCTACCCCGCTCCCCACCACCAGCGCACACAAAAGGATTCTCATCGCAGGGGCAACAAGACGTAGACGGTGTAGCACCCTGTGGGGTCCCGGTATTGAGCCCACAGCACGTCGCCGGCGCACGCCAAGAAATCCGCGGCCCGAAGCGGCCCGCTCAGGTAGGTACCGCCCACAGCCTCGCTCAGGGGAAGTTCCCGCGTTTGCGGTTCCGGCCCCAATTTGCCCACAAGGAGCCTCCCTCCGCCCGGCGGGACGTTCTCCAATTTGACCTTAAACGGGTTTGCGCACAACCAAGGTTCTGTGACGGGCAAGCCCGATTCAGCATCCACGAAGGACAGCTGGGCCCGCGGCCACATCACCACCGAGGTCTCCACTTGGGCCCACATCAACCCCTGGCGAACAAGGGTTGTCACCTGCACGGTTTGGGGAACCTCCGCACACAAAGAGAGCCCAGGGCCAGAGGGGCGCCGCACTCCGTCCACGCACCACCACACCTCATCGGGCGTTTCCGGAACCTTTACATGCACCTCCCCGCAGCACCCCACGGCCACGCCGGAGGCCGGCACGGACAGCTCCACGGGGAACAGGCTCAACGGGACCCGGAGAGGCTCTCCATCCACCGGGCATACAGCGCACACCCCTACCGCAGGTGCTTCGCCCATGAGCCTACCTTCCACGGTGAGCAGCCTGACCCACAAGGAGCAATCCTTGGGTTCGATCACGAGGGCCAGTTCGCCCTCGAAAACCCCGCTCGTGGCCGTGGTTTCCCCCAAGACGATGGGGAAGGTCCGTTCACCTACCATGAAGGAAAGCTCCGCCCGGTCTTTTTCGCACGAGGTATCGCGGCCGGCGTCCTCCACGCGGATTCTGTAGCGGGCGGGGATCAGATCGCTGGCGGGGACCCACTGCAGCTGCTCATTGTCCCAGCGCTCGAGGGTCAAGCGGGGCTCACCGGATTTCCGGCCGCGGGGCTCCACGCGGGCTGTAGAAGCGAGCCCCCCGCCCAACTCCGTGGCCGCCACCAAAATGTCGCCCGCCTGCGCCACCACGGCTCCTGCCCGCGGGGCCTCGCAGGGCCGGTTCACGTACACAAGCCCTGTGGTAAGCGTCCCCTCCGTCATCCGAAGCGCCAAGCGCACCACTTCCCCGGTGCGCAAGTTGACCAAGGTTACGTGGCCTTCAGCTTCGGCCACGCCCACCACCCGGACCTCGAATTCACCGCCAATGCGGGGGACCGCAGTGAACTGCACCTCCGCCGCCCAGGCCGAGAGCGCCAAAATCGCCATACCCGCCCATAGGATGCGCATCGCTTCCCTCCTCGGAAACGTTCTCCCCCATTATAGGGAAAATCGCTGACGCGGACAGTGATGGGGATTACGGCGGACGGTGCTACAATTCTGGCCGAAGGAGGCCCAATGGAAGAGCGGTTGAGGCAAGCTGTGGCGCGTTCAGGCGCCGACTACGCGGAGGTGCGCTGGGAGGAGGTGTGGCGCTCCCGGGTGGCGTTCCAACGGGATCAACTCCTCGTGCTCGAGGCCACGGAGGAGCGGGGCGGTATGGTGCGGGCCCTCGTGAACGGCGCGTGGGGCATCGCCATCTTCACGGACGTGGACGAAATGCCCCGCAAGGTGGAGGAAGCGGTTCGCTTGGCCCGGGCCGCGGCCGGCCACGTGCGCGAGAAGGTGGCCCTGGCCCCGGTCAAGCCCGTGGAAGCCCGCTACGAAGGGCCCATGGCCCGCGACTTCCGCGGGGTCAGCCTGGAAGAAAAACGCCGCCTGGCGGAAACCTACAACAAGCTGATCCTTGGCCACCATCCGTCCATCGTTTCCTCCACCGTGCGCTACACCGACACCTGGCGCAGGATCCTTTACGCCAACTCCGAGGGCACGTTCGTGGACCAGGGCGTGCCCGACGTGACCCTCATGGTGGCTGCGGTGGCCCGCAAAAACGGGGACATCCAGCAAGGGTTCGAATCCATGGGTTACGCGGCGGGGTTTGAGGCCGTGCAGGGCAAGGAGGAACTCGCCCTCCGGGCCGCCCAGCGGGCCGTGGACCTCCTGTCCGCTGAACCCGTTCAGGGTGGGGTGTACACCGTGGTCCTCGACCCCCACCTCGCCGGCGTGTTCATCCACGAGGCCTTCGGCCACATCTGCGAGGCCGACTTCTTGCTCAAGAATGCACCCATGCGCCAGGTGATGCAGTTGGGCACGGTGTTTGGCGTTCCAGAGCTCAACGTGGTGGACGATGGGTTCATCCCCGGAGCCCGCGGCAACTGCCCCTACGACGACGAAGGGGTTCCCCGGCGCAAAACCTACCTCATCCGCGCGGGAGTTCTCTCCGGGCTGATGCACTCCCGGGCCACCGCGCACAAGCTGGGCATGGAGCCCACGGGCAACGCCCGCGCCGTGTCCTGGGAATTTGAGCCCATCGTGCGCATGCGCAACACGTACATCGAGCCCGGCCGGGCCAACCAGGACGAAATCTTCGCCGGCATCGACCGCGGGGTGTACGCCTGTAAGGCGTTCGGCGGGCAGACGGAGTTCGAGCAGTTCACGTTCTCCGCGGCGTACGGGTATGAGATCGTGAACGGCAAACTCGGGCGGATGCTCAAGGACATCGTGCTCACCGGCAACGTGTTCCACACTTTGCGCAACATCGAGCTCATCGGGAGCGACTTCGTGCTGGAGGGCAGCGCCGGCGGGTGCGGCAAGGGCGGGCAAGCTCCTTTGCCCGTCACCGACGGCTCGGCCCACATCCGCATTCGCAACGTGACGGTAGGAGGGCGGCGATGAAGGTGCTGGAGCTGGCAGCGCAGAAGGCGGAAGCAGCGGAGATTTACGTGGAGCGGCGCGCGGGACTAAACGTGGTGTTCCACGGCGGTGACTTGGACAAGGTGGCCGCCGAGTCGGTGGTGGGCCAGGCCCTGCGGGTCATCCACCAAGGCAAGATGGGATTCGCTTCCACCGCGGGTGGGGAGGCCACGGGGCTTGTGCAAGCGGCCTTGGATGCCGCTTCCTACGGCGACCCAGCCCCCTTCCGCTTCCCACCCCTCCCGGCCACAGGGGAAGTGCCCGTCTACGACCCGGAGGTGCTGCGCCTCACCGCCGAGGACCTGATCGGCTGGGGGGAACAGGCCATCCGCGCAGTGCAGGCCGAGTTCCCCGACGTGGTGGTGGAGACCGCGCTGGGCTGCGGCACCACCGAGGTCACCGTGGCCAACACCGCCGGAGGGGCACGCACCGAGCAGCGCACCTACCTCTCCATGTGGATCAGTGCCCAACACATCCGCCCGGGCGACATTTGGATGGTGGGGGCGTCCAAGGTCGTGCGCCGGGCCGCCGAGTTCCGCTGGCAGGAGCTTGTGGACAAGGTGCTGACCTACCTGCGCTGGGGGCGGGATGTGGCCACGCCGCCCAGTGGGCAACCGCCCGTGCTGTTTGTCCCCAGTGGAACGGTGGTCTTGTTCCTGCCGCTCATGGTCGGCTTCTCCGGCCTTTCCGTGTTCTTGGGCACGTCCCCGCTTAAGGGGAAGCTGGGGGAGGAGGTGTTCGACCGGCGCTTGAACCTCATCGATGATGGCACGCTTCCGTTCGGGCCTCGTTCCCGCTCGTTTGACGACGAGGGCTTGGCTGCGGGCCGGATGCCCCTGGTGGAAAACGGGGTGGTGCGCAACTTCTTCTACGACCTGCGGTCGGCGGCCCTGGCCAAGGCCGAGCCCACGGGCAATGGGCTCAAGGGCTCGCCCTTGGGTGGTGGGGGCTTCCGCGTTCCCCCAGGCCCTGCACCGCGCAACCTCCTCGTTCAACCCGGCGCAGGAAGCCTGGAGGAGCTGGTGAAGGAGATGGGCGAGGGGTTGATCGTGGTGGACGTGCTGGGCCTAGGTCAGGGCAACATCCAGTCCGGGGCGTTTTCCAACAACGTGGGGGTGGGGTTTGCGGTGAAGAACGGCCGGGTGGTGGGGCGGGTGAAGAACACCATGATCGCGGGCAACGCCTATCAGGTGCTCAAGGACGGGCTGCGGGCGGTGGGGGGTGGGCCCGAGTGGGTGTGGGGGAGTCTGTACACGCCGCCGCTCCTGGTGCAAGGGGTGTCGGTGGTGGCAGGCTAGGGCGGGAGGCCCGCCTTTTTGCTGCCCGGGGCGCCCTATAACATAACATCGTTCCATTAGCCGTGGTCCCGCGGGGCCCGCCGCAGCCCCTTTGTGCGAGTTTTTCCTTTTCTGAACGGAAGTTGGTGGGTGTGGGGGTTAAGGGGACTTGACAAGGGTAACAGTGTTATGTTATACTGCGCCCTGGAGGTGGTACGATGATCAACTGGATGGCAGCACCCGAGGCCGCAATGAAGCTCCTGGAGATGGAGCGCGAGGGCGACCGACCCCTCCCCTTATGGGGCTTCGACCACCCCCGCAACCGCCCCTGGGCGATTCGGAGGCGCCGCCCTCCGGCGGTGGCCCCCTTGGCCCAGCCGGCCCCAAAGGCGGTGGCCCCCGCATGAGCGAGGAACTCATCCCCAAAAAGGAGGTCCTGCGCCTCACCGGGATCTCCTACGGCCAGCTTTATCGGTGGAAGCGGATGGGCCTCATCCCCGAAGCCTGGTTCATCCGCCGCTCCACCTTCACCGGCCAGGAAACCTTCTTCCCCAAGGAAAAAATCCTCCGCCGGATCGAGGAAATCCTGCGCCTGAAAGAGGAAAAACCCCTGGAAGAGCTCGTCAAGCTCCTGGCCCCCGAGGCCATCCCCACCGAGATCGCTTACCCCGACCCCCTACAACTGTCCCCCATCGGCCCCCTGGGCCGGGAGCTCTTGTGGAAAAGCGAGGAATACACGTTCCCCGAGCTCGTGGCCCTGGCCAGCGGGGTCCAAGCCCTGCGGCAAGGGGCCCAACCCGCGGAGGCCAAGCTCCTTGTGGACCTTCTCCGCACCCAAACCGAGGCCCTGCGCCAGCCCACCGGGCTTACCTTGGTGCTGGCCGAAAAGGCGGTGGACCGCGAAGCCTTGGCCATCCGCATCGCCATGGGCATCCTCGCCCACGAGCCGGTGGCCTTGGACCGCGACACCCGGGTGAAGGTGCGGGTGGACTTGGAAAGGGTGATGGAAGAGGTGAAGAAAGCGTTGGGAGGTGGAGTAAGTGCGTGATCGCAACGTGCGCATTGCAGGATCAGGAACCATCGAGGGCGGTTCCTACGGTCAGGTCAGCATCGCCGGCTCGGGCAAGGTCACCGGAGACCTGGAGGCCGAAGGCTTTTCCTCCTCCGGCTCGGCCGTGGCCCAAGGGAACCTCAAGGCCAGGCGGTTCGATGCCGCCGGCTCCTTCAAGTGCCAGGGGGACCTGGAGATCGAAGAGGGCGAAACCGCGGGCTCGTTCCGCGTGGGAGGAAAGCTTCAGGCCAAGGAACTGAAGATCGCGGGGTCAGCCCGCTGCCGGTCCATCTCCGGAGGGTACCTCCGCGTGGCGGGAAGCCTGGAGACCGAGGGCCATGTGGAGGTGGAGACCCTCAGGTTAAGCGGCTCCTTCCACATCGGAGGCCTGCTTTCCGCGGACAAGGCGGAAATCGAACTCCACGGCCTGTGCGAAGCTCAGGAAGTGGGCGGCGGCCGGATCGAGGTCCGCGCCGTGCCCAAGTCCCTGGGCGGCCTGGTGGGCGAAATCTTGGAAGCCCTGTTCGGGGCCTCCAAAACCCGGGAACTGCGGACCAAGGTGATCGAGGGCGACGAACTCTACTTGGAGAACACCGTGGCCGAGGTGGTGCGCGGTGGGAAGGTGAAGATCGGCCCAGGATGCCAAATCAAGCGCGTGGAGTACACGGAGTCGTTGGAAGTCGACCCCCAGGCCAAGGTGGGGGAGGAGGTGCGCGAGTGAGGGCGTTGAGCGTGGTGACGAGGACGGTGCGCAAGGTCGCGTGGTTGGTGGCGGGGCTTCCCTTAAGCATTGTGGGGACGGTGACGCGGTCGGTGGCCGGTGGCGTGGGCGGTCTAGGTGGGCTTTTGGGCGGGATCCTCGCCGTAGCCATCGCCGGCCCCATCGTGGCCCTCACCCTGGCCCTCGTGTTCGCGTTCCTACTGGTGCTGATCCCCACGGTGCTGGCCATCGTGGGCGTGGCCGTGGTGTTGGCCCTCTTGGCCTGGCCGTTCATCCGCCAGGCGGAGCTCCGGCGCCGCCGGGAAGCCCTCCGCCGCTGGGAAGAAGAACTGGAGCGCTGGAGGTAAACCGTGTTTAGACTCTTTCGCAGCACCCGCGAGTGGATTAGGGAGATCCCCTTGCCGCCCCAGGCCAAAGTGGAGGTGCGGCTGGGAAGCGCCGATCTCCAAGTGCGAGGCGGTGAGCCCGGGAAAGCGAAGTTGGTGTTGGAGTACGAGGTCCTTCCCGGGGAGGAGGCCCGCATCGAGCAGGTCCTCGAACACCTCCTTCTCCGCGAACAAGAAGGCACCGTGCGCATCGGCCTCCCCAAGACCTTGGAGTTTTTGATTTCCGAAGCCCGGCTGGAGGTGCCCAAGGACGTGGAGCTCACCCTCATCGGCGGTTCGGGCGACCTACAGCTGGAGGGTCTTTCCGGGAAGGCCCACGTTGCCTTGGGCTCCGGCGACGTGGAGGTGGAAGAACTTCAAGGCAGCCTGGTGCTGCGGGCCACCTCGGGCGATGTCCAGCTTTCCCGGGTTTATGGGGCTTTGGAGATGGTGCTCACCTCGGGCGACGTGCAGGGCCAGGATGTGAAGGGCAGCGTGCGCGTCAAGACCGGCTCCGGCGACGTCTCCCTCGGGGACTTCCACGGGGACCTGGATGTGTCCACGGGAAGTGGGGACGTGAACGTGGAAGGGTCCATGGACGAAGGCGGGGAGTGGCGGATCCGCACCGGCTCCGGCGACGTGAGCCTCAAGTTGCCGAAAGACTTGGCGCTTGCCGTGGACCTGGTGAGCGCTTCGGGCGACGTGGTCTGCCGCTTGCCGCTGAGCGCCGAGAGAATCGAGGAGAGCCGCGTCCTCGGCCACGTGGGCAAGGAGCCCAAAGCATCGCTGCGGGTGGCCACAGGCAGCGGGGACATTTGCGTCAAAGAATCCGGGCATCCCTGACCTCCAGGCCTTGCTGGTTGACCGTCCCCTCGAGAGCCCCGGGGGGAGGCAAACGCCCGGCCCACCAAGGGACGAGGTCCCTTCCCCCTGGAAGAGGACTTGCTTTGCTCTCTCCCGCTGTGGGCCGGGTTCAACTCATCGCCCTCCCTGGTGGCTTTCCCCATCGAGGCCAAGGCGAGGATAAGCGAGGGGCAGGGTGAGGAGGACGGTGGGACAATCCGGACAAAACGGGTCAAAATCGGGGAACCTTAAACCGAGAGGAGGAACTGGGTCGTGAAGAGCACAACTTCGGCGGAGTTTTACAAGCTTGTGGACCAGTTCATGGAGCGGCTTTTGGCCGAGGCGCCTGTGGCCGCCACCCAGCTTGGCGACCACCGGTTTGACGACCGCCTGGGCGAGCACACCCCGGAGGCCCGCGCCCGCCAAGAAAAAGCCCTGCGCGAGGCCCTGGCCGCCCTCCAGGCCATGGACGTAAGCAGCTGGGACATCGACGCCAGAATCGACCACACCCTCATGGTCCGCCTCGTCAATTCCTTCCTGCGCGGATTTGTGAAGACCAAGGATTACGAGCGCAGCCCGGGCATGTACATGAACGAAGGGCTGGGCGGGGTGTTCCTCCTGCTTATCCGGGATTTCGCCCCGTTAAGCGAGCGCATGAAAAACGTGGCCAAACGCCTTCGCCACGTGTCCCGCGTGCTTGAAGAGGGGAAGAAATCCATCGTCCCCGAACGCGTCCCGCGGGTGTGGGCGGAGGTGGCCCTGGAAGGGGCCCGGCGCAGCGTCATGCTTTATCGGCTGGTGATCCCAGCCCTGAGCCTGCGCACGCCCCACCTGGCTCCCAAGGTCATTCCGGCCAGCCTCACCGCCGCCTCCGCCCTCCAAGACTACGCCGAGTTCCTGGAGAAGAGCGTGCTGCCTAACGCGCAAGGGAACTTCGCTGCGGGCAAAGAGCTCTTTGAGGAGATCCTCCGCGAGGACCACATGCTCGATTACACCGCCGACGACCTCCTTGAGCTGGGCTGGAAGCTTTTCGAGGAGACCAAGGCCCAGATGGAGGAACTGGCCAAGAAGATCGATCCGCAAAAGACCGCGCGGCAGATCATCGAAGAGGCCAAGAACCATCATCCCAAACCGAGCGAGGTCCTGACCGTCTACCGCCGGGAGATGGAGCGCGTGCGCAAGTTCGTGCAGGAAAAGGGGATCGTCACCATTCCCGAAGGGGAGAGCCTCAAGATCGAGCCCACCCCGCCGTCCATGCGGCCGATGATCCCCTACGCGGCGTACATGATGCCCGGGCCCCTGGAAAAGAAGCAGCAAGGGATTTTCTTGGTAACCCCGGTGGACCGGTGGGCCCCCCGCAAAGTCAAGGAGGAGAAACTTCGCGGCCACAATTACGCCAAGATCCCCGTCACCGCTCTTCACGAGGCCTATCCTGGGCATCACCTCCAGCTCGTTTACGCCAACCGCTACGCCAAGACCCTGCCAAGAAAGTTGGGAAGCGCCCTGTCAAGTCTTTTTGTCGAGGGCTGGGCGTTTTATTGCGAGGAGCTCATGGAGAAGCTTGGCTACATCGACCAGCCCGTGCAGAAGCTGGCGCGACTTCAGGACCAGCTTTGGCGGGCCGCCCGCATCATCCTCGACGTTTCCCTCCACACCAAGGGGATGAGCGTGGAAGAGGCCGTGAACTTCCTCGTGGAGCGGGTGGGCCTGGAGCGAGCCAATGCGCTGGCCGAGGTGCGAAGGTACACGATGAGCCCGACCCAACCCTTAAGCTATCTTGTGGGGAAGCTGGAGATCCTCAAGGTGATCGAGGAGTACAAGAGGCGCAAGCCCGGCGCATCTTTGCGGGAGATCCACGACGCCATCCTCTCCTGCGGCTCCCTTCCCCCCAAGCTCCTTCGGGAAAGGCTTTTGGCGAGTTGACCATGGCGGGGGTCGAGATCGGCGCCGTCGCTCCCCGCGACCTTCCCGGAGTTCTGGAAGTGCTGAACGTTTCATTTTCCGAAGAGCTGAGCTTCTGGGGCATCACCCGCGAGCAGGCGGAAAGCATGCTTTCCCTTTATCGCCTTGCCACGCTCTTACAAAAGCTCACCGGGCCGCGGTTCAAGTTCTTCGTGGCCAAGTTGGGGGACGAGGTTGTTGGCACCACCATGGTCGAGCGACGCCGGAACTATGCCTACCTCGAGGCCGTAGCCGTTCACCCCCACCACCGAAGAAAAGGCTATGCCCGGGCGTTGGTCGCCCACGCCATTGAGGAGGCTTTCTCTTGGGGCGTGGATCGGGTAGTGCTTCGCGTCCGTGAGGACAACTTTCCCGCGAAAAACCTCTATCGTTCTTTGGGCTTTGAGCCCTTTGAGCGCATCGTGACCCTGGTTTGGGAAGGAGAAAGCCCGAATCCCCAAGTCCCTTTGCCCCTTGGCTATCGCCTTGTTCGAGCGGGAAAGAATGATCCACGAGTGGGCAAACTTTTGGAAAAGACCAGGGAGCCCAAAGCCCGGGAGGTCTATGGCCCTCCGGAGCGGCCCTCCTTCTTTTCGCGCCTCTTTTCCTCGCTTTTGGGCAGCCCCGAGGAGTGGGTTTTGGTGCTTAGAGGCCGCGCTCCCATAGGGCTCCTTTCCCTTAGCGGAAGGAGGGTTGGTCCCCTAAGGGCCAGGATAGAAATCCTTGCGGAGTTCAGGGGCCAAGGCTTAGAGAAGGCCCTGCTTTCCCAGGCCATCTCTCGATCGGCGGGTTTGGGAAGAAAGCTTGTCCTCCAAACCGACGCGGAGAGGACCGAGCTTGTCGAAGCTG
>FWWM01009521.1_pt1 | contig 17827 bp, 17 predicted proteins | sample 2228351 | NCBI WGS metagenome assembly FWWM01 (sample SAMEA103939774, study PRJEB20133) | metagenome | reverse complement strand
ATCCGCACGAGTCGCACATAAAGACCAGGTCCTCTCCAGAGTCCACGAGCGTCACGAACCGGTGGTTGGTGCTGCCGAATCCGTCCGGGTCGGCCTCCACGGTCACATATTCCAGACCCATCCGCGCCAGAGCCCTCGCGTAGGCCACGCGCATCCTTCCGTAGGCTTCGTCCAGGCACTGCTGCGTGGCGTGGAAGCTGTAGCAGTCGTGCATCATGAACTCGCGGCAGCGAAGCACGCCGCCGCGCGGCCGGGGCTCGTCGCGGAACTTTATCTGCACCTGATACAGAAGCAGGGGAAGCTGCCGGTAGCTGCGCACCTCCGAGCGGATGAGGTCGGTGGCCACCTCCTCGTGCGTCATCCCCAGCACCAGCTCCCGCGAGGAGCGGTCCTGAAGGCGGAACAGCACGTCCATCCCTGTCCGGCCGGTCTCCTCCCAGAGCTCCAGCGGCTGGAGGGCGGGGAAGAGCACCTCCTGCGCGCCCGCCCGCTCCGATTCCTCGCGCACCAGCGCCGCGATGCGCCTCAGCACGCGCCGCCCCAGCGGCAGCCACGAGTAGACGCCGCTCGCCAGCTTGCGCATATAGCCCGCCCTCAGCAGGAGACGGTGGCTGATAAGCTCCGCCTCCGAGGGTATCTCCCGCTGGGTGGGTATCAATGCCCGGGAATATCTCACTTCGCCCCCGCTCCAGCCTCGCCGGCTTCCATCTCCACGCCCGCCATCCCTTCCACACGGACGCCGTCCGGCCGCTCCGTTCCGGCGAGGTCCATCTCCACTGCCACTTCGCCGCACGACTCGAAGAACCTGCACTTGAAGCAGTCCCGCCAGATCTTCTGGGGAAAGTGCGAACGCGGCACCCTCCGGAACCCCATCTTCTCGAAGAAGGCGGGCTTCAGAGTCAGCGCGAACACCCGGCCGATGCCCAGTTCGCGCGCCTCCCGCAGACACTCCAGCACCAGCTCCCGCCCCAGCCCCAGTCCGCGATGCTCCCGGTCCACCACCAGCGACCGTATCTCCGCCAGGTCGTGGTCCATCACGTGGAGCGCCACGCAGCCCGCCAGCCGGCCGTCCTCGCAGGCGACGTGGAAGTCCCGCAGTATCTCGTACAGCTCGTCCTCGGACCGGTGGAGCATCTCTCCCAGGTCCGCATGCTCGTTGACCAGCCTGGCGATGTGGGGCACGTCCCCGGCCCTGGCGCTTCTGATCTGCATACCCTGCATTGTCTCCTGCTCCGCCGCAGAATGCAAACAGCGGCCGCGTGAGCCGCAGCCGCTGCCCGGTCTCTTCCGTGCGGCCCCCTCCGGGCCCCTGCGGCCTACTGAGCGTCCCCCTCCCCGTCGCCTCCGGCGGCAAGCCGCTCGACGTGACGGACCAGTTCGTCCACCATCTCGCTCTCGGAGACCTTCCCCAGCTGCTCCCCCTTCGCGAAGATGAGACCCACGCCTCCCCCTCCGGCCAGTCCGACATCCGCCATCCTGGCCTCCCCGGGGCCGTTCACCACGCAGCCCATCACGGCCACCCTGAGAGGACGCGAGGTCCGGATGTGCTGCACACGCTCCTTCACCGCCTGCGCCGTGCCGTGCAGGTCGATGTCGCACCGTCCGCACGACGGGCACGCCACGATGGTGATGCCCCCTTCCCGGAGGTCCAGGCACTCCAGCAGCTGCCTGCCCACCCGCACCTCCTCCACCGGATCGGCCGTCAGAGACACCCGGATGGTGTCGCCGATGCCCATCGCCAGCAGCGCCCCGATGCCCGCGCACGAGCGGATGGTGCCCTCGAAGGGCAGGCCCGCCTCGGTTATCCCCAGATGCAGCGGATAGTCCACCAGCTCCGCCATCATCCGGTAGGCCGCGATGGTCGTGGGCACCTCGAACGACTTCAGGGAGATGACGATGTCGTGGAAGCCCTCCTCCTCCAGGATGCGCACCTCGTCCAGCGCGCTCTGCACGATGGCCTGCGGGGTGGGGGGACCGTAGCGTTCCGTGTCCAGAGACCCGGCGTTCGCCCCCACCCGGATGGGGATCATCCTCTCCTTCGCCGCGCGCACCACCTCGCGGATCTTCTCCGGGTCCCGGATGTTGCCCGGGTTCAGTCGGAGCTTGTCGATGCCCGCCTCGATGGCCTTGAGAGCCAGGATGTGGCTGAAATGGATGTCCGCCACCAGCGGCACCGGCGACTGCCGGCGTATCTCCGGGATGGCCTCCGCGTCCCGGTGGTGCGGCACCGCGATGCGCACGATGTCCGCGCCGGCCTCCGCCAGCTCATTGATCTGGCGCACGGTGGCGTCTATGTCATGCGTCTTGGTGGTGCACATGGACTGCAGGGCCACCGGCGCGTCTCCGCCGATGCCCACTCCTCCCACGTTCACCATCCTGCTTTTGCGTCTTTGTATCATTATGTCAGCCCCGATGCTCCCCTCTTTTCCGGGGACGCTTCGATGGTTTCCGGGAACCTACTGCCTGTGCAGGAACAGCGTGGTGATATCCTTGGCCAGCACCAGAGCGATGATCACCGCCAGAGTCGCCAGACCCACGGCCAGCGCCGTCTGCTGGGCCCGGGCGCTCAGCCGGCGCCTGCGCACCGCCTCCACCGTGAGCAGCAGCAGGTGGCCTCCGTCCAGCACCGGGATGGGCAGAAGGTTCAGCACGGCGAAGTTCAGGCTCAGCATCGCCGTCAGGATGACCAGGTCCGCCGGGCCGCGCTTGGCCGCGTCGTGCGTGGCGCTGATGATGGCCAGCGGCCCGCCCGCCTCCTGCTTCAGCCGTCCGAACGACGTGATCACCGCCACCAGCTGGCGCACCATGGCGAAGCTTATCTCGGTGCCCTTCCGGATGGAGTCCACCACTCCCAGCCTCTGTATCTCCGCTCCGGGGGTGAATCCCAGCCGCCCCACCGTCCGGGAGCCTTCCCGGTCGCTGCGGCTCGTGGGATACAGCGTCACCAGACGGCCGTCCCGCTCCACCACCACCTTGAACTTCTGGCCCGGGCGCGAGCGGATCTCGCGCATCATCTCCTCGCCGGTCTCGATGCGCTTGCCCGCAATCTCCACGAGCCGGTCTCCCGGCTTCAGACCGGCCTTCTCCGCCGGCGAGCCCGGCTGGATGGACACCACCGTGGGCTTGCCCACCGGCAGCCCCGCCGTCATCCCGATGGTGCAGAAGATGAGGTAGCCGAACAGGAAGCTGGCCAGCGGACCCGCGAAGATGACCCCCATCCGCTTCCAGACGCTCTGGGCGTTGAAGCCGTCCGGCGGCGACTCCTCCCCCGGGTCCATCCCGGCGATGCGCACGAAACCGCCCGCGGGGATGGGACGGAAGTTGTACTCCGTCCCCCCGCGCCGCAGCACCGTCCACTTCCCGGGCCCGAAGCCCACGGCGAACTCCTCCACCCGCATGCCGGCCGCCTTCGCGGCCAGGAAATGGCCCAGCTCGTGCGCCACCACCAGCGCGACGATCGCCGCGACGACGCCGAGCACGGGAAGGAGCTTTGCGAGGGCTGCGCCCAGGAAGGGTATGGATTCCAACATCGGTCAGACTGCGCTGCTTTCCTGCGGACGGGCTGCACCGGCAGACTGAGTCCGATGACCCCCGTCGACACCTGCTTCTATGATATTCCACTCACCGCGCGGCCGCACGCGAGAGCCTCTCCACGGCCCGGGCGGCCATCTCCCGGGCGCGGCGGTCCGCTTCGATGATCACGTCGAGGTCGTCCGCAGGCTGATTATCGGCGCGCTGCATCACATCCTCGATGATGTCCGGGATGTCCAGGAAGGCGATGCGGCCGTCCAGGAACGCCTCCACGGCCACGTCGTCCGCCGCGCTCATCACCGCGGGCATCGTCCCCCCCGCACTGGCCGCCTCGCGCGCCAGCCTCAGGCACGGGAACCGCTGCTCGTCGGGAGGATGGAACTCCAGAGGGCCGCACGTCAGGAGGTCCAGCCGCGGCAGCTCCGTGTCCACCCGCTCCGGATACAACAGCGCGTACTGGATGGGCAGGCGCATGTCCGGGACCCCCAGCTGAGCCTTCACGCTTCCGTCCGCGAACCGCACCAGCGAGTGCACGATGCTGCGCGGATGGATGACCACCTCCACCTTTCCCGGCTCCACCCCGAAGAGCGCCTCCGCCTCCAGGATCTCAAGCCCTTTGTTCATCAGCGTGGCGGAGTCGATGGTCACCTTCGGCCCCATCCTCCACGTGGGATGGGCCAGCGCCATCGCCGGAGTGATGGACGCCATCTGCTCGCGGGTGGCCCGGGAGAACGGGCCGCCGGAAGCCGTGAGGATGAGCGTCTCCACCGAGTCCTCCGGCTCGCCCGCCAGACACTGGAAGATGGCCGAGTGCTCGCTGTCCACCGGGATGAGCCTCGCCCCGCCCGTCCGGACCGCGCGCCGGACGGGCTCCTTCGCCGCCACCAGCACCTCCTTGCTGGCGATGGCGATGTTCTTGCCCGCTTCCGCGGCGGCGATAGTGGGCAGCAGCCCGGCGAACCCCTGCACGGCCACCACCACCGTATCGGCTTCCGGGTCCGATGCGGCGCGGCACATCCCCTCCTGACCGCACAGCACCTCCACCCCGCCGCAGCCATCCTGTTCCCGGAGCGCCGCGGCTCCCGCGGCGTCCGCGGTCACCACAGTCTGCGGCCGGAACCGGCGCACCTGCTCCGCCAGGAGCTCGATGTTGTGTCCTCCCGCCAGGGACCTCACGCGCACGCGTCCCTGCAGGCGCTCCACCACGTCCAGCACCTGCGTCCCGATGGAGCCTGTGCTGCCCAGAACGCTGATGGTCCTCGGGCTGTGTCCTGAGTGCATCCTGATGTCCGATGTTTCCGCGAAGAGAGGGATTGCGCGCGGGGACGGAGTCCGCGGCGGCCTGCGCCGTTCAGACCGTGGCAGGTATCCCGCCGAACTTCCGGACGCGGGACTGATAGTCGGCGATGGCGCGCAGAAGGTCGTCCTCAGAGAAGTCCGGCCAGAGCACCTGCGTCACGTGTATCTCCGCATACGCCACCTGCCACAGCAGGAAGTTCGAGATGCGCATCTCGCCGGCCGTGCGGATGAGCAGGTCGGGCTCCGGCAGGTCCGGCTGGTACAGGCAGGAGGCGATGGCCTCTTCCCCTATCTCAGAGGGGTCCAGCTTGCCGGCACGCGCCTGCTCCGCCAGCCTGCGGGCCGCGTCCACGATCTCGGCGCGCCCGCCGTAGTTGATGGCCAGCGTCAGGACCAGCCCCTGGTTGTCCTGCGTGGTGAGCACATCCTCCAGGAGAGGCTCGCGCACGAAATCCGGCAGTTCGTGGATGCGTCCGCTCAGCCGCAGCTGCACGCCGTTCTGCAGCAGCTTGGTCAGCTGCTCCCGCGCCGCCTGAGCGATGAGCCGCATGATGCCCTCTATCTCGGACTCCGGCCGGCGCCAGTTCTCCGCCGAGAACGTGTACAGGGTCATCGCCCGCACTCCCAGCTCCGCGGCAGCCGTCACGATGCGGTCCACGGTCTGGTAGCCCCGCTCGTGCCCCATCAGGCGGGGCAGCCCCCGGCGCTCGGCCCAGCGGCCGTTGCCGTCCATGATCACTGCGATATGCTGCGGGATGCGCTCCGGGTCCACCCCGAAGGAACGCGCCCGGTCGTGCGGGTATGTCAACAGTCCTGTTCCCGTCCGGTCGTCAGACCTCCAGCAGCTCCTCCTCTTTGGCCTTCTGGAGGTGGTCTATCTCCTCGATGTATTTGTCCGTAAGCTTCTGCACCTGCTCCTGCATCCGGCGCGCCTCGTCCTCGGATATCAGGTGGTCCTTCTCCTGATGCCGTATCTTGTCGTTGACGTCCCGGCGCACGTTGCGCACCGCCACGCGATGGTCCTCGGCCTTCTTGTGGAGCTGCTTGATGAGCTCCTTGCGGCGCTCCTCCGTGAGGTACGGGATGGTCAGCCGGATGACCTGGCCGTCGTTCGTGGGGGTCATCCCCAGGTCCGAGTTCGTGATGGCCCGCTCGATCATCCCCAGCGCCTGCTTGTCCCAGGGCGAGATGACCAGAAGCCTGGGCTCCGGCACGCTGATGGCGGCCAGCTGGTTGATGGGCATCGGCGTCCCGTGATAGTCCACCTGAATGCCGTCCAGAAGCGCCGGATTCGCACGCCCCGTCCTCAGGGTGTGGAAGTCGTCCTTAGCGGCCTTCACCGCTCCCTTCATCCGCTGCTCGGCGTCTTTGATCAGGTCACCGGTCGTCATCATCGAACCTCCCCACGTAGGTCCCTATATCGCTACGCAGCAAGACCTCGCGAATGTTTCCCCTGCGCGTGATGTCGAAGACGATCACGGGCAGGTTGTTCTCGCGGCACAGGGTGAACGCGGTCAGGTCCATCACCTGAAGCCCGCGGTTGATGGCGTCCATGTAGTCGATGCGCTCGAACCGGCGCGCTTCCGGGTTCTTCCGCGGGTCGCTGTCGTAGACCCCGTCCACGTTCGTCCCCTTCAGCACCGCCTGGGCCTGTATCTCCACCGCCCGGAGCACCGCCGCGGTGTCCGTGGTGAAGTAGGGATTGCCCGTCCCCGCCGCCAGGATGACCACCCGCCCCTTCTCCAGATGCCGGATGGCGCGCCGCCTGATGAACGGCTCGGCCACCGCCTCCATGTTGATGGCCGTCTGCACCCGCGTGTCGCAGCCCATCTGCTCCAGCACGTTCTGCAGCGCCAGCGAGTTGATGACGGTGGCCAGCATGCCCATCGCGTCGCCGGTCACCCGGTCGAGCCCGGCTCCCGAAGCCTGCTGGCCCCGGATGATGTTGCCGCCTCCCACCACCACCGCCACCTCGACGCCGAGGTCGTGGACCTCCTTGACGTCCTGAGCGATGGCCCGGATGGTCTCCGGGTCGATGCCGGACTTCTGCGGTCCGGCGAAGGCTTCGCCGGACAGCTTCACCAGCACCCGGTTCCAGCGGGGCGTCCCGGTCACGCCGGTTCAGGCTCCCTGTTCCGCGGCTTCGTCCTGGCCGTCGGCCGTCTCCCCGACGCGCCAGCGGATGAACCGCTTTATCTCTATCTTCTCCCCGATGCGTCCGATGGCTTCGGTGATGAGCTGGCGGATGGTCACGCTCTCGTCCTGGATGAACGGCTGGTCCAGCAGGACCCGCTCACCGAAGAACTGCTTCTCCATCCGCCCCTCCACGATCTTCGGGATGGCCGCGTCGGGCTTGCCCTGCTCGCGGGCCCAGGTCTCGTGGATGGCGCGCTCGCGCTCGATGACCTCCGCGGGGACCTCGTCGCGGTCCAGGTACTCCGGGTTGGTCCACGCGACGTGCATCGCCAGCTTGTGGGCCAGGTCCTTGAACTCGCTGTTCTTGGCGACGAACGGCGTCTCGCAGCTCAGCTCCAGCATCACGGCGATCTGCCCGCCCGTGTGGACGTAGGTCTCGATGATGCCCTCGGAGGCCACCCGGTCCTGCCGCTTGGCCGCCACGGCCACTCCCCGCTGGCGCAGCAGGTCGGTCGCCTTCTGGAAGTCGCCTCCGGTCTCCTCCAGAGCGCGCTTGCAGTCCATCATCCCCGCTCCGGTGGCTTCCCGGAGCTGCTTCACGGTCTTCGCGTCAATGGCCACTGATTCTTCTTCTCCTGTATCGGAAATCGCATCGCGCGTCCCGGCGTTGCGGTGAAGGGCAGGCCTACTCCTGCTCCAGGGTCTCGGCAGAGGACGTCTGCTCCCCGGTCTCCGATGCGCGCGACACTCGCGGCGGCATCTTGCCGGCCCGGATGATGCGCCGCGGACGGCTCTCGGCCGCGGCCGGCGCCGCCTCCTCCGCCTCGGATGCGGGGGCTGCAGCCTCCGCCGGCGCTTCGGCTTCCGGCGCGGCCGGCCCGGGCTCCATCACGGCGACGGCCTCAGACTCCTGCTCCTCCTCGGCGGCGGCTTCCTCGGCGAACTCCGGCACCAGCTCCTCAGCCAGAGCCTCCGGCTCCTCGGCCTCGCCCTCGTCGGGCTCCTCCGCTTCAGCGGCAGCCTCTTCGTCCACCACTTCCGCGCCCTGCCACTCCACCTGCTTGACCTCCACGATGGCGTCCGCGATCTTGGAGCACATCAGCTTGATGGCGCGGATGGCGTCGTCGTTGCCCGGGATGACCCAGTCCACCTCGTCCGGGTCGCAGTTGGTGTCCACGATGGCCACGACCGGGATGTCCAGCTTGCGCGCCTCGGCCAGCGCTATCCGCTCCTTCTTCAGGTCCACGATGAACACGGCCCCGGGGAGCTCCGGCATGTCCTTGATGCCCCCGAGATAGCGCTCCAGCCGCTCGCGCTCCTCGCGCAGGTGCATGGCTTCCTTCTTCGGGAGCCGCTCCAGGCTGCCGTCCTCCTCCATCTTCTCCAGCTCGCGCAGACGCTGGATGCGCTCCCGGATGGTGCGGTAGTTGGTGAGGGTCCCGCCCAGCCAGCGCTGGTTCACCCAGTACTGGCGGCAGCGCTTCGCCGCCTCGGCGACCGCGTCCTGAGCCTGCTTCTTGGTGCCGACGAAGAGGATGGGCTTGTTCTCCAGCGCCACCTGCTGTACGAACGCGCGCGCTTCCTCGAAAAGCTTCAGGGTCTGGTGAAGGTCGATGATGTAGATGCCGTTCCGCCCCCCGTAGATGTAGCGCTTCATCTTGGGGTTCCAGCGGTTCGTGCGGTGACCGAAGTGGACTCCTGCCTCCAGGAGTTCCTTCATGGTGATGCTTGCCAAGTTGTCCTCCGTATGGTTGGTGACGTTGCCCCGCATCATCCCGCAGGCGCGGAGCCCGGCACGGCCCGGCTCCGACCCGCCTTGCGGTCCGCGGGACTGAGTGATCCTCTGCCGCCTCAGCGGACCTTCCCGCAGTCAGGCAGCCTCGGGGAGTTTAACATGAAGCCGCCCGCGGCGCAATCGCGGGCGAGGTCCCCGAAAAGTGCATCGGCAGGAGCGGACGTCCTCCGCACCCCCTCTTTCGCGTCCCGGCTCCCGTCTCTCAGGTCAGGGAGGCCAGATGCTCCGCGTATCTCTCTTCCACGAAGCGGCGGATGGCTTCCTGGAACACTTTCGTGTCGAACGACAGGGCGTGCTGGCGGATGGCGCGCGGGTCGAAATCCTCCGGCCGGTAGCGCCGGACCGCCTCCATCAGCGCCTGCGGGGTCTGCTCGTCGAAGAAGATGCCGGACAGCCCCTCCTTCACGGTGTCCAGGGCTCCTCCCCGGCGGAAAGCAATCACCGGCCGGCCCGCAGCCTGCGCCTCCACCGGCGTGATGCCGAAATCCTCCTCGCCCGGGAAGATGAACGCCTGACAGCGCGAGTAAGCCTCCGCCACCTGCTCGTCGGTCTGCCCGCTCCGGAAGGTGATGGTCGGCCCGGCGATGCTCTTGAGATGCTTCTCCTGCTCCCCCTCCCCGATGATGAGCAGGGGCAGCTTCAGCTCGTTGAACGCCTCGATGGCCAGCCCCACCTTCTTGTAGGGGGCGAACCGTCCCACCATCAGGAAATAGTCGTCGAGCTCGTCCGAGATGCGGAACCTGTGCGTCTCCACGGGAGGGTAAATCACGGTGGATTCGCGCCGGTAGTATTTCCGGATGCGCGACGCCACGTGCCTCGAGATGGCCACGAAATGGTCCACGCCGAACGACGTCCTGAGGTCCCACGTGCGGGCCGAGGACATCAGCAGCGCGGCGACCGCGTTGAAGAGCTTCCCCTTGCCCGAGTCCCGCAGGTAGTCGTGATACAGGTCCCAGGCGTAGCGCATGGGGCTGCAGCAGATGCACACGTGCATCGTCTTGGGCCGGGTGATGACGCTCTTGGCGCACGCGTGGTTGATGCTGACCACCACGTCGAACTCCGAGAGGTCGAACTGCTCGAATGCGAGCATGAACACGGGGAGGAACCGCTGGTGGTACTTCGCCGCGCCGGGCACCTTCTGCGCGAAGCTGACCCGGATGTCTTTCCGCCGGAACTCGTCCGGCATCGTCTCCGGCGTGTACAGCGCGGTGTAGATGGGCGCATCGGGAAACACCTCCGCCAGAGCCAGCAGATGCTTCTCCGCGCCGGCCATCACATTCAGCCTCTCGCAGACCAGCGCCACCTTCATCCGTCGTTCACCCCGAAGTCTCCTTCCCGCTCCCGGGCCCCTGCGGCCGGTCAGGGCTATTCTAGAGGAGCGCGCGCCGGCGCGTCAAACCCCGGCCTCATGATATAAGGCTCTGACAGGACGGACGGATGCTGGTCTCGTATCACAATCACACCCGCTGGAGCGACGGCGCGCCCACCGTGGCCGAGATGGTGGAAGGGGGCCTGGCCTACGGTCTGGACGAACTGGGCATCTCCGACCACTTCGTGCTGTTCCCGGACCGCCGGGAGGTGGACTGGTCGATGCCCCTGGACCTTCTCGGCGAGTATGTGGCCGAGCTGCAGGACGTGGCCTCCCGGCTGGACGGGATGCGGCTTCGGCTCGGCGTGGAGGCCGACTACATCCCCGGCACGGCCGGGGAGCTGAAGGCCGAACTGGAGAAGCACCCGCTGGACCTCATCGTCTGTTCCGTGCATTACGCGGGCGAGTTCCCGGTGGATGCCGACCGGCAGTACTGGGAGCCGCTGTCGCAGGAGGAGATCGACGGCATCTGGCGGCGGTACTGGGGGCTGGTCCGGGACATGGCGCTCGAGCGCATCGGGGACATCGTCGGCCACCTGGACCTGCCGAAGAAGTACGGCCACCGCCCTTCGTGCGACCTGGGCCGGGAGGAGGACGAGGCGCTGGACGCCATCCGCTCGGCTGACTTGGCCATCGAGATCAACACGGCCGGATGGAGCCTGTCGGCCGGGGAGGCGTATCCCTCGCTCCGGCTGCTGAAGAAGGCCCGGGAGAGGGACATCCCGCTGGTCATCAGCGCCGACGCGCATTCGCCCGCCCACCTGACCCGGAACTTCGACCGGGCGCGGGAGCTGGCGCGCGAGGCGGGCTACGGGAGTCTGCTGCGGTTCTGCCGGCGGGAACGCTTCGAGATTCCGCTCGGGTAGACGCGGGAACAGCGCTGAGGAGACGTCGATGCGGCTTTCGGGGGAACTGCTGAAGAGATACCCGGGGAATCCCATCCTCACCTGGCGGGACCTGCCCTACCACGTGAACGCGGTCTACAACCCGGGGGCGGTGAAGTGCGGGGACGAATACATCCTGGTCCCCCGCGTGGAGGACGGCCGCCGCGACAACCGCCTGCACGTCGCCCGGAGCCGGGACGGCATCCATTTCACCATCGAGCCGGAGCCCATCGACCTTCCGGGGAGCCCGGAGGACCTGGTGTGGGAGAAGCACCGCTACGATGCCCGCGTCACCCCGCTGGAGGGCGCCTTCTACATCGCCTACTGCGCCCAGACGATGGGCGAGGTGGTGCGCATCGGACTGGCGCGGACGGAGGATTTCCGCACGTTCGAGCGGCTTCCGTTCCCCACCCAGCCCTGGAACCGCAACTGCGCGCTGTTCCCCGAGAAGGTCGGGGGGCTGTACGCGCGGCTGGACCGGGTGATGAGCGGCTCCGACGCCATCACGTTCGTCACCTTCTCGCCCGACCTCGTGTACTGGGGGCGCTCGCGTCCGCTGGATCTGGAGGTGCAGACGTGGATGCGCGAGAAGTGGGGCATCGGTCCGCCTCCCATCCGCACGGACGAGGGATGGCTGCTCATCATCCACGGGGTGTGGCTGGCGTGCAACTACGTGTACCGCCTCGGGGTGGTGCTGCTGGACCTGGAGGACCCCTGCAGGGTCGTCGGGCAGTGTCCGGAGTTCATCCTGACCCCGCGCGAGGACTACGAGCGGTGCGGTGAGGTGCCCAACTGCGTGTTCGCCAACGGGGCCATCCTGGAGCCGGACGGGGAACTGAAGGTCTACTACGGGGCTGCCGACACATGTATCGGGCTGGCCACCGGTCGCGTGGACGAGCTCATCGCCGCCTGCAGGGACGGCATCCGGCCGGGCAGGGGATGAGCCTCCGCGGCCGGCTTCAGGGCAGGCCCGGTGTTGCCTGAGCGGCTGCCGGTGTGGTAAAAGATATTTGAAAGCCAGGGGATGGAGTCCCCCGCAATCGTCGCAACCGGCTGATGACTCCTACCAGCAATAACCGCCCTTCCGGCCCCTGAGTCCGGGCGGGCGGCGGCAGGAGGAACAGTCCCGATGCAAGAAGCCCTGCGCCAGGATCATCCGCCGGATGAGGCCCCGGCGACGCGCGTCCTCCCCGGCGACCCGCTCTCCCGCGCGCTCCGTGAAGCTGTCCTTCTCTGCGGCGGGCCGGACGGCCCCGACGGGGCGGCCGCGAGGCTCGAAGAGCTCGCCGCGCGGCTGAATGCGCGCAGATTCCACCTGGCCGTGCTCGGCCAGTTCAAGCGCGGGAAAAGCACCCTGCTGAACGCGCTGCTGGGCGAGGAGGTCCTTCCCACTTCTCTGCTCCCCCTCACGGCCATCCCCACCTTCATCCGCGAGGGGACGGTGCGGGGGGCGCGGGTGGAGTTCCAGAGCGGACGCGAGCCCGCCGCCACCACGACGGAGAGCGCCGCGGAGCTCTGCGAGTTCCTAGCGGGATACGTCACGGAAGAGAAGAACCCCGGCAACCGGCTGGGCGTCTCGCTGGTGGAGGTGTCCCATCCCGCCCCGCTGCTCAGCCACGGCGTGGTGCTCATCGACACGCCCGGCATCGGCTCCACGCACCGGCACAACACCGAGGCCACGCTGAACTTCCTCCCCCGGTGCGATGCCGCCCTGTTCGTCGTCTCCCCGGACCCTCCGCTCACGGAGGTGGAGGTGGAGTTCCTGAAGCGGGTCCGTTCCCGCGTGGGGCGGGTGTTCTTCGTGCTGAACAAGGCCGACTACCTGAACGAAGCCGAGCGGGAGGAGATGCTGGGCTTCGTGAAGCGGGTGTTGACGGAGCAGGCTGGCCTGGACGGGGACCTGCGCCTGCTCACCGTTTCCGCGCGCCAGGGGCTGGAAGCCTTCCGGACGGGCGATGCCGCTCTCCGGGAATCCAGCGGGATGCGCGAGCTGGAAAGTTGCCTGCAGGACTTCCTGGTGCGGGAAAAGGAGTCCGCCCTGCGCAGGGCCGTGGCCGGAAGGGCGGTGGAGATCCTCGAGGAGGTGCTTCTCGAGCAGCGCCTCTCGCTGCAGGCGCTGCGGCTTCCGCTGGAGGAGATCGAGCGGCGGCTCGGCCTGCTGGAGGAGCGCCTGGGCGAGGTCCGGATGCGTCAGGTGGGCGTGCGCGACGGGCTGGAAGGCGACCGGAAGCGCCTGGCGGCTCTCCTGGAGGAGCAGGCCGGACAGCTCCGGAAGAAGGCGTTCCAGCTATTCATGCGGACCGTGGAGCGAGCCATCGAGGAGAGCGGCGCCGCTCCGGATGCGCCGCAGGAGGCGCTGGCCGAGGTCATCCCCGCGTTCTTCGAGAACGAACTGGGCAACCTGTCCGTCGAGTTCGAGTCGCGCGTCCGCCAGACGCTGGATGCGCGCAGGCGGGAGGTGGACGCGCTGGTCGAGGCGGTGAGGCAGACGGCGGCGGAGCTTTTCGACCTGCCGCACCAGGCCGCCGCCGGAGCCGGCGAGTTCGAGGTGAGCCGGGAGCCGTACTGGGTGACCCATTACTGGCCGGTCACGCTGGGGCTTCTGCCGGAGGGGTTCTGGGACAGGTTCCTGCCCGCCGGGGTGCGCCGGAAGAGGCTGCTCCGCAGGATGCGCGAGAGGGTGGAGGTGCTGGTGGCGGAGAACGTGGAGAACGTCCGCTGGCCCACCCTTCAGAACCTTGACCGCAGCATCCGGGAGTTCGGGGAGGAGCTCGACAGGAGACTGGAGGAGGCTGTCCGCGCCACCATCGGAGCCATCGAGGCGGCCCGGGAGCGCCGTCTGGACACCACCCTCAGATTCTCCGGGGAGGAGGCGGCCCGGGAAGGCGCCATCGAGCGGCTGGAGAGGCTTGTCGCGCAGCTGCAGGCGGAGGCCGCCCGTTGACCGGGACCTGGACGTACGCCACCATCTGGCCGGGACTTGCGCTGCTGGCGACGCTTCTGTCCATCTGGCTGCGGGTGGCGACCGCGCTGTCGGGAATCGTCAGGGAAACGGTGGCTCGAGGAACCCCTTCGCTGCCTGCTTCGCGCGCCGGACGACAGGAAGTGGGCGGTTGGGAAAAAGGCGCGGCTGAGGGAGAAGACTTTCGCGGAGCGCAAGCCGCCGGTCTGAGTCGTCCCGGCGTGCGGTTCGGCCGCCCGAAGAGTAGAGGCACGATAGTTCTCCGAGGGGCCACCCCAGGGAGGCGCTTTTTACTGTGAAGATACTTCTTTTGATGCTGGGCGGCGCTCTGGGCGCCGTCGCCCGCTACAGCGTCACCGTCGCGGCCGCCAGGTGGTTCGGGCCCGTGGTGCCTGCGGGGACGTTCCTGGTGAACCTCAGCGGATGCTTCCTGCTGGGAGTGATGTTCGGACTCGGAGACTCCCGCGGCATCAGCCCGGAGTTCCGGCTGTTCTTCATGACGGGTTTTCTGGGGGCGTATACCACGTTCTCCACCTTCGCCGTGGAGAGCATCCTTGCGCAGGAGGGCGGCAGGGCCGGACTGGCTGCGGCCAACGTCCTGGCCAACAACCTCTGCGGGCTGGCGCTGGCGAAGACGGGGCTGGTGCTGGGCAGGCTGTTCTAGGGGAGGAAGCGATGCCGGTCGCATATCGCGTCATCGAGGTGTTCACCAGCGAGGAGGCCCGGTGGGAGGGCCGGCCGGTGTGGGAGGCCATCCTGGAACTGGTGCGCCGCTCGGACCTGGCGGCCCGCTGCACGGTCAGCCGGGCTCTAGCGGGCTGCTACGAGAACGGCGAGATGGCCTCGGCCAGTCTTGAAGTGCTGTCGTTCAACATGCCCATCAAAATAGAGGTCATCCTGCCGGCCGCGCAGCTCGACGCCCTCCTGCCGCGCATCGAGGAGATGGTGACGGACGGCATCGTCGCGGTGGAGGAGATGCAGGTCCGGGTCCATCGCGCCAGCAAGCGCCTCATCCCGCGGCAGCTCCGGGTGAAGGACGCGATGACGCCGTCCCCGCACGCGGTGGATGCGGACACCCCGCTCGCCGAAGTGGTCCGCCTGCTCCTGCGGCACAGCTTCAACGGCGTGCCGGTCATCGATGCGGACGGGCGTCCGGAGGGCATCATCACTCAGCGTGACCTCATCCGGCGGGCCGGGATGCCGGTCCGGCTGGGGCTGCTGACGCAGTTCGGGGAGAGGGAGGTCAACGAGTTCCTGACCTCCATCGAAGGGATGAAGGCGTCGGATGTCATGACCCGGCCGGTGGTCACCGTCCGGGAGGACCAGCGGCTCGGCGAAGCGGCCGCTCTGATGCTGGAAAAAGGGTTGAAGCGCCTGCCGGTCGTGGACGGCGAGGGACGTCTGACGGGGATGCTGTCGCGCTTCGACGTATTCCGCACCATCACCGCCGAGACTCCGGACTGGAAGAAGATGCGGGAGAGTCCGGTCGCGGTCTCCAACGTCCGGACGGTGGCGGACATCATGCGCCGCGACGCCCACGCCGTGCCTCCGGACACCCCGCTGGAGGAGGTGGCGCGTCTCATCGACGACAGCGACATCCAGCGTGTGGCGGTGGTGGACGGGGAGGGCCGTCTGCTGGGTCTGGTGTCCGACTCCAGCCTGCTTTCGGTGTTCGCGGAGCACAGGGGAGGACTGTGGGAGCTGCTGAGGTCCCGTCTGGGCCTGTCCGAGGCGGCGCGCAGACAGGCGGCGCACGCTCGCACCGCGGGGGACATCATGAAGACCGGACTGGTCACCGTGACGGAGGACACGCGCATCGAGGACGCCATCCGGCTGATGGTCGAGCGCGGGTTCAAGAGGCTGCCCGTCGTGGACGAAGCCGGCGTGTTCCGGGGGATGGTCAGCCGCGACTCGCTGCTGCGGGCCGGCCTGGAGCAGGAGCCTTGACGGGCCCGGCAGAGCGAAGGCGGGCCGCGCCGGAGGACCGCAGGGCCCTGCGCTTCGTGCTGCTCCTGGGCGTCGTCAGCCTGTTCGCGGACATGACCTACGAGGGCGCCCGGAGCATCACGGGGCCGTTTCTGGGTTCGCTGGGAGCCAGCGCGGCCGTGGTGGGCTTCGCGGCCGGTCTCGGGGAGCTGGTGGGCTACGGCATCCGTCTCGTCTCGGGCTATCTGAGCGACCGCACGGGACGCTACTGGGCGCTGACCATCCTGGGATACTGCGTGAACCTGCTGGCCGTCCCTCTGCTCGCCCTTGCGGGCCGCTGGGAGGCGGCCGTGGTGCTGATGGTGGCGGAACGGTTCGGCAAGGCCCTGCGGAACCCTCCGCGGGACGCGATGCTCTCCCACGCCGCCACGCGCACAGGGGCGGGATGGGCGTTCGGACTGCACGAGGCGCTGGACCAGGTGGGCGCCGTCGCGGGGCCTCTCGTCGTGAGCGCCGTGCTCCTCGCGGGCGGCGCCCATCGAACCGCGTTTGCCGCTCTGGGCGTTCCGGCCGCCATCGCCATCTCTCTGGTCATCGCCGCGCGGCTTCAGTTCCCGGTCCCGCGAACGATGGAAGATGCTTCCGCCCGCGCGGGGTCCCCGGACGGACGGCTGCGGGCGGACTTCCGGCTGTATCTTGCAGGCGTCGCCCTCGTGGCGGCAGGATACGCCGATTTCCCGCTGATGGCGTACCATTTCGACCGGACCGGCGCGTTTGCGCCCCAGAGCATCGCTCTGGCGTACGCGCTGGCCATGGCGGTGGACGGTGCGGCGGCTCTGTTTTTCGGAAGGATGTACGACCGGCTCGGGCTGCGGGCGATGCTTCTGGCGGTGGCTCTGTCGGCGGCGTTTGCCCCCTTGGCCTTTCTGGGACGGGGCCTGCTGTCTCTGACCGGGGTGGTGCTCTGGGGCGTGGGGATGGGCGCGCAGGAGTCGGTGATGCGGGCGGCCGTCTCGCGCATGGCTCCGGCCGGACGGAGAGGGACGGCATACGGGGTGTTCAACAGCGTGTTCGGGGCCGCCTGGTTTGCCGGGAGCGCCGCAATGGGCCTCCTCTACGTCCGCGACCCGGCGTGGCTGGTGGCGTTCTCGGTGGCGGCTCATCTGCTGGCCCTGCCGTTCATCGCGGCCTGCGCCCGCGGCGGGCCCGCGGAGGAGCGGGAGTCAGGATGAAAGGGCGGATGGGAGCGCGACGGGCGTCCCGTCACCTGGTGTATCACGAACTGCGCGAGGCGCTGGAGCAGGGAGCGCTTTGCGCCCTGTGCGCGCTGGAGACGAAGGCCCTTGAGCGCTACTTCTCCTCGGTGTTCCACGAGAGCGTCAACGACCCGTCCCTTCGCGAGGAGCTGAGGCGCAGCAGGGGCTTCTGTCCGCGCCACTCGCGGGTGATGCTTCGCTCGGCGGACGCTCTGGGGATGGCCATCCTCTGCGAGGACCAGGTCCGTCTGGCGCTCGCGCATCTCTCCGGGCGGGGCGGGCCGGGGGCATCCGTTCCCTGTCCCGCCTGCAGGCTGCAGGACGACGCGCGGTCCCGCTACTCGTCGGTGCTGCTGCAGTGGCTGGAGGAGCCCGGGGCGGGGGAAGTCCTGGAGCGGGCGGGAGGGCTCTGTCTTCCGCACCTGAAGGGCCTGCTGCAGAAGGCGGGCGGAGATGCCCGCCGGCGCCTCGAAGCCGCCGCGCTCGAGAGCCTGGAGACCCTTGCGGCGCAGCTCCGGGAGTTCCAGAGGAAACAGGACTACCGCTTCCGGCACGAGGGGTTCGGTCCGGAAGCCGACTCCTGGCGCAGGGCGGTGCGGCTGCTGACGGGGGAGGAAGATGTCTTCTGATGCGCTGGAGGGGGCGGTGCGGCGGTGCTGACGTTCTTCT
>FWWM01009520.1_pt1 | contig 17828 bp, 19 predicted proteins | sample 2228351 | NCBI WGS metagenome assembly FWWM01 (sample SAMEA103939774, study PRJEB20133) | metagenome | reverse complement strand
ACTTTCCACTACCACTGCATCGTCTGGCCTGATCCCGACTATGACCTCCTCGTTCTCATAGCCACTTATCTTTATATCTAAATACTTGATGATGCCGTTAATAACCGGGATCTTCGCTAGATTTGTTGGGGGCTCGCCTATGAAGTCAGCAACAAAAACATTAGCAGGACTGTCATAGAGCTCGCCTGGTCCTCCACGCTGAATCACCCTGCCTTGGTTTAGCACAGCTATCTTATCCCCAACTGCAAATGCGTCAGCCTGGTCATGCGTGACTAGTATTGTTGTGATCCCTATCTCTTTCTGTAATTTCTTAACAAAGCTCCTAGCAGTGATCCTCACCCTAGCATCTAGGTTGCTGAATGGCTCGTCTAGCAGGAGCACTTTGGGCTCCTTGATAAGGGCCCTGGCTAGAGCTACTCTCTGCTGTTGCCCGCCACTGAGCTGTCTAGGGTACCTATCGAGAAGGTGATCTATCCCGAGAACCTCTGCTATATACCTCACACGCCCCCTAATCTCCTCCCTGGATAACCCCTTGATCTGTAGTGGGAAAGCTATATTGTCGAAGACCTTCATATTTGGGTAGAGAGCCCAGTTCTGGAACACCATGGCCACATCACGTTTCTGGGGAGATAAGAATATATTTTTAGAAGTATCAACAACAACCTCATCCCCGATCCTTATGCGCCCTCTCGTTGGCTTTTCAAGACCGGCTATTATTCTTAGGAGCGTTGATTTTCCAGAGCCTGAGGGCCCTAGTATTACGAGGAACTCCTTATCCTCGATCTCTATCGAGACGTCATTGAGGGCTATCACATTTCGCTGGAAGATCTTAGTTATATTTTCTATACTAACACTAACCATATTATCACCCTCTAGCCCCCGTTCCCAGAACTAGTAGCCCCCGTATAAAATACCTCCCAAGAAGCATGAATATCAGGAGAGGGGGTAGTGATCCTATTAGCGCTGCTGCAAACATCTGATTATAGAGAGTCCCACTCTGACCAACATAGCTGAAGATCTTGAGCGTTATGTGCTTCTCATAACCCCTCATCAATATTAGCGGCATATAGAAGTTATTCCAGGTCATTATCAATATAAATATTATGGTTGATGCGAGGCCAGGACCTAGAAGGGGTAACACCACCCTTCTAAATATCCTAACCTCGCCAGCCCCATCAACAAGGGCTGCTTCAACCAGATCCCTCGGGATCGCTGTCAAGAATATGAACATTAGAAGGGCTGCCATCGGGGAGTAATATATTAGGAAGGCTAGAGCCAAGCCTGCCAGTGTGTCATAGAGCCCTAGCGACTTGACGAGCTCGACCAGAGGGACTAGAAGCGTTTGGTAAGGTATATATGTTGATATGGCTATCAATAGCATCACGGCGTCACTCACACCGCCAGATCTCCTGTAAATGGAGTACGCCGCCAGAGAGCCCAGCAGCGTTGCTATGAAAGCAACTGGCAGAACAACTATAGCCGTATTTATAAGAGGCCCTCTCAGCTCCATGAGAACGTTTAAGATAGTTCCTAGATCTATATTTGATGGTGGGGATAGCACAGGTGCCCCCATAACCTCTTGAAGACTCTTCACCGAGCCAACGATCAATGCGTAAACAGGGATCACCCATATAAGGCTAAACACCCCTGTAATGGTTAAGGCTATGATCATGCTTAGCCTGGCCATTTACATCACCTCCTAACGATCCACTTCTTTATCCCGTAAAAGGCATATGGTATCACGATGAACGCTGATATAGCTATTATAATTATTGCCGCTGCGGATGCTATGTAGAAGTAAAGTGACACGAACTGCTTATAGATATACATAACCATTGTCTCCGTGAATGGGTTTAGGAATAATATCGAGTATGGTAGATCGAACATCTGTATAGCAAACAGTGCGAGAAATATCGTTGCTATTATGAACCCCTGTCTAGCGTTGGGGAACACGATCCTTCTCATTATTGTTACCATACCAGCCCCATCGATCATAGCGCTCTCGATCAACGACCTATCGATGTTATAGAACATGGCTAGGTAAAGCATTGCTGTGAACCCCCCATAGACCCACACCGAGACGAGAACAAGGCTCCAGAAGGCATTAGCGCCTTCAAGCCATTGGAAAGATGGTAATCCGAATAGTGAGAGCGCGGTGTTAATACCCCTGTACTGATCAAACAACCATCTCCATATAATACCTACAACAACCATCGACAGCGAGAGGGGGTATATGAAGAATGCTGTTAAGGCGTTGCGGAGCCTCGCACTATCTAGCTGAAATATAGCTGATGCTAATAGCAAGCCTGCTATGTTTCCAAGCAGTACTAGTGAGGCAGCCCACAGGAGAGTTCTCCCGAAAGTCTGTATAAACTCAGGGTCTGAGAAAAGCCGCACGAAACCCTGGAGCCCTATGAACTGGGGTGTGGGGCTTCGTATCGAATAGTCTGTTAAGGCTATCCTGAGGTTCCAGAAGATCCCGTAATAGAGGATACTTGAAAGCAGTAATACTGGGAGTAGGAATAGAACAAATGTTACTAGCCGCATAGCAAATCCCCATAAGAAGACTGTCTTGTTAAAAAATAGCTCTTTTTTAACGCATCCTAGCTCTTCTTAGCCCATGGGGGTAGATAGCCGGCGAACGGCTTCTCCATGCTCCCCATGAAGTAACCACTGCCCGACCATAGGTCGTATTCGGACTTGATAGCATCGCTCAAAGTACTGTACCATAGATCTGTGTTCTTCGTCTGGGCCAGGAGCACTGCACCGCTTAACAGCTTCTGCCACACGTCTGAGAACAGGGCTCCGTGTGTTAGGCTGAAGACCTGGTACTTAGACTCTCTATACTCCTTAACTTCCCACCTCTGACCAACGGTGGGGTATATGGTCTCCTCTATATCTGGGTAATCGGCTATAGAGCCCTTCAGCGGGTTAAAGATCCTCTGGCCATCCTTCGAGGCGAAGAACTTGGCGAAGAGAACACCAGCGCTACTCTCAGGCCCCACGGGGACGGCTACAGCATCTATTACCATGTTATACACACCCTGTGTTCCCGGGAATGGCGCTATTATTATATTGCAATCAGGTGTTATGTTATCTATGGTGCACATCTTCACATCCGGGTAGACGTTATATATAAGCCCAACCGCCCAGTCACCGTCCACGTGGAAAGCCCCACCTCTTTTTATCAATGTATCCACAGCTGATGTCCAGTCGAGTGCGAGCCAGTTGCCTGGGAATGTATCTGAGAGTGTTAGGAATATGTCGGTTGCCCTCCTAAGGCTATCGTCAGTGGGGCTCAGAGTACCATACATAAACTGTATAAACTTATTGGGGCCACCTACTGCTAGGAAGATCTGCTCCCATAGGTGGAGGACTGTGAAGAGATCTGCACCAGCCTGGACCATGCACGGAACCCCGTGGGCCTTAAGAGTAGAGCAGGCTCTCACAAGATCATCGAGCGTCGTTGGGGGGTTGATACCATACTTATCCAGCACCTGCTTGTTCATAAATATCAAGTTAGCTCTATGTAGATTAACTGGTATAGTGTATAGACGCCCTGATAGCAGACAAGCTTGTGCAGGCGGCGTGTTTATAAGATCTATTTCCTTAGCCACATTTGTTAACTCAACGAAATCCTTCTCCTTATTAGGTGACGCTAGGAAGTAGCTTATCATCTCCGGCCCACAGTGAACCTGAAACGCTGCAGGTGGTTTACCCGCCATTATCAGTGCTATGATAGCGAACTTAGCATTAACACCAGCTCCTCCAGGCACTGCTGTTTTCTCAACACTGATCCCGTGTTTAGATGTAAAGTTACCTATCAGAGCATCTATAGCGAACCTCTCTAAACCAGCCCACCATGTGTAGAATGTTATCTTGGTAGGCATGGCTGGTGGTGTGGCAGGGGCTACGCCTGGAACGAGGGCTCTTTGGGTGAGGAGGTATGTGGCAGATCCTACAACCACGGCTGTCACGATAACGCTTATAAGGATCCATACTATAGTTCGCGAGACTGCTCTTGATAACCTGGACATTATAACACCCTCTCAAAGAAAATATGTAACTAAAAATATAAATGAGGTTCGCAGTCAATAGATCTCTTAGCACACATGGAGATCTACCAGCGCTTAAGCCCCATATATTCAATCCTTCTTCTCATTGTGCAACCTATTTCCAGCCTCAACATGAGGCGGATAACTTTCTACTAGTTACTATATCTCCAAGAACGGATCTTCGTGTTACAATTAACCCTAGATCCTGTGAAAATTGCTGTCTCGCGTCCTAACCCTAGGCTGGTATGATTAGGTCTTCGAGCTCCTCTGGGTAGTGGGTTATGAATTCGAAGCCTTCTCTCGTTACCACTATCGTGTCCGAGTGTCTGAAGCCCCCCAGGCCTTCAACATATATTCCTGGCTCTACCGTCATTACCATTCCTTCTTCGAGGACCCTGTTGTCTCCAACATCGAAGAAGGGGGCTTCGTGGTATTCGAGGCCTATTCCGTGGCCTGTGTGGTGTCTCCAATACCTCATTAGATCTTTTTCTTTGAAGAACCTCCTCACATTTCTATCCACATCGCTGCACCTCACCCCGGCCTTTATGCTCTCGAGAGCGACTCTCCTGACATCCAGCATTAGTTTGAAGAACCTTCTCTGTTCCTCCGATGGCTCCCCAACGATCATTGTTCTCTCAAGCTCCGCTCCATAGCCGCTCACAAGGGCCGTGGCCCCTGTTACTAGAACATCTCCTTTCTTGATTATCGCATGTATCGTGAGGGAGTGTGGGTAGTAGGAGTGCTTCCCTACCTGGCCTCTGAAGCCCGCCCTAGCCCCCGCGTTCCAACCAGCCGGCCTGTAGATCTCTTTAAGGGCTCTTGCCATTGCGAGGGTTGCCTCCATGCTAGCCCTCAGAGAGATCTCGTCCTCATAGAGCCCCGGCCTTGTGTATTCCTGCAGCAGCTTGTGGGCGAGTGTCGACCACTTCGCGCTCTCCCTCAAGAGAGTGATCTCTTCTCTTGACTTCACCATCCTCATATTCTCGATCAAGTCCCTCTCATAGCTATAGCTGGCCCTCAGAACCTCGCTGAGCCTCGGTCCTCTATAGCCTAATATATGGCCGTAGCCATCCACATCAAACCCTATCCCCTTTCCCTCGAGCCCCAGCTTCTTCATATGCTCCGCTATAACCAACATGGGGTGCTTCTCATCAGGATACTCACCATAGCTGAGAACCCTGTCTGCATAGGAGTATTTCTCGGCGTGCTCTAGCTCGAGCCTAGGGACGATCAGGATCTTCTCCCCACTAGATAGGATCAAAGCGGCTATGGGCCTCTCAGTGGGTATGTGGAAGAAGTTAGTGGTATAGGCTATATTTGCAGCCGAGACCAGGTAGAGGGCGTCAAGGCCTTTTTTAGCCATCTGTGAGGTTATATCAAGGACCCTCCTCTCGATCTCCTTCTTGGATATTACAAGCATATAGATACCATTTGATAATAGCTACTCGTCAATATAAAACACAAACCATATCGAGGGCCTCTCCCCACACCGAGGGGCAAGACCCTAGCCGCAATCATAGAAACCTACAGGGATCATTTAAGCTCCTCTATATCAATAAGAGTGTTGCTGGTCTTATCTTAGCCTCTGGATCTATCTCTAATCCCAGCCCCTCCAACACATGCCCCCGAGAACCTCTATTCGCTGGCTCGCCAAATATCGCTATTGTTTCTACTCTCCCACCCATATATTCTATACCGATGATCCCGTAGCTTCTCTATAAACCCGTCGTCAGCTGCTCTAAACCTTCACATACCTATAGGCCTTATCCCGAGATCTTCTAAAGTCTCTCTATGTATGATAGAGTATATAGCCCAGAACACAGACAGTTCAGCGTCTCTCTATCTGCCCCCATCCCCGGGATTATAGACCCGGATCTTCATGTATGTGAAGCCCATGGGCCTCTACTCTTTACCTGTTGCTATGACTCCTCTTCACCCCAGGGGAGCGGGGCTTGGGAATGTTATCTATTAATGGCGTATCTCCATAGCTATGCTGTTGAGCCTATGGGTTCTCGATACCCTGTGCTACTATGCTGTCGTATTGGAAGAGTATCGGTACTCCTCCCGTGTGTATGAAGATCACTTTGGCTCCTCTCTCTATATAGCCCTTATTCACGAGATCTATGAGGCCAAGCATTGCCTTCGCTGTATATACCGGGTCTAGCAGTATTGCTTCTTTTCTACCCACATGGGCTATCACTTCTATCACTTCCCTTGTTATCGATCCATAGCCTCCGTAGGTGTAGCTGTCACTCACCTTTATATCCTCCAGATCCAGCTTGGGGTCGTGGATCCCAGCGTATCTCGCACCCCCAAGAACCAGATCGTAGATGTTCTTTCTAATCTCACCCGCAGGCCTGCCAACACTTATCCCGATAATCTCCGCGTCTAGCCCGAGGAGCTTTGAGCCGAGCACCAGCCCCGCCTGGGTAGCTCCCGTCCCCGTTGCGTGGACTATGTATTTTGGTTTAAAGCCCTCTCTATAGGCCTGGATCAAGATCTCATAGGATACCAGTGCATAGCCCATAACACCCTGTGGGGATGCCCCGCCACGCCTAACTATATATGGCTTCCTACCCCTGGCCTCTAGATCCTTTGCAAGTCTCTGCACAGCCTCCTCAGCCTCTCCCTGTGACTCCACATAGATCACCCTGGCACCAAAGATCCTGTTGAGGAGAAGGTTGCCCTTAAGATCCCTGGAGCCCGGGGGTGTTAGGACTAGATAGACATCAAGCCCAGCCCTCCTCCCAGCAGCTGCTGTCAATCTAGCATGGTTCGAGTGAACAGCCCCCGTGGTTATGAGGGTATCGCAACCATTTCTAAGCGCGTCGCCAACTATGAACTCAAGCTTCCTGATCTTGTTACCGCCGAGAGCAAGCTCAAGAAGATCGTCTCTCTTGATATAGAGCTCGATGCCCAGCTCCCTGCCCAGACTAGCGGCCTTCTCAAGCGGGGTTGTGGTGCTTATCAATCTAAACCTGGGCAGATCGAGGATCTTTGATAACAAGTTCAGAGCACCACGTAATAGTGACCCCCAGCATTAAATATTCGTGCTATCCCATGAATATAGAGCCTTGCCCGCCGCTCACTCATAGAAAGAAGCTGGAAGCAGTACCGAGGTAATATGATGAGCATCGCGGCCTCTTCGAAGAGCTAGGTATTTATACAACGTCTATGCTGGATCTATTCTACACAGGCTGTTTCACGAAGCCTAATGTGTCCATGCAACAAATAGATCGGATCGGGATCAATTAGCTGGATCAGGTGCGGCGGCCGGGATTCGAACCCGGGATTTCCGGCGTGGCAGGCCGGCGTCCTGGACCAGGCTAGACGACCGCCGCCGATATATCTTAGATATGTGGGGGTTTATATTTTAGCTATCTGGATCTTGAGGCTGTGTCTTATAATCTCTCTCTTATCTAGATATGTGGTTCTGTGGCTTGGAGCCGAGGGTTCTTTTTGATAGGAAGAGCGCTGTTCTCGCTGTTGTTGTTTTTGGTGTTTTTATGATCGCTGTTGATATTACTATTGTTGTTCTCGCCCTACCCAGTATTGCCCAGGATCTTGGGTCTGGTTTGGGGCCTGTTATGTGGGTTACTCTCTCCTCTTCCCTCGTGATCTCTTCCCTCACCACCCAGTTTGGGAGGCTTGGCGATGCCTTTGGCAGGGGTTCTATGTATAACTTGGGTCTCTTGCTCTTCACCCTCGGATCTCTATTATGTGGTCTCTCGACGAGCAGCTCTATGCTTATAGCCTCGAGGGTTGTTCAGGGCATAGGGGCCTCTATGATCCAGGCTAATAGCGGTGCTGTGATAGCTGATCATTTTGAGAGCTGGGAGAGGGGAAGGGCTTTCGGCTACACAGCTCTTGGGTGGAGTATGGGCGCCGTGATCGGCATTCTTCTAGGTGGCTTGATAGTCACCTATGCTGGGTGGAGGTATATCTTTCTTATAAACGTCCCCATAGGGTTGATCCTATCTGCTGTGGGCTTCAGGGTTATTAGGAGCGAGAGAGGATCCCCGGGCTGCTTCGATGTTCCGGGAGCCTCTGTGCTCTTCGTTCTACTCCTCCTGGTCTCCATAGCCTCCTATCGATCTATTTTCGAGGGCTTCTCAGCCACAGTATCTCTCCTAGCCGTTGCAAGCATAGCCCTCCTATCGATCTTTCTTCTCGTTGAGAAGAGATTCAGGGATAGGGAGGATAAGCAGTACTGCCCAGTCATAGACCTGGGGATATTTGGTGATAGATATCTAGCATACTCCCTATCAGCGGCCTTTCTCCAGAGCGTCGGGATGTTCGCATCCTCGTTCATACTAACCCTCTATCTCCAGGGCGTGAGGGGTTTAAGCCCCTTCGACACCTCGCTGATCCTACTCCCAGGGTATCTTATCTCAAGCACCATAGCACCCCTCGCCGGGAGGCTCTCGGATAGATATGGCTCAAGGATCCCTGCAAGCGTTGGGATAGGCCTCATGGCCCTCTCAGCGATCCTCTACCCCCTCACCCTGGACCCAGAAACACCGCTAGAATATATAGTGATCATCTCAACCATAGGCGGCATAGGATTATCAATATTCTTCCCAGCAAACAACAGAGCCGTTATGATCAGCGCCTCGAGCAGCATCTATGGAGGCGTCTCAGGGCTTCTCAGAACCCTCATCAACATCGGGACTCTGCTCAGCTACTCAATAGCGATCGCCGTGTCATCCGCAACAGTGCCTAGAGAGATCGCTTCAAGAGCCTTTCTAGGCGAGAGGGTCATCGGAGCTATAGGGGCTGAGTTTATACACGGGCTGAGATACTCATTCACAGTATCTGCAGCGATACTTGTCATAGCCCTGGTCCTATCGATCCAGAGGGGAGGGGAGTCTTTTAAGGCCAAGAACACCACTAGATAGGGGGTCTCTATACCGGCATGCATCTTCTGCGAGATAGCCCGGGGTGGAGAGGCGTCGTGGAGGATCTATGAGGATCGCGATGTGATAGTCTTCCTAGACAAGTACCCAATAAGCTATGGCCACACACTGGTAGCGCCTAAACAGCACTACAAAGACGTTGTATCAACACCCCCCAGCCTTGTCTCGAGAGCCTTTATAGTGGCGAGGGCAATAGGAAGGGCATCTGTAAAGCACCTAGGGGCAAGCGGCTTCAGAATAGTTGCCAACACAGGATCCTCGGCGGGGCAGATAATATTCCACTTCCACGTCCACATAATCCCGAGATACTCCTACGGAGACCCTGGGCCTATAGAGCCCAGGACAGAGATCACGGAGGATATAGCTAGAAAGGTTGTGGAGAGCTATAGAAAGGCCCTCGAGGATGGGGAGATAGGGCGCATGATAGCAGGCGAGGCATAGCTTCTAGAGAGGCTTTCTACAACCAAAACCCCTTTTGGGAGGGGGTTGTCCACAGAATGCTGTGCTTTGTAGTGAAGATAAGCTGGGATATTTTAGAGAGATAGGTATGCTAGGTGGGTATAGAGATCCACAGAAGATCCGGTGATCTTTTCAGAAGCATTTTTACAGCCTCTCTAAAGCCCATAACCACTATGCAGGATCCCGGCGGAGCCTGAAGAGCCAAGCCACCGATCTCAACGTAGCCGCCGAACTCGCTGCAGAAGGCCATGTATCCCTTACTATAGCTAGAAACAGATCTATTTACATCCACCAAACCCATTGAGTAGTAATCATAACCAGCGCTATCAGTAGCCATGTATAGGCCCTCAATAGATCCACAGTATCTGAAAACAATATCCACAGGAGACCCGGTGACAGAGTTATTGAACCTCAAATAGATCTCCGACCCACATCTAGCCAGAAGCATAGCAACACCATAATCCCTGAAAACAATAAGAGGCTCCCCCCAATAGAGGTAAACAATAGACATAAGCACCACAGCCATCACAGAGACAGCTGCTAGAAAGGAAATAGCCGAAGAGCCAGGCCTCAAAAGCCCCTCCCACTATAAGTTATAATTAATGAGTTATAATAAGAAGATCTTGTTCTTCAGAGCCGCGGGAGGATCCTATCTCGCTTTAGAAGAAGCCTCGCAGGCCTTATCCCCCTCTTCAAGGGATCTAGAACCAGGCCAAAGATCTCTAGCGTAGCTATGCCGAGCAAGTTCTCATCCCCACTCTCCCCTAGGATCACTGGCGAGTGCCTCTCTCCATAACCCTCTAGCTCTATCACAGCCTCAGAGACTCTTCTCCTAATAACGCTCCCATCAGCTAGAACCAGCTCAACTCCCCCAAGGGCTTGAGGCCCAGCTGCTCCCAAACCTCTCTTTCGAGAACCGTGTATGTTGCTCTAGAATCTATAGCAATCTAACCGCGGCTCTCTTATCCATATGCTTCGCAATAGCGTTAACATATACCAGACCCATATAGGCCCACAAGGTGGATTCTAAGGCTCTTTTAGCTAAAACCCGCCTCTCGAGGCAGTACGTGTAGTGGGGTGGCTTCTTATCTATTCTTTGACCATGTAGGGCACCTCTCTTTTGATCCTTGTTGAGATTATCGCGCTCCCCAGCCCCAGGGGTATTGCTATTATGTTTAGGATCTCGCTTGGTATTATCATCATGATCCCGGCTATTGCTAGTGCTATTCTCAGCGGCGCTATGATCTCTCCTCTGAAGTAGCCCACGTTCGCTAGGGTTAGGAACCATGTTCCCATGAGGATCGATGCTACCCTGGTTGCTATTAGGATCGATGCCTCTACCCACGATGTGTGAAGAACCACAGGTATTATTAGGATCGATGCTCCCCAGAATGAATATACAAAGGATATTGTATATATATACTTAGGGATCGCGACGAGAGCAGCCTTAACCCCCGCCTTTATAGGATCGAGCCTAAATACAGCTGCCGCGGCGAACGCTGAAAGAGCTACCGGCGGGGTTATATCTGCAAGCATTGCCATGTAGAATAGAAACATGTGTGTCGAGAGAGTAGCCGTGTCCTGGGGCATTCCCATAGATGTTGCCAGCCCTATTATAGCTGGAGCTGTTAGCAGTGATGATAATACATATGTTGCAGTTGGGGGGACACCCATTCCTATGAGGAGTGAGAAGCCCCATGCAAAAAGTATCGCTAGAACCAGGTTATTCTGTATTATAGATAGAAGTGCTAGTGTGAACTTCTGGGAGAGGCCTGAGATCACGACCATGCTCATGATCACATTGGCCATAGCTATAGATGCCCCTATAGATGCCATGGGTGTGAAGCCCTCCTCAAGACCCCTCCATATATTCCTAAGCCTGGGCCTCAGATCCCTATCAAGGGCTGCAAGGGCTATTGAGAAAACTATGGCTATCGTTACAGAGAGGGATATGCTGTATCCGAGAAATATGAGGGCCAGTATGAGGAATGCTGGGGCGAAGACATGGATCTTGAAAGAACCCTTCCTATCAACCTCAACAGGCCTTAACCCAGCTTTCCTTGAATAGTACTCGTTATAGATAAGTATGGAGGCTACATAGAGCATCGCGGGTAATATAGCCATGATCACTACGGTTGTGTAGGGTATAGCCAGGATCTCGGCCATTACGAAGGCAACAGACCCCAGGATAGGGGGCGTTATTATAGCGAGAGTCCCGGCATTGGCTGCAAGCCCAGCGGCCGAGAGATCATCATAGCCAGCAGCCCTAAAAACAGTCTTGATCGTGGATGATATGAAGGTGGTGTCAGCAGCACCAGATCCAGAGACCATGCCCATCCCAACCCCCATGAGAGCAGTAACCCTCCCAACACTCGCGGGGCTCCTACCCATTCTCGAGAGAAATGTTCTCGCCATCGCCTCACCATATCCCAAGGCCCCCAGGATCCCTGCAAATATTGTGAAGTACACCACATATTTCAGAGAAACACCGGTTACAAGCCCGAAGAGTGCTGCCTCGCTCTCAATATAGATCTTCCCCACCAGATAGTCTATCGAGAACCCCGGGTGAGACCAGGGCGGTGGGAGGTTTGGCGCATATATATTATATAGTATGAATAGTGTTACGAGGAGGGGCATCTCGGGCCCCACAAGCCTTAGCACGAGCCCCATTAGGAGGAGAACATTTGACCAGCCCATATATAGATCCGCTGGGAGGGGCGATATAGCTCTGTAGATCAGGTTCTCATAATCATATATAATATATATATACGGGGGTATCGATGCGGTGAGGGCAACTAGATCTAGGTATCTCGCTTTCCCAAAACCCCTCAGAACCAGGGGTGAGAGCATCGCCACGAACCAGATGAGCATTGTGGGGAAGCTATATAGCGGGTCGAGCTTTAAAAAGAGCACCAGCTGGGTCGTTGGTATGAGCGTTAGGATCGCTGTTACAAATGCTATAGATAGCCTCACCAAGCCCATCCTCGGTTTAGAGGTGAAGGATAGGAGGTAGCCCACCACCAGTATGAAGAAAACATGGGTTGCTCTCTGCAGCTGCGTTAGATCCAGGATACCTATTCTGTATTGATATGATAGAGGGTTATATGGGTGGAACACTAGGTATAGATGATATAGAGAGGCTATTATGGCAACCACTACTAGTATCTTTCTAGCCAGGCCCGCCTCTCCCGAGAAAATCACCTGGAGATAGTATTCTAATAAAAATATATAGAGTATCCAGGGCCCTCCAACCCATATGCTTTTAATATGCCTGGCGGTAATAGATTATCTGTGGGCTGTTATGGGGGATAGGGATGAGTATGCCGATGATGCGAGCATAGACAGGGATCTAGAGAGGTATCTGAGATACCTCGAGAAATCTGTTAGAGAGCTCCAGGTTGAGAAGAAGAGCCTCATGGACGAGCTGGGTCAATGCAGGATCGAGCTTGAGAAGATGCTCCAACCCCCCCTGGTAGAGGCCACCGTGATAGATCTTCTCCCCGATGGGAGGGTTATTGTTAAGAGCTCAACAGGCCCCAACCTGATTGTGAATATAAGCAGCAAGATAGATCCCAGGGATCTTAGGCCTGGGATCTCTGTTGCGCTGAGCAACAGGGGCTCAGAGATAGTGGAGATCCTGGGTTTCAGAGAGGATCCCCTGGTCGCTGCTATGAAGCTCGTTGAGAAGCCGAGCACAAGGTACTCTGACATAGGAGGCCTCGAGGAACAGATCAGAGAGATCAGGGAGGTTGTCGAGCTGCCCCTAAAAAACCCAGATCTTTTCAGAAGACTGGGGATCGAGCCTCCCAAGGGGGTTCTCCTATACGGGCCGCCGGGCGTTGGCAAGACCCTTCTGGCAAGAGCCGTTGCTGGTGAAACAAACGCCACCTTTATAAGGCTCGTCGCCTCGGAGCTTGCCCAGAAGTTCATAGGCGAGGGGGCCAGGATAGTTAGGGAGGTTTTCGCGCTGGCTAGGAAGAACGCTCCATCTATAGTGCTTATAGACGAGATAGACGCCATAGCTGCTAAGAGGATAGACGTCGGTACCAGTGGTGAGAGGGAGATCCACAGGACTCTCACACAGCTCCTAGCCGAGCTCGACGGCTTCGACCCCCTGGATAACGTTAAGATCATAGCGACTACGAATAGAATAGATATAGTGGACCCAGCTATTCTGAGACCAGGTAGGTTCGACAGGATCATATATATACCCCTCCCCGATAAGAGGGCTAGGAGAGAGATCTTCGGGGTTTATGTTAAGAAGCTGAGGATAAAGAGAGAAATAGATCTCGACGCCCTTGCCGAGATGACCGAGGGAGCATCCGGGGCGGATATAAAGGCTATATGCACAGAGGCCGGGTATATAGCTATAAGGGCTGGGAGGGACTATATAGTTTTCAGCGATCTTGTCGAGGCTGTTGAAAAGGTAATGAGTAAAAAGAGATCTATCGCGGAGCCCGAGAGCCCGCCAGCGGCCCAGAATAGGCAGGCGGCTTACCAGCATATCTAGCCCCCAGCCCGGCCGGGGTTGATGATGCCCTATCAAGAGCACTTTGTGGTTGAGAAGCCCTCGCCGAAGATCCTGGCTAGGCTTAGGGCTATTGCTGACTATCAGCTCTTCCCAGGGGCTGGGGAGATCCTTGTCCCATCCAACGCAAGGATCGTGGTTTCCAGGAATACAGGGAGGGTTAGGGGTATATTGGGGAGCGATGGCCTTCTAGCCAGTATAAGGGCCTCTGACTATAGATATGTTCTGAGATACCCGGGCGCGAGGCTCCTCCATGCCGCAAGCGAGCCCCCTCTTCTGAGGGCTGTTGTTATCAATGAGGTTGCCGATGAGATTAGAAGGGGTGGGAATCTCTTTGCCAGGCATGTTCTATATATAGACGAGGATCTGAGGCCGTGGGACGAGGTTCTAATAGTAGATGAGGATGATAGGCTCTGCGGCGTTGGCAGGCTCCTCCTATCCCCCAGAGAGGCTCTATATTTTACCAGGGGAGTTGCAGTAATAACTAGGGATGGTGTGTGGAGCAGAGGAAGAGCAGGAGAATAAGGATCATTGTTACAGATCCTCTGGATAGTATGAGGAGGAATGGGGAGCTTGTCCTCATAACAGGCTTCCCAGGTTTCGGCGCTGTTGGCTATATAACCACGAGATATATCGTTGAGGCTCTGAAGCTCAAGAGGATAGGGTATATTATAACTAAATACATGCCCGACGTGGTATCGATAGAGGGTGAGAGGAGATTCAGCTTCCCCTACGAGCTCTACTCAAGCGAGGGAAGCGGATTGATAGTCCTCGTTAACAGCGTTGTCCCCAACATCCACGAGAGAGTCGAGTTCGCCGAGGCTATCGTTAGGTGGAGCATTGAGAACAAGATAAACGAGATCCTATTGATAGGAGGCCTCGACCCCAGCGTTAGAAAATCCCCAGAAGATCTGCTGAGATGGACTGGCAATAGCTGGTGTAAGAGAGCGCTGAGCGAGCCAGCCATGGATAGGGGGCTGATAATAGTGGGGCCCCTCGCAATACTCCTAATGTTCACAGAGATCCTTAGACAGCCCGCCACAGCGATCCTCCCATATGCTGAGAGGGAGAGACCTGATCCCAGGGCTGCTTCCATCGCTGTCAAGAAGATCTCAGAGATCTTTGGTGTGGAGATAGATATCCAGGATCTCATAAAGCATGCAGAAACAATGGAAGAGATCGAGAGGAAGATAAGAGAGCATGTAGAGGCCCCAGAGAAGAAGATCACAGGATACCATATGTAGCGGGCTCGATAAGAAGTAGATCTATCGTCTACATAGGTCTCCACTCTTTCTACAGTGTTTGATCTTATATGCGGGAACCAGATACGAGATCTATTTCTCTCTTTATCCTCAGCTTCTTAACATAAACCCCGAAGATCTCTCTCCTAGCCCTCTTATCTGGAAGGGGTATATATGATCCTGTCGGTGCAGCGCCTCTCCCTATATGCGGAGCTGGGGCGAAGAGCTAGGAGGCTTTCCCACAATGTCGAGCGGCGGGGAGGATCGCGAATTGGTTTGACAAATTTGCCAAACTCGAGATATATGGTAGCCGCGGGATAGCCTCCAAGCCGCGGCTGTGTTAAAGCTACCCAGATCTGGGCTGGGATCTATCTAGTGTTTAGCTATGAAAGCGCTGCTGAGGCTGGCTGGGCATATGGAGCTGCATATGGGCCTAGATCTATCGATGCTATTGAGCCGGTGCCGTTTGTTGGTTCCCTCCTAATCTGGGGAATAGATCCTGGGTCCCTGTTATCTAGATACTTCCCGGATTTCGCTGCTCTCAGCACGAGATCCACTATGGCCTCGCAAGTAGCGCTCCCATCGACCCTAGCCACGAAGCCCCCCACTTTTATGGCTTTCTCACTGCTGAGCAGATCTATTGAGGGCTTTACATAGGCTTCGACGCCGTATCTAGACCTAAGGATCCTGGCTGCCTCTATTGCTAGCCTGAGGAGCTTGAAGCTATCCTCATCAGATCCTCCGAGAACCTCTATATCCATAAGAGGATCCCTAGCAATATGGCTTATCAGCCCCCAGTCTTATAAGCACTGGGGCATATGGCTGTCTGGTTCGCCCACATGAGAACCCCTCTGGGAACAAGCATAAGGATAGGCTATATAGCTATAATCGATATAGGGGGGAAGAAAGAGCTTGAAGAGATAGCGAGATCCCTGGAAAGCTATAGAGCAGAGATCCTCTGCCCAGACAGCACAGAAGATCTCTACAGAGCATCACAGCTAGACCCAGATATAGTGGATGCTATGAGGAAATGCGATAACGAATGCTGCATACTAGCGGTCGCTGCACAATGATCTCGCCCCGGATGGCCCTCTATCTGTGTCTAGATATATTCCTAATCTGTGGGGGATGGGGAAACAAGGAATCATGGATCTATGAAAAGCCCGTGCATATATATCTTCACCCCACATGTATCATAGAGCGTGCCCCCGCCTTGCAGAGGTTTTTAAACAACTCTTCCAGGGATAGGATCACGGCAGACGATTCGATATCCATCGATATGGGTAGAAGAACTATATATCTAAACAAGGGTGGATTATCGCCCGAGGATATAGTTGCTATCAGCTTCGCCGAGGTTCTAGATAGAGTTGGTGCTAGGTATGTCATAGTGGCTGGCTATATCGCCATCCTATTCGGAAGGGCTAGGGGCAGTGATGATGTTGATTTCATAGTAGATAGGGTTAGTGAGGATAGATTCGTAGCCCTATGTAGCGAGGCTCGTGAAAAGGGCTTCACATTAATGCGGGGCGACATCTCTTCAGAGACCGCTATGAGGAGGATCTATAGGAACTACCTAACCCAGAGCCTTGGAGTGCGGTTCATGTATAGAGAGCTGATCACACCCAATGTGGAGTTCAAGCTGGCCTTTACAGAAAATCATAGATACGCCATAGATAACAGCTACACCGTTATTATTAATGACAGACATACAATCAGGATCTCGCCATTAGAGCTGCAAATAGTATATAAATTGCTACTAGGCTTGGAAAGGGATATAGGTGATGCCGTATTTCTCTATGATCTTTTCAAGGGCTTCATAAGCTACGACGAGCTGAGCAGGTGGTGTGAAGAGCTTAGAGTGGATTGCATGATGCTTGAGAAGTAAAATTAATAGGCCAGCAATGTAATATTCTTGAGGAACACATCTTCCATGGACAGTGAGGGGCTTTTAAAACAGATAGAGGTTGAGAGAAGGAGGAATCTAGAGGATATAATACGCCACGCCAGATGGCAGGCCGAGATGGTCAAGAAGCTCGGCTCGAAGTGGTTTGAGCAGAGAGATAGATGGCTTCACGATATGCGAAAAGCAGCCTCTGAAATGTGGAGAATCCCAGAAGTAAGGCACGCACTTCTCGAAGCAATAAGAGCGAAAGACAGAATCGCAAGAGCTAGAAAAGCGATGCTCTAGACCATTGCTTTTAGAGTTATAATCGAAAGCCACACCCCTCAGGGCGAGGAGAAGATCATAAGATCTGTTGCTAAGCTTTTCCAGCCCTCTATAACCTCTCCTAGAGATACTTCTAGACCTCCTTTGGAAGCTATTGCTCTAATGCATAGTAATACACCAGTGGCTGGAATGCATAGCTCTCCCCCAATCCCTCCCCTCTCGAAGGCTCCCTTATAATGGCCGAGAGATCTGTGATCTCTATAACAATATTTCTCTCCAGCAGCTTTTCCATAAGCATGTTCCACCTATTAAGCCTATAGGATCTTCTGTGATCTTCTTGATCGCCTCGAAAAGATCTGATCCCTGTTTTCTAAGCTCGCTAGCATCTTAACAACCCTCCCAGCATGTTTATTTAGCCATCTCGCCAGCCCATTCCCCCGAGCTCCCTCCAGCAAGTCTTCA
>FWWM01009515.1_pt1 | contig 17834 bp, 22 predicted proteins | sample 2228351 | NCBI WGS metagenome assembly FWWM01 (sample SAMEA103939774, study PRJEB20133) | metagenome | reverse complement strand
TCCCGGTCCGTACAGGCCTCGATGAACCCCCCCTATCCTAGGAGTACCCGGTTCGGGGTGCAAGGGTGGCGTTGATTGACAACGTACAACTTCCCTGCCAAAATGTTGCAAAAACAGGCCTCCCGAAAGGGCAAACCCGCAGCAATGCGGGGGCGCAAAGCCGACGGGGCCGTGGGATACGGTCGGCCGGGCTGCCGAAGGAGGCACTGAACCGTCCGGGGACCGGTGCCGTCGCGCCTCCGGACGGGTCTACCCGCCCTCCGAGTTTACCTGGCACCTTTTCTTGCGGCCCCTGCCGAGGCCTGCGGAAGGGGTGAGAAAATGCGGACTTGGTGGGCAGTTGGACTTCTTGCCTTCTTGTTCCTCAGCTCGAACGAGGGTCTTGGTTTCTCCCAGCAAACCGCGACCATCCGGTTCCAGGACGTCACGGATGCGGTCCTGCCCTACCCCATCCGCCCCCTCGCGGGGCAGACCCACGGGCAATCCTGGGGCTTCATCGCGGTGGGCGACTACGACGGGGACGGCTGGGACGACCTCTACATCAACGAGATGAGCATGGTGCACACCGTGGAGCACCAGAACATCCACGGGCGTCCCCAGAGCGGTTACCTCCTGCGCAACGCAGGGGGGCGGTTCGTGGACGAGACCCAGAGGCTCCCGGTGATCGACGAGGACACCGAGCACCGGCACGTGGCGGTCTGGTGCGACTTCGACCGGGACGGAGACGAGGACCTGCTGCTGGGGACCGGGATGGACGACGAGTTCCCCCTCGGGCATCCCGAACGGATGGTCGGAAACCTCGACGTGTGGCTCCGCAATGACGGCACCCACTTCACGGACGTGAGCCGCAGCGTGGTGGTGGAGGGGTTTGACACCCGCCATAGCAAGGTCTTCCACGGCTACACCTGCGCGGACGTGGACGGGAACGGCTGGCCCGACATCCTGGTGCTCAACGATCATGCACCGGAGGTCTACGGGGTGGACGGGGTCACCCCGATCTTCCGCCTGTACCTGAACCAGGGCGGGATGCGCTACAAGGAGGACGCGGCATCTCGGGGCTTCAGGAGGGAAGTCGACCGCGAGAGGACCAGCATCGCACCGTGGGGGCTCGGGTGCTACGACTTCAACGGGGTCCGGGGTGTGGACTGCCGCGTTGCCGGAGGGAACCTGAGCCGGTGGGTCCTCAATAGGGGCGGTGGGTTCTTCAACGTCCACACGGGCGTCTACCTTCCCATCGCGGACCTCAACGCCTACAGTAACGACCTGGCCTGGGCAGACTACGACGGGGACGGTCTGATCGACCACTCCGACGCATTTTTGGTGACCCGCGTCGACATCCACCTGAACAACGGGTCTACGGTCCATAACGACGGGATGGTCAACGCAACTCGGGCCAGCGCCCCCGGCGGGAGGCCGAGACTTCGGAGCACGGCGGCGTTCGACGCGGACAACGACGGGGACGCGGACCTCTTCGTCACGGTGGAGGCGTCTGGGCCGACCCCGAAAGGCAGGCCGACCAAGGCCCCGGACCTCTTCTTCCGCAACGACGACCTGACCTTCGTCGAGCTGGCGAAGGAGGTAGGTCTCGACGGCGGGGTTTGCGTGGGTAAGCGGGCGTACTCCGGTCCTGCGGACCATTGCGTGGGCGGCGGGGGAGCCGCGGTGATCGACTTCGACCGGGACGGTCGGCTGGACCTCGTGGTGAACTACACCCCCTGGTTCAAGCCCGCCGGAGGGGTGGAGCGGGTGCGGGTCTACCGCAACGTGACCCAGAACCCCGGGAACTGGATCGGGATCCTCGTGCAGGGCCGCGACGCTCTCGGGGCCACCGTGACGGTCCAAGCGTGCGGGAAGACCTACGTTCGCCGGGTCGTAAACGATACGCACCACCTTGCCCAGAACACCCGGGCGATCCACATAGGGCTGGGGGAGTGCCGGAACCGGGCCTTGGTGGTGGTGGCGTGGCCGGACGGGCAGGTGCACCGTGGGTGGTTCCATACGGGGCGCTACTACCAGGTGAGGCGGTAGCGGAGGCGGGCCGCCGCCTCAGCGGCGCTCCGTGAACCTTGTGTGGGCTGCTTCCCGGTGCTAGAATGGGCTTTCGGTGGAAAACCCGGATTCACCGTTCCCGGAAGGAGGTGTGAGGTTGGCCACGGTTCGGGTCGGCAAGGATGAGCCCCTGGAGAGCGCCCTCAAGCGGTTCCGGCGGGAGGTCCAGCGCGCGGGGATCCTCGTGGAGGCCAAGCGGCACGAGCACTACGAGAAGCCCAGCGACCGGCGGCGCCGCAAGCTCGCCAAGAGGGCCCGCAAGCTGAAGGCGAAGGCTAACAAGTAGCGCGCGGTCCCGGTCGGCGGACCCCGGGCTCCGAACCGTCGGAGCCCGTCTTTTTCCCATGGCGCTCCTCGAACGGCTGGCCGAGGATCTGAAGCAGGCCCTCAAGGCCCGCGATGTGGTCCGCGTCTCTACCCTCCGGCTCGCCCGGGCCGCCCTCCACAACGCGGAGATCCAGCGGGGCCGGCCCCTCACGGAGGAGGAGGCGGTGGACGTCCTGCGTCTTGAGGCCAGGCGGAGGAGGGAGGCCATCGAGGCCTTCCGCAAGGCAGGGCGGGAGGAGCTGGCCCGCCGGGAGGAGCTGGAGCTCGCGGTGCTCCTGGAATACCTCCCGCCGCCCCTCTCCGAGGAAGAGCTCCGCCGGGTCGTCCAAGAGGCCATCCGGAGGTTGGGAGCGACCACGGAGCGGGACGCAGGTCGGGTGATCGGCACGGTGATGCGGGAGGTCCGGGGCCGCGCGGAAGGCCGGGACGTGGAGCGCCTGGTGCGGGAAGCCCTAAGCTCCGGGCCGTAGGCAAGGATGTCGGAGAACCCCTCGGGCCCCAAACCCCGCACCTGGAAGCGGGCCCGAAGCGCGGGCGGGGTGGTCTTCCGGAAGGGGCAAAAGGGCCCGGAGGTCCTGCTGCTTTTGCACCGAAACGGCAGGTGGACCCTCCCGAAGGGAAACGTGGAGGCCGGTGAGACCGAGGAGGAGGTGGCCTTCCGGGAGGTCGCGGAGGAGGCGGGTGTGCGCAACCTCCGGAAGGTCGCGGACCTGGGCGAGGAGCGCTACCGGTTTTACTGGCCTCCGGAGAAGGCATTGTACGACAAGACCGTCCGCTACTACCTCCTCGAGTGGTTGGGCGGAGAGGAGCCCAGGCCGCAGGCCGAGGAGGGGTTCGTGGAGGCCCGGTGGGTCCCCATCGACGAGGCGGTGCGGCGGGTACGATTTAAGGAGACGCGCCAGGTCTTGGAGCGGGCCCGGGAGATCCTTCGGGGAGCGGAGACGTGATCGGGGATCGTGAGGAGATCGCGCGGTTCGTGGCGGACACCTACCGGAAGTACGCGGAGTACGTCAACCCGGGCCTGGTGAAGCTGTGGCGGTTCGCGGGGATCGAGACCGTGGAGTGGGAGGCCGAGGGCGTAGTGGTCCGGGACGTCCACGGCCGGGAGTACCTGGACTTCTCCGGCGGCCCCGCGGTCTTCGTCCTGGGCCACCGACACCCGCGGGTGGTCCAGGCGGTGATCGCGCAGATCCAGCGCATGCCCATGTCCGTGCGGGCCCTGCCCCGGCGGCTCGAGGCGGAGCTCGCGGCGCTGTTGGCGGAGATCACGCCCGGAGACCTGCGTTACGCCTTCTTCTGCAACAGCGGGGCCGAGGCCGTAGAAGGAGCCATCAAGCTGGCCCGCGTGGCCACCGGCAAACCCGGGATCATCGCCACGGAGGGCGCCTTCCACGGAAAGACCCTGGGCGCCCTTTCCGCCACGGGCCGGGAGACGTACCGGAAGCCCTTTGAACCCCTCGTGCCCGGGTTCCGGCACATCCCCTTCGGAGATCCCGAGGCGTTGGAGGAGGCCATCGACGCGGACACCGCCGCCTTCCTCGTGGAGCCCATCCAGGCGGAGGGTGGGGTGCGGGTCCCGCAGGACGACTACCTCGGCCGGGTGCGGGAGATCTGCGACCGCAGGGGGATCCTCCTCATCGTGGACGAGGTGCAGACCGGCATGGGCCGCACGGGCCGGATGTTTGCATGCGAGCACGCGGGCATCACCCCCGACATCCTTACCCTCGCGAAGGGGCTCGGGGGTGGGGTGATGCCCATCGGCGCCTTCGTGGCCCGTCCGCACCTCTGGGAGGCGTTCACGAACGATCCATACCTGCACTCCTCTACCTTCGGCGGGAATCCGGCAGCCTGCGCGGCCGCTCAAGCCACCATCCAGGTCCTACGCGAGGAGCGGCTCGTGGAGCGGGCCGCCGAGCTCGGACCGTTCCTCCTTGAGGGCCTGCGCGCCCTCGCCGCACGCTACCCCGACCTCGTGCGGGAGGTGCGCGGGAAGGGCCTGCTCGTGGGCGTGGAGTTCATCGACCCGGACGTGGCGCTCCTGTGCGCCGCGGAGGCCCTACACCGTGGGCTGATCTCGTACTTCGCCCTCAACCGGCCGGAGGTGATCCGCATGGCACCTCCCCTCGTGGTCACCGAGGACCACATCCGGCTTGCCCTGGAGCGCCTGGACGCCGCCCTCGGCGCGGTACGGGAGACGGTGCAGGCCGTCCGGTCCGCGGAATGATCTCCCGAGAGGAGTACGAGGAGCGCCGCGCGCGGGTCCGGGCAGGCATGCGGGAGCTGGGGCTCGAGGCCCTGGTGGTGGTCTCCGGCCCCTTCTACGAGCGGCCCGGGGATGTGGCGTACCTCTGCGGCCACCTCCCCCCCTTTCCTTCCTCCGAAAGCGAGCCGCCCTTTGTCGGGATCGGCTACAGTGCCGTCCTGGTCGACCACCGGGAGCTGGTGCTCCTCGTAGACACGCCCCGGTACCGGGCCGACCGGGTGGTGGCGGACGAGGTGCGGGTGAGCCTAGACCTGTGGGGGGCGCTCGCACAGGCCGTGCGGGAGCGGGCCGTACGGGCCGTAGGGCTTGTCGGCTCCGACGTGATCCCGGCCCAGGCCATGGCCCGGCTGGAGGAGGTCGGGTGCCGGCCGGTGCCCGCAGACCGGGTCGTCCGGAGCCTGCGTCGGCGCAAGAGCGACACTGAGGTGGAGCTGCTCCGGAAGGCCGCGGCCTGCGCCCGGGAGGGGCTCGTGGCGGCCTGTGCCGCGTGCCTGCCGGGCGCCTCAGAGCAGGAGGTCTGCGCGGCCGGGGTCGCGGCGGCCCTGCGGGCTGGCGCGGACTTCGTGCGCTACCTCCGGGTGCACTCCGGACCCTGGAGCGCGTGGAGCACCCGGTGGCCGCCCGCTACGGACCGCAGGCTCATCAAGAGCGACCTGGTGCTGTTGGACCTCGTGGGCGCCCGGGAGGGCTACCAGTTCGACGTCCTGCGCACCACCCTGGTGGGGTTTGATCTGCTTCCCTGGCAGCGGACGCTCCTGGAGGCCACCCAGCGGGCCCTGGCCCGGGCGCTGGCGTCCGTCCGACCGGGTGTCAGGGTCCACGAGGTGGTGGCCGCGGCGTTCAGCGCCTACGAGGAGGCGGGCCTGGGTCCGTACGCCTCCTCCTTCCTCGGCCACGGCATCGGTCTGGAGACCGTGGAGGCTCCGTACCTGCGGCCCGGGAGCGCGGTCGAGCTGGAGGAGGGCATGGTGCTCTGCATCGAGCCCGGGGTCTACGTGCCGGACCGGGGCGGCGTGGGCATCGAGGAGGAGGTGGTGGTGACCCCGGAAGGGGCCTGGGTGATCACGGACACCATCCCGCGCCGCCTGTGGGAGTGACTACCGGGAAGGCCGGAGGGGCGGGATCCACAGGTCGTCTGGGACGCCCTCCCGCAGGGCCGTGTGGATCTCCTCGTCCGTCTTGTCCAAAAACGCCCGCTCCAGCTCGTCGACCCCCTGCAGGTCCTGGTAGACCTCGAAGGCCTCCTCGGAGACCATGGCCCGCAGCTGTGCCTCCAGGCGCAGCTTGCTCAAGAAGAACTGCTCCAGGTGGATACGTCGGTACAGCCACACGTGGTGCTGGAGGATCTGCCGCAGCTTCTGGTCCTGGGCGAAGAGGAGGTCCCGCCGGCCCAGGAGGTCCAAGGCCCGGCGGTAGGACCGCCGGAGGTCCACCAGGAGGTCCCGCAGCTCCTGGATGAGCTGTTCGGGCTTCGTGTCCTCCCGGGCGGCGTGCCGGACCGTGCGGACGAGTCTTCCCTCCATCAGCCGCAGGCCGTGCACCAGGTCCGCGAGGGTGCGGGAGACTCCGGGGTTTGGGGGGTGGCGGAGCTTGGCCACGCGTCTTGGCGCGTTCATAGGCGGTCCTCCCGCACTGCGTCTGGGCCATCTCCGTCCCGTGTTGTCCCGGAGAAAACCCCGATCAGATCTCGTGCGTCCCGCGGACCGGCCGCCCGGAAGACGGCTTCGGGAACTCCCGCGGCTCCTCTAAGAGTACGCGCTCTGACCGCCCGGCGTTCAGGACGAGGATCGTCCCGCCGAAAAGAGCCGCAAAGGCTCCGGCGCCCACCGGCCCCCACAAGGCCATCCCCAGACCTCCTGCCCCCAGCACCGCGCTGAGCCCGCAGATCCGCAGCACCACCTCGTGCGGCCGTAGCCCTGCCCCCAACAGCCGGTGGGGTAGGTGGTCCTTTCCCGTGGAGACCATGATCTGGATCGGGTTCCGCAGGCCGTTCCGGTACCGGCGCCAGTGCACCAGCAGGAAGTCCCAGGTCGGGAGCGCCAGGATCACGCCCAGGGCCGCTAGCTCCCAAGGAGACTCCAAGCTGAGGGCGAGGGCCGCGCTCAGGGCCGAAAGCAGGAACCCCAGCATGAGGCTCCCGGAGTCGCCCAGGAAGATGCGGGCGGGCGGGAAGTTATACCGCAAAAACCCTAAGGACGCCCCCGCCAAAGCCGCGGCTGCGGTGGCCACCGCCCACCGCTGGACCAGGATGGCGAAGAAGGTGAGGGCCACCGCGCTCACCGTCGTCGCTCCGGGTGCCGTCCCGTCCGCGCAGTCCAGGCAGTTGAGGGCGTTCGCGAACCCCACGATCCACCCCACGGCGAGGAGGTGGCCGGCAAAGGGCCAGGGAAGCCCGATCCGGAAATCGCCGAGCCACACGATGAGCACCACCACCCCGGCCTCCACCGCGAGCTTGACGGCTCCCACGGACCGCACGTCGTCCACGATCCCGATCAGGGCGAAGGCCGCGGCTCCCCAGAGCAGCAGGACCACGTGCAGGTCGTTCACCGGCCGAGCCCACAGGAGTGTCGCCACGCTGAAGGCGAAGTAGACCGCCACCCCGCCCAGCAGGGGGGTGGGGGAGCGGTGGAGCTTGCGGGGCGCGGGGAAGTCCAGGATCCCCAGCTTCCGGGCCGCCCACGCGGCCACGGGGGTGGCGACGAGCGCCAGGGCGAGCGCGCAGAGGAAGGCTAGAGGGACGCCCGCCACCGTGGTCTCTCCTGTTCGGCGAGAGTGGCTTCCAGGGCCAGAAGGATCCGGTCCACCTCCTCCTCCCGGAGGGACGGGTACAGGGGAAGCGAGAGGGCAGTCCGGTATGCCCGCTCCGTGCGCGGGAATCCCGGTAGGCCCAGGTACCGGTGGAGAGGCCAGAACACCGGGGGACTCGTCTCCACCCCCTGCGCCTGCAAGGCCTCCCGGGCCCTCGCCGCGTCCGGGACCTCGACCACGTACCGGTAGTAGATGGAAGCTGAGCCGGGCCGTACGGTCGGAGGTCGCAACCCCAAAGCCTGTACCCGCTCCGCGTACCGGGCCGCGAGCTGCCGCCGGCGGTCCAGGAGCGCGGGGAGCTTATGGACCTGCGACAGCCCCAAGGCGGCCTGGAAGTCCGTGAGCTTGTAGTTAAACCGGGTCCGCAGACGGCGGCGGCCGTCGTAGTCCCGCAGCTCCCGGACCCGCCGCAGCAGTAGCTCCGAGCCCGAGAGCACCATCCCGCCCTCGCCCGTGGTGATCACCTTCGTGGCGTAAAACGAACAGACCGCCACCTCTCCGAAGGACCCCACCGGACGCCCTCCCACCGTGGCGCCCAGGGCCTGGGCGACGTCCTCGATCACGGGGATCCCGAGCCCGCACAGGGCCTCGATGTCCGCCGGCGTGCCGAACATGTGGGGCACCAGGATGGCCCGGGTGCGGCGGGTGATCCGGCGCCGCACCTCCGCCACGGAGAGGTTGTAGCCGTCGGGCTCGAGGTCCACGAGTCGGGGGACCGCGCCCACGTACCGCACCGCCTGAAGCAGGGCCACACACGTGTAGCTGGGCAGGATCACCTCGTCGGAGGGGCCGACCCCGAGCGCCAAAAGCGCCAGGTGCAGCGCCGCGGTCCCGGAGCTCGTGGCCACCCCGCCCCGGACGCCCACAAACCGGGCCACCGCCTCCTCGAACTGCCTCGTGACCTCACCCTGGCTGATCCGGCCCGAGCGCAGGACCTCGGCCACGGCCCGGACGTCCGCCTCGTCCAGGGTGGGGCGGGAGTGCTGCACTACAGGACCATGCGGTGGCATACGTACGCCTCCGCGGCCTCCACGGAGATCTCCGCGCCCCGCAGCCGCGCGAGCCGCTCCACGTTCGCGAGGCTTCCGTGGTGGGGCGCAGGACGCAGCTGCGAGGCATGACAGGCCAGGGCCCGCAGCTTCACCTCCAGGAACCCCGAGATGTCCACGTAGAAGTTAGGGTGGAAGGGCGAAGCGGACCAGCACAGCTGCGGGGCATCGCAGGAGAGCACCAACCGCACGAAGGGCTTGTCCTCCGGCAGGTGCGGCCGGCAGGCCGCAAAGCCGGCCTTAAAGAGGGCCTCGTGGTCCTGGTTGTAGCTCGGGTGGGGGAGGATCACCACCGTGGGCCGCACCCGGTCGATGCTGTACCGGGCTTCCCGCTCGATCAACGTCACGAGGTCCCGGCGGGGGACGGCGTCCAGGCGTAGGTGCCGGTGGATGTCCTCGAAGAGGATCTCGTACCCGTCCACCTCGAGGACCTCCATGGCCCTGCGCAGCTCCTCCGCCCGCTCGGCAGCCCGGACGAGCGGGTGCTCGGAGGAGTAGTGCCGGAGGTCGCCCACGGACCCCACGATCACGAACACCTCTCCTCCTGAGGCCTTCACCTTGGCGATGGTGCCCCCGCATCCGTACGCCTCATCGTCCGGGTGCGGGGCGACCACCAAAACCCGCTGGCCCGCCCAGAAGTCGTCCATGGGTCTTGGTCCATCCTACGGGGCTTCCTTGCCCGGTGGCTTCTACCCAAATGGAGGGTTGGCCCTGATCAAGTGAAGGATTGTGGGGGAGGATCGTTTGATCGCGCATTTTCCTCCGTTTGGAGGATTGCTTGACCGGACCCTTGAGGTGATGAGGAAGCAGAGGCGATGGCAGGAGGTGGAGGATGAGGAGGTTCGGAGTGGGGGCGGCCTGGATCGTCTCGGGTGCGCTGTGGCTCTCTCTTGTGGGAACCCTGCCGGCGTGGGCGAGGGGGCAGCCTGTGGAGGTCCCCGAGCCGGGCGGGATCGCGCTCATGGGCACCGCCCTCTTCGGAGCCCTGGCGGCCCTGAGGCTGTTGCGGCGGCGCTGACGGCCGGATCCTCCGAATGATTAGCAAAAATCCTCCGAACGGAGGATTTTTGGGTGGGAGGTGCGGTAGGTCGGGATTATTGGATTCGGGCATTTTCCTGCTTCCGGAGGATTGTTGGAAGAGGGGGGACCTGCGGAGGCTAGACCTGGCGTGATTGAGGCAGAAGTAAGGTAGCCGATGTGAGGCAGGATCGTGCTGAAATTCCTGGCCGTCATAGCCGTTGCGTTTGCAGGGGTGCTGGTGGCGGCCGGGGTTACCTTGGCTACTACGATCACGCTTCCCTTAAACTTCGTGTTCAGCGGTTCAACGCCCCCGTGTCCGTCACCGTGGGGCACGGCGACCTTCGAGGATGTGACCACGAATACGGTCCGGCTTACGCTAAAGGTAAACTTAACAGGCCCGGGCTGTACCCAAGCGTTCATCAGCAAGTGGTACTTCAACTTGAATCCCGACCTCGATCCCGCCCTGCTGTCCTTTACATTCGTGGAGCAGACCGGAACGTTTACCCTGCTTGGCATCAGCACTGGCAGGGACTTCGACCAAGCAGACGGTGATGGATTATTCGATATTCGGTTCGATTTCGCGACGGGCCCTCCGGGGAATCGGTTCGACAATACAGATCAAGTGATCTACGACATTACGTATCCTGGACCTCCTGGTACGCTCACGGCACTCTCCTTCGATTTCGGGTCTACTCCCGGGGGTGGGCGGGGAACGTTCCGGACAGCCGCGCACCTTCAGGGACTTGGCATCGATGCGGAAGAAAGCGGCTGGGCCGGAGACGGGCCCCCTCCACGGAAGGCCTCCGAGCCCGGTTCGCTGGCCCTCATGGGTACGGCCCTGGCCGGGGTGCTGACCGCGGGCCTGCGCCGCCGGCGCCGGGCCTGATTCCCTAACTCAGGCACACACCCGCTCCGGCCGGTCCGGGGTTAGTCATGAGGTATGCCTCCTTGGGGACCAGCCGGCGCTCTACCGGATCCACCGTGAGCAGGAAGGCCTCCAGGGTGTGCACACCCAGTAACGGCAGGGAGTCGGGTGGTCCGGCGAGCACCAGGATCGGACGCCGCTTACCGTCCAATTCGGCTTCCACCTGGGCCAGGGGCCAGCGCTGCACCCTGCCGTCGGCCAAACGCACGGGGACGGTGTCGAAGGGAGAGACGCCGAGCCGATGCAGGACCTCCGCGGGCACCACCGTGAAGAGGGCTCCGGTGTCCACCAACGCCTCCACCGTCTCCTCGCCCCGGGGGCCACGCAGGATTACGCGATAGGAAAACATGCTCATCGTCTGAACCACCCGGCATAAATGGACTCGGGGTCCTCCGCTACGGAAGGCCTTTTCTCACCCCACCAACCCCTCCCGCTTCTCCTCCTCGTACAGCCGCTCCAGCACGAACTCTTCCAGAAGCGCACGTTCGCTCTTTCCCTTCCTCCGGGCCAGGGCCCGCAGGCGCCGCAGCACGTCCCGGTCCAGGCGCAGCGAGACGGATCGGGATGCAGGTTGAGGCGGAGGGAGGGCGTCCTCGGGCACCGATCCGGCCCGTTCGAGGTACTCCTCCGTGATCTCATGCGTATCCCAGAACCCCCGCGCCGCCTCCTCGGTGGTGAGGTCGGGAATCTCGGCCGGATCCCGCAGAGGTATTAACCTCCGTCTCCTCATCTCCTCCTCCGATAAAGCCGTTTCTCCCGGGCCGTCGCGTCCCTCGCCGTGACGACCCGCCACTTCTCACCACGGCGTTCCAGGACGACCACCAGAATCCTCCCGCCTCCGGTCTTCCCGATGACGCCGAACCTCCCGCTGTGCGCGGGAAACGGGACACGACCCGGATCCAGGACAGCCTCTAGCGCCTTCCAGGGCTCCACCCCGTGACAAGCGATGTGGTGGAGGTTTCCAGCATCCCAGTCGAACTCCACGGGCGCTCCCCGTCCAGTATACACGTCGGCTACGCCCGGCCGCCTGAGCTCTGTAATTCCGGCTGACGGTCAATCGTTGATGCGCCTAATATATGCTCTGCCATGCGGATCACGGTCTACATGCCGGATCAGCTGGCAGAGGACGTGGCGAGGGCTGCGCGGACCGAGCGCAAGTCGGTAAGCCGTTTCGTGGCCGAGGCCGTACGGTGGTACCTCGCGGAGAGGCGTCGGCGCGCGCTGGGCCTGCGGGTCCTCGAGCGGGCAGGACAGGCGAGGGTGAGCCCTTCGGCCATCCGGTCCTTCTGAACCGCCAGGCCCAGCTTCGCTGGTCCCTCGCACGGACGACCGGCCCTCCTCCAAACGATCCCGTCCGATCCTCCCCATGGACGAAGGCGAATTGAGGCCCCGGGCGCAATCATCCGGAAAAGGAGTGGCCGTGGGAGGGGAGTTGCGCGGGTCCAGCGCCGCGGTGGCGATCGGGGGGCTTGTGGCCCTCGTGGGCTGGCTCTACGCCCCCGTGGTCCGGGACATGGCCGCCCAGTGGGCCGTGGACACCACCTACGGGTACGGCTACTACATCCCGCCCGTAGCCGCCTACCTGGTCTGGGACCGGCGCCGGGCCCTGAGCGCCACCCGGGCAGAAGGGACCTGGTTCGGCCTCCCCATCCTCCTCCTGGGGCTTACGGCATTGGTCTTCGGCAGGACAGGCGGGATCGCGCTCCTCGCCCGAACCTCCCTGATTCCGGTGCTCTTCGGAGTCGTGCTGCTCCTGGGCGGCTGGCGGATGGCGCGCCTGCTGACCTTCCCGATCCTCTTCCTCGGGCTGATGATCCCCCTCCCGCAGGGCGTCCTGCAGCGGCTCACCTGGCCCCTCCAGATCTTCACCGCCCAGTTCAGCACAGAGGTCCTGCGCCTGATGGGCTACCCCGTGTACCTGGAGGGCATCTACATCGACCTCCCCAACGTGCGGCTGGAGGTGGCGGAGGCCTGCAGCGGGTTCCGCTCCCTGGTGGCCCTCACCGCCACGGGGATCCTCCTCGCCCACCTCACCCAGGAGCGGTGGCGGGAGCGCGTGCTGCTCGTGGCCTCCGTAGTTCCCATCGCCATCTTCGCGAACGCGGTGCGGGTTACCTCTAACATCGCCCTCGGCATCTACGAGGGCACCTACCACACCGTCTCCGGGTGGATGGTGTTCGTGGGAGCCACCGCCATCCTGATCGGAGTCTCCTCGGCCCTGGGGCGAGGAGCGAAGGCTACATGAGCTTGCCGAAGGTTTTTGCGGCCCTCGCTAGCCTCCTGCTCGCGGCCTCGGTCCTCCAGGTTTCCCTGGGCCACGCAGTGCCCCTCCGGGCGGACCTGGAAGGGTTTGCGCGGACCCTCGGTCCGTGGACCGGTTCGGACGAACCACCGGACCCTGACGCCCTCTCCCGCGCCCGGCCGGATGCCTTCCTCAGCCGCCGCTACATAGACCCCCAGGGAAGGCCTGTTCTCCTGTACGTCGCGTATTTTGCCCGGGAGTCCGCCCGGGCCAGGATCCAGGCCGCGTGCTGGGGGGATTGCCAGGTTCGGGAGACGAGGCCGCACCGGGTGCACCTGAGCGGCCGGACCTTCGAGGTAAACCGGGCCCTGGTGGTGCAGGCGGGAGAGCCCGCGGTGACCCTGTACTGGTACCACCTGGGCCCGCGCATCCTCCGGGATCCGTACCGGGCAAGGCTCGATTTAGTGCGTCGGGCACTCCTTGAGCGGCGGTCAGACGGGGCCCTCGTGCGGGTCTCCGCCCCGGTGCGTTCAGACCTCGGGGAAGCCGTGAGCCGGGCGGAGGCGTTCCTGCGGGCGGCCCTTCCCGAGATCCTCCGGCACCTTCCCGAGTGAGGAGGGAGAAGATGACGGTGAATGCGCTGCGGTCGAGCCGGGTCCGGTCCGGCCGCTTGAAGAGACCGTTGGTCCTCGGGGTGGTGGTCCTCGGTGTGCTGGGGCTTGCCACCGTCGGGCTTGCGGTCTGGCGTAGTCCGCAGGTGCGGCTCGCCCGGAGCACGCGGCAGGCAGAGGCCTTCTTCGCCGCGGAGCGCTACCGGGAAGCCATCATCGCCTACCGGAACATCCTCCAGATCCGCCCTGATTCGGCCCAAGCGCACTACCGGTTGGGCATCGCCTACCTCCGCGTCGGAGACCTCCCTCGGGCCCATGCGTCCCTCCGGAGGAGCCTCGAGCTCGACCGTGACCTTCTGGATGCCCGGCTGGGCCTTGCGGAGCTGTACCTGACCGCCCGGATGCCGGCACGGGCCGAGGAGGAGGCCCGGCACGTCCTCTCCCGCAGGCCCAAGGACGCGAAGGCCCACCTGCTCCTGAGCCAGGCCGTGGGCTCTCGGGGGAACGTCGACCAGGCCCTGGAACTCGTAGATGAGGCGCTGCGGCTGGACCCCAAGCTGGGCCGGGCCTACGTGTGGAAGGCCACGCTGGCGTTTGCCCAGAGGCGAGTGAACCTCGCGGAGCGGGTCCTGCGGGACGGGGTGCGGCGTGCGCCGCAAGACCCGGAACCCAGGGTCGCCCTTGCCGCGCTGCTTGCGCGGACGAACCGCGCGCAGGAGGCGGAACGGGTCCTCAAGGAAGCGGCCCAGGCCCTCCCGCGGCGGCCCGAGCCGCTTGTGGCCTTGGGCGACTTCTACGTGTCCCGGCGGAAGCTCTCGGAGGCCATGGATCACTACCGGAGGGCGTGGGAGGTAGCACCCCACGCCAACCTGGCCGGGCTCAAGCTCGGGGAGCTGCTCCTGGTTCAGGGGCGGTGGGAGGAGGCGGCGGAGACGGCCCGCAGGGTCCTCCTCGCGAACGCCAACGACCCCCTCGGCCACTACCTCCTGGGCCGGGCCCGGTTGGGGGAAGGCAAGCTCGACAAGGGCATCGAGGCACTCCGGGCCACGGTGCTGCTGGCTCCGGACCTCGTGCAGGCCCGGTTCCTGCTGGCCAAGGCCTACCTGGCCCAGGGGAAGCCCGAGCGGGCCCGGGAGGAGCTCGAGGAAGCCACAAGGCGCGCGCCTCGGTTCGCCGCGGCCCGGGTCGCGCTGGCCAACGTGTACGCGGCGACGGGCATGCCGGACCGGGGGGAGCGGGAGCTGAGGTCCCTCGTGTCCCTCTTCCCGCGGAGTGCCGCGGCCCACATCGCCCTCGGCGACTTCTACGCGCGGCAGAACCGGCTTGATCGGGCGTTGGAGGCCTACCGGAAAGCTGCGGAGGCGGAACCTAAGAACGTCGCGGCCCGCATCCGGACCGCGGTGACGCTGCGGCTACTGGGAAACCTCGACGCCGCGCTGCGGGAGGCGGAGGCTGCGCTCGCGATCCGGTCCGACGCCGCGGACGCCCTCGCGGAGATCGCGCGTGTGTACATCCAGCGCAAGCAGTTCGATCGGGCGATCGAGCGGGTGCGCCGGGAGATCGACCGGTACCCCAAGCACGCGAACGCCTACGTGGTGCTCGGCATGGTCTACGAGGCCATGGGCGACCTGGTGCGGGCGGAGCAGGCCTACATCCGGGGCAGCGTGGCGAACCCGGAGGCTCCGAGGCCGTATCTCATGCTGGCCCAGCTCTACATGCGGAAGGGGAAGTACGAGCTCGCGGTCCGCAAGTTCGAGGAGGCGCTGCGGCTGGATCCCCGGAACCCCACCCTCTACGCCCTGATCGGCAGCCTCCACGAGCAGCAGGGGAACTTGGACCTGGCCCAGAGCTACTACGACCGAGCCCTGCGGGTAGACCCCAACTACGCGCTCGCGGCCAACAACCTGGCCTACAGCCTGGCGGACCGAGGGACGAACCTGGACCGGGCGTTGGAGCTGGCGAAGATGGCCCGGGAGCGCCTCCCTCGGGATCCCCGGGTGGCGGACACCCTGGGGTGGGTGTACTACAAGCGGGGGCAGTACCGGGAGGCCCTGCCGCTCCTGCAGGAGGCGGCGAAGGGCCTGCCGGACAATGCTGTGGTCCGCTACCACCTGGGCCTGGCCTACTACCGGCTCGGAAACCAAGAGGAAGCCCGACAAGAGCTACTGGCCGCCTTGAGGCTTAAGCGGGACTTCCAGGGGTCCGAGGAAGCCCGACAAGAGCTACTGGCCGCCTTGAGGCTTAAGCGGGACTTCCAGGGGTCCGAGGAGGCCCGGAGGGTGCTGGAGGAGCTGGGGACCTCTAGAAACTGATCCGAGTCTGCTATCGGGGGCATGTCAGCGAGTAGGTAGGTCTCCTTGGAGGTCCAGAGCGAACACAATTGCTCGAGCCACCTGAGCCATCTTCTCCCGGGAAAGTGTAGTAATGCGCTTGGTCAGGAGTGTCTTCGGAATTGTGATGATGTCGTCAAGATTGACGACGCACCGCGTCGGCATCCCATCCTGCTCGTCCAGTTCAACTTCAACAGGAATACCTCGAACGGTTCGCGTGACGACTGCGACTGTTACCGAAGTCCGGACCCTGTAGGCCGCGTCTCGTGAGAGGAGAAGAACTGGCCGGCGACCGATGGGTGGAGGCAGGTTCGCCCACCAGACTTCTCCACGCCGCACCTACCATTCCTCAGGGGCCAGGACCTGGTCCAGCAGACCCACCTGCATTTTACCCGTTTGCGGCCTTTCTGGGATCCGCCTGTACCCTTCCACATATGTTCGCTCTAGTGCTTCCTCCTCAAGGTGTCGGAGGTAGTTGTGGCAGGCTTCTCGGATAACCTCCGCCCTGGTGCGCCCCTGTCGCCGCGACACGATGTCCAGGGCTTCCAGCAGTTCCTCGTCCACGGGTACTCGGATAATCCGCTTCGGCATGTGTATCGCCCTCTACAATAAGTCTACACATCCTTCCCCACCGCGGCGATGACGAGGACGCCGGTGCGGTCGGCGGCTTCCCGGGCGGAGGGGTGGATGAGGAAGAAGCGGCGCTCCAGGCTCTCTACTCGGATGCCGAAGCGCTGGGCGAGGTAGGAGGGGCCGAGCTCCCGGGCCAGCTCCTCGAGGGTGAATCCCACGGCGTCCGAGAGCCGGCCCACCTGGTGGGCGAGCTGCTGCACGGCCAGCTCAGTGCGGGCCTGGGCTTCCTCCAGGCGTGCGACGGCCTCCTCCAGCCGGTCCACCCGTTCCTCGGTCCTGGCTTGGGCCTCTGCCAGACGGGTGATCGCTTCCTCAAGGCGGGCGGTGGCCTCCTCTAACCGGCCTACCCGCTCCTCCGTCCGCGTCTGGGCCTCTGCAAGGCGGCGCACTTCCTCCGCGAGCTCCCGCACCACCTTGGGCAGGTCCAGGAGCTCGTCGGTGAGGAGCACCCGACGGAGCTCCTCCCGCCACTCAGGGCGCTCCCGGAGGAGCCTCAGCAGGTCCTGGAAGTCCTTCACCGTGAGCGCCATCTCAAGGGCATTGTACCGCGGACGGAGCCGGACGGGGTGGGCCGTAAAAGCCAGGGCCCCGCAAGCGCGGGGCCCTGAGAACCATAAAGCAGATGTGGTCGAGCTACACGAGACGGCGGAGGCGGCGGCCGCCCAGGAGCGCCGAGCCCAATCCGATGCCGAACAGCGAGAGCATCCCGGGCTCCGCCACCGGCCGGACATCGAAGTCGAAACTGGAAATCTGATCTCCCCCCGAATGCGTGATGTACGCCACCAGCGTGAGGGCGAAGGAAGCGGTGGCCGGAGCCGATCCGGTGATCGAGCCGCTGAACGGACCGGGCCCGAACGGACCCAGCGTGCCCAGTAGTGCACCCGTCCCGAAGAGGTTGTTGGCGTCGTCCAGGTAGCCCTCGAATTCCACGGTGCCATCGGTCGTGCCGCCCACGTTGAGGGTCGCCAGGTAGAAGCCACCCGGTAGCGGCCCGGTGTACCCGGTGTGACTGGCCTCGATCGTAAGGGTTCCGGGCCCGCCGGAGACGTTCACGGAGCTCAGGTCGAGGATGGCGAAGCTCGCGCTGCCGAGCACAGGCTCCGTGATCGCAGTCGTAACGTTTACCGTGAAGGCACCCACCGATCCGATGAACGTGACCGCGCCCGGCGCCGGGTTCTCGTCACAAGGCTCCCCGTCGTCGCACGTAACCGTCGTAGCGCCGGAAGTGAGCCGGACAGAGACCGCAGCCGCGACGAGCGGGACCGCGAGGACGAGGGTTGCGGCTAGGAGGACCGCGAGCCGTCTGCGGTCCGATGCGAACAGCCCCCAGAGCTTCGTCCCCATACCAGCCCTCCTGGACGTTCCGACCTGCTTCCCTTATAGGACGGGGCCGGGGGCCTGTCCCTCCTCCATTGGAACGATTCTGGCGGATCGGTTGAGCGGGGGTGGCCCTAGGGCCCGGTTGGGGTCCGCGGGTAGGGTATCGGCGCCGTTCCTTCAACCGTAGTCGTTTATTGCACGACCACGTCGCCGGGCGAACGGCGTTCCCGACTTGCGCCGGGGAATCCCACCCCGGG
>FWWM01009509.1_pt1 | contig 17845 bp, 14 predicted proteins | sample 2228351 | NCBI WGS metagenome assembly FWWM01 (sample SAMEA103939774, study PRJEB20133) | metagenome | reverse complement strand
GAAATCGCCCACGCATTGGGCATCAGCCAGCAGATGGTCAGCAAAATCCGAAAGAAGGCTTTGCAGCGGCTGAAGGAACTCCTCTCCGGCTGAAGGGAACGGCACTGCAACCCTCATCGTTGGGAAGCGAGCCATTGCGGGCAGCCATTCTGCCGCAGGTTGTAAAAAAGGCGGGTCTGGTGCATATTTATAAGTGGGGAGCAACCGGCACGGTGAGTTGCCGTCTGGTGAGGTTGTATGCCACCCTCTCGGTCGGAGCGAAGGCGGACGAAAAGGAGGGAAATTGCCATGAAAAAGAGGTTCGCTTTGCTGGCGGTGAGCGTTTCCTTGCTGGCGCTTTTGGGGGCTTGGACGATGAAGCGCCAAGAAGTTGTGCCTCAACCCTGCCCCTTTGACCCTGCTCTCTCTGTCGGCGTGGCTTTCTCTGGTCCGCACCGTTACTTTGACACGGGAGAGGTTCAAGAGAAGACCTTGAACGCCCGCATCGCTTGGTTTCAACCTGTTGAGCAACCCAACCCCGATGCCTTTGATGAGCGTGTCTCTCAAGAGCCTCCTGAAGACGACTGGGATTGGTGGACAACTTTGTATCCGACGACCCTAGTCGTTCAAGTAACAGACACGCAGAATCGGTTGGGGAAGGTGGAAGTTTGGGACTTTGAAACGAAACTGCTGGACGGGCAATTACAGGCATCCTCGGATGGCTCATCTGTAGTTGGCAGTCTGACTTTGGAAGAACCGACTTCCTTTCGGCATTTGGTCGTCAAGGACAAAGGTGGGCAAGTTTTAGCCCATGCGTTGGTTAAAGACCCAGAGGCTCGCCTTTGGATAGTGGCGTCACGGGCTGGCTGGATTCCTCACCCGCCCCCGCGAGACATCGCGACAGAGATTGCCGAACAACTGAGCCATGAGGGTGGGCACACCATCGTGACAGAGGTGACTTTAGTGAAAGAGGGAGGGCAACTGGTCGTCAAGCAAATGACCGAAAACTGCTCGTGCACCATTCAGCGTTACCTTGTGAAGGAGGGCTGCCCTCCCCACACGGGCGAAATTAACGAGCAACATTTTGTCGGACTTTACTTGACCATTGGAACTCCACCACAAGGGTGCAGCATGTTGGATACCCGTGTCAACGCTTCTTGTGGGACTTGGGTGGATGTGACAAACTACCCAATTTCCTTTGATGTTCCCTACTGCATGACGAAACGCTTTAGGAACGATAGTCCCAACCAAATCAATGTGGACCCGCCTAAAGTTTACGCCAACAAACATGTGCCAGTGAAGTTAAATGTTGACCTTCGTAGTTACCCTTTGGTCACGAAAGACGAGCCATCTCAAGCGGCGTTGGTCAGCGAGTTGGAAGCGATGCAGGACGAAAGGGGAACGACGCTCCTCACAACGCCCATTCCTGTGCTACCTTACTCGGAAGGATGCGTCCATTGGGATTTGCGTGTAGAGCAGGCAGCGATCCGTGGGATTTGGGCAGTTCCCTACCGCAAATACAAGAAGACCCGCTCATGGTTTGAGGAGTTCCTGCTTACAATTCACAAGCCTCTCCTTACCGCCATAATGGGAAGGCACATAAACAGGAAGGAACTGTTAGTGATGGGAGCGATAGAGGCATGGGTGAAGGGATTGGAGAAGGCGGAAGGGCGAGAGAAAGAGGAATGGCGTTGGAACGATGCCAAACCGATTGGCGACATATGGGTGCTGTATCTGCAATTGGCGGGGCAAGGGCTTATGCCCTATTCTCGCAACATCACCCAAAATGTCAGGGTGCAAATCACTGTTGGCGGGCAGCCAATGTATGGTTCAGTTCAGGTTGAACGACTGGAGGCAACAACGAATCCGCCACCCCCTCGGCTCCCGATAATTGTAGGCACATACGATGTCCCTCCCGAAGGGAGAGAAATTGCCTTAGGGAAAGGGTGGAAATGGCGACTGACTGGCTACGCTGCTGGTAGGCAAGCCTCGGTAGTGGTAGAGATTCCCACAGAAACCCCCTCAGTTGTAATAAAGGTGCCTGCACCTCAACCGCCGCCAGGGCAAGGATAATTGGCAACCTTTGTGGACAGCAGTAGCCGAGTGAGCGAAAAACTGCTTCGCCCGCTAAAGCGGGCGCTCATGGATGCGGTTGTTAACCACTGGCTAAAGCCAGTGGCATGGATGGTTAAACACCAACAACTTTGTATCAAAGAGCGCTGAAGACTGCCATGCGCGATTATGCTCAACAATCAATGAGCGGTCAGGCGGGTGGGGGCAGCCACGCTCATTTCCTGTGGCGCGTAGTATTCGTAAGCCGTTGTTCGCCCCGTTTTGGCTCGGACGGGCATCTTTGCCCGCAGGCGGAACTGCCAAGTCACCGTCGCCCCGCCGCCAATGCGCTCCAAGTAGCAGACGACTTGGCGAGGGGTCAACTCAAACTTTTGCAGCACCTTCCGCTCCACCAGTGCCGTCAAGTCATCGGTCAAAACTTCAAAGCCGGGCGGGATGCCGATATCCACGATGACCATTTGCGCTGCCATCGGTCGGCGGTTCGTCACCCGCACTTGGCAGGTCACCGTCTCGTTCGTTTGCAACTCAGTGCGGTCGTAAGCGACTTGCACTTGCAACGGCTCTTCTGGTGCGGGCGGGACCAACTCCCACGGCAGGAAGAAGCGGGTGCTGACCTGATAGAGCAAACTACCTGTCCCGTCAAAAGCGATGGTTACCTCGTTGGCGCCCTCGCGCACCGCTTCAGTAGCGTCCACCGTGCGGACGATATCGGCATTCTCCTTCGTGATGCGCCACTCAGCAAGCGTCTTCCCGTTCACTGCGATGGTGAGCACTCCTTCCGCCACGCCAGCACCTCGTTCGCTCAACGCAAGGAAGGACTTGAGCGCCCAGATGGTCGCTTGCGTGGTTTGCCATGTGCCGTAAGCGTCTTTGTTGCGCACAAGGTAGGTCAGTGCTCGGCTCACCAGCGGGGCGAAACCGCCGTGATGGATGAGCGCGTAAGTCGCCAACGCCGTCGTCTCCAAGTCACCGCTCATGCCGCGACCAAAGAAAGGCGTGGGTGCTTTGCTTTCCCAGTAAGCAATCTCGTCGTTCCCTTTCGCCATCGCGGCTAACTGTTGTGCAATACGGTCAATCGTTTGCCCATCAACGGCAACGCCCATTTCCTTCGCGCTCAGTAAGGCGTTAAGCATGAGCGCCAACGCGTAGGCATCATCGGCTTCGCGCGCGTGTTCAGTCAAGTAACCGATGGCTTTGCGCAACGGCTCCTTCACTTCTCCTTCGCTCCCCGCTGCGCGCGCTGCTTCGCTGATTGCCCACGCAATGTAAGCAGTCGTTCGCAGCAAATCGGTTTGGCGGTTGATAGCGCCTTCCGCGATGCCGCCACGGTCGGGTTCCCACGAACCGTCTGCGTTTTGCTTGCTGATGACCCAACGGATGGTGCGAACAAGCAACGCAGGGTCCACATCGTGGACATGACTCATGTCGGCAAACTCCAACAGCCCGTAAGCGGTCAGCACTTTGTTTGCGGGTGGGTTGCCGAACCAACTGAAGCCGCCGCCTTCCACCTCAAAAGTCAAGAGCCGTTGGTAGCCGATGGTGATGAAGTGGCGGGCTTTCATCTCCGTCTCTGGTTGCGCCTTGCCTGTGCGCTTGAGATAGCGCAGCACCAGCACATTCGGGTAGGTGATGCTGGAAGTTTGCTCAAAGCAACCGAAGGGCATCCGCAGCAAGTTTTCCAACCCGTCCAGAACTTGCGAGAAGGCGCCTGCGTAAACCCGCACCAACAACTTGTGCGCGCCGTCAATCGCTTCGCGCGGGATGGTCACTTTCAGCGTCCGTTGCACCTGTCCGCCACTCTTTGCCTCTCGTCCCTCGTTCCCCGTTCCGCGTCCCATCAGTTGGTCGCTGACGGTGTGCCACATCTCTTTGCCGTCGGGGAGCACTGTGACCGTGCGCTTGACCGCGTCGCTCATCGCATCGCCGAACGCGTAAATGGTGAGCGGGTGCGTGCCCAATTGCGCCGCTCGGATGCGGAAGCGCACCGCCGTCACTTCGTTGGGCTGCAACCGCACCGTTTTCTCCCGCTCGTCCAACACTTCAAACCCGCTGCCAACTTCCAACCGCAGGCGCACCGTTTGCGGTTTCGCCAAGTAATTGTAAAGGGCAACGGGCACCGCCACTTCGTCACCCTGCGTGAACGCAACAGGCAGGTCAATGTCCACGAAGAAGTCTTGGAACACGCGGATGGGAAAAGTGGTGGAGCCTAACTTGCCTGTCGCTGAGTTCGCTAACGCGGTCAAACGCCAAGTGGTGATGCTGTCGGCAAGGGAAAAAGTCAAGCGCGCTTCGCCCCGTTCGTCGGTGATGAGTTGTGGCTGCACGAACAAAGTTTCGGGGAAGAACTGGCGCACCCGCACTTCTTCCGCAGGCGCTGAAGGCACAGGCAATGTAGGGACAGCCTTTTCGGCTTCGGTAAGCACTGCTCTTCTTGGCACGCCACCGAGTGCACCAAATCCTGCTCCGGGGGCGCGCAAAGCAATCCCGTCGGTGAACACCATTTCGCTGCGTCGGAGCGCTCGCACCTGTTGCCCGCGCCCTTGCCCTGTGGCGAAAGCGAGCAAATCATCGTCCGTGTCAAACTTGCCGTCCAACCCTGCGCTAACGAGTTGGAACCCGAAACGGAAGTTGTCAAGGGGAACGAGCCGATAAGGATTGCCCAACGGATCGCGGATGTCTCGCTCCGTCAGCAATCGTTCCGCCACCAGTTCGCGCAAAGCGTCGTCGCCCGACGGATATTGCCCTTTCGCTTGCCGATAGACTTCCAGCGCTTTGCGGATTTTGGTTGCTGCTTCTTCCAAAAACTTGAGCCACCGCTCTTCGGCTTCTTGTCGCTTTCGCTCGTAGGTGCTGATGCGCAGCGTGTGGGTGACAGTCGGCGCCGCCGCAGCCAGCAAGACTTGCGCCACCCGTTGCGCTCTTACTTCGTCCCTCGTCCCGCGTCCTTCGTCCCGCCGTAACAGGATGGGTTGCAACTCCCACCCGTGCACTTCGTAGCGGGGCGTCAAAAGTTCGCGCTCCAACGCAAAATACAGCCGTTCCAAGCCCGGATGCATTTCCGTCAAAGCGAACACGCTCTCGTCCACGACGGTGATGCCTAAAGCGGCAACGGTGGGTTTGCCTTTTTCGTCAGTGACGGAGAACCGCACTTGCGCGCTCTCGCCGGGGCGGTAGGTTTCCTTGTCTGCCGAGACCTTGACGGTCAAAGCGTTGGCGGGTTCCACGATGACCACTTTCGTGTCCCGAACGATGTCGCCACCAGCAGTGATGCGGTAAGCGTGGAGCGTCAGCGTGCCCGCCAATTCAGGCGTCAAGGGCAGCAAGAGACCACCATGCCCTTTTTGCAACTCCACCGTCCGTGTCAGCACCGTCTGGCGGTTAACGATGGCATCCACGAACACAGGGGCGCGAGAGTTGGGGTTGGGCGAGGATGCGACAATGTCAAGATAGAGCGTTTCGCCGACTTTAGCGACGAACTTGTTGGGGCGCAGCAACACTGCCTCATCGAACGCCGACATCATCAGTGGGCGACGAAGTTCGGCGCGGTTGCCTTTTTCATCGGCGACCGTCACGGTCACTTCAAGGAAGATGGACGGTTCTTCTTCCCCCATCGGCATAGGTGCGGCGGGTGCAGGACGGCGCACGAACGGTGGTGGGGCGACAAAACCGCCAATCCGTCGTCCGCCTTTGGGCTGCGGCAAGGCTTTGAGTGTCACGACGGCTTCGCCGAGACCCATCGCATCAGTGACACCGCTAACTCTGAATTGCGTTTGCGTATCACCCGCGAGCCTGCCAGTGACGGTGAACCGACACGAAGGAGCGGGTGTCCCATCAGGATAGGTGGTGACAACGAACAGGCGCATGGGCAAGTTGGGTTTCAGCGCCGCGCTTTCGGGGATAATGGCGACTTTGATGGGTTGGCTGCTGACGGGCAAAGTGATAGCAGTTCGTTCGGAATGTTCGGCTTTGTCCGTCACCGTCGCTTCCACCCGCAGCAAAGCGTTGCCGCCTTCCAAAGGTAACCCGACAAACTTTTCGGGCAGGCGCGTTTCAAACTGCCAAACTCCTTGCTCGTTGAGTGTCCCTTTCAATTCGGCAATGTCGTGCCAGCCAGCGGCGAAAGTGCTCAACCGAACGACTACCTCGCCGCCGCTGACGGGTTTGCCGAAGAAGTAAGCCGCCGTGACGGTGCCCCGCAAAATTTCGGCGGGCAGGTAAAAGCGTTTCTCCGTCTCCACCGTGACTTTGAACTTGGGCAGGACATAGCGCTCAACACGCACCGTTTTCTCCGCCACCGCTAAGGGTGCGGTGTGCTGAGGGTTGGGTGCTGGGTTTTGCAATGTCGCAACGATGCGATACTCACCCAGCGTCACTTCGTCGGCAATGGGAAATTCAGCAGCGGCGATGCCGAAGCGGGAAGTTTGTTCGGTGGCACGGGAGACGAGGTTGCCTTTCGGGTCCCGCACCTCAAAGACGCAGCGCGCTGCCGCGATGGGCTGCAAATCGGGCTTACGCAGGCAAAGGGCGCGGATGTGAATCGTTTGCCCGGGTTGGTAAAGGGGTTTGTCCGTCGTCAGCAGGATTTGCCCTGCCTCCTCCACCACGATGGGCACTTCTATGCGGTCTTCGCCGACGGGCGACCTGACGGTCACTTGGAGCGTGTAGGAGCCTGATTGTGCAGGCGCACGCAGTTGCACATCTGCCACGCCGTTCGCATTCGTGCGGGCTGTGATGGCTTGCGTATGGCGCTCCGAGCGCAACAAAAGGTGCACCGAAGCGGTGACAGGCTGTTGGCGGAGTCGGTCCATCGTGACCACTTTGAGGGCGACGGACGAGCCTGCTAACCATCGGGTCTGTCCGAACACTTGGGTGTCCAACGGGGATGGGACGAAAGGGGAAGTCGTTGCTGATGGTTCAGGGCGGCGGAACTGGCTGCTAAGTGCTGATGCTGCGATCACTCCCAACGCAAAGACAAACGCAACACCGAGCCACCAACGCATAGTTTTTCGCCTCCTTAGTCTGCTTCGTCGCTGCCACCATTTGGACGAACCAGCCACTTCGTTTGTTCCCACGACAGCAGAAGCACCCAAGGCTACTCGTCATCCTCACTGACCCCAAGCAGAACTGCCGCGATGTCCAACAAGGCGCGGGCATACTCAGCAGGATCGCTAACCAGTTGCTCTGCTGTTTGAAGGGCTTGGTCTATTTGCCTCACCTCTGCTTGCACTGCAGCGATATGCGCCAACACTAAAGCGCGGGCGCGGGAGGAATTGATTTTTGAGGCAGTTCGGAGCGCTTCGGCGACAGTTCCCCTTGCCTGCCTAACTTGTCCCGCCTTCGCTTTGCCCGCTGGCTACCACTGCCAACGCTGAAGCGCGGAAGAAAGCGTCCGCAATCTTTTGCGCGCTCTGAAAGGCTTGGTCTAAACGCCCCGCATCGGCTTGGCTTAAGGTTCGCGCATAAGCGACTTCGTCAGGCGAGTAAGCGTCTATGAGAGTCCATCGCGGGTGCCTTGGTCGCGCCCTCTGCTTCGCCCCCGCTCGCATTTCGGCAATTGTTTGCAAAGTCTTGGTGCGCCAGAAGGTGCCCTTAATTGCTTGAGCGGTTTGAAGTGCCCAGTCAAACTGCCCTGCCTCTGCTTGCTTCGTGGCTATCGCCGACAAAATGGTGATGCGTTGGAAAGCATCCTTCACCTTCTGGGCAATCTGGAGCGCCCGCTCAAAAGTCTGCTTTGCTGCCGCCTTTTGCCCTACCTTCGCTTGGGCGACGGCTATTTCCGTCAACGCCTTAGCGCGCCAATAGGCGTCTGCAACCTGCTGCGCTATTTGAGAGGCGCGGTTGACTTGTCCCGCCTTTGCGTGCAAAACGGCAAGGCGAGCCAGTAGCGCGCTGCGCCCTTTCTTCTCCGCCACTTGGCTCGCTGCAGTGTAGGCTTTGTCCAAAATCTCCAACGCCTTGCGCTTGTCTTCGGGGCGAATGGAGGAAGTTGCCTGCGAAGGCTTGTCTTGCGCATAACCGCTCGTCAGCGCTGCTAACCCAACCACAAACGAGAGAGCAAAGAAGCAAAAAACTTGCAGGAGCAATCGTTTCCTGCCCGCTAAACTTGTCACCGCTCGCCGAGCATCGCTGAAGTGTGGTTTCCGTTCCGCCTGCTGTTTGCTTTTTAGCCAACGCATTTCGCTCGCCTCCCGTTTGCCTTTGCGCCGCTGCCAGTTTCGGAACGAGCCAACCACCCCTTTCGTTTCCTACGAGAGCAGGATGCAATGGCTCTTTTTAGCCACTCTTTACTTCCTGTGGTTGCGCGGAGAGCCAACGCTGAACTTCCACGCGACGGATTTCGGAGAGCAATTCGTCCAAGTCGCCTTCCATGATGTCCTTGAGCCTGTAGAGGGTGATATCGTAGCGGTGGTCGGTGACGCGATTTTGGATGAAGTTGTAGGTGCGGTCCTTGTCGCTGCGGTCGCCCGACTTAATCTGCTCACGGCGCTGCCGTTGAATTTCCGCTTCTTGCTCCCGCCGCTTCATCTCCAGCAATCGCGTCCGCAAAATGCGCAGCGCTTTCATCTTGTTCTGATGTTGGCTGCGCTCGTCTTGGCATTCCACCACCAAGCCTGTCGGCTTGTGGCGGATGCGCACCGCTGTTTCGTTCTTCTGCATGTGCTGACCGCCTGGTCCCGAAGAGCGGAAGGTCTCTATCTCCAAGTCCTCCTCGCGGATGTCAACGGAGGCTTCTTCGGCTTCTGGCAGCACAGCAACAGTGGCAGCACTGGTGTGGATGCGACCTGACGATTCGGTGACGGGGATGCGTTGGACGCGATGGACGCCACTTTCGTAGCGCAAATAGCGCCACGCGTCTTTCCCGCTGATGTGCAAGATGACTTCCTTGTAGCCGCCCAACGCAGACGGGCTTTCGTAAACGATTTCGGCTTTCCAACCTTTGCGCTCGGCGAACCGCAGATACATGCGGCACAAGTCGCGGGCGAACAAAGCGGCTTCTTCCCCGCCAGTGCCCGCACGGATTTCCATCACCACATCTTTGCCCTCGTTGGGATCTTTAGGCATCAGGGCTTCCGCCAACTCTTCCTCCAAGCGTTCTCGCAGCGGCACAAGGGTTTCCAACTCCTCCCGCGCCAACTTCACCAAGTCCTCGTCGGTTTCCGTTTCCAAGATTTCCCTCGCTTGCTGCTCCTGTTGGAGCAAGCGTTTGTATTCGCGGTAGCGTTCCACAATGGGCAAGAGTTCCCCGTGCCGCCGCATCAAGGCTTGCAAGCGGGCGGAGTCTTTCGCCACTTCAGGGTCTGCCAGTTGCTGCTCTATTGTCTCCAGTTCCGCTTCCAACGCATCCAGTTGCTGGCGCATAAGGCATCACCTTAATCGCGTTACAAACCTAAGGCAAGCCGAACAGCCTTTTCAACGCCTTTCAAATCGCGTGGTGTTAGCGTTCCCAACTTGCGGATAATGAGCCGAAAGTGAACCGTCGCCAAATGCGAACGCACCCACGATGGTCTATTGAGCCCTGCTATTGCCCAGTCCTGCAAAAAGTAGTCGGTGGGGCGAAGGGTTTTGGGCTGCTGGGATGTCACCGCAACCACTAAAACCTCGTGCCAATTCTGGTGGTAGATGTCGGTGCTCAGCACAATTGCTGGGCGTTCCTTTTGTCCAGATGCATTGCTGAACGGAAAGCGAACTAAGACAACATCGCCTCTCCCATAGGGGTGCCTTGCGGTCAATCTTCCTCTCCCTCCCATCCCTCTGCCGAAAGTTGTAGCCAGCCAATGCTTTCGGCAACTTGCCAAACTTCCTCTTCGTCCACAAGGCGCTCTATAACTGTGGTGCTCAAAGTCCCTTCAACGGAGGTCACGGTGCGATGATGCACTGTCAATAACCCTTGCTGCACCCACTCTTCCAAAATCTCCTCCCGCACCCCTAAACGGTGAGCCGCTTCACTGAGAGCGATGAGCGCCATCTCTTAGCACCTCCTTTGGCTCGTGGGCTTGCTGGAAGGACTCACAGCAAGCGCTTTATCACGAACGAGCCGCAACGCCTTCCAACCGCAGGATTTCGTTCAACGCTGCCAACGCCACTTCTAATTGTTGCTCATCGGGTTGACGGGTGGTGAGTTTTTGGAGCCACAATCCGGGCACTGCGAGCCATCGCAGGAAAGATTGCGTGGCACCCAGCCTCAGCAGTTCAAAACTGACGGAAGCGACCACAGGCAACATAGCCACGCGCAGCAGCACCCCTTGCCATCCACCCGTCGGCAGGAAAGCAAACAGAGCCACCTTGACAACCAAAACGAAAAGCAAGAACGCTGTCCCGCAGCGGGGATGTTCAGGCGAGAAAGGCTTCAGGTTTTCTACTGTCAAGGGCACTTGGTGCTCAAAAGCGTGGACGGCTTTGTGCTCTGCTCCGTGATAAGCGAACAGCCGTTGGGCTTCCTTGGAGCGTCCGACGAACCACAGGAAGGCGAGGAAAACCAGCAACCGCACAATCCCTTCCACGCCGCTTACGCTCCAGCGGCTGGGGAGACCGAGTTGGGCAGTGATGATGTGGGGGAGCGCAACGAACAAGCCAATTGCCAGCGCCAACCCCGCCACTGCTTGCCATGCGAAGGCGCGGGGTTCTGCGATGCTTTTTTCTTCTTCGGGCAGTGCCATTTGCAGCGAAAGCCGCATCGCTCGCAGCCCCAACGCAATGGCATCGTAAAGGGCAACGACACCGCGCAAGAAAGGGCGGCGCCAGACGCCTTGAAAAGGCTGTATAGGCTCACTGTGAACAACGATTTGCCCACCAGCAGCCCGCACAGCAATGGCAAGGTAACGGGGGCTGCGGAGCATCACGCCTTCGTAAACCGCCTGACCACCCAGCATTAAGGGCATCGCCTTTTCACCTGTTTTTGCGTTTGGGTTCAGAGCAGGGAGCGAAACTTATCGGCGCCGTCGGCGAGGGGCAGCCTCTTCGGCGGCTTGTTGGGCTTGTTGGCTGGCGGCGCGGCGGCGCTCAAACTTCTCAATGCGTCCCATCGTGTCCACGAAGCGGCGCTCCGCAACTTGCCCTTGATACCAAGGGTGGCAGGCGGAGCAGACCTCTATGTGCAAGACGGGTTTCGTGGAGCGGGTCTTCCAAGTGTTCCCGCATGCGCAGATGACGGTGCATTCCACATACTCAGGGTGAATGCCAGGCTTCATGGTTGTGTCCCTCCTTCTTCCACATGGGCATACCAGTTTGCCAGCAGAGTTGTTCCGAAGCCTGCCAATAAAGTTGGCACAGCACTGCTCAGGGCAACCCATCGCCCCGTTGTTGTGGGCAACAGGAAAGCCAAACCGACCAACGACCAACCGATAAGGAGCAATAGCCAACCCCAACGGTGCAAGGGCGTGCCGTGTCGGCGCCCCAGCAACCCCGCATACCATCCCGCCACGACAAAGCATGGAAGCGCAGAAAGCCCCTCGCAAGTGCGAGGAGCGATCCACCCCACAAGGTAGGCTGTCGCAACGACAATGCCATACACGATTGTAAGGATTGCCAACGCAAGAGCCCACTTTCGCTCAGCCGTTTTCTCCATCGGACATCCCGAGCGGTTGCGTTCCCCTTCTGGGGGAGAACCCTGCGCTCTGGCACTAATGAGCGCTTTGAAAGGATAACGCTGCTACTTCCAAAAGGCAACAGAGCCCCCACCTTCCACCCTTAAGCCGCGCCCCTTACCTGCCGATAAAAAGGAAGGGGAAGAAGCGTATCTCTCCACAGGGAGCGAACGACAATGGAACGACGAAAGCGGCAGCCTCAAAAGGGCAGCATTTCGGTCGTCATCTGCGACCGCCAACCGTTGTTCCGATTGGGTTTGCGGTCAGTGATAGAACAGCACGAGGAGTTTCGTGTTGTCGCAGAGGTGGGGAGCGAGGAGGAGTTACTTGAAGTCCTTCCCCGCCACCGTCCCAATTTCCTTGTGCTGGATTTTACTATCGCCCAACCAGAAAAATTTCGGCTCTTGCAGTGGGTAAAGGCGAACTCTCCTTCGACGAAGGTTCTGCTGCTTGCGCCACGCCATATTCTCCCGATAGAGTTGTTGGGGGCGTTGCAGACAGGGGTGAGCGGTTGCCTGTTCCGAGACAGTCCACCTTTTCTGGTGGTGAAAGCCCTTCACGCCATCATAGCAGGGTTACCTTGGTTGCAGCGAGAAATCACCGAACAAATCCTGCACGCTTTCAACTCCATCCCCTTTTCCGAAGAACCTGTCCGTCACTTGACCAACAAGGAGCGGCAAATCTTAGCCTTAGTAGCGCGAGGGTTGACTAACAAGGAGATTGCGCGGCAGTTGAAAATCAGCGTTCAGACGGTCAAGGGGCATGTTAGTCGCATCCTGCAAAAATTGGGGGTTCGTAGCCGAACGGAGGCAGCGCGAATGGCTCTTGCGCTCTTGCGCAGCAGCACCGATGGGGAGCGAGCAGTGGCTACCTCGTTTCGTGGTGGAGCCGCCGGGATTTGAACCCGGGACCTCCTGAATGCCATTCAGGCGCGCTCCCAACTGCGCTACGGCCCCACCAATGCGGTCGCTTACATTTTAACTCCGTTGTCGGTAGAACGCAAGAGTGAAAGGGCAAAGCGGGAAGGCGAATTCGTTCGGCGTTTCAAAGACTCAGTGGCTCAAGGCTCGGCATAGATTGCCTACGCAACACCTACCTTTCGCAGGTGAGTCAATTGTGGAAAAGCCGTTAGTCCTGTTGGTCACAAAAGACGAGCAACTGGTCGCTGCTTTCAGTGAGGCTACTGCCTCCCTGAACTTGATTTGCCATCCATTGGGAGAGGTGCCTTCTTTGGAGACCTTGACAGCGCAATGGCACACCATCGTTGTGGATGCTGAGATGCCTGAATGTGAGGCTATTGGGGTGCTCGCTCTTGCCCATCGTCACAACCCGCGCACTCGGCGCGCTTTAGTTGTTGCCCAATTAGAACCGCAGGAACTCTTGCGCGCGGTGAACGAGGCAGCGGTGCACCATGTTTGGGTGAAACCCGTTTCCTCGCAGGAAGTGGCAAAAGCGTTCCAGCGGGAGGAGCAAACGCTGGCAGACACCTCCTTTCCCCTCCTGCTCTCCTTCGCTTTGGAAAGCAAGGGGTTTGGAAGTCACGGTCACGGGTTCCGCGTCGCTCATTATGCTGTGGCGATTGGTCGCCAGTTGGGGCTCTCGGAGGAGCGCCTTCGCGCTTTGCAACTGGGGTGCCTTTTTCACGACATCGGCAAAATCCTTCTCCCTGACCCTTTGGTCTTGTCGCAAGACGAATTAGCAGCCCCAGCGCAATTTTTGGAGCAACAGCACCCACTGTGGGGCGAACAGGTTGTGCAGGGGTTGTCGTTACCCGAAGATGCCCTTGCCGTTATCCGCCATCACCATGAGCGCTGGGATGGACAAGGCTTTCCAGACCGGCTGAAAGGCGATGCCATCCCTCTTCCCGCGCAAATCGCCGCCCTCGCCAACGCTTACGACCACCTAACAGCGCCTCAGGCAGGGACCCAAACTGTCTCCCATGCCGAAATTAATGCCATGTTGGAAGCAGAAGCGGGCGCTCGTTTTGCCCCTGATGTAGTGCGCGCCTTCTTAAGTTTGCGGGAACGAAAAGATGTGTGGACAGCGTTAGAGCAAGTCACCAATTTACCTGCGTTAACCCCCATCGTTCACCGTGCCTTAGCCTTGTTGGAGCGGGAGGATTTTGACTGGCAAGCCGTTGCTGAGGTGCTCATGCAAGACCAAAATCTGGTAGCCCAACTGCTGCGAGTGGCCAATTCCGCCCTCACAGGGTTAAGGCGGAGGGTGACCAGTTTGACCGTTGCCTTGAAGATGTTGGGAGCAAAAGGTGTCCGCAACTTGTTGTTGACAGTGTCTATGCGTCCCTTTTTACGCGTTCCTACCGAGTTGCACCTGTGGGAACATTCTCTCGCTTGCGCTATCGTAGCCCGTTGGCTTGCCTATCAAACGCGGTTGGTAGACCCAGAGGAAGCCTTTACTGCGGGGCTCTTGCACGACTTGGGCAAAAGCCTGTTGTATCGCTTTTTCCCGCAGAGTTATCAACGGGCTATTAACTTCGCCCTTCTTCAGGGGTGTCCCATTTTCCTGATGGAGCGCTTGGTCTTCAGCGCCACTCATGGTGAGGTCGGGGCATGGCTACTAACGCGGTGGCGTTTACCCCCTTCGTTCTGCGAGGCAGTAGCGACCCATCACACCCCTTCTACCGCTTCCAACCCTTTGGCGTGGCATCTTTTCTGGGCGAACCGATTGCTGCGGGCAGCAACAGAGCATCTCTCCTTCGTCCCTCCCGAACTGCTTAGATCCCTCCCCGTTCCCCTTCAAACTCTCGCGAGTGACCCGACGCAACTGACGAAAATCATTCCCGAAGTGCAGGAGATAAGCAAGTTGCTGGACGAATGACGGCTCTTCACACACCCACAGCGTTATTGGTTCTGAAGGGGAGGCAGGGAGAAAGGCTCACTTCTCCTGCGCCCATTTCTAACGCTTGCTTTTGGAACCGCTCAGCGAACGAGCGCTCCATCTCCGCTTCCATGATCACTTCGTCGGAGTCATACACAACCTTGTGCACCACACCATTGCGATAAGCGAAAGCGAGGAGCCCTTGCGCCCACAAAGCAAGGCGCGCCTTCACTTGGACAACCCGCATCTTTACGAATTCCTGTTGGATGCGTTGGAGCAAATCGTTGAGACCTTCTCCCGTCAACGCTGAAGTGAAAACGGCATCAGGATAACGGCGCAGGAGGGATTGCCGCTCCAACTCCGAGGCTAACTTGTCCACCTTGTTGAGCACGAGAATTGTGGGCTTATCGCCTGCACCAATCTCCTGCAAAGTTTTCTCCACGACAAGGATGTGCTCGTCCATTGCGGGGTGGGAAGCATCCACTACATGGAGCAGCAAATCGGCGGTGCGCACTTCCTCCAAAGTGGCGTGGAAGGAAGCAATCAAGTGGGGCGGTAAGCGGCGGATGAAACCGATCGTGTCGGTCAAAAGCACCTTGTGCCCATCGGGTAGATACAGCACGCGGGTGGTGGCGTCCAAAGTAGCGAACAAGCGGTCTTCCACGAAAACATTGGCTTGCGTCAGCGCGTTCATCAGAGTGGACTTGCCCACATTCGTGTAGCCGACGAGGGCGATGGTGAAAAGGTCGCGCTCCTTTCGGGCTTGGACGCGGACGCTGGTTTGCCGCTGGATATCGCGCAATTGCCGTTGCAAATCGGCGATGCGCTTTTTCGCTCGCCGCTGGTCCACTTCCAACTGGGTTTCGCCAGGACCGCGCGTGCCAATGCCGCCACCTAATCGTGACAGGTGCTGCCACATCCGCCGCAAGCGAGGGAGTTGATATTGCAACTGGGCTAACTCCACTTGCAACATGGCTTGTTTGGTGCGGGCGCGCTTGGCGAAGATGTCCAAGATCAACTCCGTTCGGTCCACGACCCGCACATGGAGCAATTGCTCCAGGTTGCGCACCTGAGCGGGGGTGAGGTCGTGGTTGAAGATGACCAAGTCAGCACCCTTTTCCGCACAGAAGCGGGCTAATTCTTCCGCCTTCCCGCGCCCGACGAAGTAGGTTGGGTCAATCTCCCGACGATTTTGGGTGAGGCATCCGACCACAACGGCTCCAGCGGTGTCGGCGAGGGCAGCCAACTCTTCCAATTCTTCCTCCAAATCGGCGATACCGTTGAGCGCCACGCCAACGAGAACGGCTCGCTCCTTCTGCTGAATGGTTGTGGCTTTCTGGCGCTCCAACCGAACCAATCACCTCGCACTCATTCAGGTAAACGGCGTCGTTAACATTTTAGCACCTATCTCCATGTCGTGCATCTGTGCTACCCTTTTTGCGGGTGCAAGAGCGCGCCCGGAGAGCCCATGGAAACCTTTGAGACCTTTTGGCGACAGTGGGCGAACCCGCACGAGCGGTTGCGTTGGGTGCAACAGTTGGTCAAGGAGAAACCGCGCCACCCCTTCACTTTCCTTTGGCGCTCGGAGAGTTGGGCGGGGGTAGCAACCAGACGAAACCTATTAGGGTTGCGGTTGAAACGGGACGAACCACTCCGCCAACGCCTCATTAGAGGTCTCCTCAGCGAGCAATACCCGCGCGGCGGTTTCCGCAGTTCCATCGGTTGGACAGGGCTGCGGTTGTTCCAGTTAGCCGAATTAGGGCTGCCCCCTGACCATCCCGCTGTCGCTCGTGCGTTGGAATGGTTGCGACGGCGTCAAGACTACGACGGTAGTTTGCTGGAAATGCCCCGGGTGCCTACGGCTTACCCCAGCGTGTGGGGAGAAGAGTTGCGGTTCCCGCCCATGGCGGTAGGCGTCACTGCGTTCGTGCTCTGCGGTGTGTTGCGTTGGGAAAGGGAAAGCAGTTGGGTGCGACGCGCCGTCTTGTGGGTCGCCCGTCAGGTAGCGGAAAGCAAAACCGTTTGTTGTCGCTCTTGTGCCGTCCACGCACTGCACGCCCTTTGCGTTAGCCACCTTGACAGTTTGGTCGTCCATGTGGCGACGGAGCGATTGCTCAATTGGCTCAGTGAGCACCAAACGGAGCAGGGCGAATGGTTCGCCATTCCTGAGGCTGCTTTCCCCATCCTCTTCGCTTTAAGCGTTTGCCCCTCCCCCGAAGCCCATCGGCAAGTGGCGAAAGCGCTGCCCGTTTTAGCCGGGATGCAATACGCTGACGGCGGTTGGGGGCGTGTGTTCCGCGCTGAGAAAACATGGTTAGTCACAAAGGCATTGCTGTTCCACGAACTTTTGGATGCCTTCGTGGCATTGACGGAGCAGTGCCCTTGGCTTGTCCGTCCCATTGAGTGGTTGGAGCGGCTGCCTCCCTCCCTCGACGAACCAACAACCGCCGTTTGAACTGCAACGCGCTTTTGAGCGGCTACGGCGTGGGGTCAGGATAGCGTCCGTTCCACCAACGGTTGTCCTGCATGACCACATCCACCCGCATCCATTTGGCGTGCCCATCGCAAAGGGCAAAGTTGGCTCCATCAAAATGGCGGTCGTGTGGGATGCTCCACCGCCCGCCACTGCTGGGTGCGTTCGGACCTGGACCACTCCGACAAGGCGGCAGGTAAGGCGGGTCAATGCTGTAGCCGTGATTGTGCAGGCAGTCAAGGTTGGTGAAGTCAGGGTCAGTAGGTTCGTCGTTGTCACAAGGCTTCGTCCCCGTCCCGCGACTGTCGGCAATCGCAATGGTGTTAGCAGGTGATTGGATTTGGCTTTCAGTTACAGGCACATTCCAACAGTTTGCCCGTGAGTTGCCCAGATACTGGTAGTTGTAGCCGTAGACGATGTTGCGCCCTGCCTGTCCGAAAGCGAACTTGCGCGGCACCGTTGGACACACAAACAATTGAGCGTTGCGCGTGTAGGCGTAAATCTGGTCATACCAGCGGAAATACATCGGGTAACCGCTGGGGTCGGGTGCAAAGGGTCCCGACGAATACATCGGGTAGGCTTCCCAATCAGCGACATACATCGCCACCGCCATGCCCTGCTGCCGAAGGTTGCTCAAGCAGGAGGTTTGCCGAGCCTTTTCCCGAGCCCGACTGAACACAGGAAACAGGATTGCCGCCAGAATGGCGACAATCGCAATCACCACCAGCAACTCAATGAGCGTGAACCCGCATTGGCGTAGCACCACAAAGCACGCAATGCGCCCTTGCTTCGTGACCGTAGCGGTGCTATGCTTTCGTTGGCAATCAGGTAACACAGGTTCTCAGCCTCCTTTGTCTGTTGAGCGTGGGTTCCCTGAACGCCCACGCTCTTTTTGTGT
>FWWM01009505.1_pt1 | contig 17853 bp, 19 predicted proteins | sample 2228351 | NCBI WGS metagenome assembly FWWM01 (sample SAMEA103939774, study PRJEB20133) | metagenome | reverse complement strand
GCCGCGGGGGCGGACGGGCTCATCGTGGAAACCCACCCCGAGCCGGAACGGGCCCTTTCCGACGCCGCGCAACAGCTCCACGAGCACGAGTTCGCCGAGCTCATGGAGAAGGTGCGCCGCCTGAGCCAGGCCCTGGGCAAGACCCTTTCCCGCCCCGTGCTGGGATGAAGCCCCTCTTCCGCAAGGCGGGCATCTTCGGGATGGGCCTCCTCGGGGGCAGCGTGGCCCTGGGGCTTAAGGAGCGCTTCCTGGCCGAGGAGGTCCACGCCTACGACCGGGACCCAAAGGCCCTGGAAAAGGCCCTCTTCCTGGGGGCGGCGGACCGGGTGCACCCGGAGGTGGGGCCCTGGGTGGGGGAGCTGGAGCTCGGGGTCCTGGCCGCCCCCGTGGGGGCGTTGGCGGGGCTCGGGGGGGCCATCGCCCCCTTCGCCCACCCGGAAAGCCTCTGGACGGACGTGGGGAGCGTGAAGGGGAAGGTGGTGGGGACGCTGGAGGGCCTCCTCCCCCACTTCCTGGGGGGGCACCCCATGGCGGGGAGCGAGCGGGCCGGGGTGGAAAACGCCCATGCCGGCCTCCTCCAGAACGCGGTCTGGGTCCTCACCCCCACGGAAAGGACGAGCCCCAAGGCCAAGGAGGGGATCAGGGGGCTGGTGGAGGCCCTGGGGGCCTACCCCCTGGAGATGCCCCCCCTCCTCCACGACGAGTTGGTGGCCCGGGTCTCCCACCTCCCCTACCTCCTGGCCGTGGCCTTAAACCGCCTGGTGGCCGGCCACCCCCACCGGGACCTCCTCATGTTCCTGGCCGCGGGGGGGTTCCGGGACCTCACCCGGGTGGCCTCGGGGAGCCCCAGGATGAGCCGGGACATGGTGGTGGAGAACAGGGAGGCCCTGAAAGGGGCCATAGAGGAGCTGAGGGCGGTCCTTCTAGAGCTGGAAGGGCTTCTGGACGAACCAGAAGAGCTCCTGAAGGCGGCGGAGGCGGCCAAGCGCACCCGGGACAGCCTCCCCATCGTCCGCCGAAGCCTCCTCCCGGAGATGCACGACCTGGTGGTCCAGGTGCCCGACCGCCCCGGGGAGATCGCCCGCATCGCCACCGCCTTGGGGGAAGCGGGGGTCAACATCAAGGACATCGAGGTCCTCACCATCCGCGAGGCGGCGGGGGCCTTGAGGCTCGGCTTCGCCACCCGGGAGGAGAAGGAAGCGGCCCGGCGGGTCCTCCAGAAGGCAGGCTACCGGCTGCCTTAACCCTCCCGGGTGACGCGCATCACCCGGTCCTTGCCCTTTTCTTTGGCCCGGTACAGGGCCTCGTCCGCCCGGCGGTAGAGCTCCTCGAGGTCCCCCCGGTAGCCCGCCACCCCGAAGCTGGCGCTCACCCCCAAGGCCTTAAGCCCCTCCCGCAAGCGCTCCGAAAGGCGCTCGGCCTGGAGGGGGTCCGTGGCGGGGAGGAGGAGGGCGAACTCCTCCCCACCCCAGCGGCCCACCAGGTCCCCCTGGCGCACGTGCTCTTTCAGGTAGCGGGCCACCTCCTTCAAAAGGCGGTCCCCCTCCGGATGGCCCCGCTCGTCGTTGAACTTCTTGAAGTCGTCCAAGTCCATGAGGACCAGGCTGAAGGGCCTCTCCCCCCGCTCCACCCGGGCCGCCTCCCGCTCCAGGGCCATCTCCAAGGCGCGGCGGTTGGGGAGGCCCGTAAGGGGGCAGGTGAGGGCCTGCTCCCGCCAGAAGCGCACCTGGCCGTAGTACTCCCGGAAGCGGGCAAGGAGGAGGCTCAGGGCCAGGAGCACCGGCTGGGCCAGGGCGTAGTGGGGGAAGGGGAAGCCCCCCTGGCCCAGAAGGAGGGGCAGGAGAACCAGGAGCCCACCCCAGAAGGCACCTGCGGCAAGGGCATAGGGGAGGGGGTAGGCGAAGGCCGCCAGGAGGTAGAGGGCGGGGCTCCAGAAGCCCACCACGAAGTACTCCCTCCCCGCCCGCCAGGCCTCAAAAAGGAGGTAGGCCCCCAGGGCATGGGTGAGGAGTTTTGGGGCTTTCCTCGGTCCCTGGAGGAGGGCCCAGGCGAAGAGGAGGCCGAAGAGGGGGTAGGCCAGGTACAGGCGGGGGTCCTTGGGAGGGTTGTGGAGGAGCTGGACCCCTATCCCCATGGGCAGGCCCACCCAGGCCACGGCGTAGAGCACGCGCCCCCAGTCCATGGGCCCATCTTCCACCACACCTAAGAAAACGCCGTGAAAAATGACCCGGGCCCTAGGGGGGGAGCACCTTCCCGGGGTTGAAAAGCCCGTGGGGGTCCAAAGCCCCTTTGACCGCCCGGAGGGCCTTAAGGGTCTCCCCGTCCAGGGCCTCGGCCAGGAAGGCCCGCTTCATGAGGCCGATGCCGTGCTCCCCGGAAAGCACGCCCCCGTGCTTTAGGGCCACCCGGGCGATCTCGTGGGCTAGCTCCCAAACCCTCTCCTCGCTCTCCCTTTTTGGGTCAAAGAGGATGTTGGGGTGCAGGTTCCCGTCCCCGATGTGGCCGAACTGGACCACAATGAGGCCAAAGGCCCGGCCCAGCTCGGCGATCTCCGCCACCACCTTAGGGAGGGCGGAGCGGGGCACGGCGATGTCCTCGTTCACCCGCTTGGGGCGGATGCGGCCTAAGGCCGGGCTCACCGCCCGCCGGGCCCGCCAGAGGGCCTCCGCCTCCGCCCCGTCTTTTGCCCGCCGCACCCGGGCCCCGAAACGGAGGGCGGTTTCCTGCAAAAGGGCAAGCTCCGCCTCCACCTCCTCCCACTCCTCCCCGTCCGTCTCCACCAGGAGGAGGGCCTCCCCCCGGGGGAGGCCCATGCCCAGGTAGTCCTCCACCGCGTTCACACAGGCGGGGTCCATGAACTCCATGCGGGCCGGCACCGCCCCCAAGGCGATGGCCTGGGAAACGGCCTCCGCCAGGGGCTCCACGCCGGGAAAGGCGGCCATGAGGGTGGCCCGGTGGGGGGGGAGGGGGAGGAGGCGGAGCCTGGCCCCGGTAAGGAGGCCCAAGGTGCCCTCGGAGCCGATGAGGAGGCCCGGGAGGTCGTAGGCCCTGCGGTCCAGGCGGTGCACCTCCCCTTCCGCGTCCACGAACTCCACCTCCAGGACGTAATCCCCCGTGACCCCGTACTTGAAGCAAAGGGGCCCCCCGGCGTTCTCCCCCAGGTTCCCCCCCAGGGTGCTGGTGCGGTAGGAGGCGGGGTCTGGGGGGTAGAAGAGGCCAAAGGGCCGGGCGGCCTCGGAAAGGCGGGCCGTGGTCACCCCGGGCTCGGCCCAGGCCGTGCGGGCCTCGGGGAAGAGCTCCAGGCGGGTCATGCGGGTGAAGGCCACCACGATGGCCCCCTCCTCCGGCACCGCCCCCCCGGAGAGGCCGCTTCCCGCTCCCCGAGGCACCAGGGGGAGGCCATAGCGGCGGGCCAAGCGCACCAGGGCCTGGACCTCCTCCCGCGTCTCCGGCAGGACCACCGCCAGGGGGCTTTCCCCCACCAGGATGGCGTCGTAGCGGTAGACCTCCTTCTCCGCCCGGGCCAGAAGGGCCCGGGGGCCGAAACGCCGCCTTAGCTCCTCCCGAACCCCCATGCCCCTAGGCTACCAGCCGGGGTCGCAGGAGGGAGAGGCCTCAGGCCGCACCGGGTCCTGGGCCCGCACGTAGGGCCCTAAAACCCCATCCACCGCCCCCCGCGCCCAAAGGCGCCTTGTGGGGAGGGGGTCCACCCGGATGCCCTGGGGAACAAGGTAAACGGCCCAGATCTCCCCCGTGGGGGCCACCTCGAGGTAGCCCGCCACCTCGGGACCCCAAAAAGGCCCGGTAAGGGCCCAGGTCTCCTCCGGCCGGGCTCGAGAGGGGTGGACCCCTTCCGGCACCCAGAAGAACTCCAGGCGGTCCACCCGCCCCTCCAGGAAGAGGCGGTAGTCCAGCCGGGTGGGGCGGTCCTGGCAGTAGGTGGCCTGGGTGGAAAGGCCAAAGACGGGGCCGGGGGCGATCTCCAGGGTGAGGGTGCAGGCGGAAAGGAAAAGGGCAAGGAGGGCCAGGGCGCGCATACCCTAAGGGTAGGGGGAAGGACCTTAAGGGGACTTGGCCCGGGCTAAAGCGGCCTTTAGACTCCAGGGCATGGCCTACTGGCTTTTAAAGTCCGAGCCGGAGGTGTACAGCATTGAGGACCTCAAGCGGGAAGGGCGGGCCCTTTGGGACGGGGTGCGGAACTACCAGGCCCGGAACTACCTGACGCAGATGCAAGAAGGGGACCTCTGCTTCTTCTACCACTCCCGCAGCGTCCCCCCCGGGATCGCCGGGCTCTGCCGGGTGGTGCGCACCCTACTCCCCGACCCCACGCAGTTTGACCCCCAAAGCCCCTACTTTGACCCCAAGGCCACCCCGGAAAGGCCCCGCTGGTTCACGGTGGAGGTGGAGTTCCTCGAGGCCTGGCCCCTCATCCCCCTGGAGGCGCTGAAGGCCCTTTTTCCCAAAGACCACCCCCTGGTGAAACGGGGGAACCGGCTTTCCGTGATGCCGGTTCCCCCAGAGGTGGCGGAGGCCCTTATTGCACGGAGAGGGTCCCGATGATCTTGAAGAGGGGCAGGAACATCCCCGCCACGATCATGCCCACGATGACGCCCAGGAAGATGATCATGAGGGGCTCGATGGCCGCGGTGAGGCTGGCCACCGCCTCGTCCACCTCCCGCTCGTAGAAGTCGGCGATCTTGGAAAGGAGGGTGTCCAAAGCCCCCGTCTCCTCGCCGATGGCCACCATGGAGCTCACCATGGGGGGGAAGACCAGGGGGTTCTGGGCCAGGGTGAGGTTCAGGGGCTCCCCCTGTTGGACCTTGTTTTTGGCGGTCTCCACCAGGTCCTCCACGATGGCGTTCCCCGCGGTGCCCTTGGTGATGTCCAAGGACTCCAGGATGTTCACCCCGCTCTGGAGGAGGAGGGCCAGAGTGCGGGCGAAGCGGGCGATGGCCGTCTTGCGGTTCAGGTTGCCGAAGACGGGCATCCGGAGCTTGATGCGGTCGATCACCCGCCTTCCCTGGGGGGTGCGGTAGTAGGAGCGGTAGACGAAGTAGAGGACCACCAGGAGGAGGAGGAGGGGCAGGGTGGCCACCCGGAGGAGGTTAGAGAGGGCGATGAGGAAGCGGGTGAGGAGGGGGAGCTCCGAGCCCAGGTCGGTGAGGATCTGGGCGAACTGGGGCACGATCCCCGTGAGGAGGAAGTAGGCCACGCCCACCGCGAAGACGAAGACGATGGTGGGGTAGGTCATGGCGCTCCGGATCTTCCCCCGAAGCTCCAGCTCCTTCTCCAAGAAGGTGGCCAGGCGGTCCAGGATGACGTCCATCCCCCCCGAGGTCTCCCCCGCCCGCACCAGGTTCACGTAAAGCCGGGAGAAGAGCTTGTGCTTGGAAAGGGCCTCGGAGAGGGCGCTACCCCCTTCCACGTCCGTGCGGACCTTTTTGATGATCTCCCGGAACTTCTTGTTCTCCGTCTGCCGCTCCAGGATGGAAAGGGACTGGAGGAGGGTGAGCCCCGCGGAGAGCATGGTGGCGAGCTGGCGGGAGAAGATGGCGAGGTCTTTTAGCCCAGGCCCCCGCTCCAGGGCGGGGATCCGCACCTCCGCCCGGAGGCCCCGCCCCGGCTCCTTGATCTCCGCCACGAAAAGCCCCCGGTCCCGGAGGAGGCGGGCCGCGGTGCGCAGGTCCTCGGCCTCAATGGTGGCCTCCACCAAGCGGCCCTGACGGTCGCGGGCCTTATACTGGTAGACCGGCATGGTAGAAGTATACGCCAAGGCCCTGGAGGAGGCGGCGAAAACCTTGAAGGAAGGGGGCCTGGTGGCCTTTCCCACGGACACCGTCTGGGGGGTCCTGGCCCGGATGGAGGACGAGGCCGCCTGCCGGAGGATCTACGCCCTCAAAGGGCGGGAGGAGAGGAAGCCCCTCCAGGTCCTGGTGGCGGACCTGGAAAGCGCCCTAGGCCTGGCGGAGCTCGGCCCCCTGGAAGCGCGCTTCCTGAGGCTCGTGGAGGCCTTCTGGCCCGGGGGGCTCACCGTGGTGGTCCCCGGGCGGAACATCCCCCCCTGGATCAGCCAGGACGGCTCCGTGGGCCTCAGGATGCCCGCCCACGACCTCCTGCGGGAGCTCCTCCGCCGGGTGGGGGGGTACGCGGCGGCCACCAGCCTAAACCGGAGCGGCGAGCCCCCCGTGCGCTCGGAGGAGGAGGCCCGGGCCTTCCCCGTGGACTACGTCTTCCCAGGGGAGGCCCTGGGCCTGGCCTCCAGCGTGGTGGACCTGCGCACGGGGGAGGTGCTTAGGGAAGGGGCCATCCCTAAAGAAGCCCTCCTCCCCTACCTCCAATGGAACCCTTGAGCCTCAAGGCCCAGATCCTGGCCGTCCTCTTCGCCGCGGGCCGGCCCGTGGCCCTGAAGGAGCTACGGGCCCTGGGCTACTCCGAGGAGGCCCTCTTAAGGGCCCTTAAGGCCTTGGAAGCCGACCTGGCGGAGGGCCACCTGGGGGTGGGCCTGGAGCGGGTGGCGGGGGGGTGGCGCCTCATCGTGCACGAGCGGGCCCTCCCCGCGGTGGAGCGGGTGCTCAAGCCCACCCCGCCCAGGCTCTCCAAGGCCGCTTTAGAGGTCCTGGCCCTGGTGGCCTACCACCAGCCCGTGACCCGGGCGGAGCTGGAGGCCATGCGGGGGAAGAGCGTGGAAGGGCTTCTGGAGGGCCTTTTGGAACGGGGGCTCATCCGGGTGGTGGGGGAGAAGGAAGCCCCCGGCCGCCCCAAGCTCTACGGCACCACGGAGCGCTTCCTGGAGGTCTTCGGCCTGGAGAGCCTAGAAGACCTCCCCCCCCTCGAGGACGGCCCACCCCTCCTCCTCCGGGGGTAGCCGGGCGGGGATGGGGAGGGGGCTAAAGAGCTCGTTCCGCCGCACAAAGGCCAGGAGGAACCGCCCGAGAAGCCGCACCTGGCTCCGGTGGGCGCGGATGGCCTTCTCCTTCAAGGCCACCTCCTCGGGCGTAAGGGGAAACCGGTGCCAGGGAAGCCCCCGGCCCCTAGGCGGGGGGTAGAGGGGCAGGCGGGGGTGCAGGCCCTTGGGCAGGGGGTACTGGTACCCCCCGTGGATGAGGTAGTAAAGAAGGCGGTCCTCGAGGCCCAAGGCCGCCGCGGCCTGCATGCCGAAGTAGGCCGTGGCCTGGTGGTCCCGGTGGGCGTCCAGGGGGCTTGGGAGGAGGATCCGGCTCGGCCTAAGGGCCCGGAAAAGGGCCAAAAGGGTCTCCTCCAGGGCCTTCCCCGTGTAGGGGAGGCCCACCCGGTAGCACCCCGGGTAGGCCACGGCCCTTAGGCCCGTGTAGGGGCTCTCGTAGGGGAGGTAGTAGTGGGTGGTGAAGAGGGGGAAAAGCCCCTGGTCGGGGAAGCCCAAAAAGTAAAGGCTCTCCCGCCCCACCCCCAGGGCCTCCATCCCCCGCCGGGCCTCCACCATGCGCCTTAGGGCCAGGCGGCGCATGGCCGCCTTGGAGGGCAGGGGCCCCCCCGCGGCCAGGTCAAAGGCGTCCCCCGAGGTGAGGTAGACCACGCTCACCCGGCCCCCCGCCTGGAGGGTCCTCTGGATGAGGCCGGCCGCGGCCAGGACCTCGTCGTCGGGGTGGGGGGCGAGGAGGAGGAGGTGCTCCCCCTTGGGCTCCGGCCAGAGGGGCAGGTCCTGGGTGCGCCAGGAGGTGAGGAGGGCGTGGTAGTAGGCGAAGACGAAGCGGCCGTTGATGAAGGCCCAAAGGGTGAGGGCCAGGAGGAGAAGGGCCACCCGCTCCGCCCAAACCAGGCCCAGCCAGAGCCGGAAGCCCTCCACCAGGGCCACCGAAAGGGCCAGGAGGAGGAGAAGCCACTGCCAGGGGGCCAGCCGGCGCACAAGGGCTATTGTAGGGGCAGGATGGCCTGCCTCCGCCCCGCCCGAAGGGAGGACCTCCCGGCCATCGCCCGCATCGCCCACGCCACCCTCCTCCTGGGGGGTCCGGGCCTCGAGGTCTTCCCCAGCCAGGCCCTTTGGGGGGAGCTCTTCGTGGCCCCTTACCTCCACCGGGGGTGCTGCAGCCTGGTGGCGGAGGTGGACGGGGAGGTGGTGGGGTATGTGCTCGGGGCCTGCGGCCGCCTCCCCCTCCTCCTTTACCTCCTCCCCCGGCTGCCCCTTATCCTCCTTAAGCTCCTCCTCTTCCGCTACGGCCCCCCCTGGCCCCACCTCCGCTACCTCCTGAGGCTCCTCCTCTTCCCTGGGCCCCACGCCCCCGGGAAGCGCTTCCCCGCCCACCTGCACATCGGGGTGGACCCCAAGGCGCAAGGAAAGGGCCTGGGAAAAGCCCTTCTGGAAGCTTTTTTGAACTGCCTACAGGCCAAGGGGGTGCGGGGGGTGCAGCTTTCCACCACCCGGGCCAACCGGGCCGCCCGGGGGCTTTACCGGGCCCTGGGCTTCCGGCTTTGGGCCAAGCGGGCGAGCCCCTTCTGGGCCCCCTACCGGGGCCGGCCGGTGATCCACGAGGTCTGGGTGAAGGAACTATAGACGCACCCCCCAAAGGCCCTTAGGCTAAGGGCGGAGGCACGCCATGCTGGACCTTTACAGAGTGGAGGATCTCCTAACCCCGGAGGAAAGGGCCATCCGCCAGGCCGCCCGGCGCTTTCTGGAGGCCGAGGCCCTGCCCCATATCCGCGACTGGTGGGAGGCGGGGACCTTCCCCACCCACCTCATCCCCCGCTTCGCCGAGCTCGGCTTCCTAGGCCCCACCCTGCCCCCGGAGTACGGGGGGGCAGGGGTGAGTAGCGCCGCCTACGGCCTCATCGCCTACGAACTGGAGCGGGTGGACTCGGGGCTTAGGAGCTTTGTCAGCGTGCAGAGCTCCCTGGTCATGTACCCCATCTTCGCCTTCGGGAGCGAGGAGCAAAAACGGGAGTTCCTCCCGAAGCTTGCCCGGGGGGAGATGGTGGGGTGCTTCGGCCTCACCGAGCCCGACGGGGGCTCGGACCCCTACGGGAACATGAAGACCCGGGCCCGAAGGGAGGGGGACACCTGGGTCCTAAACGGCACCAAGATGTGGATCACCAACGGCCACCTGGCCCAGATCGCCATCCTTTGGGCCAAGGACGAGGAAGGGGTGGTGCGGGGCTTCATCGTCCCCACGGACACCCCGGGCTTCAAGGCGGTGGAGGTGAAGCGGAAGATGAGCCTGAGGGCCTCGGCCACGAGCGAGCTCATCTTGGAGGACGTGCGCGTGCCGGAGCACCTGCGCCTCCCCAAGGCGGAAGGGCTAAAAGCGCCCCTTTCCTGCCTCACCCAGGCCCGCTTCGGCATCGCCTGGGGGGTTTTGGGGGCCCTAGAGGCGGTCTACGAGGAGGCGAGGGCCTTCGTGAAGGAACGGTTTAGCTTCGGCGAGCCTTTGGCCCGGAAGCAGCTGGTGCAGGAGAAGCTTGCGGAGATGCTCGCCTGGCACACGGAGGGGCTCCTCCTGGCCTGGCGGCTTGCCCGGCTTAAGGACGAGGGGAAGCTCAGCCCGGTGCAGGTCTCCCTGGCCAAGCGGCAGAACACCTGGAAGGCCCTCCAAGGGGCCCGCCTCGCCCGGGAGCTCTTGGGGGGGAGCGGCATCACCCTGGAGTACCACGCCATCCGCCACCTCCTGAACCTGGAAACGGTCTACACCTACGAGGGCACCCACGACGTGCACACCCTGGTCCTGGGCCGGGAGGCCACGGGGGAGAACGCCTTCTGAGTACCCCGCCGAAGCTTTCGCTTCGGCGGGGGCCCCAGAGGGGAAGCCCATGGCCTGCTTTGCCACAGGCCTACCGGGGCCTTCTCACCGCGGTGGCACTCGGAACCCTCTAGGCTAAAGGCATGGTCGTGGCCTTCACCGGCGACCCCTTCCTGGCCCGGGAGGCCCTTTTGGAGGAGGCCCGGCTCCGGGGCCTTACCCGCTTCACCGAACCCACCCCGGAGGCCCTGGCCCAGGCCCTGAGCCCGGGGCTTTTCGGGGGGGCTGGGGCCATGCTGGACCTGAGGGAGGTGGGGGAGGCGGAGTGGAAGGCCCTGAAACCCCTTCTGGAGGGGGTTCCGGAGGAGGTCCCGGTCCTCCTCCTGGACCCCAAGCCCACCCCCGCCCGGGCCGCCTTCTACCGGGCCCGGGAGCGGCGGGACTTCCCCACCCCCAAGGGGAAGGACCTGGTGCGCCACCTGGAACACCGGGCCAAGCGCCTGGGTTTCCGCCTCCCCGCGGGGGTGGCCCAGCACCTGGCGGGCCTCGAGCCCGACCTGGAGGCCCTGGAAAGGGAGCTGGAGAAGCTCGCCCTGCTGGAGCCCCCCCTCACCCTGGAGAAGGTGGAACGGGTGGTGGCCCTAAGGCCCCCCGTGACCGGGTTCCAGCTGGTGGGGGCGGTCCTGGAGGGGAACGCCAAGGAGGCCTTCCGCCGCCTGAGGGCCCTAAGGGAGGAGGGGGAGGAGCCCTTAAGGGTCCTCGGGGCCCTTTCCTGGCAGTACGCCCTCCTGGCCCGGGCCTGGATGCTCCTCAAGGAGAACCCAAGGCCAAAGGAGGAGGACCTCGCCCGCCTCGAGGCCCACCCCTTCGCGGCCAGGAAGGCCCTGGAGCGGGCGAAGGGGCTGGGGCTGGAGGAGCTCAAAAGGGCCCTGGACCTCCTCATGGCCGCGGAGGAGAGGGCCAAAGGGGGGAAAGACCCCTGGCTCGCCCTGGAGGAGGCGGTGCTGGGGCTTATTGACCCGCGGGTCAGCGCCGGGTAGAGTGGGGGCATGCTAGAACCGGAGGCGGTGGAGGCCGTCTTAAAGCGGGCGCTTTCCGGCGGGGCCGACTTCGCCGAGGTCTACGCCGAGTGCTCCTTAAGGCGGCGGATGAAGGTCCTTTCGGGGAGGCTGGAGGAGGCCCTGAGCGGCTTGGACTACGGGGCGGGGATAAGGCTCTTCTTCGGGCACGAAGTGGTCTACGCCTACACCAACGACCTGAGCAAAGAAGGCCTTATGGAAGCCCTGGAAACCCTCCTAAGGGCCAAGGGGGCCCTGGGGCGGGTGGACGAGGGGGGAAGGGGGGGGCTGGACTTCCGCAAAGAGGCCCCTAAGGGCCTCCACGCCCCCAAGGTGCCCCTTTCCCAAAAGGACAAGCGCTACCGCCTGGAAAGGCTCTTGGAGGCCGAGGCCGGGGCCAAAATCGCCCCCGAGATCCGCCAGGTGGAATCTAGCCTCCTGGAGTGGGAGCAGGAGGTCCTCATCGCCAACACGGAAGGGGTGTGGGCGGAGGAAAAGCGGGTCCGCACCCGGCTTTTCGTCCTGGCGGTGGCCGAGGACGGGGGCGAGGTCCAGACCGGCTACGCCGGCCCCGGGAAGAGCGTGGGCCTGGAGCTCTTTGAGCTTTACCCCCCTAAGGCCGTGGGGGAAAAGGCGGCCAGGCAGGCCCTCACCAACCTAAAGGCCCGCCCCGCCCCCGCGGGCACCTTCCCGGTGGTGGTGGGCCCTGGGTTTGGCGGGGTGCTCTTCCACGAGGCGGTGGGCCACCTCCTGGAGACCACCAGCGTGGCCAAGAAGGCGAGCGTCCTTGCGGACAAGCTGGGGGAGGCCATCGCCAGCCCCGCGGTCACCTACATCGACGACGGCACCCTGCCCCACGCCTGGGGCTCCACGGAGATAGACGACGAGGGCCGGCCCACGGAGCGCACCGTGCTCATAGAAGGGGGCATCCTCAAGGCCTACATGGTGGACCGGCTGGGCCACCTCCTCACGGGCTACCCCCTCTCGGGCTCGGGCAGGCGGCAGGACTACACCTTCGCCCCCACCTCGAGGATGCGCAACACCTTCATCGCCCCCGGGGACAAGAAGCCCGAGGAGCTCTTTGAGGGCATTGAGTTCGGCCTCTACGCCAAGGAGATGGGGGGCGGGCAGGTGAAGCCGGGGAGCGGGGAGTACAACTTCGCGGTGCAGGAGGGGTACATCATCCGCAAGGGGCGCATCGAGGAGCCCGTGCGGGGGGCCATGCTGGTGGGCAAGGGCCCCGAGACCCTGAAAAAGGTGGTGGCGGTGGCGGACGACTGGGAAAACGCCCCCGGCATGTGCGGAAGCCTCTCCGGGGCGGTGCCCGTGGAGGTGGGCCAGCCCCACGTGCTGGTCTCGGAGATCGTGGTGGGGGGAAGGGCATGACCAGGGAAGAGGCCAAGCGGTACCTCTTAGAGCGGGCCAGGGCCCTTGGGGTGGAGGCCGAGCTCCTCTTCCAGGAGGAGAGGGAGCTCTCCTTGAGGGCCAGGAACGGGGCCTTGGAGGAGATCAAGGAGGCCCGGCAACGGGGGGTGGGCCTGAGGGTGGTGGCGGAGGGCCGGGTGGGCTACGCCTACACGGAGGAGCTCTCCCCCAGGGCCCTGGACTGGGCCCTGGAGGAGGCCCGGGAGAACGCCCTCCTTTCGGGGAAAAGGGGCAGCCTCCCGGAAGGGCGCCCCTTGGGAAGCCATGACCTCCTGGGCGAGGGGCTTTCCGCCCCCCTCGAGGCCAAGAAGGCCAAGGCCCTGGAGCTGGAGAAGGCCCTCCGGGAAGACCCGAGGGTGCGGGCGGTCCTCATGGGGGGGTACATGGAGCGGGAGGCCCAGGCTCTCCTGGCGAGCACGAAGGGTCTGGAAGGGGCCTACCGCACGGGGTTTGCCGCCCTCATGGGCAGCTTCGTCATGGCCGAGGGGGAGAGCGTCAAGCAGGGCTGGGATTTTAAACCGAGCCGGGAGTTCCACGCCCTGGAGCCCGGGCGCACCGCTTTGGAGTTCCGGGAGAAGACGGCGAGGCTCCTCAACGCCAAGCCCTTAAGGACCGGGCGCTACCGGGCCTACCTGGAGCCCGAGGCCATGGGAAGCCTCCTCATGGTCTTCGCCCAGGCCCTTTCCGGGAAAAACGCCCTGGAGGGGAAAAGCCGCCTCCTTGGCCGGCTTGGGGAACGGATCGCGAGCCCCCTTGTGACCCTGGTGGACGACCCCCTTTTGGAAGGGGGCCTCCTCCGCCGCCCCTTTGACGACGAGGGCACCCCCGCGAGACGAACGGTGGTGGTGGAAAAGGGGGTCTTCAAGACCTTCCTCCACAACCGGGAGACCGCAGAGGCCCTGGGCCAGGAGAACACCGGCCACGGGGCCCGGAACTACCGGGGGGTCCTGGGGGTGGCCCCGAGCAACCTGTACCTGGAGCCCCTGGGCAACCTGGCCTTCACCGAAGGGGTCCTCATCACCGAGTTCATGGGCCTCCACGCGGGGGCCAACCCCGTCTCCCTGGACTTCTCCCTCCAGGCCTTGGGCCTTTGGGTAGAGGAGGGGGAGGTGCGGTACGCGGTGGAGAACTTCGCCGTGTCCGGGAACCTCCTGGAACTCCTCCAGGGGATAGAGGGCGTGGGAAGCGACCTGGACTGGGTCTTCTGGGGTTCGGCCTTCGGGAGCCCCACCGTGGCGGTGGCGGAGCTTTCCTTCGCGGGGGCGTAAGGAGCGGTGAAGGTCTTTGTCACCCGCACCCTTCCGGGAAAGGCCCTGGATCGGCTTAAGGAGGAGGGCCTCGAGGTTTTGGTCCACGAGGGCCTCTTCCTCCCCCGGGAGGAGCTCTTGCGGAAGGTGGAAGGGGCCTTTGGCCTCATCCCCACGGTGGAGGACCGGATAGACGCCGAGGTCATGGACCGCGCGGGGCCTAGCCTTAAGGTCATCGCCTGCTACAGCGTGGGGGTGGACCACGTGGACCTAAAGGCCGCCCGGAAGCGGGGCATCCGGGTCACCCACACCCCGGACGTCCTCACCGAGGCCACCGCGGACCTCACCTTAGCCCTCCTCCTCGCCGTGGCCCGGCGGGTGGTGGAGGGGGTGGACTACGCCCGAAGGGGGCGCTGGCGGGCCTGGCACCCCGAACTCCTCCTGGGGCTGGACCTAAAGGGGCTCACCCTGGGGATCGTGGGCATGGGGCGCATCGGCCAGGCGGTGGCCAAAAGGGCCGAGGCCTTCGGCCTCCGCATCGCCTACACCAGCAAAGAGGCAAAGCCCCTCCCCTACCCCTTCCTTCCCCTGGAGGACCTCATCCGGGAAGCGGACATCCTAAGCCTCCACGCCCCCCTTACCCCGGAAACCCACCGCCTGATGGACCGGAGGCGGCTTTTTTCCATGAAGAAGGGGGCCATCCTCCTGAACACCGCCCGCGGGGCCCTGGTGGACACCGAGGCCCTGGTGGAGGCCCTGAGGGGCCACCTCTTCGGGGCGGGGCTGGACGTGACGGACCCCGAGCCCCTGCCCCCAGGCCACCCCCTCTACGCCCTGCCCAACGCGGTGATCACCCCCCACATCGGCTCGGCCGGCGTGAGGACCCGGGCGCGCATGGCGGAGGTGGCGGTGGAAAACCTCCTGGCGGTCCTAAAGGGCGAGGAGCCCCCAAACCCGGTAGCATGAGCCCCATGAACTTCCTGGTGGGTTTCCTGGGCGGGGCCTTCGGCGGGCTGGTGGGCCTGGGCGGGGGCACGGTGATGATCCCCCTCATGGTGGGGGTCCTAAAGCTCTCCCAGCACCGGGCCCACGGCACCAGCCTGGTGGCGGTCTTCTTCACCGGCCTCGTGGGGGCCCTCACCTACGCCCTCCAGGGCTCCCTTAGCCTGAAGGCCGCCTTTTTCCTGGCGGCGAGCGCCATCCTCACCGCCCGCTTCGGGGCCCGCTACGCCCATGGCCTTTCCGAGCGCGGCCTGAAACGGGCCTTTGGCTGGTTTCTCATCGCGGTAAGCCTCCTTCTCCTCCTGAGGCCCTACCTGGCCCCCCTGGGTCTGGTGCGGGGGGAGGCGGCGCAGGACCTCGCCCTCCTCCTCGCCGGGGCCTTCACCGGCTTCCTCTCGGGGATGATGGGGGTGGGCGGGGGCACGGTCATGGTTCCCGCCATGGTCCTCCTCCTGGGCCTGCCCCAGCACACCGCCCAGGGGACGAGCCTTCTCGCCATGGTGCCCGCCAGCCTGGTGGGGGCCTACACCCACCTCCGCCTGGGCAACGTGGACCTCCCCCTGGCCCGGGCCCTGGTGCCGGGGGTCCTCCTGGGGACCTTCCTGGGGGGAGAGGCCGCCCACCTCCTCCCCGAGGGGGCGCTGAGGCTGGTGTTCGCCGCGGTGCTCCTCTGGACGGGGTGGCGGTACGTGGGGCCTAAAAGGTAACTTTTGTTACATTTTCCCGCGCGCAAAAGGTTTAAGGGTAAGGGCGGAAAGGAGGTGAAGAGCGATGCGGCGCTGGCAGGACTGGGCCAACCTGGTCTTGGGGATTTGGCTCATCCTCTCCCCCTGGATCCTGGGGTACAGCGCCACCTCCGCCGCGCTCTGGAACGCCCTCATCGTGGGGGTGGTGGTGGGGCTTATGGCCTTCTTGCACCTCCAAAACGGCCCCCTCTGGGAGGAATGGGTGAACGTGGTCCTGGGGGTCTGGCTCATCCTCTCCCCCTGGATCCTGGGCTTTAGCGCCCAAGGGAACGCCACCTGGAACGCGGTGGTGGTGGGCCTCTTGGTGGGCGTCCTGGCCCTAAGCGTGGCCCGGGAGAAGCCCAAGGCGGCCTAAGGTCCTCCCCCTGGGGCCTTGCGCCCCAGGGGGTCTTCAGGTAAGGTGAGCCTGGCCTTTAAACCGGTCCCGCGAGGCCGGAAAGGAGGGCAAAAGTGGCAGAGGAAAAGGCAAAAGGAACGGGGTGCGGGGCTTCGGCCCCGCTTTTTTTGGGGGTGGGGCGTGCGCTTTAAAGCGGAGCTCATGAGCGGGGAGGAGATGCGGCGGGCCCTCTACCGCATCGCCCACGAGATCGTGGAGGCCAACAAGGGGGTGGAGGGGCTTGTCCTGGTGGGCATCCACACCCGGGGCATTCCCCTGGCGAAAAGGATCGCGGACTTCATCCGCTCCTTTGAGGGGAAGGAGGTGCCGGTGGGGATGCTGGACATCACCCTCTACCGGGACGACCTCACGGAGATCGGCCTCAAGCCCCAGGTGCGGGAAACCCGCATCCCCTTTGACCTTCAGGGGAAGGCCGTGGTCCTGGTGGACGACGTGCTCTACACCGGCCGCACCGCCCGGGCCGCCTTGGATGCCCTCATGGACCTGGGCCGCCCCCGGAGGATCTACCTTGCGGTGCTGGTGGACCGGGGGCACCGGGAGCTCCCCATCCGGGCGGACTTCGTGGGGAAGAACGTGCCCACCTCGAGGGCCGAGGTGGTGAAGGTCAAGGTGGCGGAGGTGGACGGGGAGGACCGGGTGGAGCTTTGGGAAAGGGAGGAGGCATGAGGCACCTCCTGGACTTCCAGGGCTGGACGAGGGGCGAGGTGGAAAGCCTCCTGGACACCGCCAAGGTGATGCGGGAGGTTTTGGAGAGGCCCGTGAAGAAGGTCCCCGCCCTCCAGGGCTTCACCGTGGCCACAGTCTTCTTTGAGCCCTCCACCCGCACCCGCATCTCCTTTGAGCTGGCGGCCCGGCGCATGTCCGCGGACGTGGTCTCCTTCACCGCGGCCACGAGCTCCCTCCAGAAGGGGGAAAGCTACAAGGACACCCTCCTCACCCTCGAGGCCATGGGGGTGGACGCCTACATCCTCCGCGCGGACAGCGCCGGGGTCCCCCACCAGGCCACCCGCTGGGTGAAGGGGGCGGTGGTGAACGCCGGCGACGGCCGCCGGGCCCACCCCACCCAAGCCCTCCTGGACGCCTACACCCTTCTGGAGGCCTTAGGGGGCCTGGAGGGCAAGAAGATCGCCATAGTGGGGGACATCCTCCACTCCCGGGTGGCCCGCTCCAACGCGGAGCTTCTGAGCCTCTTGGGGGCCGAGGTGTGGTGCGCGGGGCCTCCAAGCCTCCTCCCCCAGGCCCTCCCCGGGGCCCGGCTCACCCCGCGTCTGGACGAGGCCTTAGAGGAGGCAGACGCGGTCATGGTCTTGAGGCTCCAAAAGGAGCGGATGGAGGCGGGGCTTGTCCAGCTGGAGGACTACATTGCCCACTACCAGGTGACGGAGGCCCGCCTAGGGAGGGCCAAGCCCCAGGCTCCCCTCCTCCACCCCGGCCCCATGAATCGGGACGTGGAGCTGGAGGGCCACCTGGCGGACTCCCCTAGGAGCCTGGTCCAGCGCCAGGTGCAAAACGGGGTGGCGGTGCGCATGGCCGTGCTCTACCACGTGCTGGTGGGGAGGGAGGGTTAAGGTATCCTTAGGGTATGCCTGGGGCCAAGGAAGGGGAGAACCTGGAAATCCTTTTGGAAAGGGTGCCCATCCGCCCCCCCAGGCGAAAGCGACGGGGTAAGCGGGTACTCCTAAAGGGGGAAAAGCCCTACCTCCATGAGCTCCTCATCCAAGAACGGCGCTAGCGGCTTTTTCGCCGACACCAGCGCCCTCCTCTACCTGGTGGCCGACCATCCGGGAGAGCCCTTTGCTTGGGTGAAGGAGATTCTGGAAAGCGCACCCTTGGCCGCCTGCGACCTCTTCTACCCCGAGGCCATCGCAGCCCTTAGGGCGCGCAAAGACCAACAACGGCTTACCCAAAAAGGGTTTCTCCAGGCGCTTCGGGGGCTAGAGGACCTCTGGTCCAGCCTCTACTTGGTGGAAAGCGTCCCCGCCCTCATGCGGGCCGCAGGCCTTCTTGCCCAGCGCCATCCCCTCAAAGGGGCCGATGCCGTTCACCTGGCGGCGGCCCTGGCCTTTGCCCGCCGAGGACCTTTCCCCATCCGCTTCTTCACCCTGGATCGGGCCCGGTACCGGGTGGCCAAGGGGTTCCTCGAGGTCTACCCTATTCCGGAGTTTGAGGAAAACCCCTATGTACACGTCAAAACCTCCATAGGGCATAACCCCAAGGGACTTCCGCGCCTTCCTCCCCCTGCACCCCAGAGGGCAAGCGCCCAAAGGGTGA
>FWWM01009503.1_pt1 | contig 17864 bp, 18 predicted proteins | sample 2228351 | NCBI WGS metagenome assembly FWWM01 (sample SAMEA103939774, study PRJEB20133) | metagenome | reverse complement strand
CGATGGCGTTGAGAAGACCAAAGACAAGATAAACAGACAGTAAGACGGCCAACTGTATCTTAGCTCTTTTTGACAACTTGATCTTCACCGATCCACCTCCACGACAAAAACGCGGCGATTTTGCCGTTGATCAATCCAAGAAAAGCCCCGAAAATACTTGAAACAGACAACAAACCAGCTAAAAACAACAGTATTCCACTTATAGTATAACGTACTATGAACCCTGAGACAATCATGGGCTTTCTCTTTGCCACGCATTTCCTCACGTCGTGCCAAAGAATCAGCAAGTTCATCACAGCCCCAAAGCTTCCCAAAGCAACACCGGCTGCGGCCTTTCCACCTAGCCAAGCAAAAAGAACAACAGTTTCAACGCATCCTAAAAGGATTATTACCTTTGTCATTGCCTTTACCGCGCTTGTCATACCTTTCAGCTTCCTTCAGTAACAGCTTAAAACCGTTGTACAACCCAGATGCGACTCCTAAGAATATGAAGATCACAAGCAAAACCTTGTTGTTGAAAGTCCACTTGTCCAAGTAATAACCCATGAGTGTTCCCACTACGATATTCGAAACCACCGTGACGCCGAACTGGAAGAAAAGCGAAAGTTTCGTCATTGCTTATGCATGATTAAGATTGATCCTTTCGATGATATGACGACCTCTGCGTCGTTGTTATCCAAGATGCTCACTGGCAAACCTATGACCAATCCTTCTACGGCTAGCCTGAGTTCTTTGCCAGCGACAACCGTAGGTGGGCTGATGTTGATCTTGCAGCCTATTTTCTCCAAATTCATAGCCAAAGCTCCGGCTATCATGTTCCCGACTTCTCCCACTGCACTCATGACAAACTCATCGACTGCTTCATAGGTTGAACCCATCATCCTTGAAACCAGTTTCAAAGCTGTTTCGGGGTTGAAAGAGTAGATAAGGCTTCCTTCGGCACTTCCAACGAATCCTATGATGGTAACAAGGTTGAACTTCGGCCTGATTTCCTTCAAAACCCCAGGCTTACCAACGCTGGGCTTTGTTCCAAGCAAACTTTCAAAGGTGCTCACTATAGCTGTTATCAAAGCATTCACGACCCTTGCGTCCACGCAAATTCGCCTCCTATTCCCAATGTTCAGAAACTTCAACGTCAACTTTCAAAGGTACTGATAATTCTACCACATTCTCCATGGTTGTCTTGACCAAATCACGAATCTGTCCCAGTTCTTCTTCCAAGACTTCGAAAACCAGCTCGTCATGCACTTGTAGTATCATCTTTGATTTTAATTTACTTTCCTTCATCTTGTTGTGTATATCAATCATTGCAAGTTTCATTATATCCGCTGCGGTACCCTGAACAGGCGTGTTGATTGCTATCCTCTCGCCTTCTTGCCTAACCGCGGCTTCTCTAGACCTCAACTGAGGAACCTCTCTTTTCCTCCCGAACAAGGTTCTGACGTATCCCTTCTCCTTGGCAAAATTTATGGTTTCTTCTATGTATTGTCTGACCTGTGGATACAGTTCGAAGTACTCTTTGATGAACCTCTGAGCCTCCTCGTAACTCAAACCAGTTCTCTGAGCCAATCCGTATGGAGACACTCCGTATATGACCGAGAAGTTGACCATTTTCCCTATGGATCTCATCTGCGGGGTCACCTGACTCAACTCAACTCCAAAAATCTTCGAAGCAGTCAGTGCATGTATATCCTCGTCCTTAGAGAAAGCCTCGATCAAACGCTGATCCGAGCTCAAGTGAGCAAGAACTCTCAGTTCAATCTGCGAATAATCGGCACTCAATATTTTCCAACCTTTTTGCTGAGGCACGATCGCACGCCGAATTTCCTTGCCTTCCTCGTTCCTCGTTGGAAGATTCTGAAGATTCGGATCACTGCTGCTCAATCTTCCAGTTGCAGTCCCGGTTTGATGAAAACTCGTATGAACCCTTTTGGTCTTTGGATGAACAAGCTGCGGTAGAACATCCAAATAAGTTGACTTCAGCTTTTGATACCTTCTGTATTCCAGTATCAGGGGAACAATTGGATGTTCATCGATCAAATCCTCAAGAACGTCTGCTCTTGTTGAAAACTCCCCCGTTGGTGTTCGTTTGCCCGATTTGATTTTGAGCTTTTCAAACAATATGTAGCCGATTTGCTTTGGTGAGTTTATGTTGAAAGTTTCGCCCGCCAGACCGTAGATCTCCTGCGCAAGTTGGCTCATTTTAGCAGCGTAACGGTTGGACAAAGATTTCAAATAATCAACGTCCATGTACACTCCGTTGAGTTCCATATCAACAAGCACAGGTATCAACGGAACCTCTATTTTTTCCATTACCTTTGTCAGATCGTTTTCATGCAACTTCAGAACAAAGATTTCGTAAAGTCTTCTTGTTATATCCGCATCTTCCGCTGAATACCTCGTTGCGTCCTCGACAGACACATCTGCGAAACTGGTGGGACCAAAGAGTGGTGACGTATTTTTCACAAGCTCCTCAAAGCTTATCATTTTGTAGTTGAGAAATTTCAGTGCAAGTTCATCCAAACTAAACCTTTTCTCGTCTGGGTTCAAAAGGTAAGCAGCCAACATCACATCAAAATGCGGTGAGACGGGATTTATACCGTTCATTTTCAAAACGCTGTAATCGTACTTCAGATTCTGCCCAACAATTTTGGCAGATTTATCTTCAAGAATTTCTTTCAGTTTCTCGATGACCAAATCTTTCTTGATGTTCGGTCCCCCTTTGTGAGAAATTGGCACGTAGAAACTTTCCTTGTTTGGAAGGGATATCGAAAAACCGACAATCTTCGCATCCAACGGTGAAAGCGAGTCCGTTTCCAAATCGATCACAAAGTATTGGCTCTTTTTGATCCTCTCCACAAGGTCAAGAAATGTCTTTTCGTTGGTCACAGCCTTATACAAACTCTTTTCATCTTGCTTTTTGTAAATTCCAAGTTCTTTCATTATGCTGGAAAATTCCATTTCCCTCAAAAAATCCGCAAGTTCTTGTTCTCTGAATCCTTTGTACATCAAGTCTTGCCAGTCTATTTTCAGATCCAAATCAGTCATAAGCGTAACCAATCTTCTGCTCTTTTCTGCTTCATCCCAGTTGGATAAAAGAAGTTTTCCCAACCTGCTCTCAGGATCTATTTTCTGACGTATTTCCTCCAGGCTGCCGTACCTTGTGACAAGCTCTGCGGCGATCTTTTCACCTATTCCCTTGACACCAGGAATGTTGTCAACGCTGTCTCCCATCAGTGCCAGAAGGTCGATTATCTGCGATGGTAGAACACCAAATCTTTCCTTCACCTTTTTCTCGTCAAACAGCTCCAACTCGCTGATACCTTTAGTTGGTCTGAAAACTTTGATCTTCTCATCAACTAGCTGAAGAACATCTTTATCTCCAGAAACAACAACAATCTGCTCAAAAAGCTCTCTTCCCTTCTTGGCAAGAGTTGCTATCACATCGTCGGCTTCGCAACCCTCGTATGCCAAAACTCTTACACCAAGCAGTTCAACAGCACGCTGAATGTAAGGCAACTGCTGTACCATCGCATCCGGCGCCGGCTTGCGCTGGGCTTTGTAAGTTTCGAGAAGCTCATGCCTGTAAGTTCTGGTTTTCTTGTCCATCACAAAAGCCGCGTAATCTCCTTGTTTCATGTTTTCTTTGAGAAACTTTATGAGCATCCTCATGATGCCATAAGTTGCATTGGTGGGGATACCAGAGCTTGTACTCAGGGACTGATCGAGAGCAAAGTATGCCCGATAAGCCAACCCTGTGCCGTCAAAGAGAAACAGTTTTGCCATTTTTCTGCATCTCCCTAATTTCTTCGAGAGCTTCAACTGCCTTTCTCAAATGTGGTATGACTATCGAACCTCCCACGATGAGAGCCACGTTGAAGGCTTCAAAAAACTCGTCATCGGTTGTTCCAAGCTCAGCGAGTCTTATCAAGTGATAAAGTATACAGTCGTTGCACCTGAGAACCATTGAAGCAACCAAACCAAGCAACTCCTTTGTTTTCGCACTCAAAGCCCCATCCGTGTAAACTTGAGAATCCAGGTTGAAAAACCTTTTGGTGTGCAGATTACCTTTTTCACTTATGATCTTGTTGAGCCTCTCTCTGTAGTTGACAAACTCTTCGATCATCCTCTCACCCTCCGATTCTAAGAGGTTCTCCATGTGGGAAAACTATCCAATCACAAATCTTAGACATTTCTTTTATGAATTTGGCTGCAGCGTCATCTCGATAGCCCTTTATCATCTCGTAGTAATCAAGTCTCGTCAAGCAAATATCACCTGCTATGAGTACTTTACCCATGTTCTCAGTCTCTACCAAAAGTGACAGATGATCGGACGAATGAAAAGGGGTAAAATAAACTTGCACGCAACCAAAGAGCTCTTCATTTCCTTTGAGTGGTTGAATCTGTTTCCACGAAGATATGATCATTGAATAAAGCTTACCAGACAAAGGGCCAAAGTCCACGTAATTCCTCAACAAAGCCTTCTCGTGGACGTACACCGTGGCGTTCTTGAAAAACAACGTGTTGAAAATGTGGTCCATGTGAACATGGGTGATCAAGATGTCGGTGATGTCATCGGTCTTGAGATTCTTCTGGATCAGCATCTTTTCAAAAGCCTCCAAAGCCGCGAATCCCCCGGGATCCACAAGTACGGTTCTTTTGTCGTCGTGCATCAAAGATACCGTTGAATAAGGGGCAAAAACGTATGGACTAACCCTTATCGTTCCACCAGGAATCAGCACTTCCAGTACCACTCGGATCACCTCACGAAGTATGAAACAACTGCGACTGTCAAGCAATACAATGAGAAAACTTTCAACTTGTTTTCAATTACGGCTTTTCTGAGCACAAACAACGAAAGCATGCCAACGATGAAACTTATCAGAAAAAGGTAAGAACCTTCCAAACCAAAGCTGCGGGCTTTCAACAGACCCGCACCAGCTATGACAGGTATTGCGAGCAAAAAAGAGTACTCCAAGGAATCTTTCCTGTCGAAACCGACAATCAAAGCCGCAGCGATCGTTGCACCGCTTCTTGACACGCCAGGAAAGATCGCCACAGCTTGGAAGATACCTATCAAAAGAGCGTCAAAGGCTGTCATTTGATCCATTGTTCTCTTGCCATTTGTTTTGCTTGCTATTGTTAGCAGTACGGCTGTTATACAGAAAAACATTGGCAAGTACTCAGGTGCCTGAAAAGCCATTTCTACTTGCTCTTCGAAGAGCACCCCCACCAAAGCTGCAGGAACAGTTGACAGGATGACAAGCAAAATCAATCTGGGTTTTCTGAAGGCTTTCGCAATCGGTTTGAGAGCGAACAATAAAACTGCAAACAGTGTTCCAAGGTGAAGCAAAGCTGTCAATGCAAGATCCGTCTCGACTTTTACAAAATGCCCAATCAACGTGATGTGGCCTGAACTCGAAACAGGCAAAAACTCCGTTGCGCCTTGTACAACTGCAAGCAACGCTTTGCTCAGAAGCCTTCCTCCTTTGCAAGCTTGTCGAATTTAATTCCAAACACATTCAAAACCTTTTCTACATCTTTAACGCTTTGGGTATCAACCTTTATCGATACTCTTCTATACCCGTCTTCTTTAACCGTGTTAACCGCTATTACGTTTATCTTGTTTTGTGCGAAAACATCCAAGATCTTCTTCAGCTCACCAGGTTTGTCCTCGAGTTTCAACAGAATTCTTGTACCAGGCTCATCCACAGCAGTCATCGCTACAAAGGCGTCCAAAATCTCAGCAAGAGTTAACACACCTTTGATAACCAGATTCTTATCCACGACCGCTAAGCAGGTTTCATGGGATTCGCGAAAAGTTAATGCGACTTCTTCGATGTAACTATCTTCGTAGACGTAAAAATCTGGGAAAGTGGCGTAGATGTCCACTGGATTTTCCATTTGAGCCTCTGCCAGGGTATTTCGGTAAACAAAACCCTGGAAAACGTTGTTCTCATCGAGTAGTACACAGAAGTCTGTCCTGCTTTTCCTCATTACCGACAGAGCCTCTTGGACCGTTGTACCAAGCTTAACATGTGGAAAATCCGGATTCATCCAGTATTTTGCAAGCATCGAATCGCCTCCTTTTAATTGGATAATTCTTCGAGTTTCCTGAAAGCCTTCTGTTTTATTTCATTTCCCTGCTCTATCCACTGCGGATGTGGGGTCAGCTGAAGTATTTTTTTGTAAAGCTCTTTCGCCTTCAGCAAGTGATCCTTTCTTTGCTCATCGTCCTTAACCGTTTTTGACATTTCTTCGTACAGCAGTGCCAATTCGTAATAACCATCGAGATAAGCTGGCTCGATTTCAGTTGCCTTCAAAAAGTACTCCTCTGCTTTCTTCAAGTCTCTGAATGGCCAAGGAGCATCTCTGAGTCTTACACCCATCGCAACAAGCGCAAGGTAATTTGTTGGATCGAGTTCGATGGCTCTTAAGATGTATTTATCGAAATCTGGAAGCATGAAAAGGCTTTGAAGTACACCCTTATACTGTACCAGTTTTCCTATTGCTATACCGGCAACACAGTTGGCGTATGAACTACCTGGTAACATCTCAGCTGCTTTTTTTCCCACCGAAACAGCCTTTTCGTACAGTTTCAATCTTTCGTTGTCTGTTATCTTCGCCCAGGTTGCGTATTCGTACAACGCTTCGCATAGTAAAGCTAAAATATAGCCTTCTTGTGGCATCCCTTCAAGTAAATTAATCAACTCAGCCATTTCTGCTTCGAGTCTCAACGAACGATAATGAACCAGTGTGTGGTGAATTTCAAAGGGATTTACAGCAAACATGGCCAAGGGAAGTATAAAGAAAAAGGGAAAGCCAAGCTTTTTCACTTTCAGCCTCCTTTCTACTATTTAGTATTTTACCCTATCTATATCTTAGTAGTAGTAAATATATAGGGGTGGTAGAAAACTCAAAAGCAACATTCGAAAACCCTTTTCTAATGCATGAAATCGTGAGTTGAAGGGGGTGGTAGAAAACCTGGTAGATAAGTGGTAGAAAAGTGGTAGATAACTTCCGAAGTGCTCATAAAAAGCGAACTTTTTGGTGGTAGAAAACGCTAAATCATTTTCAGAAAAGCATAATCAAATCGGTTCGAATACCGTCTAACATATAACTATGCATAGAATACACCGTTGTAAAGCTGATTTAGAGATTTCTACCACCTGACAACTAGCTATTCACGCGTACTTCGGAAGTTTTCTACCACTTTACCAACATGTTGATTGAGTTTTCTACCACCACAATATCTCGTATGTCGCTGGTGCTAAAATTGGTGCTTAACTCTGTGGTAAAATTGATTGAAAAACAACTTCGGTTACAAAGGCGGTGGTAACGTGGCGAAGGTTTTTGTCGTAACCTCAGGTAAAGGTGGTGTGGGGAAGACAACTGTAACAGCGAACCTCGGATGTACGCTTGCAAAATTTGGAGAGAAGGTTTGTCTCATAGATGCAGATATTGGGTTGAAGAATTTGGACGTTGTTCTCGGTCTTGAAAACCGTGTTGTCTACACGCTCCTTGATGTAGTCAACGGCAAAGTCAGTCCACATGAAGCACTCGTCCGTCACAAGCAACTTAGAAATCTTTATCTGCTTGCCGCTTCACAGGTGGCAACCAAGGAAATGGTTTCTCCGGAGGATATGAAAGCTATCGTAAAAAGCCTGTATCCAAATTTTGATTACATCATCATCGACTCTCCCGCAGGTATTGAAAGAGGTTTCAGAAATGCTGTGGCGCCGGCAGAACAAGCTTTGATTGTTACAACACCAGAACTTCCAGCTATCTCCGATGCCGACAGGGTGGTGGGGTTGCTCGAGAATTTCGGTTTTACCGATAAATCGATGAAGGTTATCTTGAACCGATTCAAGATAAAGATGGTCAAGGCAGGTGAAATGCTAACTCAGCAAGATGTTCAGTCAACCTTGGCACTTGAAATCATCGGCGTCGTCCCGGATTCCGAAGAGGTTATCATAGCCACGAACAAGGGCCTACCTGTGGTTTTGAACGGAGACTTCAGTGTCTCAAAAGTCTTCGAAAACATAGCGAAGAGAATCAAAGGGGAGGACATTCCCATAGACGAAGACATAGCTCAGATGTCCGAAAAAGGTCTTTTATCCTTCTTCAAGAACCTCTTCGGAAGAAAAAGGGGATGAGAGACGATGTGGTTCTTCGGGCTGTTTAAAAGAAGAAAGAGGGAGAAAAGTAGGGAAACTGCCTACAGAAGACTTGAAACCATTTTAGAGCGCCGTAGACCTGTTGCAGTAACCGAAGTTATTCCAAAAAGTGAATTTGAAGAAAACTCCGAAAAGATAAAACAGAGAATCGTCGACTGGGTGAGCGACACCTTCAAGGTCGATCCTGGGAAAGTTAAAGTCGACTTTGAGGAACACAACGGCTACATAGTGATAATAACAAACGTCATGTTTGAGTGAGAAGTGAACGATGATGAAATTCTTGAGCATCAAGTCACTTCAGCGCGAAGAATTTATAGATATCACAAATCTACTGCAGAGAATTGTTGATGAATCAAACATCAAGGAAGGCATTTGTTTTGTGTTTGTGCCCCACACAACAGCAGGTGTCACGGTGAACGAAGGTTACGACAGCTCTGTGAAATCGGATATACTTAGAAAACTGTCTCAGCTTGTGCCGCTGAATGGGAACTACAGTCATTCAGAAGGTAATTCCGATGCACATATAAAGGCTTCCTTGATGGGAAGCTCTGTTTGTCTACCGATTTCAAACGGAAAGCTCAGCCTTGGAACCTGGCAGAAGGTCTTTTTCTGTGAATTCGATGGACCAAGGACGAGGATGGTGCAAGTCAAACTGATCCAAGGCTGAGGATCTTTGTCACTTTAAGTCCTGCACGAAATAAACCTTTGGGGCAGGTATTCCGTTGAAGTTCGTACCGTATTCAACGGTGTACGCTCCTGCATTGATGAAATAAACTATGTCGTCAAGTGTGATGTTGTACGGAAGCATGGCATCGTCGTAAATTTTGTCCACGCTGTCGCAGGTAGGTCCTGCCAGAACAAACGGTATTTTCTTTTCGTCTTCTTTTCCTTCGACGACAAGCTCATATCTAAAGTTCTCAATAGTCTCCATCAACCCATGGAAAACACCGGCATCTATGTAAACCCACTCTTCACTTCCCCTTTGACATCTGAGAATAACTTTGCTAACCAGTATCCCTGCGTTACCCACCATTGATCTTCCAGGTTCTGCAAAGATCGTCAGGTCCTTGAAATGCGGTAGATATTCTTGCACAGACTGCATAACCGTCTGCCCTATCTCTTCAACGGTCGGGATCGGTTTCAAATGTTTCACGGGTATTCCTCCACCAACGTCCAGAATGGTGAGCTTGATGTTGAAATTTCTTTCTGTCCAATAGAAAACTTTTGCAACGTTTTCAATGGCGTTTGACCAGCTGTGCGGATCGTAGTTCTGAGATCCAACGTGGAAGCTCACACCAACGGGTTTAAGATTGAGCTTTTGCGCATACCCAAGTAGGTCCACTGCCACCAGCATGTCCGCCCCAAATTTTCTAGACAAGGGCCAATCGCTGTGCTTATTTTCAACCGCAACTCTAACAATGATCTTCGAACCAGGGGCGTTGAATGCAATCTTTTCAAGCTCCATCGGCGAATCTCCGACGAACAGGTTAACACCGATTTTATATGCCTCGGCTATGTCTTTTTCCCGTTTCATCGGATTGGCGAAGATCATCCTGTTCGGTGTGATTCCCAAGCCCAAAAGTTTCTTTATCTCACCTATTGAGGCAACATCGAAGTTGCTTCCAAGATCTCTGAGTCTTTCGATGATCCTTGGATGGCTGTTTGCCTTGACGGCATAGAAGATTTTGCATCCTGGAATGGCATTTTGGAGTTTCTTGTAATTTTCCTCGACGATGTCTAAGTCCATTATCAAGAAAGGTGTTTCAAGAGTTTTTGCCGCCTTTCGGACAACGTCCGTTATTACCACACAGATCACTCCTTTATTCTTTCAGAAAGTTTTTCGCAAATTCTGTTCAAGAATACTTCATCAAACTCATCAAACGGGTTCAGAAGGTGACTGTCGATGTCAAGTTCACCAAAAATTTCTTCATCCTTCATTATCGGCACAACGATTTCTGACTTCACTTTAGGACTACAGGATAAATAATTCGTTTCCTTTGAAACATCCTGTACCACGAAGGTCATACCAGTTGCCGCAGCCTGACCGCAGATTCCCTTTCCAAAGGGAATTCTCACATGCTCGGTTGGTTCTCCTTTAAATGGACCAAGAACCAGCTCGTTTGGTTTTTCTTCATCGACAAGGTAGAAACCAACCCAGTTGTAATAAGAAACATTTTCGTAGAGAATTTCACAGATTTCTTCCATGGCTTTTTCGACTGACTTTTTCTCGATGATTTCGAGTATTTGAGGCGCAAGCTTTTCAAAGATCTCCCTTTTCGATACAAAGTTTCCAAGCTTTTCCTTCCTTCGTAGTCCCAGTGCAGCTTGATAGGCAACGTGCGGAAGTTTATCCAAGATTCCCTTTTTCTCGAGAGATACGATATCTATTAGGATCACAGATTCCTTGTTTCCTTGGACAACCGACCAGTCGTTCAATCCGAGGAGTCCAGCTAAAACGATCGAGAAATCTTCTCTTTCAAGGTGGAACAAATCAGCTTTGTGCGAAACCAAATGTGAGCACAAAAGTTTGTTTTCACGCTGGATCAACCGCCATTTCTGCATTAAACGGTCGAGAAAGGGTCTTTGCAATGACAGAAGGGTTTCTCTTACCGTCTCATCGCTGAGCTTGAGTAATTTTTCATAGTTCTCAATCAACGGAGTATGTTTGTTTCTGAAGATCTTCCAGTATTCAAACCAGTTGCTTCTGTCGTATCTTAGGATTTCGAAAAAATCCTCGGTGATGTTTTCCACTATGTTTCTCATCGATTCACCCCTTACGGCAGCGGTCGACAAGTTCTTGCAAGCTGATTGAACTGAGGGTTGACAAAATGCTACTCCAAAGTCTATGCCACACCAAATTTCTGATCGCACAGCTTTCGGGGTCACTGCAACATTCTTCATCGAAACTACACTTGATTATCTTCTGAGGTTCATCAACGGCTGCGATTATCTCAAACACATTCAGCTGACTTGCCGGTCTTGTCAGTTGGTATCCACCCTTTCTTCCCCGGGAAGAGACTATCAAATTTGCCCTTCGCAGATCCGATACAATCTTTTCCGCAAACTCCTTGGGAACCTTTGCTTCCTTCAAAATGGTTGTCAACGACACAGGATTTTCTTGTCCACAACCTGCAAGGTGCATCATGATCCTCAAAGCGTATTCACTCTTGATTGTTATTCCCACAATGAACACCTCCAGTTCATCAGCGGTTTGCGACGACGTAAACATCAACGTAGGAACGCATGTTCTTGCGAGCTTGAGTAAGATCGTTCAGGTATATGTCCACGATCCTGCCTTTGATTGCAAGCCCGGTATCTTCGACGACAAAGAACCCTTTGTTGGGCTTGTCCGAAAACTGCGGTATGTAAACAATCGTGCCCAGTGGAAGTACCGATGGATCAGCCGCCAATGTCCACCATGCTTTCGGAGTTGTGCCAGTTGTTGTAACTCTGAAGGCTGGATGTTCTGGCAATTTTCCATCCTCCCACTCCGTGTAGTAGGTAGCCTCAAATTGACCTGCGTATTTGAGGATGATCCTCATGGGATCTCTTGGTTCGCCATCTATCCAGATCTCAAAGTGAAAAACTTTATCAGCTGTACCAACAGTTTGTCCTATACCCAACCACTGACCTTGGGAAACTTCAGTGCTCAACAAATTTCCGTAAACAGCCAGTATACCATTTCCATGATCAACCCTAACCCAGTAGCCTTGATCCCTCATTATGCTCACGACTTTTCCAGGTAAAATAGCTCTCACCTTCATGGGATAATCTACGTAAATCTCTACACCTGTCTTCACACCTCCGCCAAAAGGTTGGCCAAAGGAAGAGATGACGTTTTTTGGATCTATCGAGGAATCCAGTGGATACCTGAAGAGCGAGGACGGATCATCGATGGGTATCTTTATCCTCTGTCCAACAAGCAAGCGGTTTGAATCCTGTATTTGGTTAATATCCATGAGCTGTTTGATCTTTTCACCCTTCAGACCGTAGGCATTTGCAATCGCAGACAGTGTGTCTCCTGCCTTCACAACATAAGTTATGTAACCCTGATCCAATCTGAGAAATTTATCTCTGTCGTACTCTTTGACCAAGCCCCTTAGGTATTCAAGTTCGTTGGTTAACTGTCTCACAAGGGCAGTTGTGTTTGCAATGTAGTTCTGAAGATCTGCACTTGTTCCACCTGAAGAAAGCCGCTGCTGCAACTCGAAGAACCTTCTGTCCATCTCCCTTCGGATGGAATTCTCAAGATCTTTAACGTTTGATCTGAGCTGGCTAATCTCGGTTTCTATTTTTGACAGATTTGCCGGCGATCCGTCGGCTTTTACAACAATGCTCTCCACCGAACTTTCAAGGACTTTGATACGTGTCTCAAGTTCAAGAGCTTGGTCTATCTGGTTTCTAATCGAAGCCACGGAATTTGTCAAACTGTCCAACCTCTGCGAAATCTCACGTGCGTTAACCTGTTCAAGGAGTGTCTGTGTTTCACGGACAAACCTTTCGTAAGCCAGTTGCTGCTGTTTCTGGGCAACCTCAAGATCTCCAAGTTTGTAGATCAGTTCCCTTATGTCGGAGATGTTGAGCGCAACTGAAAGTTGATTGTACCTCATCTCCAAGGAACTCAAACGCGTCAGGATTTTGTCAACATCCTCTTGAGACACTTTTGGAAGGTCTCGTTGAGTTTCTATCATTTTCTTAGCTGCGACAACCTCGTTATTTATCCTTGCAACCTCTTCTTGGAGTTTTTGTATCTCCTGCTTGGTTGAGTTTTGGCTCCGTTCGATCTGCATCAACTTGTACTCAAGATCGTCAAGTCTTCGGTTAATCTGCTCAAGAAGATCTGTGTTCGGTTGTGCGCATGAACTTAGGATCAAAAGAATGGAAGTAGCAGCGAGAATCAGATGTTTTACTCTCACTTTTGGCTTGCAGCCTCCTGCCACTGTGTTCTTGCAAGTTTAACGTACGGAGAGTTCGAATGACCGTACGATTGCACAAGTCGTGAAAACCACTTCACAGAATCTTTTCTGTTACCGAGTCGTCTGTTGATCTCTCCCAAGTAAAACAGAACCATTATTTGTTGTTCCACTAACAGGGATTCTTTTGTATAACTCTGCAGAAAGAATCTCAAGGCGTTTTCCAAAGCCTTTTTCTCTTCGCCTTCGTTGGCCATGTCTCTGTGAATCCAAGCCAGTTTCAGATATGCTTCCGCTGCCTTAAGCGGTTTTTCCAAAATAACATAAGTTGCAGCCGTCAGAGTGTAGATCGTCGCACCGTCGTTCAGCGTTCTGTTTTCACTCAGATCAACTTTGACGGTGTCCTTCAACTTTTCCCTCAACTTCTTTATTTTTTCGGCGAATTGTGGTTTAGGCTCTTTGACGAAATCATCTTCGAAGGTTGAATAAAAACAATTGGGACAAGTTATCGGTTGGAACAGCAGATAATTGACTCCTTTGTAGATTGGTTTTAGGTCACTATCGCGATCTTTTATCCTGATTGCGTCAGTGAAAACTCTAATTGCCTCAAAATTCGTCCCGCACACGGGACAACTCAAAGATTTTCTCCAAAACGTCGGCAAACCAAACCCTCCAAATTTTCCGCCGGTGAGATTATAACATCCATTTTCAGGCGAGGACCTTGGCAATTGGATTAATTTTCTCTGAATTTTTGTTCGACAGGTTCATTCCAACAGGGCATCAACAAAAATCTTTGGATCAAACGGTTTAAGGTCTTCAACTTTCTCTCCCACACCTATGAATTTTATGGGAACACCCAATTCTTTCTTAATGGCAAGTGCAATACCACCCTTTGCTGTACCATCGAGTTTTGTCAAAACTATACCGCTTATGTTCACCATCTCTTTGAAGATCTTTGCCTGGACAAGACCGTTTTGACCGGTCGTTGCGTCTATGACAAGCAAAACTTCATGTGGGGCGTTTTCAACCACCTTTCCAACCACTCTGTGAATCTTTTTTAGTTCCTCCATCAGATTTTTCTTTGTGTGCAACCTGCCAGCAGTGTCTATTATGACTACGTCCTTATCCTTGGATTTGGCATGGCTAACCGCGTCAAATGCAACAGCTGCCGAATCGGCTCCTTCGGTATGTGAAATCACCGTGCAGTTTATTCTTCTTCCCCATTCTTGCAGCTGTTCTATTGCGGCAGCTCTGAAAGTATCCGCGGCTGCAAGAACAACTGTTTTACCGCAGTTTTGAAAGTAAGCCGCAAGTTTGGCGACCGTTGTAGTTTTCCCAGTGCCGTTTACACCGACAACCATTATCACGAATGGCTTGACAGCGGTTAAAATCAGTTCGTTCCCGTTGGACAGAATTTCCACCAAAGTCTCTTTCAACGCTTCCAGTGCATCTTTGCTGACCTTTTCCCGAAGTCTTTCAAGAATCTCCTGTGTCGTTTCGTATCCAACATCGGCTGCTATTAGCTTCTCTTCAAGCTGTTCGAGAAGTTCTTCGTCGATCCTTTTTCCTTTGAGAAGCTTTCCAAGCCCTTCAAAAAGAGTTTTTCGTGTTTTTTCAAGACCGGCCTTGAGTTTTTCAAAAAGTCCCATCGTCATACCCTCACATGTGGATTGTATTCATCGAGCATTTTCAGGGCAACCTCAACGACCTTTACTGGGTCAGCCTGAACCTTTTCCTGTTTTTTTGAATTTCTGAGTTTGAGCTCCACGAAGCCGTTCGCAAGACTCTTACCAACGGTAACCCTCAACGGGAAACCTATCAAATCCGCATCTTTGAACTTCATCCCAGGTGAGATGTCCCTGTCATCGAGCACAGTTTCTATTCTCTCACCAAGTACTTTGTAAAGCTTTTCTCCAAAGGCTTTCTGTTCGTTGTCTGCCGATGAAACAATCGTTATCACCGCTTCATACGGTGCAATCGAGCGTGGCCAGATTATTCCATCTTCATCGTTCAATTGTTCTACCACCGCCGCCATGGTCCTTGAAACTCCCCAGCCGTAGCAGCCCATTATGAACGGCTTGAGTTCTCCATTTTCGTCCATATAGACGGCGTTCATCGCCTTTGAGTACTTGATGCCGAGTTTGAAAACATGTCCAAGTTCTATTCCCTTTGAACCTATCAGTGGACTACCACAGGTTGGACATGGATCATTTGGCTGAACGACTCTCAGGTCGGCAAAGGAGCTGGCAAAGAAATCCCTTCCAAGATTCGCGTTTATGTAGTGATAATCAGTTTTCATCCCTCCAACTACGACGTTCTTCATGTATTTCACTCCATGATCTGCCACAATCGTCAACTTGTCCAAACCCACTGGACCGATGAAACCTATGGGAACTTTGAAATTCTCAAATACCTCATCTGGTTCCGCAAGCCTTAAAGACTGATCTTGTAAATGCACTTTGAGCTTTTCGACGTTCAGATCTTTATCACCCTGAATGAGAGCCATCACAAAACCGTTTCTTCCAACGAATAAAAGCGATTTCACGATTCTTGATGGCTTCACCCCAAGGAAATTTGCAACCTGCTCGACTGTGCGTGTGTTTGGAGTGTGAACCAGGGTCAGAGCTTTTTCCTCTTCGTCGTATTTTTCGTACTCTCCTTTGTACGGAGCTTGTTCATCGTTTGAGGAATAACCGCACTTTTCACATTTCAAAAGATTCGTCTCACCAACGGAGGCAAAACTTACGAACTCATGAGATTCGTTGCCGCCTATTGCCCCGGACGCTGCTTCTACAACGGTGTACCTCAGACCAATTCTTTCAACAATCTTGCTATAAGCTTGTCTGCAAGCTTCGTAAGTTTCGTTTAAAGATTCTTGAGTTGAATGAAAGCTGTAGCCGTCCTTCATTATGAACTCTCTTGCTCGCAGCAGTCCGAATCTTGGGCGAATCTCGTCTCTGTATTTTAAACCAATTTGGTACAGGAAAACCGGCAGTTGCTTGTAAGATCTTAGCTCGTCTTTTACAAGAAAAGTGACCATTTCCTCGTGCGTTGGTCCTAATGTGAAATCCCTGTTGTGCCTGTCCTTCAACTTCATCATTTCAGGTCCATAGTCATCCCATCTTCCGGTCATCTGCCAGAGCTCGGCCGGCTGAACTATCGGCATCGAGATCTCCTGAGCTCCTATTCTGTCCATTTCTTCTCTGACGATTCTTTCAATTTTTGACAAAGTTCTCTTGCCAAGCGGTAGAAAGTTGTAAACTCCTGCTGCAGCTTTTCTTATAAAACCTGCTCGATAGAGCAAAGCGTGGCTTACAACCTCCGCATCGCTTGGAGCTTCTTTCAAAGTGGGCGCATACAGTTGGCTGAACCTCACCTTCAACACCTCCATCTTTGTTTAAGATTATATCAGCACAAGATTGTGGTAGAATCACAAATGTGAAATCAATATCATACGACGTCATAAAGGAGAATTCTTGAAACGGAGGGGAATTCTTGAACTGGAAAAGAAATTCCTTAATGGTTGTCGGAATTCTCTTTATTTATTCGTGCGTTATTGCCACCACCGTACAGTTCGTCAGCGGGGATTTTTATCCACCGTTCGTATGGTTGGACGAAGATGGCAAGCCCGTGGGAATAAGCATCGAAGTTTTGAAGCTTCTTGAGGAAAAGATGAACGTGGAGTTTGACATAGAAATCTTGCCTTTTTATCAAGCTCTTGAGAAGGTACGAACCGGCGAAGCTGATATGATCAATTTGATTTTTAAAACCCCTGAACGTGAAAAATACCTTGTTTTCACGTCTCCTGTTTTCACAGTCAACGTAAATATCTACTATAGAGAGACTGTTCAGCTTAAAAACCATGCCGACATCGCCGCGCATCTTGTGGGTGCTGTGTTAGGCGATGCTTCAGTTGAGATACTCAAGGCCTCATACCCAAAAGCTTTTGTAGTTTACTACGATAGTTTGGAAGATTTGATGAAAGCCGTTCAAAACAACCAGCTGAATGTCTTTTTGATGGAAGATTACACGGCAAGGTACTATCTTCTTAAGTACGATCTTTTCTACAAATTCAAATCGCTTACGCTTCAATCTCAAACTTTGCATTTTGCTTTTCCAGTCGCAAAGAAGGACCTTGCAACGGCAGTTGACAGGGCTTTGAAGGACATCAAGAAAACGGAGTTGGAGGAAATAGTCTCGATTTTCATGCCTACGCGCATTTACTTTCCGCGATGGTTGCTGTGGACTATCGTTGTTTCTGGAGTTGGTGGAGCTTCTATAATGGGGATTTTGCTAACTTTGAACAACTATCTCAAAAAACTCGTTGATCGTAGAACTGCAGAACTCAGGAAAGCAAACGAGGAACTGGAAGCTGCAAACGAGGAGATAAAATCGATGAACGAGCAGCTTATGGCAAACAACGAAGAACTGGAGGCGATGAACCAAGAACTAAATGCGCAAAATCAAGAGCTAAATGCCTTGAACGAAGAACTATCACAAAAGAACGCTGAACTTGAAAGGTTAAACATCGAAAACGCCAGATTGCACAACTCGATCTTCGATATGCTTGAAATCTTTTCCAGTTTGCTTACTGAGATTGCCGCTGAGCAGGATTTTCTCAAACAGATTTTGAAAACGCTGCAACCCTTTGAGGAAACTGCAAAAGTCTTTGGCATCTTCTTTGAAGGTCCACCCTATATCCTTTGTTTGAGGCACAGCGGAACGGATGGGTCAAAATGTGAGTATGCAGAGGAAGCTTTTTCAGTTTCCGAGT
>FWWM01009502.1_pt1 | contig 17867 bp, 14 predicted proteins | sample 2228351 | NCBI WGS metagenome assembly FWWM01 (sample SAMEA103939774, study PRJEB20133) | metagenome | reverse complement strand
CGAGTGATTCGTCATCAGGATGCGGGGCTATAATGAGTGCATCAAATCGAGATAGGTCTGTTACAGAATAAGGATAGAGTTCTGTCTCATCATGGGTCACTTTAGACAACTAAATAGTCTCTCTGATACCCTGAGTCCTTTTAAGGCCCTCCCCATGAAATAGTATAATCGGGATTTCTGTGTATCTCGTGGGTTACATCCCATGTGCCCTCTACTGTCTGTGCCTGCGCCTTCTGATGTGAGATTCCAAGTATCGATGCCCAGTTAGCACCAACCCCGGATACATCTAAGATTGCAAATCCTGAATATGGATAATTTGTGAATAGACCACCTGGAATCATGTTTTTAATATTTACCTTGGTCAATTCCTTAAGAGTAATATCTATTCCTGATGGGCAATCCTCATCTGTGTTACATATTAGCCCTGAAAGGGTAGTGTAGAATTCACCAACAAGGAATATCCAGTCTGTCTCGGATTCAGAATTATTATTATGAATATAGTACCTCGGATACATTCTTTGAGCTGAGATACAATCATTCTGCCCTGTGGCTGTATTATACTCGCAGAGAAAGATATTGGAACCATTCTCGACTTCAAAGACCATACCTGCTGCTGAAAAACCCAGTAAGGTATTCATCATGTATGACCAGCCCATAAGTGTATTGCCAATATCGGATGAATATACTATGTAACCCTGGTATTCATCTCCTACAGTAAGCTGGGTCTTGTCATCAATCGACATATGGGATACGAGTGACAGACAGTCATCTGCCTCTATATCATTCTCAGTAAATTCCTCTGTGTCATCATAGACCTTATCAGACCAGACATCATATACCCAGAAATGGGTATTCTGCGCAACCAGGCTTGCAACTGACCATACGGTGTTTAGGCCTGTGCCGTCAATCTCACAGAAGAACGGTATCACTATATCTTTCCCAGGCACCTCATCCCATATACCTGTGTATGCATCTGCAGGAGCGTTGAGAAATACAAGGGAGATCATGATTAGCAAGATGGCCATTAAATTTTTTTTCATTTTATCCCTCCTTTAAAATTATAAAGACCCACATTATTATTTAAAACAATTCTAAAATAATTATATCAAATTATAATAAAATTGCAACAAGTTTTTTAATAGACACTCTTTAAACCTTGCATCCGAAGACTGCCACGTCGGGATTACGAACCCCTATACTAAATGCCAAATTCTTAACTATCGTCATAGTCTCCCATTCTGTAGTAGTAGTTGTCAAATAGAAACGATGAATTTATCCCTTCATTAAGTACCTTAAAGATATAGGGTATGCCTTTTTCTGGTTCATATCCTTGACCGACAATGATTTGAAACATATCTTCATTTGGGTTGACCCATAACTTTATACCATGAAGCCCATTTTTAATAGCCATTATCTCAAACAGGTTTAGAAAAGCCTCTGTTTTTATACCTTTCACGCAGAAGAAGTCCAGAATTATTAAGACATCCTCTTTAATAGAAAACACCCCAAATGCCTTTAAATCTCTTCCGTATCTTCCTCTTACAATTAACGGTTCATATTTTTTGACTGGATTGTCTCTATATCGCCAGAAGATGTAGTCGCTCTTCTTCTTAATTGAAAGACCGCAATTATTCCGAACTCTTCCCCATAATGCGTCAAGTTCCTGCCTTCCTACAGCACTCCAGACAGTCTCCACTTTTAATAAAGGGAATCTTGCAGGTTTAAGTCTGGAGATTTTTTTGTTCAGGATAGTGACATAATTATGCTTAGTGTAACCAAGTTGCTTTGTTCCAAGAATAGCATGTCTTTCAGATGGAAACCCGACTGCAAAGTCCATGGTGTTCATCGTATAAAATAACTCAGCAGTCCTTACGATTAAACCCTTCCTCGAGAAAGGCTTTGCCCTGTATTCTGGGTGGGTCATAACATCACAGGGTTGATATGCATCGAATATTTCGCCTTTAAAATAAAAACGCATCTTCAGACCACCATAATGAGCAACAATTTTGCCTCTGTCTAATGCAATCGTTGCAGAACTTTCCCATGGAGACTGCCTGTATTTCCACACCCACTCATCATGGGACATCTCCCTGCCAAAACATATCTCAAAGAGTTCCCTTATACCTTTTTCATCACTTTCTACAGATTCTCTAATCTCCATCCTTAACCCAACTCCATGCACCATAGTTGCTGAGCCCTTCAAACTCAAATGCCCTTATAAAATATCTCCCCTTAGCAAGCGAATTCCATGGCCCACTCCGTATCTCAAAAGAGTCGCCATCCAGAAAGGCACCGGCAGATGGTATCATTGTTTCAACAGGAGATAGCAGGATTAACTTTCTCCCCCTATCTTTAAATTTAAAGACAGGAGAGGTAGTGACAATGCCCATATCCTCATATAAACCTTCTGTTCTTTTGTTGATATATTTGAAGACTCTTTTAATATAATTGCTTAGAATAAATTGAAGATTAAAATGTTTCTTCAGATATATAATGGATGAATAACTGAACTTTTCCTGTGAGATATTAATTTCCTGCCTTGCACTCTGATTATAATAGTGGATGATTTCAGCATCAGGTAACATATAGAGATTATATCCTGCCTTCCTGACCCTCAAACACCAATCCGTATCTTCAAAATAAAGGGGAAATATTTCGTCAAATCCACCGACACCCCATAGAACCTCTCTTGTGGTCATTATACATGCGCCTGATAACATCTCCTGAACAAGAGGACTTTCTGAGAGCCAGTATTTCAGTGAGCGTTTTATCCAATTTTTTAAAATCATGTCTCCGAGAATAGGTGAAGAAACCATTAATTCTGTCCTGAGAATTCTGAAAGGTGTGACTATCTCACTAAATGGAAGCATGAAGGTCATCTCTTTGTCCCACCATGTCTTTGGCCCGACAGCACCACAGCGAGGAAGTGATGCAAATGCTTCCATCATATTCTTTATGCTATAAGGCATATAAAGCACATCTGGGTTTGTTATTAAAATAAACTCTCCAGAGGCATTCTTAATCCCCTCATTAACTGCCTTTGAATAACCGCTATTTTCCTCTTTAAAGATTATTCTTACATTTCCATTGATCTTTTGAAGATTATCCACTTCCTCTCTTTTTGAGCCATTGTCAACAACAATTATCTCCAGAGGTATATCATTAGTGTTAGAGACTATAGAGGAGAGACAATCTTTAAGGAGGCTGGAACTATTGTAATTGACCGCGATAATTGATAGCCTTCTCATCTCCTCCATTCATGGGGCAGATGGCATATCCCCCATTCCTTCTTTTTCGTTTCAACCTTAAACATCTGTGACTCCTTCCTGTCAAAGATGCATATCCCTGTCTCATCAAGTAAGAATATGACAAACTTGTAAGCACTTCCAACAAGTGGAAAATTCTTGAATGAAATCATAATGCTGTAATTACCAGGCCCTTTAAATGGCCTGATGTCCTGCTTCTGCATACTATCCGCATAACAGCATATACCATCATTTCTATCCACTGCAAAACCAACATAAGTATCCCTGTCCTCAAATACCTCAAAATCTACCATTACATCAAGATTGGACAGGTGGGGTAAAGAATTTTCTACTTTATATCCATCTGTAATGAGCCTGATATCTTTTATGATCGCTATCTTCTTATCTGGGTTTCCTCTTACGGGTATCTCCGCTGACTCTTCAGTCTTTTCCTTCTCTCTCAAGTGCTCTTCATATCTCGATATAACCTCTTTTGTATCACCAATGGTCTTGATCAAACCCTTATCTATCCACATTGTCCTCTCACAGAAGTTTGCCACTGTATAAAGCGAATGAGAACAGAAAAGGACAGAGGTACCATGCTTTTTCATCTCCCATATCTTATCTATACACTTTTTCATGTATGCACCGTCACCCACTGCCAGTGCCTCATCAATGACAAGAACATCAGCATCAACATGCACGGCGAGTGAAAAGGCAAGCCTCATGTACATTCCTGAAGAATAGTATTTAACCGGCATATCAAAAAACTCGCCTATATCAGTAAATGAGATTATATCCTCCATCCTCTCATTAATCTCCTGTGTTGAAAGACCGTGAAAGGATGCATTAAGTAAGATATTATCTCTACCTGTAAACTCTGGGTGAAACCCTGTGCCAAGCTCAAGAATCGAGGAGACCTTTCCATTTATTGAGAGTTGACCAGCGGAAGGTTTAATCACGCCTGCAACCATCTTCAGAAGGGTGCTTTTGCCTGCACCATTGTCCCCGATGATCCCAATGGCCTCACCCCTTTCTACTGAAAAATCAACAGGTCCGAGTGCCCTGAAGACACGATGCCTTGGCACCTTCAAAAAGAGTTCCTTAAACCTCTCTGTGGGGCTATCGTATATATGATATTCCTTTACAAGACCCTGGGCCTTAACAACGTGGGGATGTTGAGTGAAATGTAAATTATTTTGTTTTGCCATTAAAAGATAATTCACAAAAGGGATTCAGTGGTTCGAGTAAAAAATTAAGATGTTATCTAACAATGGAACACTTGAATCCTTGACCACCTGAATCCTTCCTACAGTATATCCTTAAACGCCTCCTTCGTCTTCTTAAATATAATCAACCCCCCATAAAATACCATAACGGAAAGGAACACGGGATAAAAGAGATGTTTCCATCCCGGTAATGTTCCATCTATCAGGGCAGATCTATATATATATGTTATCCAGTAAAAGGGGTTAAGATAAAATGCCCATCTTATGCTTTCTGGTATTATTGAGGCAGGGTATACTATTGGCGTGAGTAAAAAAAAGGCATTTAATACCAGAGGGACTATATGAGTCAGATCCCTGAAGAATACCGTAATGCTTCCAAGACCAAAGGAGATGCCAAGTATCAGGAGGATCTGAATAAAGAATGGGATTAATATCAGTAAGAATGAGAGCGGTTTTAACTCTCCCAATATCAACAAATAAACTGAGTAAAGGGACATATAGATAAAGAATGAGACCATTGATGATAGCAATATTGTCTCAACACATACCTCTATGGGGAATTTCACTTTTTTTATTATATGTCCGTTTTCTATAAAGACATTACCACCCCTTATTACAGCCTCCTGGAAGAAAAGCCAGGGGATAAGGCCTGCAAGAAAGTAGATAACAAATGAGGATGTTCCACCAGTCGGAGAGAATCTGACCTTCAGTATTGTTGAGAATATAAACGTGTAGAGAATGATATAGTATAATGGAGTTAATATGCTCCAGAAGGGGCCGAGAAGAGAACCCACATATCTCGACTTGAGGTCCTTAATGAGCATGTTTTTGAGGATGTGTCTACCCTTGTAGGAGTTAATAAGAAATTCTACCATTTAGTGGATATTATCCCATAAAATCAGATGAAAACTCCAGAAAACACCGTTCTCGCCCTGAATCAAATCATACACAGGGTTTCTGAATCACCTTGAATTGATTTTGAAGCTTTATAGTCTTTATACTTAAATAATGGTCTCAATCATCATCCCCACTTATAATGCCGAAAGGTTTATGCCGGGCCTCCTTGACTCCATATTCAGACAGAAAATTGAGGATATGGAGGTGATAATTGTTGATGATTGTTCAGGAGACAGGACAGTGGAGATTGCAAGGAGGTACCCTGTAAGGGTTATAGAGTTTGAGAAGAATGCAGGTCCTGCAAGAGCAAGGAATATTGGGGTGAAGGTAGCAAAGGGCGATATCATCTTCTTTCTTGATGCGGATGTGATTGTGATGGATGGCACTATTAAGGAGGTAAGGGATTTTTTTGATAATAATCCATCGGCAAAATGTGTTATAGGGATATGCGAGACAGAACCCCTTAACAATGGTTTTGTCCCAAGGTATATGGCGATGTTTGAATATATACACCTCATAGGCAGAAAGGACAACAGGGTGAGTGTCTTTGCACCAAGATGTGGTGCAATAAGGAAGGAATTTTTTCAGAGGATAGGTGGATACAATGAATCCTATAAGGGAGCGGATGTGGAGGATTTTGAGCTTGCAAGAAGGATCAACAGAACAGACCCTATTATACTCAATGAGAGGATAAGGGTGAAGCATCAGTTTGCAAACCTGAGGCAGGCAATAAGGAATTATTTCAAAAGGGCTGTTATGTGGGTGCATCTCTTCTTCAGGGAGAAGAGGCTTGATAATGCAGGGCCAACCTCTCCTAATAATGGGATCGCTGCAATATGTGCATTCTTCAGTTTCCTATCCTTATTCTTCATCCCGTTTGTCCATAAAACACTCTATATTACTCTTACCCTGCTTACTGTATTCCTCATCGCAAATTTTAGGTGGTTTAATTTCATGAGGAATGAGGCAGGCCTTTTCTTTGCGGTTAGGGCATTGTTTCTGAATTATATCCTTGGAATAGATATCATGGTTGCGGCGATTTATGGGGCCATAAGTTATTTATTACCTAAATTGGGTGTTTTCAGATATCATAATAGATGAGGAAAGCCTTCAAAAATAAAGATTTTGTCCTTCTGACATACGCTAATGCAAGTCCGTTCCCCTATCATGCATGGACACCATTGGCAATACTCTCCCTTGGTGCCTATCTCGAGGACAAGGGTATTGATGTGGAGTATTTTGATGAGAGGATCCATCCTAAAAAGAGGTTCAGGGAGCTTGTAAGCAGAAGGCCATTGCTTATTGGCCTTTCAACCATGACATGCTTTCAGATAAAGAATACCCTGAGGCTTGCAAAGACAGCACGAGAAATAAATCCTCATATACCCCTTATCTGGGGAGGGACGCATCCATCTATGATGGTTGAGCAGACGCTTGAGTCGCCTATGGTTGATTTTGTGGTAAAGGGTGAGGGTGAGCAGACCCTTTATGAGCTTGTCATGGCCATCAATAATGGTGAGAAGGATTTCAGTGACATTAAGGGGCTTGGGTGGAAGAGTAATGGGAGGATAATCGTCAATGAAGACAGGGATTTTCTTAATATAGAGACCCTTCCGTTTCCCTATGATGGAAAAGGTGAGGAGATACTGTTTGAATACATAAAAAGGGGTAGAGACACACTTGAAAACATTGGATACGAATCATCAAGGGGGTGCCCTCATAAGTGTGGGTTCTGCTACAATGTCTACTTCCATAAGAATGTTTGCAGGGTAAAGAGCACAGAAAAAGTCAGAACAGAACTCCTCAAACTGAAGGAATTTGGTGTTTATAAGATGACATTCTATGACGATACCTTTCTTGCCGGAAGGAAACAGGCGATGCTTGAGATACTGGATCTGCTAAAGGAACTTGAATTCAAGTGGATAGCAAACGTGAGGATTAATACATTTGATGAAGGATTATTAAAGAGGTTTGAGGAGAGTGGATGTGTGTATCTCTTCTTCGGGGTTGAGTCTCCTGATGATGATGTCCTTAGGTATATAAGAAAGGGGCAAAACAGGCGAATGATTGACAGAGGGATTGAGGTGGTCTCAAAGGGCAATATCAGGACCCTCTATTCCCTCATGATAGGACTTCCAAATGAGACTGAGGAGCAACTCCGAAGGACTCTTGACTTTGCAGATGAGATAAGAAAGAGGCATCCCGGTTCAGAGGTGCCGATCCAGCCATATGTACCACTTCCAGGGACACTCCTATATGATGAGGCCTTGAAGGCAGGTTTTAAACCACCAGAACATCTTGAGGGATGGAAGAACTTTACAAATGATGAGATAAGAACACCATGGGTCAGGAACCCAAAACTGCTTAATGCCATTTATATAAACACGTTTCTTGCATTTAGATATGAAAGATTTCTCAAGGGCTTTTTCAGCGGCCTTATATTCAGCCCACTTCATAGACTCTCTGTATGGAGATGGAAGAACAGGAACTTTAATTTCTTCTTTGAGAGGTATCTCTATCTATTCTATAAGCGAATGGGCTGGTTCTTTATCCTCATTGGAAGACTTCTATCGAGGTTGAACCTCCATAGGTCAGCCGAATAACCACCTCTTTAAATTCCAGAAGTGGATGACCTTCTGGGTAAATGCTGTCTGATCTACCTTTGTGGCAAGCTCCCTGATACGGGCACGATTACTCTCTATCTCCCTCTCGAGATATCTTTCCAATCCCCCATCTGCGATAAAGTGCCTGACCTTCTCAAGCTCTCCAGCATCAAGCCATACACCGTGACGCTTGCACTCATCTATTATCACGCCTGATATCCTCTTGAAGTTCTTCCTATTCATCAATTTTCCACAGCGCACACATGGGATATAATCAAGGGGACCTCTGTCAGGTGACTTCCTGTAACTGCCTCTGTATTTTTCCTGTCTCTGGATGGAGTATCTCCTTGTTGCAGTAGGAAACCGCTCCTTGTCAACCCAGAGGCCATTACATTTAGGGCACATCTCATATTCCTGACTGTCATCACCGCTGAGGAGGTTTAGTGGTTCTTTACACCTCGGGCATACAGGGGGTAGTGGGTCAAGATTCTCTCTCATCTCTCCGCTACATAAAGGACAAACGGTATATATTACATTTATATCCTTTCCACAATGCTCACACTTTTTGGTCTCAGGCATCCTTTCCTCCCCTTCACATTCTATCACACGCCAATATTGACTTGCCATAATTTAGAGGTCTTCATAAAATAATATCATATATGTCCGAGATATTCATTCTTCCAGAACCATTAATCAATAAGATTGCTGCAGGAGAGGTGATAGAGAGGCCTGCCTCTGTTGTAAGGGAATTGATTGACAATTCTATTGATGCAGGTGCTGGACGGATCGATGTCGAGGTTATTCACGGAGGTAAGAAGCTGATAAAGGTCTCTGACAATGGTGCTGGTATGGACAGAGAGGATGCTATCCTGAGCCTTGAAAGACATGCAACGAGCAAGCTTAAGGCTGAGGATGGACTCTTTAGTATATCAACACTCGGTTTCAGGGGCGAGGCCCTACCAGCCATAGCCTCGGTATCAAAGGTTATCATCACTACATCTCGCAATAATGAGCACAGTGGAACAAGGGTAGAGGTCAGTGCAGGCAATAAGAAGAAGGTATTGGATGCGCCTCCTTTAAGGGGCACCATGGTGGAGGTGAGGGACATCTTTTATAACACCCCTGCAAGGAGGAAATTCCTTAAAAGCACATCAACAGAGCTTTCACACATTATAGATACGGTTACACAGAGGGCACTTGCCTATCATGGGGTGTCCTTTTCCCTTCTGCACAACAATAACGAGCTCATAAATGTCCAGGCTACAGACAGCCTGAGGGAACGATTTATTCAGCTTTATGGAAGAGACTTTGTTGATGAATTCATAGAGGTTAAAAATGAGTCTGCGGGTATAAAGGTCTATGGTTTTATCGCAAGTCCTGAATTTATCAGGGCAAGTAGAAGCCATCAATATATATTTATAAACAGGAGGGCTGTAAGGAACCCTGTTATCAGCCATGCTATATACACCGCCTATGGTGAAATCCTTCCAAAGGGGAAACACCCTGCCTTCCTTTTTTTTCTTGAGATTGAGCCGGCAAGGGTTGATGTAAACGTCCATCCTGCCAAGATGGAGGTGAGGTTTGAATCGCCTGAAAAGGTTCATCACTGTGTTGAAGAGGCGGTTTACAATGCACTTTATCCCAAAAAAAGAGAGGGGTCTGTGTATCCTGCAGACTCCTGTATCGGCAATATGGATGAGGCTCTATCTGTTAGAGAAGATATGGTAGAGGCGTTCACAGGCATGCAGACAGATTTCTTCACCCAAGGTATAACCTCTACCCCTCCAAGATATTTCAACATAGGCGATTCATTTATTGCATCGGTCACAGATAGTGGCCTTATGATTATTGACCAGCACGCTGTCCATGAGAGGATTCTCTATGAAAAGTTTCTGAGAAAAACGGATGTGGGTTCAGAGCCCCTTTTTCTCCCCATAAGGGTAGAACTTCCTCTTAAAGAATATAATATCATTTTAAGACACAGGGAATTTCTTCGAGGGTTCGGACTTGAGATAGAGGATTTTGGTGGCAGAGATATCATAGTAAAGGCGATGCCAAGGGAGCTTCAAAGGGTAGATATGAAGGGTCTTATTCTTGATATAGCATCAGGGATACTTGAGGATGAGACATCAGCCAGGAAGGAGAAGGATGCGCTGTTAAGGAACATAGCTGCTAAGCTTGCATGCCATAAGTCTATAAGGGGAAGTGAGCCACTTAATGATGAAGAGATAGGCTCCATGCTCTCAGAGCTTGAAAACTGCAGTGAGCCTCAGAGGTGCCCTCATGGAAGGCCAACAAGGATCATCTTCTCAATGGATGACCTAAAGAGGATGTTTAAGAGGAGATGATTTTTAACCTTAAAAAGATTATAATATAGCAGTATGACTAAGAAAAAAGGACGCTTAAGCAAGTTAAGATCCCATCCTGACTGGACTGTTGTATTAAAGGCCCTTGCCGATGAGAGCAGGCTGAGGATAATCCGTGAACTCCTTAATAATGAATCCTCTGTCTCAAACCTTTCAAATACACTGGGCATCAGGATATACAATATCTCAAGACATTTAAGGGTTCTTGAGAACTGCGGGCTTGTAGCAAAGAGAAAAGAGGGTAGTAGCAGGATATATAGCATTGCAAAGGACCTTAGACGCCGTTTCTCTGACGAAGAGCAGGTCCTTGACCTCGGCTGTTGTATGTTTACATTCAAGGAACTGAATAGATAATCCCTTACAATCCTTGTAACCTAAATCATGCCGGGAAGACTCCATCAATATGTGATGCTTATTGACCTTGACAGGTGTACGGGCTGTTATGCCTGTCAGGTAACATGCAAGTCTGAATATAAATTACCGCTTGGGACATTCAGATGCAGGGTGAGGGTTTATAACAATGGCCATTTCCCTGATGTAAAGAAGGTCTTTATCCCACATCTATGCAATCACTGCCAGAATCCACCGTGTATAAATGCCTGTGATGAAAATGCCCTATTCAAGACCCCGCATGGCATAGTCCTCCTCGATAAAGAAAGGTGTAATACCTGTCAGAGATGCTATGATGCCTGTCCTTATGGTGCAATTGATGTGAATAAACGAACGGGTGAGCCTGAAAAATGCGACTTCTGCTACGAGAGGCTTTTAAATGGTGAACGCCCTGTGTGTGTGATAAGCTGTATGGGCAAGGCGATTTTGTTTGGTGATATGTATAACCAAAAAGACACTGCATTTTCTGTCCTCAGAGAGAATCCTCTGAAGGTCCTCAATCCCGAGCATGGCACAGACCCATCTGTCTTCTATCTCATAAAGGGCAACATGGGCAATACCCCCCTTTGTGATTATGATCTGACAAAGAGGCTGAAGCCTCAGAAGTTGGCGACAAAGAGTTTCCCCTCCTTAAACAGGAAGACCGATACAAAGATAATACACACCTCTGACCTCATGTGCCCATCTGAGTGCGGTATATCAGTGGTTGTTGAGGATGGGGTCGCAAAAATGATATACGGGAATCCTCGTTCCCTTGTAAACAACGGTACACTCTGTGCAAAGGGTGCATCAGGATTACAGCTTACATATTCACCCCACAGGATAAAAAGGCCACTTATAAGGGCAGGGGAAAGGGGTGAGGACAGATGGAGGGAGGTAACATGGGAGGAGGCATCTGAATATATTGCAAAGAGGCTGATTGATATAAAGAGGCGATATGGTGCTGAGTCTGTATTCCTTGACACAGGCGATGTCACCGACAGGGAGGCATATTACAGGCTATTTCATGCCTTTGGAACCCCTAACACCTATAACCATGGTAGTGTATGCGACCCGAATCGAAAATGGGGACAGTGGATAATGACAGGTGATGAGAGGCCATTGCCTGATGTCCAGAGGCCATTCCTCTCAAGGGATGATCTTAATGAGCTTTATCTTAGAGAAGATCATGATGCAAGGTTAATCCTGAATATAGGTGCAAACCCTCTTGTGGCAACGAGGTTTAATTACATGTCATACGGTATCCCTCAGGCAAGGAAGGAGAATAATTGTGTGTATATCGTTGTTGACCCTTCTTATACAAACTCGGCCATGTTATCTGATACATGGCTTCCAATCATCCCAGGCACAGACGCATGCCTGCTTGCAGGGATGTTGTATTACATCATTGCCAATGATAATCCTGATGATAAAGACAAAAGATATATTGACCATGAATTTATAGAGAGATACACAATTGGCTGGGATGAGTTTAAGGAGGCATTCCTTGAATACACAAAAAAGAAAGACCCTTCAAACAACATCCACTACTTCACCCCTGAATGGACAGAGGAGAAGACAGGTATCTCAAGGACTGATATAGAGAGGATTTCCCATCTATTCGGCATAACAAAACCTGCAACAATGGAGATTGGTATGCATGGCACAGCCCATCATACAAATGGAGATGTCACGTCAATACTCATGACAGCACTCTGTCTTATCACAGGGAATTTTGACAGACCTGGTGGTCTTGTATTCATAGATTCTCAAAAGCCTAAAAAGGGTATCAAGGCATCAGGCAAGGAATTCCTTGAGAGGACAGTCATAAGGAAGATAGATGGTCAAGAGATCTCTGGAAGGGTATCAGAACTCCACAAGGATATTTATGGAGATTATCCTTGCGCATGGAAGGGTGTGCTTTCTGATCTACCGCAGAAGATAAAAGAGGAAGTAACACTCAAATATGGGCCATTTAAGGGTTACAAATATCCTGTTAAGGCATTTATAGTCAGGGCAGGAAATCCCTTTATAACAGCAGGAAGGACATCTGACTGGATAGAGGCAGTAACATTAAAGGATGATAGGGGATATAGACTTGAACTTCTTGTGTTCATAGATACACACATAACAGTCACAGGAAGATATGCAGATGTTGTCCTTCCAGAGGCTGGTTTTCTTGAGAGGATGGGTATAAGTGATGTCTATACCATGTCTCCAGAGGTTGCTTTAAGGGATCAGGTTATTAAACCCCTCTATGAATCAAGGACACCATTTGAGATAATGAAGACACTCTCAAAGGCCTTGATTGAAAATGGAGACCATGAGATAATGGATAAGGATTTTGATAAATACAGGGATGAGGAAGACTTCATAAATGAGATGCTCAGTGAGACACCATGTTTTTATAACATAGGCTCACCCCTTCCATATCCTGAACTTCCAGAGGGATGCCTCATCCTTGGTGTGCCTGATGACCCCATAGCCATATGGGGCAGAAAGGTCATAAGGGAGGGCAAGCCTCTTACAGTGGAATGGCTGAGAAGGAATAATGGCGTTGCTGTATGGCCAGCAGGTTATTACAGATATAAGAGGCTTGATGGTTCTCCATCAGGCATATATCCTCAGACATCCTCAAAGAGGTTTGAATTCAGGTTCAGTTATCTTGAGGATATAAACAGAAGGTTGGGTACAGACTTTCCAGCCACCTTTTACTGGCATGACTGTAAATGGAATCCTAAAAACCATTTATACAGTGATATCAGTAAAGAATATCCATTCCAGCTTATAAGTGGAAGGGTGAATCACGCCATGACCATGACCATTGTCTGCCCCTATCTTGCAGAGACAGAGACAGAGTGTATGAAGCCTTTGAACAAATCATTCAAATATAAAATGCCTGATATTGAAGGCATACCTGATGAATATGGCCTTTCAGAAAGAGAGATAGAATTTGATGAGTCAAGCGTCTCAATCCCTGTGCTTGCCTTCAACACAACAGATGCTCAGAGGCTCGGGATTAAGACAGGCGATATAGTGACACTTGAGAATCCTTTAAAGAGGAGGCTCATGGGAAGGGTCTTTCTAACTGAAGAAGTGATGCCCGGTGCCATAAAGACCGCATTTGGTCCTGGAGGGCAGAAGGCGTCAGGAATAGGCCCCATGAATAACATTGCTGAATACACCCCCAATATAAATGAACTTATTGACCCTCAAAACCTTTCACCCTTCACAGGCATGCCTGGCTTTGGAGATATCATTGTAAGGGTGGCTGAGATAATCAGTTCTTAGAAGCCTGCTGTTCCGTTCTTATAAGCTTTGTCAGACTTGTCTTTGCCTCCACGGCGAATCAATTGTGGTTGAGATTCGCCCGTGGCAAAAAAGTTCCCTTTCCTTGGAGAGACTCATTTGACTTTTTATCAGACTCTAAATGAATGTGGTATAATTTGGAAATTAGAAGGTTAAAGAAGGTGTAGATAATGCCTAGGGATGAGACAGAACTCTATCCTTATTCTGTAACAGACCTATCTCGATTTGATGCACTCATTATAGCCCCGCATCCTGATGACGAATCACTCGGATGCGGGGGTTCTATTATAAAGCATATCAATTCAGGTAGTCGTGTAAAGGTAATATTTCTTACTGATGGTGGAAGTGGAGACTTTGAAGGAAGGTTTGGCAATCAATATGTAGACATAAGAAAGTCCTGTGCACAGAAGGCAATGAGCGCCCTGGGTGTTAAGGATTACGAATTCTGGGGATATAGAGACAGACATCTCCGTTCGGTAACCGAAGATGCTATTGATAGATTGAAACAAGCTATCATGGGATTTTCACCCTCTCTTATTTATGTACCTTCGCTTCTTGAGATACATCCTGACCATAAGATTGCGGGTAAAATAGGATGGAGGATATTCAAGGATACAGGGTTGAAGGTGGTTTTCTATGAGGTTCTGGTTCCCCTCTATCCAAATATCCTTGTTGACATCACATCAGAGATGTCCCGGAAAAAGATGGCCATCGAATCCTACCATACAGAATTACATTACAATGATTATCTCTCAAAGATAGTAGGCCTTAACAGATTTAGAACCCTTACCCTTCCTGAAACCATTACCTTTGCCGAGGGCTTTATATTATTGGGAAAAGAAGTCTCACACGATTCTTTGTCTTTAAGATTATTATCAGAATTTATTAAATAGACAAAGCCTGATTCTTAGCTCTTTACTGTTCCATATCTAAATAATTCATTGTTGTTTTCATTTGTCTCATTAATCTGATTATCAGCATCCACTTTAATGATATAGTAGTAGTCACCATGTATTATCAGATTTGTTGGATTTGTTACTATTGTGCTCTGAAGAGGTGTTTCACTGCCTCCGGGCAGACTGGTAGCGGTTATTGTCTTAAGCATATAATCATTAGCACTTATGTTATGGTCATCCTTTGAAAGATAAATCTTTATTACATATGAACCTGAAGCATTCGTACCATTGTTCTTAACCTTATAGTCAATCTGTCTTTCTTCACCCCTGTAAATTACTGTGCTACCTGTATAGAAATATGTGGGTTGTAGATCGATACCCGGGCCACCCCCTCCACTCTGGGTCACTGCACATGCCTGTGTGCTCTGACCGGATTCATTATCATTTGCATCATATGCTGAGACGGTGTAACAATATGTGGTGCTGGAGGATAGACCTGTGTCAGAGGTCGAGGTTGCTTGTACTGATTTAATATATATTCCACCTCTGTAGAGCTTATAACCTGTAACACCTACATTATCAGTTGATGGACCCCATGAGAGGTTTATCTGACTTGAAGAGACAGACGTTGCGGTAAGCCCTGTTGGAACAGTGGGAGGTTCTGTGTCTTCTTCACCACCACCGCAGCCTTCACCCCAGTCTTTTGATGATGACCAGTTATATTCCCCATCACCATTAGTATCTGCCTCAATCCTGTATTGTGTTGTTGAAACTGCTGTTAATTTTGCCTTTGTATTATTACCCGATGAAATTAAGACACCCTCTGAAGGGTATAAATCAGCAGAGTAGAAGCGAAACGGGGTATCAGTAGAAACTATAACATAACCAAAATCTGGGTTATAATATTTCCCTGATATCTCTATATTTACATATCCTGTTTCTGCGGTTGACGTGATGATGTAGTCTTCTATTTTATACACCTTACCAGTATTATTGTTACGCATTAAGAAGTTCAGGGTTCCAACAGTCGAGTTTAAATCTATGCTTCCCTGAGAAGTAAAGGACTGGCACTCGGAGGTAATAATGAGACTATTAAAAGAGGCATTGAGTTGAATTATATCTCCTGAGCTTGTATTGACCTTACCTGAAAAATCCACATTACCAGATAGATATGCACCGAGGCTACAATAATTATTAAAGCTATATGTAGCCGTAAGATCTCCTGTTACAGCATCTATATTAACTGTATAAGAGGCACTTCCACCGCAGTCACCGATAATTGAGCCATTTCCAGACTGAGAGAGGTTAGATTTCTCAGGCACGATTACCAAGGAACCAACGCCAGCACCTGAATATGCCCCTGTGACAATATCAATCACATTGTTTATATCTATAATGGCCTGGGTTGTAAGGCCTGTATATGACATACCTTCACTTCCCCCACCCCCACCACCGCTGCCACAGCTATAAAGTATGGGTAGGATCATGGCTACGACTATCCACAAAAATAGAGATCGGATTACCTTTATAGCGTTCATTTAAATTCTCTCATCTGCTCCTCATTTCAGATATTAATCCTTCTTGTAAAATATCTCAAGATTACCATCTTGAGCATTAGCCTCCCAGACAACGTGCTTAACATTGCCTGAATCTATGGCTATCATAGGCCTTTGATTATTACTCCAGGATGTAAGCTTCTGGCCGTCACTCCATGTTGCTCCTCCATCTGTGCTGTTTTTGTAATAGATATCATAATTGCCGGAGCTATCATCAAACCAGACAACATGGATGTTGTTGGCTGAATCCGTGGCTATAGTTGGCCTATAGGAGTTACCTGAGGAAAATGTTATCCTCTCTGCCCATGTCCATGTTGCTCCTCCATCTGTGCTCTTTTTGTAGTACACCTCCCAGCTACCAGGGGTATCATCATACCAGACGATATAAATATTATCATTTGAATCGATAGCCATAGCTGGGTCATAGGATGCTCCAGATGTCCAAGTGAGTCTTTGTGGCAATGTCCATGTTGTTCCTCCATCTGTGCTCTTCATATGATATATCTCTCGATTACCGGGCGAAGCATCATGCCAGACAACATGGATATTATTGGCTGAATCTATGGCTATAACAGGTCTGTATGAACTGCCGGGTGTAAAGGTAAGTCTTTTCCCATCTGTCCATGTTACACCACCATCTGTGCTCTTCTTGTAGAGTATCTCCCAGTCACCCCCATAAGTATCATCGTGCCAAACAACATGGATATTATTGGCTGAATCTATGGCAATTTTTGCCCATTTAGAGGCACCAGGCGACCATGTGAGCCTCTTTGCCCATGTCCATGTCTGCCCGCCATCTGTGCTCTTCTTGTAGAGTATCTCTGCATTTCCATATGTGTAATCCTGAAAGACAATATGGATATTGTTAAAAGAGTCAACCGCTATTGCTGGCCTGCCTGAATTAGCAGATGTCCATGTGAGCCTCTTTGCCCATGACCATGTATTACCACCATCTGTGCTGTTCTTATAATATATCTCCCAGTTTCCAGGTGTCAGGTCCTGCCAGACCACATGGATGTTATTATTTGAGTCTATTGCCATCTCGGGCATATGAGAACTATCAGATGTCCAAGTGAGTCTCTGTGTTGTTGTCCATGAATGAGCATTTGTTGTAAATATAATCAAAGCCACCGTTAATACTATCATGGTAAAAACTTTACTTTTCATCTTCTCACCTCCTGATATCTAATTTTTTTAATTCCCTGCGCAAAATGTCTTACTATATTTATATTTTAAAAATACTCCTTTGTCAACAAAAAAATCCTTCCACAATTCTGATTTAGAAAATATGGATCTTCACAGAAGATGAATTATTCTTTCTGGGAGCTGGCGTGCTATTGACAAATACAAAGATATATGATTTCATAATAAATCACATTCTGTCCAAAATAAAGATT